>WNGK01006324.1_pt1 | contig 23486 bp, 24 predicted proteins | sample 5400601 | NCBI WGS metagenome assembly WNGK01 (sample SAMN13153376, study PRJNA577476) | soil metagenome | isolation source: 60 cm soil or saprolite under Garry oak tree replicate 1 | place: USA:California | collected 2016-06-15
CGGCCTTTGAAGCATTCGCCATGATGGATAAACCTCTCGGAAAGTATATACATACTCCGAGCATTTTATCCACCACTAAAGAGTGCATACCTTACTGCACGCACTCCAGAGACCAGCTCAACAATTGCACCGTCAACTCTATGCCGTGATTTTGAATGGTAGTGGGGTCGTTCTCTACCGTTCTAATTTTTACAGGACAGGCGACAGGTCCCGAAGCAGTGGAAAGAGCGAGTCGGGGCCCAGAGCACACAATGAATTAAAGGGAGAAAAAGTTAGCGTCCACGCCCGGGCTTCTCGTGTTGTCTTACGGCGTGTAATTCCTTGCCGAACACTTTAGCTGCCCAGTCCGGTATCGTCTGTGCGGTCTTACTCAATTTGCCGCCGATGAAATGCGCCACTACGCGGAAGCCGTGGCGATGAGCTGTGTTGTCGTACACGAGCAATTCATCAGCATGTTTAGGAACTTCGGAGAGATGCTTCGTTGACTCCCGATAGGAGTCAATCACGCTGGACACGGGCACGGCTTGCCCACCTCGACTCATGCGCACCAACACCCGGCCCACATTCAAATTTGCGTCTTCCGTAGAAATAAAAAGAACCTTTGTCGAATACCCTGATGCCTTAGCCTGGTCGAGCAGTTGGGTGTCCACACGAATGTCTTCAACGGCAAAAGACCGCCGCTCATCAAGAAACGGTTGCTGCTGGTGCCTCAATGGGGGAACGAGTGATGGGAATGCCTCTTTCAGATAGGCTTCATAGAAAGTTGTCTTACCGGCGCCCACCGGTCCCGCGACTATGAACAATGCTGGCTTTTGCTGGCTCAGGATGCGATTTCCTCGTCTGCAATTTTGCGCGGACCTTTCCTGCGCGTGGGCTCAAAACTTGTTTCCAACTTCTCAACTGGGGTTCGCTCTCCGTCAGACGTGACTTTCACCGTCGCTCTCAGGTTGCGATCGTATTCGTAATATGTTCCATCGGGTTCTTCCGCATCGATGGGAACTGATTGCAATGCCGAAAGCCCCGAGAGCATCTTATGAAGCTCCCGACGCTCCGACTCCGACATTGTGTCATACGAACGTTTAGACGACGGCCGTCCTTTGGGTGTTTTCTTGAGTTTGCCTTCTCCAGTCTTCGAGTAGTAAGCCAGAAGGGCGCTATTCACGAGCTGATTCATCGAACAATTCCGCTTCTTAGCGATTCCATGAATGCGCTCTCGAAGTCGGTTCAGGATGACGACTTGCGTTTCTCTCCCGGTTTGTTTCTGTCTGGACTGAAGAGTCACAAGCTCGACAGTATTCAGGTCAACCGCCAGAAGCGCATCGTTGATCGAAGCCGACAGCTCTCCGAGGTATCGCGGTTTATCCCGCAGGAGTTTGTCGAGGGCGCTCAAGAGCCGGACATTGTAGACTCCGAAATGAACGCTTCGCCGCTTGGGCACGATTCCCTACAGCCTTCAGGATGGGGTTGCCGCAACTGAAATTACTTCACGGCCCGTACATGCAAATATATACACCACCCTCACCTCTTGTTCAACGTCCCCCCACAATTCGGCAGGGAGTATAGGGTAATTCGAATGGGCATCTGCCCGCCTGCCCCGCCCTAATGCAAAATGCGCTCGGAAGCGCGGCGACAGGCGCAAAATCAGAGAGTTCTCCCTGCTAGTCGGGAATTGAGGCTTCGTAGGCTAAGTAGCGATGATTTACTCCGACGAACTTCTGGCCGTCGCAAAGCGCATCTTCTGGTTTGGAACTCCAGAAGAAGCCCTTGAATTTCCGAAGCGCTTTCTTACCTACGCCATGACATACGCCTCGGACGAGGATATTGAAATTCTCCGGAAGTACTTCAACGACGACGATTTCAGAGCGGCACTGGATGATCCCGCGCCCGGGATTTTCGACCGAAGCTCATGGGCCAAATGGAATGAACGTTACAATCGCATCCCCGTTCCTCCTCTTCCGAGGAGACAGATTCCAGGCGTCGATCCCGCAACCGTCCCCGATTTCTTTCCCCCAAAGTCTTGAAACCAACATTTAACAACACTGAATGATCGCTGACATCAGAGGTGGATGTGAATTGACGTTCCGCCACTTTCTCACTGTTTGTTTTTGTCATTCGAGTCCTCCATTCCCTGCGCCGACGTTTTCACACTCCGTGTACCGCGCCAATGAAAACCGGGCCTATTTTCTGGTTCTAGTCGTCTTAGATTCGCAAATGGGTCCCGCCCTTCAACTGTGCCCACTTTTGTTTCCCGCAGCCCTTGCGCCTCAGAAGGTTTCTCCTGTTTCCCACAGCCGCTGGCGGCGGTTGGTTTCCTCTTTCTTTCGGCGCGCCAGACTGCCTTGTGAAAACCGTGGTAGCTCATCTGTAGGCCTTCATTTCTCAGTGCTTCCCAAATGTCTTTGAGACTCTGCCCTGAGTTCAGCGCTGCTTCTATCCCGGGAAGGAGAGATCGAATGAGCGCGGCCTTTCTCTTGGGCACAGCGCCGGCTAGTTCGTCCAGGCAGTGGCGGTAGTCTTTTTGCATTGACACGCCTTTTTATGCTGCTGTACATATAGCACTGTCCTGTATCGATGTAAAGCATGAAAAGACTCTCGGTCGGCACAGGTAGACGGAAGTCGGCAAAAGTAGACAACAGTCGGCAGAACTCGACCGGAAATCGATAAAAGTCGGCGGTAGTCGGCGAGAGTGGCCAAGAGTCGACAAAAATCGACAGAAGTCAACATTCTTCAACAGCAGTAGGAGCAGCGTGCATGGAAGGAAGGCGGATTATCAGCGAGCGACACACGTATTGGAACATAAAGGGTTGTGGCGACGCTGTGCGCGTTTCTACGGGCAAGTTCTTATTTTTCAGAGGGAAGGGATGTGGCGGCTTTTGCTCCAAATGTGGCACAAATGTGCCACCGCAGATTCTTCCACGTTTCTCGACTCTTCGGAAGTCTAAATGGAAGGAAATATATGGCAAAACCCAGAATTGAGCGGAGTTTGTTGTTTCCGAACAAGGAATTCCGAGAGCGAGTGCGGAAAGCGTCGAAGGACCGGGGCTTCCGATCCGAACAGGCATTTATCCTCGCCGCTTGCGAACGCGAGATTCGCAGGGGTGATGAAACCGAATCCGTAACGCAGTTTGAGGCCCGCATCGCAGCCACACTCACGAACCTGGCGAAGCAGGGGGCAACATCTTCAAACGCTCGTAGAGGCGCAGGTCGCCATAACGGACGTGCTCCTGAAGTACGTCATTACCTGTGTTGTGGAACCCCCAGAAGATGCGCTCCCAGCGGCTCGCGTTCGCGCCAGGTTGCGCTACGACAAGCTGATCCGCGCTGCGGCGAAAGAGCTCTCGAACAAAAACAGAGACACTCTGAGGGAAATGTTAGCCGATTACTGACGGACCGCTGGTGCGATTGCGACCGAGAAAGTCACAACACGGCCAAACTACAATGCGCTAAATCCCTTTTTGAAAACACTTTCAATGGTGCTATATGTATAGTATGCTGGACACGACTTGGAAACACGCGGGTCTTCTCTCTTTCGAGTCCGTACATTGGAGGAGACCGGGGCAAGCCCCGACCGAGGATCGCGCCAACGGTCCAAAGAAACCACTCTCGGGAAAACTCTTTGCTCCACGAGCTGGAGGAACCATGAATCGTACAACAGAAATCCATTCGCAGGGCCTCGAAAATGAAGGTCAAAATCAAAAGCTCACGCAACAACACAGTGCGAATGGCGACGGTCCGCGTCTTGTCGCATGTGTTCTACTTCTACCCGAAGATGCTGAAGTTCTCGCTGGTCTCCTCTGCAACCTAGCGACGAATTCACACGTGTCCCAAGATCTTGACGCTCTCGCAAACCCCGACCGTCTGCTGAGACCCGAGCCCTCAGATTCCTGGCTGCCTCATGTCGAAGCGGCGAAATTCCTAGGCGTCTCGATAAGTACCCTATATCGCTATGCGTCCCAGGAGAGGATTGAGTGCCGAAAAATTGCGGGACGCCTCGAATACCGTCAGTCCATACTTGAAAGACTCAAACAAAAACAGATACGCTCCGCTCGTCTTCCGCTTCGATCTGGCGGTATAATCCCGCCAGCGCTTCACTCCGGCAAGTGAGAGGAGCGCTAGTGGGACTGTATCGAAGAACGGACTCGCGTTTTTGGTGGATGAGCTACACCTGGAAAGGCGAGCAGTATTTCGAGTCAACCAAATGCAGGAGCAAGGCTCTCGCTAACAAGATACTGAGTAAGCGCGAGGGTGAGATTGCGATGCAGATGTTCAAAGTAGGCGAGCAGGGGAACAGAATGTCATTCACGGGACTATGCAAAGAATTTGAAAGCGCACACGTCCCGACTCTCGCTGCGAGCACACAGACCAACGTACGAGACTTTCTTGAAAACATGCGGAAATTCTTCGGCGACCGCTCGCTGGCAGATATCGATGCCAAGTGGGTCACGGACTACCGGAATCACCGCAAGGCGCAACCCTCAAGGAAGAATCCAACCCGCAAAGTCAAAGGAGCCACCGTCAATCGCGAGATGGCTTACTTGCGCTGCATGCTCAATTTTGCAATCGAGCGCAAGTATATTTCCGAGAACCCCGCCAGTCGTGTGAAGCCATTCGATGAGCGCCGGGAACGCCCAGCGAAGCGCATGCTCAGTTTGGAAGATGAGCAACGCATTCTGGAAAACGCCCCGCCGTACCTGAGAGTGGCAATCGTGCTGTTGGCGCAAACGGGTGGCCGTACCTACACCGAAGGTTTCTCCCTCCGTTGGGATCAGATCGACCTCGATCACAACGTGATTTTCTTCGGAGGGAAAACCAAGACAGAAGGCTCTTCCGAGCCTGTGCCCCTGACCGGGCTGGCACACGATGTTCTTCTCAGTTGGAAGAAGGAACAGGCAGACAAGAGCCCATTTCTTTTTCCGAGTCCGGTCAAACCCGACCAGCCGATCACCACGGTTAAGACGGCTTGGAAGACGACGCTAAAGAACGCGGGAGTAGCTCACTTTCCGATCTACCATTTGAGGCATGTGTTCTGCACGCGCCTCAGTTGGGTTGCGCCTGACGCCGTTGTGCAGCGCGCGATGCGTCATTCGAGCCCTGAAACCAAGCGCCACTATCAACTGGGCATGGTGGAGCAGGTGCGGCAAAACCTGGAAAAAGCAAATGAGAAGGTATACGGCAAGGGGAAAGTATTACGTTTTTATGACGGTCAGCTTGCTGCCGGGAACGAACAAGAAATGACCGCGTGTAAGTAACAGATGGAGAATGAGTAAGTGGCGCGCCCGGGGAGATTCGAACTCCCGACCCTCTGCTTAGAAGATAAATCCAGGTGTGCTATCTCGTTGCTTTTCCTTGGCTCTGCGTACTTCTTGCATCACCGTTTTGCATGGCATTCGGGTGTTATTGGACCCAAGTTGGACCCAACTGTTGAGGTGACCCCCTCTAGTGAGACAAATTCTCTGGGCGCAGACGGCATGCCAAACAGCGTAATCAGGATAGCAAGAAACCAAATAAGGTTAAGGAAATGCTTGTTCTGACATCTTCCGATCCGGCATTATAATCGGTTTACTCGACATTCTTGTCGACATCGGCGTTCCTGCCGAGAAGGAGGTGATCCAGTGAGGTACGGTTTACGTTGACGCAGTAGAGGAGGCGCTTGTGAGGTTACCGAGCGCCTCTCTCCTTTTTGTCCCGCCTTTCCGAATTCCCCGTGATTTGATGAATTTATTCTGCGTCTTATGCTTAGCCAGTGCCTGAGAAATGGGACACTCGGAAGTTATTCTTCCTGTTGAGGGCGCTTACTTTGGCTGCGATACTGCCAAATGGTCCACAAGTCCGGTTCTGGAAGATGACGCGACCCGAATTGCGCCCAAACTGTGCCCAAAATTAGTTCGGGGTTGTCACGCTTTCTGACATTCGATGCCCGTTGCCAACATTCGCATTTCAGTAACTTACGGAAGGGCCGGGAGATAGCAGATTCGTCCGGAGAATCTGGCTTACAGGCCCGTCCGCAAATGAATGTTTTCCTTTATCGCAGTCTCCCTGGAATTTTCCGCGCTTGATCTGCATGTGTTCGAGATAAGACATAGCGTTTAATCTGTGACACACTTTTATTAACTATAACGCCACTACATTTTTACTTCCCTCCGAATTTCGTTCATTCTCCTGCAAGCTAGCGGTTGGGGGATCGAATTGCTGGACACGTGGAAGGAGACTCTAGACACGCCGCACAGATTGAATCGTCTGGCCGCGGTGTTCGATGAGTCCCCATGGTGAAGGGTTTTCAGAAATCGGGGCCGCAGATGCTGGCCACTCTAGGCATGTCCATCGTCATAGGCGCTGCCGCATTGTTCCATTGGGCGACGCCAGAGACCTCGAAGGTCGAGCCCACCGCCGTTCGCCCGAGTGAAGCTGCTCCCAGCGGGAATCAGCCAACCGACCGCTTTGGAGATGGTACGCCTGATTTTCTTCGCCTTGATTCGCCCGAGGACCGCGATTCTTTTCGACGTTGGTTCGCGGTTATCGCCGAGTATCAGGCGCTTCGCCCGGACAAAGAACTCCCATCTGAGATCAACGATTGTGCGGCGCTGATTCGCTATGCGTATAGGAATGCCCTGCACGTGCATGACGAGGCTTGGTTTCAGGAAACGCAGACGCGTCCCCCTGAGGCGTTGCCGTCGGTGGCGAAGTATGGGTATCCCCACACTCCGGTAGAGGCGGCACTGTTTCGGGTAAAGCCTGGAGTTTACACGCCGGAAGATGTGAGGAACGGCGCTTACGCGGAGTTTGCGGATGCTAAGACGCTGAAGAGTTTGAACACGTTTTTTGTCTCGCGCGATATCCGGCAGGCCCGGCCAGGAGATTTGCTTTTCTATTTCCAATTGGAGCAGGGTTCGCCGTTTCATTCGATGATTTTTATCGGGCGGAGCCAATGGCCGGTGGAGGGCGAGTCGCCGCAAGTGGATGACGTCGTGGTGTATCACACCGGCCCGATCGGGAAGAAGCCAGGGGAGATGCGGCGCGTGAGAGTGGAGGAGCTATTGCACCATCCTTCGCCGCGCTGGCGGCCGGTCGAGGGCAACAGTAATTTTCTCGGCGTGTACCGCTGGAATATTTTGAAAGAGGCCAACTAGTGCGTAACAAAGTGATTTTTCTGATGCTCGCAGTGCTCCTGATGGCGATTCCCGCCGGGAGCCAGTATGGAAATGTGTTTTTCTCCTTGACCACCAACAAGACTTTTTTGCCCGGGGAAAAGATCAACCTGCACCTGTATGCCAACGGCGTGGATGCGCTGGAGTTCCGCGTTTACAAGGTCAACAACCCGGTGCGCTTCTTCGAGAAGCTGGACAACGTGCACAACTTCGGCCACTTGGTGCAGAAGGAACAGGTGGAAACACGGACATTGCTGGAGCGGTTCCACGATTGGAAGCGGGAGTTATGGAGCGAGATCAGGGATTTTTTCCGGCACCAATACTCGAGCGAGGTGCGAGCCAAGATTCGCGAAGAGCGGGGAGACGCAAAGAAGAACAAGGAAGTGGAAGCTACGGTTTTTGCCCAGACGCCGATCCTGAATAGCCAGCAACTCGTGGCGCGTTGGCAGCAGAAAATGCCGCCGCACTATTATGCGCAGACGAAGGAGGTGCCGGTTTCGGCGCTGGCGAAAGGCGTGTACCTGGTTGAAGCCACCAACGGCGAGCTGCGCGCGTACACGGTTGTGGTTGTGACGGAGATGGGGCTGGTGACCAAGAGTGCGAGAGGACAGGTGGTGACGTTTGTCGCGGACCGCCGGAGCGGCGCACCGGTGGCCAAGGCAAATATTCTGTTGTGGTCGGACAAAAAAGAATTGGCGCAGATGAAGAGCGGCGAGGACGGACTCGCCGAGACCACCGTGCCGCAAGAAAAATATGAAGACGTGCGCGTGCTCGCTCTGCATGGCGACGATGTCGCGGTCGTGTCGCCTTCCGCGTACAACTTGAGCAGTAATCCGGAAGAAGACTGGACGGGCTATGTGTATACGGACCGGCCGGTGTACCGCCCAGGGCACACCGTGCAGTTCAAAGTGATTCTGCGGACGCGGAGCGGGGAACGCTACACCGTGCCGGCCGGGCAGTCCGTGCAGATCACCATCGAAGATCCCTCGAGCAAGCAGATGTTGCAGTCCAAGTTCCCGGTGTCCTCGTTCGGCACGGTTCACGGCGAGTTGAAACTGGCGGACACCGCGGCGCTGGGCTACTACTCGATTTCGGTCAATACCGATTGGCAGCGGCATTACAACACGTCTGGTGGATTCCACGTTGAGGAGTACAAGAAGCCGGAATACGAAGTGAAGGTTACGCCGAGCGGGGCGCGCGTGCTGCAGGGCGATTCGATTACGGCGACGATCGAAGCGAAATATTACTTTGGCGAACCGGTGGCGGGCGCGGCGGTGAAATGGGTGGTGCACACGTCCCAATACTGGTCGCCGTTTATCGAACGGGATGAAGAAGATGCTGGCGTTAACGGTGGGAATGGGGAAGGGGATGACACCGAAGGCGGCGACAATTCTGACCGATACTTTGCGGGGGAGCAGATCTCCGAAGAGAGCGGGACATTGAGCGCCGACGGGAAATTGGAGATTCACGTTCCGACGCAGCTCAGCGGGCAGCATCGCGACGTGCGATATCGCATCGAAGCACGGGTGACGGACGCCGCTAACCGCGAAATCTCCGGAACGAACGCGGTCATCGCCACCTATGGAACTTTCCTCGTGGGAATTTCTGCAGATAGCTACGTCTATCAGAAAGACGAGACGATCAAAGCGACGGCAGTAGCCAAGGACTATGACGGGCGCCCCGTTGAGACGTCGCTGCATGCGGAGCTGGTGCGGTGGCACTGGTACGGCTATGGGAATGCGGCCAGGTCGCAAGAGGACGTGATCGAATCGCAAGACGTTCGAACGCAGGCTGATGGGACAGCGCGAGTAACTTTTCAGGCGAAAGAAGCAGGGAGTTTTCATCTGCGAGTCACGGCAGAAACACCGGAGAAGCGCGAGGTAAATGAAGTTTCGTGGATCTGGGTTTCAGGCGCCGGAGAAAACTGGTGGGGTGGCGGGCGGGAGCGCCAGATTCGAATGGTGGCGGATAGGAAATCCTACAAAGTGGGAGACAAGGCGCGCGTGCTGGTGATGACGGGAGTGCCGGACGCCTATCTGCTGGTGACAACGGAAGGGCGAACAGTGCAGAGCAAGAAGGTCGTACACGCCACGGCGCCGACAGTGACCGTAGAGATTCCAATACAGGGCAGCAATCAGCCGAACGTCTTTGTTTCTGCTGTCTTCCTGCACGACGACAAGTTGTATCAGGCCAGGAAAAGCCTGAAAGTGCCGGCAGTGCAGCAGAAGTTGCAGATTGAAATTCAACCGTCGAAGAAACAGTTTCAACCAGGCGACAAAGCCACGTACATGCTGGTGGCGCGAGACGCCAACGGAAAACCAGTGGAAGGCGAACTGAGTTTCGGAATCGTCGATGAAGCGCTCTATGCCATCCGTCCGGAATCGACGCCGGACATTCACGACTATTTCTATGGGCCCGTTTACGACCGCGTGGGAACCGAGTCGTCGCTGAATTTCTACTTCAGCGGGCACGCGGGAAAACGGGAGATGTTTCTTACCAAGAACAGCGGTTTCGGGAATGGCCGAGCATTGGCGCAATTGAAGCCATCGCAGACCATGGTCGAGCCCAAGGTGCGAAAAGTCTTTCCGGACACAGCGCTGTGGCTGGCGGACGTTCGGACGGATGCACGCGGGCGGGCTGAGGCGCAATTGACGTTCCCCGACTCGCTGACGACATGGCGGGCGACGGTGCGGGGCGTCACGACGGACACGAAGGTTGGTAGCACGATCGATCGCGTCATCGTCAGGAAGACCTTGATGGTCCGGCTGGCGGTGCCGCGGTTCTTCCGGCAGGGAGATGAAGTGACGGTATCGGCCATCGTACACAATTACCTTACGACCACGAAAACCGTGCGCGTCTCGCTCGACCTGAAAGGTCTCGACGTGATTGACGGCTCCGTGCGCGAGCTGAACGTGCCGAGCAGAGGAGAAGCGAAACTGGATTGGCGCGTCAAGGCCAAGTCCACAAGCGAGGCGGTACTGCTCGCAAAAGCTTTGACGAATGAAGAGTCCGACGCGATGGAACTTACGCTGCCGGTCATTCCATTCGGAGTGAAATTGCACGACGCCAAGTCTGGTTCTCTCGGAGCGCCGGAACAACAGGAAGCCTCGTTTGTAACTCTGCCGGGGAATCCCGACCAGGCGGCCCCGACGCTGGATATCACGCTGAGCTCGTCGATTGCGGGAGGGATTTTTGGCGGACTCGACTATTTGACTCATTACCCGTACGGATGCACCGAGCAAACCATGTCGAGTTTTCTCCCAAACATCATCGTGGCCAAGGCCATGAAAGACCTGCACCTCACTGCGACGGTGAACACGCCGGAGCTGGAGAAAAAGATTCAAGCTGGCATCGAGCGGCTGAAAGGCTTCCAGCACGATGACGGAGGCTGGGGCTGGTGGAAGGAAGATGAGAGCGTTGTGTTCATGACCGCATATGTGGTGAGCGGATTTGGGCAAGCTCACACCGCGGGATACGACCTTGATGCGGCATCGATGTCGCGCGCACAGGATTGGCTGCGCAGATCGCTAGACAATAATCCAAACATGAGACCCGATCTCCGCGCGTACGTTGTCTATGCATTGGCGCTGAATAGTGCATCGCGGCCCGAATATCTGCAAAAAGCCTGGGATGCGCGCGATTCCATGAGCACTCAGGGTTTGTCGATGCTGGGACTTGCTCTTCGAGCGACCGGTGACGACACGCGCGCCAAAGAAATCGCGAACAAAGTGGAAGCGACGGCCACGGTGAACAACCTCGAAGCGTACTGGTCCACGACCTACGACTACTTCATGGAATTCGAGAGCGAAAGTGGTGCGGAGGCTACGGCCCATGCCGTGCGTCTGCTCAGCCTGACGAAGCCGGACAGCCCGGTGTTGCCTAAGGCCGCGTTCTGGCTGGTGAATCATCGCAACGGCGGCTACTACTGGGACAGCACGAAGCAAACGGCTATGGTGATTTTTGGCCTGACGGAATACGTGAAGGCGAGCCACGAGCTGGAGGCCAGCTTCAAGGCGGAAGTGTTTGTGAACGGCAGGCAGGTTTTGGCGCGGCCGTTTACTGCGGCAGACGGATTCAATCCCGTGCAGCTGGTCAGCGAGCGGCACTTACTACTCGACGGAGAAGCACCTCATTCAGAGCGGCAAGTACGCGCTCAACATTACCCGGGATTATTACCGGATGGTGGCGGATTCCACTGGTGGCAAGATTACTTACAATCTGCAGCCGCTCTCTGCCGAGCTTCAGGTCGGTGACCTTCTAGCGGTGCGCGTAACCGTGGGCGGGAACGAATGGCGCTATCTAATGGTAGAAGACCCGATTCCAGCGGGAGCCGAGTTCATCGACCGGGATGATCTGTACGCATTTCGGCAAAAGCCTACATGGTGGGAATATTGGTGGACGCGGCGTGAATTCCACGACGATCGCGCTGTCTTTTTCCAGACGTATTTTACTCGCAATCACGAATACGTTTATCTGCTGAGAATTGTGAACCCTGGAAAGTTTCAAGTGAGCCCGGCCATCGCGCAGCCGATGTACCAGCCATCGCTTCTGGCAACGAGCGATGCAGCAACGATTGAGGTGAAGTGATGTCACACTTTGAGGAACCACGCCAAATTCTCGCCGGCAGTTTCCGAAGCGGCCGGCTATGGCTTTTGCAATTCCTTTTGAATCCGATCTTGTTTGGACTGTTTGCAGCGTGGCTGCTCATCCCAGAGGCAAAGATCTGGCAGCTTGCACTGAGTGTTCTTCTTGTGGTGCTTATCGCGGCAGCGGCGCTGGTGCTCCATGCGGGAACATTGAACTACTTCAACGATCAGTTCCGGGAACAGCCCGCGGCGGTAACAACGGCGTTCGGGCGGGCGCTGCGTCACTTTGCAGCTATCGCCGTATGCGCGATCGTCTTCTACGTGGTTTGGGCACTCGCGGGCGGGTTGGACGCATACCACGAAACTATTCCAACGTATTTTCGCTCGATGCTGCCTGCTTCCGTTCGCGGACACATCCCGCTCGGCGCGCTGACAGCAATTTTCGGCTTTCTGGACTTCCTGTTGCAGTGGGTAGTGGTTCCAGGGCTTTTCCTGCCTCTGGTACTGCGGGCAGCGGACCAGGGATTTCGCGGCTTTCGACGTGAAGGATGGCAAGCGTGGAGGACCGCAGTTGCGAGCTTACACTATTGGTTGATTCTTGCTGTCGCCGAATTCCTTGGCGTATATGGGACCACCATGCTCATAAGTTGGAGGCCTAACACTGAGAACCCGACATTTGCCGGGGAGACCGCGAACCTTGTTCTCCGGCTGTCTCTCGCTTACGTCTTGGGACTCTACTCATGGATGGTGGCTTGTTCCCTGATCGGGCGACGCAGCGCTTCTGCCCAAAGCGTCGCCGGGAATTCCGCCGCTTAGCCAATTGAGTACCGTGTCCTTCCCATTCTGTTGGATCATAAGCGCCACTCGATCACGAGCCGCAGCATAAGCCTTCTCTTGTTTTTCGCGCGTGCCCGGATTTCGCAGGATTTCCTCCATCTCTTTACCGGACAGTGGTGACGCTGGGGAGTTCCGTTTGTCCGGCTCGGACAAGTAGAGCACCAGTCCTTCGCGAAACCAGAGTGGAGTGTTTGCCCGGGCGCGCGGCTCAATTAGCAGATGAAAGAACTCGTGACGCAGCGTGGACTCCAGAATGGAGCGTTTGCGGAGCTGACCGATGGGTTGCAGCCGGACCGTCTGGCCCCGAGTAGTGGCGGCGGCCCAGCCGGGCTGGCCAGTAGCGTCACGATAGCGGTCTAGCGTGGGGAAAACCTGTAAGCGGGCGGTAAATGAGAGTTTCCAGCCAACTGATGCTTCATCTTCCTTCAGGATTTTCTCCGCAACGGGCAAGAGCACAGAGTCTTCTTCCGGAGACGTACTAATCAGCTCGAATCGCTCGGAAGTACGTTTCTGCCAATCATCCGCGGAAGTTTTCGAGAGGTGGGTTCCCGGAAAGTAGAAATTGAGAATCTGGCGATAGTCTTTTCCCTGACGCGCCATCTCTTCCGCGCCAGCCTGGCAGAGGCCGACTCCATGGCCGGAGCCGCGGCCTGAAAAGAGAATGTGGTCCCCATCGTTGCGAAGGTCATAGAGATCGCTGCGAATCTTGTTCCAACCGAGTGCGCGATCGACTGCAAAGCGAAAGGAAGAAGCAGAGATCAAGGAATCTGGTGAGGTGCCGCCTTTGAGGCGCAGGCGTTGAGCGCGGCCGCTTTCCGAGCGGGAAACGATTTCGATGGACGTCCAGCCTGCGGGTGACGACAAACCCGCGGTGCGAAGAGCAGCGTCAAGGTCGGCGACTGAAATGCTGGATTCCCATTTCAGCGGCGAAGCGGTGACACAGTAAGGATCAGGATGACTTCGGAGGTACGGTTCCGCGACAGAGGGCCAAACCTCATTGCTGGCGGCGAGCGAGCCACCGCAGTTCTGATGGTAATAAGCGGAGATGGCGGCGCCCTCGAACAAGAGAATTTCTCCGCTTGTAAACTCCACCCCCGCGCTGATGCGCGGAGAAACGCTGTTCCACGAGGGGACTTGACAATGCGTGGTGTCGCAAAAGTCGTAGCCTTCGCTTGCGTGCTGCCCGCGGAAGCGCGTGGCGTATGTGCGGACGACGACGGCCATGGCTTTGACCGACTCGTCGTTGCGGAAGTCGCCGCTCTCCCCAGCGAGAACAGCTGCGACATACTCTTCGATGGGGATCGCGGCCGTGAGAAGCAGATGGCCGGCGCTGGCCTGAATTTGCAGCGGGAAACTGGCAGCGATGGACGGCTGGCCGGAGGACTCGATCCGAATAGCGCCGGAAATGAAAATCTCGCTGCTCACGCCGGCATCGTGAATGCGCAGCTCAGACCCAGCCGCCTGGAGCAAGAGAATAGTTGCCGAGTTTTTCGAGCAGCCCGGGCAGTTCCGCCATTGCAGTTTTTCCGAGGCGGCTTTGATGGTTATTTCGCTGGGAGGATGGAGCGTGTAAAGGCGCACGCGCAAGTCCTGTGCGCCCGCCGGACAGGCAGACAGGACAAGCAACAGAAAGATCAAATGGCGTGCGCGCCTCACGGCTGCTCTCTGAATCTCGCAAAGGCACTGAAAACCGGCTGAGCAACGGCGGCGGCATCCATCCCGCGGCCCTGCGCCAGAAATACCACGACAGCGATCTCCGGCTTCTCCGCCGGTGCGTAGCCGACGAAGAATCCGTGCGTCTGTTGCCCGTTGCGCGCGACGGAAGTGCCCGTTTTCCCGGCGATGGTCATGCCCGTCACGAACGCAGCATGTGCCATGCCAAAGGTGACGGAGCCTTCCAGCCCGTTGAACACCGGTTCGTCAACGCCCAGAACTGTCTCCCGCTTGCGAAGTGCCAGCTTGCGGTAAGCTTCGAGCAATTCGAGCGGCGTGACCTCGATGCCGTGGTAGCCAAGTGCTTCGAGCTGAAGTTCCTCGTGATTGGGAGGCAGTTTGATGTGTCCTCGGGCTTCGTGCGCTACAAGGCCAGTGGGCGACTCGAAACCTGCCCGCCGAAGAAGCGCGACGAGCTCAGTTCCATTCAAGCGTGGCGCAATTTCCGCTACGTAAGAATTGCAGGAGTACGCGATGGCGTCCGCGGTATCCAGTTCTGCTACCGCGGCAGGGTGTGTGCAGTCCATCCGAGCGGACCCAATCTGTAGCGGTCGCCGGCAAATAAGCTGCTGCTTTGGATCGAGTTTGCCGGTTTCGAGGAGCGCCATCAGCAAGAATGGTTTCAGCGTCGATCCCGGAGCTTCCAAGCGAAGGCTCGCAAGATCCATGCGATGTGCAGCCAGAATAGTTCGAGATGTGACATAGATGACTACGAAAGCTCCGGGCAGTTTTCCCATGGCTCGATCGACTTCGCGTTGCAGCTTGGAGGTCAGTGAGGATTCGTCCGGGCGCAGTGGGAAGGCCAACGCGGTGGCCAGAAGAAACGTGATTGCTACCGCTGTTGGACTTGGGCGCATTGGGAACACCGGACTCAATTCTAATGCCTGTCAGGCCCTTCGAGTGGCACGGGGTTTCCGCGGCCGTTCCAAGTTGCCGCTGGCGGGGCAATCCAATCGGATGGATTCTGGCATTATACGGCGGCTTGCTTGAGCCCGAGAAAAAAGAGCAACCCGGTGCGGGTGCCTGACAAGCTATTCGTCGAAATGTTTCCGGTCGAACCGAACTTCGTACGACGATGCAGTCATGTCGGTTTGCGGATACAGCTGGTGAGCCAGAACGGCCCGGGTCGTGGTGCCCTACGACGTATTCGTCCAGTGTTAATCGCTGGACGAATCGGGAGGAAATCTTTTGATGAACAACCCACGACTCTAGAGCGCAGCGTCTTCGTATGAGGTGTCGTATTCAGCCTCGAAATGCCTGGATCTTTCACTCGCATGCACCATCCGATGACGATAATTCACTATCCCGAGCGGGAAACATCCTCAATGGAAGAAATGGCCGCTGCCGCGTATCTCAGTTCCCAGTAGAATCGCTGCACGCAAATCGCTCTCAGAGTCCATCTCCAGCCTTCTGAAAATGAGATTCACCTCAGGCGATCTTATCTGCGTGGTTGTTGCGGATCCAATCTTCGACTTCCTTCCGAACACGGACAGCCATCTTACCGCAGTGATCCGCTTCGCCTTGCGACACTAACCCGTAATCATCATAGGAGCCGACATTCCGTTTCTTACGCAGCTTATCGAGTGTAGGAATCATTTTCTTCTGCGGATCAATCGAAAACTCCAGGGCCTCTATGGTTCGGTAATGTTCGCTACCGCCTCTTACGACCCGGTACCCTGCGGCACGCAATGCAGCCGTAGCAGAGATTCGAATGGCGTCGTAGGCTAGACCCAACTGCACATCAGCCGACAGCTTCCCAGCAACTGCTCTCTGATAATCCTCGAGACGCCCATCGGCGAGTCCCAGTAGGCGCGCGATCTCCGCCGCATCAGAATCGCGCCGTTCGAGCCAACTATTCTTGACCCAATTCTCTAAGGACATTCTCATCCCCGATGATAAACAGCTTTTTGTCGGCTAGCACGGTCTTGAGGAAACCCCCACGCACCTTGCCCCTGAATTCTTTTACGGAATACACTGTCGGATTGATTTCCCGATTCAAGATTTTCTGGGCCTCGGCCAACTTTTCTACGACGGCGCTGAAATCGACTTTCCCGACAACCATAAGATCAACGTCACTGCGTTCTGTCTCGGCTGACCGTGCCACGGAGCCATAGACGAATGCCAGATTGATTTTCTTTCGCAACGGATCGAGCACGGTGCGCAGAACGTCATGCATTCCGACGGTCTTTGTGACCAGGCTTTTGATCTCCGCGAAGACCGGGCTTTCTTGATTGGCGCTGTAGAGCGTGTGTGCCCCAACGATCTTCCTAGTCACAATGCCGGCATCAACGAGTTGTCGTACCTCACGTTGAACAGGCCCGAGTGCTATCTCCGTACGGCGGGCTAGTTGGCGCAGGTAGAACGCTTCGCCGACGTGGCCGTACAGGACGGAGAGCACGGCGCTTCGAGTACGTCCGAATAGCGTATCGGATAGAACGCTGGTTGTACCCATTCTGGGGTCAAGCGTACCCTAAAAGGGTACAGAGGTCAACGTATCTCCTGCACCCGGCGCAGAAGCCCGTCACTGCTCTGCGCCCCGTGGCCGCACCCAGGAGGCCGTCGCCAAACCTTATATAATACAAAAAGTATTCTATACTTGACATTATGGTCGTCTTGCCGTACTCTTGGGGCATGTCTTAGGGGAGGTCATCGTGCCCCATCAACCCTTTCGAGATGAACTGGCCGAGCGCCGTAGAACCACGCTCTTTCTCTTCTATCTTGCTGCGCTTCTCTCCGTCATTGCCATCAGTCTTGTCGCAAACATTCCGTCGTCCCGCACGCCACTATTTGCCCTGGCTGTCACGAGTGCTGGCGCGGCCATCTTCTTCTTGCTCCGTTTGCTGCGCACAAATGATGAGCGCGAACAGCAGACCAACTACCGTGCTCTGACGTTTGCTTTTACAGGAACATTGATTTTTTCTGCAGCTATCGGCTTCCTGCAAAGCTTCGGTTTCCATCCCGTCTCCTGGTTGGGTATTCCCGCGCTCATGATCATTTTGTGGAGCATCGGATTGATTCTCTACTCATGGCGGTATCGATGAAGACCCGGTTACGCGTATTGAGAGCGGAAAAGGAATGGTCACAAGCCGAGCTTGCGGCTTATGTCGGAGTCGCTCGCGGCACGATCAACGCGATTGAAACCGGCAAGTACGATCCGAGTCTGCCGCTGGCCTTCAAGATCGCACGTGTTTTTGGGAAAAACGTGGAAGAGGTGTTTTTGTATCCCGAGGAACTAGGCCAGGCGCGTCCCCCGCACGTCTGAGTTCCTTCTCTAGCAATCGCGACATGATGTCTGTTAGTTCACAATTCCGGTTTCTTTTCTCTGCAGGTCAGTCGAAGTCTATCCCCGTTTTCTCGCCAAGGTGAACCGAAAGGAGGCTCATCATGGACCGTCCCTATGGCATTTCCGACTTCGCATTCCCATCCCGATGGGACCGGGAATCCGGCCCCGACTTGGTGGAGAGGACCGATCAGGCTCAGCGGAGGGACAGAGAGCAAGGCCAGGCGGAACGTGAGAGGGAATCGAATTCCACTAAGTCCCGCGGCGGTTTCGACCGCCCGCGTACGATCTATCGCGGTCGAGACCGGGAATACTCGCTGCGCGAATCTGAGGTTCGTGCACTCACCGACTTGGGCAAGTTCCGCGTCGTGCCGGAAGATGATCTCGCGCGATTTGCATACCAAGGCAACTATACGCAGATGGAAAGCGACGTTCGCAACCTCACCCGGCAGCGCCTCGTCGAACAGCGCGCCATCGAAGGCCATTCGTCCTATTCGACGAGAGTTCTGACTCTAACAAAGGATGGCCACCGGCTTCTCGACCGGGCACAGCTCGTCTCCAGTCGGCAGGCTACCTACCACGGCCTTGTGAAGCCGAAGGAGGCCCGACACGACGCCGATCTCTACCGGCTCTACCAGAAAGTCGCCAGAGAAATCGAGCGCTCGGGCGGCAAGGTTCGTCGAGTCGTCCTCGACTTCGAGCTTAAGAAGGACCTCTACCGAGCCCTTTCCCGGATGCGGCCCGACAAAGACGCGAGGCATGAACGAATCTTCATTGCCAACCAATTCGATCTGAAAGTGGTGGACGGCAAGATTCCCATTCCTGACCTGCGGATCGAGTATGAGGATGATTGCCGCGATGTTCACCTTCTCGATCTCGAAATCGCTACCCGCGACTATCGGCCTCAGGGGCTCGGTGAAAAGGCCAAGGCCGGATTTCACATGTTCGCCAGGCAGCAAGACCACGCCAAATTGCGCCGCGTTCTCGACACCCAGGAAATCAGCGCGAGGATCTTTGCCCTATGAAAATCCTCCCCATCCACACGGAAGCGCTCCGCTATTTCGGCTATACGGAAGAGGAGTCCCGTTTCCTCTACCTTTACCTTGTGGCTACGCATTCCGGGTATTTCACCTGCCAGCAGTTTCTTCAGTTCATCAAGATGAAACCCGGCAAACGCAGCGTCGTCTTTGCCAAGAAGGTTGTGGAAAAAAAACACGCCACCTCAAAGGAATACCTTCGGCATGGCCGCGTCTTTCATCTTTTCTCGCGGAATCTCTATGAAGCCATTGGCAGGGAGAATGTCCGTTTTCGGCGTGTCCACTCGACTGAATACATCCGAACCCGGCTCATTGCTCTGGACTTCATTCTCCGAAATCAAGGCTTCACTTATCTTGAATCAGAGGAACAGAAGCTCTCTTTCTTCTGCGACCAGATGGGAATCGAGAAGAAAATCCTGCCACATAAACGATACTCGGGCGCCATCAAGGGCGACTTCACTGACCGCTATTTCGTGGATAAATTCCCCATGTTCTACAACCCTGCCGTCTCTCTCTCCCCTGTGGTGACCTTCAGTTTCATCGATCCAGGGTTCGAGAGCATGGATAGCTTCAGGACTCATCTGGATGCATACCTGACGCTTTTCACGAAGCTTTCGCATCTCCGTTTCTACTACGTCGCAACCCGCGACACGAATTTCGAGCGTGCCAAGAAGCTGTTCCATGGGACGTTTCAGAGACTTTGGAACCCGGCAGCCCCTCGTGGATTGTTCGACTATTTCCGCACGCGGCGAACGTGGGATGAGAAGAACTACGGCAAGCTAAGTGAGCACGACGTCCTGTTCATGAATCAGGGAAAAGAGAGATTCGGCAATCCAGGCATGGAGAATCTGTACCAGAGATGGCGTGCCGGGGAGATTACTGAGAACACGGTGCGGTCCGAATCTGTGAAGTTTCAGATGCCTTCGCAGGTCACCTTTATTTCCGCAACCGTGAACGGACAGGCCGCGTTGTTCGAGCGGCACCCGCATCAGCCCGTAAACGTGGTCGTGAAAAGTTCAGAGGAGACATCTTTCCCGGGGGATTTCACCTCCGGCGTCACCCTGGCATGGAGATAAGAGGCAGAAAAAGCAGGCAGATGCGACAGAGACGGCTGGAGAACGGAGCGCGGCCAAAACACGATCAGAGGCGGGAGCGACCCCACCATGCCGCAAAATCGCGGCCCGGTCCCTTCGGGCTTCGGGGGTCACTCCCGCCTCTTCCTGCTGGAATACGCAGCTCGTGTTTTGGCTGGGCAGGAGAGGGGAATCGCTAAATTTGTAAGACCGGATGTAAGACACAACTGTAAAGGAGGAGCAAGGAGAAAGCATGGCAATCATCAAGGCACCACCCAAGCAACCAAAGTCCGTGACGATTCAGGCGCGAGTGGAGGAGTCGGTGAAAACGCAGCTCGATCAATACGCGAAATTCATCGATTCCACTCCGTCCTACGTCATCACGGAAGCGCTAAGAGTTTTGTTCAAGCGGGATGACGAGTTCAAAGCCTGGCTAGGCCAACAGACCAATCACGGAAGCAACCACGAGGACGAAGGAGACGACGTTTCTGAGACTGCGTAGCAAACATGAAAACCCGTCCAACCCAATTCGATATACGCGAGAACACGGCGTCCTCAAGACGGCATGCCTCGCGCCTTTCCATTGAAAGCCGTTCTGTCTCAATAGGTGCCGAAGAGGAGATCCAAATGGGGCCGTTAAATGACCAGTCGCAAGCCGCGTCAAACCACGCGGCCACAGTGGAAAAAACAGGGGAAAGAGGCCGGCTTCTCACTGTCCACGAAGTGGCACGGCTGCTTCACTTCCCAACTTCTTGGGTGTACGAGCGCACACGAAGGCGAAACAGCGACCAGCTTCCTCGTGTGAAGCTCGGCAAGTACCTTCGATTTGAAGAGACCACCATAGCTGAATTCATTCAGAGGCAGCGTTGTGCTTGATTCCAGAGTGCTGTCGCGTATGATCCTTTCAGGTACCGCAGAGCCAAGGCGAGCATCGGGAGAAAGGAAACTAATGACTCGTTCTCGGTACCAGAATGGAAGTCTGACCCTACGCGGCAGAAGTAACAAAGTGTGGGTCGCAAGGTGGAGAGAAGATGTGCTTGGTTTGGACGGCACAGTTCAGCGTGTTCGGCGATCACTCGTTCTTGGCACGTTGGCAAGCATCCCTAAACGCCGCCAGGCACGCCTCCTGCTCGATGCCAAGCTGTGCGACCTTAACGCCGGACGACGTCAGCCGCAGTCCGCAATGCCGTTCAGGAATTTTATCGAGGAGGTATGGCGACCCGCCATTCTGCCCACGATGAAGTTCTCGACTCAAAAACTCTATCCCCATCTTCTGCGCCGACACTTGTTGCCTGTCTTCGGTGACCGACCACTATGCGACATTCGTCGCGTGGATATTCAACGGTTTGTGACTGAAAAGATGACCCGACAAAACCTCTCTTGGCAGACAGCTGTTCATCTTCGGAACTTGATGAGTGGCACCCTTGAGAGGGCGGTCGAATGGGGATATTTGGAGGCCAATCCCGGTCGGCGAATAAAAGTGCCTCCGATGCAGCGCCGGCGAAAAACGGTAGTATTGACCCGTGAACAGCTGGCCACACTCCTGCGGTCCCTTCAAGAACCAGTGAGGATGCTCGCAATCACTGCAGCTATGACGGGATTGCGAATCGGCGAAATACTCGCACTCCGCTGGAAGAACGTGGACTTTGAAAAGTGTCTCATCCATGTTCGTGAGGTGGTCTATGAAGGTAATCTCTCTTCTCCAAAGTCGAAGAGCAGTATTCGTGACATCCCAATGGGGCCAACCTTGCAACAATCCCTGTTGGAACGTCGGAAGGATGCACCTGGTGACGCGTTTGTTTTTGTCAGCAGAAACGGCACGCCGCTAGACTCGCATAATCTTTTGGGGCGGGTTCTCAAGCCGGCGGGTCTGCCGTTAATCTCGTGGCACAGCTTCCGGCATACGCACGCAACTCTGCTCAGTGATCTCGGCGAGTCACTTAAGACGGCGCAGGCGCAATTGGGCCATGCAAGATTGAGCACGACCGCGGAGATCTACACGCACGCAGTGCCGGCCTCACAGCGAGCAGCAGTAGAAAAGTTGGAAAGGACTATCTGGACTACGAAGTTGGACCCAAATGGACCCAGATCAGAAGTGCAACAGAGTTTCGGTAGCGCGTTAATCCATTGACGCGTCAGAAGTTAAATGGCGCGCCCGGGGAGATTCGAACTCCCGACCCTCTGCTTAGAAGGCAGACGCTCTATCCAACTGAGCTACGGGCGCGTCTTCCACATTGATTCTAGGATATTTATGGCTGGCACTGCCACTGTTTTGAGGCCTTTGACCGTTTGCGCAAGGAGCAGAAGCTCGGGAATAATTAGCGTTGAGCGCACGCTCTATAATCTCAAACAACCATCTCGGCGTTCAGCCTCAGATTGGGCAGCCAGTGATGAGTCGTTTTCCGACCTTGGGACCCAGGAAGTTCGTTGTCGGTCGACTTCCCACATCGGGACTTCCGGCCCGCTTTGCGTGATTCACTTCTCCAGTATGCACGTCATACGTCCGGGTGGCGCACGCAGTGCACGGCCTCCCTGTACGTCGCGAGAAGAGTAATAATCGCTGTTGTATTCCGGCGAACATTGATCGCTGACCACTCTTCTTGCATGATCCTCGGGGTTTCTCTCTTGTCCGATTCCGGTGTTCACCGGATTGCTGGGCGATTTCGAGCTTGATAAAAGTCGTCATGGAAGTTCATGACAGGGGAACGTCTTGTCCCCTACATGGTTCCGGTCCAGTCCGCCATTTTCACACTGGCCTCTTGTCCGGGAGGTTGTCGCATGCATCTTTCTACCCCTGCCCTACCCTCTCTGGAGTCTTCTAGAGTGACTCGATATTTCCTGCAGGTATTTGTGGCGGCAATCTGCTTGGCCAGTTTGCCAGGTCTGGCCGGCGCGCAAGCAAATGTGCAGGGGCAGTGGCAGACGCTGCCGAATCTCATGCCGATCAATCCTGTGCATGCCGCGCTCTTGCGCAATGGCAAGGTGCTGGTTGTCTCAGGTTCGGGTAACCTGCCCAGTAATACCAATTTGCAGGCGGCCGTGTTCGATCCTCAGACAGGCACGGTCACCACGCAACCCGTGAGCTGGGACATGTTCTGCAACGGGATGGTTGTTCTTCCAGACGGCCGCGCGTTCATCAACGGCGGGACGCTTCAGTACGATCCCTTCCATGGTGAATTGCGCAGTGCAGTGTATGACTTAACGACCGGGGCATTCACCGACGTGCAGAGCATGGCACACGGCCGCTGGTATCCTACGGTGACCACCTTGGCCGACGGCACGGTCATGACCTTCTCCGGACTCGACGAGAACGGGAGCACCAACAGCACCGTGGAAATTTATTCGGTGAGCGCGGGCTGGAGCCCTCCGATTGGCTCACCCTTTACGCCTCCTCTCTATCCGCGAATGAATCTTCTTCCGAACGGCAAAGTTTTCTATTCGGGCTCCACAGCGCAATCGCGTCTTTTTGATCCTGTAGCCAAGACGTGGTCCGGGGTAATCGCGACCACCAATTACGGCGGGACGCGCACGTACGGGACTTCGGTCTTGCTGCCGCTGACGCCAGCGAACAACTACAAGCCGGTGGTCATGATTATGGGCGGCGGCAACCCGTCCACGGCCACGACTGAGTTGATCGATCTGTCAGCGGCCAATCCGAAATGGACCATCGGTCCCCTGATGTCCCAGCCGCGCATCGAAATGAACGCCACGGTTCTCCCGAATGGCAAGATCCTCGCGCTGGGCGGTTCCCTGAATGATGAAGATAGTGGCACCGCGAGCCTCAACGCGGATTTGTACGATCCGGCTACGAACAC
>WNGK01002338.1_pt1 | contig 23480 bp, 21 predicted proteins | sample 5400601 | NCBI WGS metagenome assembly WNGK01 (sample SAMN13153376, study PRJNA577476) | soil metagenome | isolation source: 60 cm soil or saprolite under Garry oak tree replicate 1 | place: USA:California | collected 2016-06-15
AAGATCGCGGGCGCGAAGCCGCCGCTGCGGGTGCCGGCCTGGCTCGGCCGGCTGCTTGCCGGGGAGTTCGTCGTGGCCCAGATGACCACCTCGCGCGGGTCCTCGAACGAGAAGGCCAGGAAAGAGCTGGGCTGGGAGCCGCAATACGCGAGCTGGCGAGAGGGATTCCGTGCCTGGATCAGCTGACCAGACGGGCGCGGCCGAGTACCGGCCGCTGCTATTTTCCATCGCCTACGGGATGACCGGATCGGTGGGCGACGCCGAGGACATCGTGCAGGACGCGTTCGTCGGCCTGACCCGGGCGCGCCAGACAGGAACCACCATCGCCAATCCGAAGGCGTACCTGGCGACAGCGGTGACGCGGCTCGGAATCAACTACCTGAGTTCGGCGCGGGTGCGGCGGGAGACGTACGTGGGGGACTGGCTGCCCGAGCCGGTCGTCGTGCCCGCCGATGTGCCGGGGCCGGCCGAGCACGCCGAGCTGGCCGACTCGCTGTCCATGGCGTTCCTCGTGCTGCTGGAGGCCCTCTCGCCGGTCGAGCGGGCGGTGTTCATGCTGCGCGAGGTGTTCGGGTACGGCTACCCGGATGTGGCGAGGATCACCGGCAAAACGGAGGTGAACTGCCGGCAGATCTTCGCCCGGGCCAGGCAGCGCATCGCCGCCGGAGTGCAGGCGCGCGACAGCGCGCCGCCCGCGGCGCGGCGGGCCGAAGGCGAGGAACTGGCCCGCAGGTTCTTCGAGGCCGCCGCGGGCGGCGATATGGACGCGCTTCTCGGCATGCTCGCGCCCGACGTGGTGCTGCACGGGGACGGCGGCGGCAAGGCGCACGCGATCGGGAAACCGGTGGCCGGGCGGCAGCGCGTCATGCGGCTGCTCGTTGGCCTGTTCCGCCGGGGCCGGATCCTCGACACCTCCCTCCGGCTGGCCTGGGTCAACGGCCAGCCGGGTGCCGTCATGTACGACCCCGAAGGGCGCGTCATCAGCGTGGTCGAGCTCGACGTCGCCGGCGGTGTGGTGCTGGCGATCCGCGGGGTGGTCAATCCCGACAAGCTTCGTCATATCGGGCCGGTATCTGACCTGGCGCGACGGCCGGAGAAGGAATTAGCCCGCCGGACTCAGGTATTCGGCTGACTGCCCACGTAGCGGATCACCGGGCTGAGGCCAGCCGCCGCCTGAGGCGCGCGACAGGATCCGCGTGCGCAGCTGGGGTACTCTCCCGCGTAAGGTCTTCGGATGCGGGTTTTCCTCGAGACCGGCCGTCTGACGCTGCGTCGTTTTGCCGAGTCGGACGTGGACAACCTATACGAGCTCAACAGCGATCCGGAGGTCATGCGCTTTCTCGCTGGCCGCCCGACTCCCCGTGACGAGGTGAGGACACGAATCATCCCGACGTTCCTCGGCTACTACGAGCGATTCGAGGGATTTGGCTTCTGGGCGGCGGAGACCGCCGCCGGCCAGTTTCTGGGCTGGTTCCATCTCCGGCCGCCGCTGCCGGACGCAGACATGCCAGCCGGCTGGGGCGACGACGGCATAGCCGAGCTCGGTTATCGGCTGCGCCGGTCCGCCTGGGGCAAGGGTTACGCGACCGAAGGGTCCCGCGCGCTGATCGACAAGGGCTTCGCCGAGTTCGCTGTTCGTCGCGTAGTCGCGGAGACGCTAGCGGGCAACTGGGGCTCCAGGCGTGTGCTGGAGAAGTCCGGCCTGAAGCAGGTGCCTACCGTCGAGCGCGGCGTGCCAGCTGCTGCCGGCGGGCCCGGGCACGATCGTGTTGTCTACGAGCTGACGCGGGCGGCCTGGGAAGCCCGCGCTCGCTGACAGCCTGATGCGGTGACCGGGCCTGTTCTGGCGGCCGGACCGTGCGTTAAGCGGATGCGCGAGGAGATGTCCGAGCTGACCGCGACTAACCTGACCGTGTGGCCGATCACGCCGATCACCCCGATCACTGCGAGGTCTACGTCGGGGGACTCCGGCTGGCCTACCGGGCCTGGGGCGCTCCCGGCGCGCCGCCGCTCGTCCTCCTGCATGCGCTGGGCGAGGGCGCGGCAGACTGGGCGGGCGTAGCTCCCGCATTCGCTAGCCACTGGCGGGTGTATGCACCCGACATGAGAGGCCACGGGCGAAGCGACTGGCCTGGTGACTACTCGCTGGACGCCATGCGAGCCGATGTACTCGGGCTCATGGACGCCCTCGATCTCAGCCGGGTGGACCTGATCGGGCACTCGATGGGCGGCCTGGTGGCCTGCCTGGTCGCCGAGGACCAGCCACAGCGAGTCGCCCGGATGATCCTGGAGGACATCGCGGCGCTGCTGCCGCGGAAACGCGAGCTCCCGGCCAGGCCGGAGGGGCAGCTGGCCATCGACTGGGAGATGGTGCTGGCCGTCCGCAGGCAGATTGACAACCCGGATCCGGCGTGGTTCGAGCGTCTCAGCCAGATCAGCGCGCAAACCCTGGTCATTGGCGGAGGCTCGGCAAGCCCGATTCCTCAGGATCGGGTCGCCGAGCTAGCCAGTCGAATCCCGGGTGCGCGGCACGAGACCATTCCGGCCGGGCACCTGATCCACGCCACCGAACCGGAAGCCTTCACCAAGGCGGCCGTAATGTTCCTGCGGCCCGGGAGCTGACCAGATGACCGCGGACCTGCCCGGCCACGAACGGCCATTCGTCCTCGATGTCCCGGCGCGGCCGCGTGAGCGGCAGGGGCAGGTCGACTTCTACCTTCCTGATCAGGCCGGCCAGGCCCCGGCGGTGCTCTTCGTGCACGGCCCGCTGCCGGAGGCCCAGCGCCCGACGCCGAGGGACTGGCCGGTCTTCACTGGCTACGCCAGGCTGGTAGCCACGCTGGGTTCGGTAGGCGTAACGGTCGACCACAGGCTCTTCGGCCCTGACGACTTCTCCCGTGCGGCGCAGGACCTCGCCGATGCCGTGGAACTGGTGCGCCGCGACCCCCGCGTGGACGCCGACAAGATCGCGCTGTGGTTCTTCTCGGGCTCAGGCTTGCTGACGCCTCGATGGCTGGCCGATCCGCCCGCGTGGCTGCGATGCCTGGCCATGACCTATCCGCTGCTAGCGCCAGCGTCCTGGTGGGGGCCGGTCAACGTCGGTACCCTGCCGTCGGCCGCGGTGGAAGGTGCCGGATCGCTGCCGATCGTTCTGACCCGGGTCGGGCTCGAGCGGCCGGAGGTCGCGGCCACCGTGGCGGACTTCCTGACTGCCGCGGCCGCGCACGAGGTCGACGTCGAGATCATCGACGTGCCGAACGGGCACCATGCGTTCGATCTCAAGGACTACACCGACGAGTCGCGGAAGGCCGTTGTCGCCGCGGTCCGGTCGGTCCTCGGTCGGCTCGGGATCAGCGCCGGCTGGCCGCCGCCCTGATCCGGCCATCGGCTACCAGGGCTGGAGGCCGAGTTTCTTGAGCCCGATCTCGCTAAGATCGCCGGCGGTCGCGCGGACCCCGTCCAGCCAGTCTCGTAGTCCTCGGCCGCGAAGTCGCCGGGCTGGCTCCGGCCAGGAACGCGTCGCCGCAGGCTTGTGCCTAAGAGGCGTTCTTCTCGCAGTACGGGGCCGCCGCTGCCGACCTGCGTCGGGGCACCAGGTCATTCTCGACGACAGGCAGCACTCATTGACGGATCGAATCGTGTCCGTTTAGCTAGTTGAGCAGAATCGGCTTAGCTAGTCGAGGCTAGAGGCCAGCTGAGCAGGATCGCCGCGACGCGGAGGTACAGCAAGTGGGCCGTCTCCCGCCGTCTCAGGCGTGGCGCGGCGGTGGACCACGCTGGTGGCGACGTCGGCGGGGTTACGTGCTTGGGCCGCTCGCCATCGGCCTGGCGTTGTGCGCGCTGGGCCTGTTGGCAGGCGTGGTGCACCAGCACAATCAGGCTGCCTTCCTGGCCCAGGCGGTCCGCACGAGGGCCGTTATCGCCAGGATCTATTACGGTGCGCCAGCGCAGAACTATGACGCGCCCACCTTTGATCAGTACGCGATCGTCCATTTCGAGGCCGGACCGCAAACTGCGCACGCGCGTGTCCTGCTCGCAGCCAATTGCCAAGGGACCTGCCCGTCGGTATATCGCGTGGGGGAGGCACTCACCGTGGACTACAGTCCCGAGAATCTGACCTACGCTCAGCTGCCTTCGCGGTCGCAGGGAATTTCAGTCGACCTCTGGTATGTGATCGTGTTCGAGGTCCTGGGCGTCATGCTCCTCGTGGCAGCTGTGATCAACATGGTGACCGGGTGACTGCGCGACCGGTAGCCGGCCCGCGCTCGTGCGGTCCGGCCGTGACTGGCTGCTCCATGCACTGGTGCGAGAGGCAATGACTAGGCTCGGAGCTATGGCCTGCCCCCGGCGCTGGCCAATCTTGACCGCTCCGAGTATCTGGCCGCCTGCTTCGGGTTGCTGAGAACGCTAGTGGTCCGGCAGCTGGCGCTCGGTCAGAGCGCCATCGTCGATGACGTCATTGTCGATAATCAGGCTATGTTGTGGCATGAGATCGCCAGTCAGTTCTCCGCTCGGCTGTTCTTCGTCGAATGCATCTGCTCGGACGCCGCGGTGCACCGGGCCAGGATCGAGGGCCGCACGCGCGGTATTCCGGGCTGGCATGAAGTCGGATGGACCCATGTCGAGCGAATGCGTGCGGAGATGCCCAGGCTGACCGCGGATCGGCTCACCGTCGATGCGATGCAGCCGGTTGAGGACAACATCCGTCGCGTCGTGGACTACATCTCCGCATGAGCCCGCATCGACAGGAGCTGACCAGATCTCCGCATGAGCCCGCATCGACAGGAGCTGACCAGGTGACCGCATGCCGGCCGGCCCGATGTGCCGTCGATCGCCCTCGCCCTCGATCACGGTCGCAAGCTGATGCTCGGCAGCGCACCCGCACTGACTGAACCGCGCAGCAAAATCGCGGAGTTTCGGCAGGCAGGCATCGGTCGTTGCGACCGCGGCGAGGCGGCGGACTTTCTGACGCTAAGTCACTACAGAACGATCCATGCGGTGTTAATCTTCGAGAGATCTTCTGATATATAACCTGCTGTTTCGGGTGGCAATCTGCCGAATGGCGACTGGCGCGGGCCGGATCTCCGGCGCGAGACGGCCGACCCGACCGCCGACGGCCAACGTATCCCGTTGGGCCAGGTAGTCGCTGGCCAGGCAGTCGCCGGAGCGTTCGCCTTCGACGCAACGGACAGAGAACAGGCGATATGGGCAGAGATGGATTGCCCTCATCAGCCGGGATACTGGCCGATGGGCTGCAGCGCGACAACCCGCCGCGTGACAATCCACCGCGCCGCAATCCGCTTCGCGGCGGGACGCTGCACGTGGAAGACCTGCCGCTGGCGCACAGCCGCAGTGCCGCCTACCAGATCGTCCGCGATGCCGGGCCGGTCGTCCGGGACGCCCACGGAGCGTACCTGGTCTCGGACGGCGAGGCTGTTGCCTACGTGCTGCGTCATCCTGACCTGTTCTCGTCGAAGCGGGCGTTCGATTCGCTCGGCAGTCCCATCCCCATCGTGCCCGTCGCCTCCGATCCGCCCGAGCACACCAGGTACCGGCAGCTGCTCCGTCCGTTCTTCGGCGCGCGCGGCACGGCGCGATGGCTGCCCGCGGTGCGTTCGCTGGCCGCCGAGCTGATCGACGGCTTCGTCGAGCGCGGCCGGTGCGACCTGGTTACTGACTTCGCCATCCCGCTGCCGGCGCAGGTGTTCCTGACGCTGTTCGGCCTTCCGCTCGCCGACCGTGACCGGCTGATCGCCTGGAAGGAAGCCGTTCTGGGCGCGGTGGGGATCAGCGGCGCCGAGCCGCCATCGGACTCCTCCATCGCGCTGGCTGCCGAGCTGTACGAATACCTGGTCAGCCATATCGCGGAGCGGCGACGCCGGGGCGGCACGGACGTGCTCAGCCAGTTGCTGGCCGACAGCAGCGAGCAGCGGCTGACGGACGACGAAGTTCTTGGGCTCTCCTTCCTGTTCGTCCTGGCCGGACTGGACACGGTGACCTCGGCACTCAGCATGGCGTTCGCTGCGCTGGCCAGCCAGCCGGAGCTCCGTCAGCAGATCGTCGATGACCCGGCCGTGATCCCGGCTGCGGTAGAAGAACTGCTGCGGTTCGACGGCCCCGTCGTGACCGTGCCGCGGGTGGCCACCCGGGACGTCGAGGTGGCCGGTCAGGTCATCCCGGCGGACTCCTACGTGGCCGTCGCGATCGGTGCCGCGAACCGGGATCCGGCGGGGCACCGGGCCCCTGATGCCGTGGACTTTGGCCGCCAGGAAGCCCATCTCGCGTTCGGCGCCGGCCCGCACGGCTGTCTCGGCGCGCACCTCGCCCGGCTGGAGATGCGGGTCGCGCTGCAGGAATGGCACCGCAGGATTCCCGACTACCAGCTGGCACCGGGCGCCAGCACGGCGGCGGCCTGGCCCGCCGCCCTGGTTGGCCTCGACAGCCTTCCGTTCGTCTTCGCGCCCGCGGCGAGGCAACTCAGTGAACCGGAGACTCACCCGTGACCCGGCGTGAGCAGCCAGGAGGGAATGTCATGAGGGCCGTGTCATGAGGGCAGCGTTATGGGGTCACGTCCACGCGCTCCGCGCAGGCGCTCCATCCGCGGGCTGCTGGCCCTGCTGTTCGTGGTTCCCCTCGTCTCGCTGCTCGCGCTGTGGGGATTCGCCGCCAGCGTCACCCTGTTCAACGCGCTGCAGGAGCACAATTTCACTGCCGAGAACCGGCTGTACGGCGGAGCGGCCCAGAAACTGGGCCTCGAGCTGGCGCTAGAGCGCTCGGGGTCATTCGTCTGGCTGAGCAGCGGGCGCAAGGCAGTAACCGGATCGGTGGTCAGCCAGCGCCAGGCGACCAATGCCGCCGTGGCCAGTTTCGAGCGGGGAATCGGCTCGAACCCGGGCATGATCCTTCCCTCCGCCAAGCCGGCCCTGGCGAGCTTCAGCGCGGCACTGGGCAGGCTCACCAGCATCCGGGCGAGGATCGACGCGGGGCAGCTGACCGCGCTCTCGGCCTTCGAGGCGTACAACGCGATCATCGATGCCCAGTTCCGGGCGTATAGCCGGCTGATCGTGGTCAACGATGTGCCGCTGTACCAGCAGGCGGCAGCCAGCTTGCAGGCCGGGCGGGCGCTGGAGATGGCCGACCGCGAGGTGACCCTGATCAACGGGGCGCTCGCGGCGCACGGCCAGATGAGCAAGAGCGAGCGACTCTTGTTCGCCCAGACCGTCGCTGACCAGCGGCTGCTGACGGGTGATGCGCTCAAGCAACTCGACCCGCGCCTGGCGGCCGGGTATATGAGCCTCTACGCCTCGCCTGCTTACAAACATTTCGCGGCCGTGGAAAACCGGGTGATCGGCAGCATAGGAGACGTCGGCCCGATACCGGTCAAGCCGGCCGAGTGGAGCACGACCAGCTTCTCGTTGCTAGCCGGCTTCGATAGTGCCGAGCAGCATGACCGCGTGCTGCTGGCTAAGAGTGGTACCCAGGTCGGGGACCGGCTGCTGCTCGAAGTCGTCCTCGCGGGCGGCCTCGGACTGGTCGCAGTGGCGTTGTCGGTGTTCCTGATGGTGCGGTTCGGCCGGCGGATCAGCCGCGAGCTGACCGGCTTGCAGCGGTCCGCTCTCGACCTGTCGACCGAGCGGCTGCCTCGGCTGGTCGAGCAGCTGAGCCACGGCGAGGCTGTCGACGCCTCGTCGCAGGTCGCGCCGCCTGTCACCGCGCGGATCGCGGAGATCGCGAAGGTCGCCGAGGCGTTCTCCTCCGTGCAGCGCACCGCCGTCGAGGCCGCGGTCGGGCAGGCCAGGCTGCGCCAGGGCGTGGCCCAGGTCTTCCGCAATCTCGCCTGGCGCAGCCAGACCCTGCTGCACCGCCAGCTGGCGATGCTCGACCAGATGGAGCGCAGCTCGACGGACCCTGGAACGCTGGAAGATCTGTTCCTGCTCGACCACCTCACCACGCGCATGCGCAGGCACGCCGAGGGCCTGATCATTCTGTCCGGCGAGGCGCCGGGGCGCGGCTGGCACCAGCCGGTGCCGGTTGTCGACGTGTTGCGCGCCGCGGTGGCGGAGGTCGAGGACTTCACCAGGGTCACCGTGATCACGCGATCCAGCGACGCGGTGATCGGGTCCGCCGTGGCGGACGTGATCCACCTGCTCGCCGAGCTGATCGAGAACGCCACGACTAACTCCCCGGCCAGCACCGAGGTCACCGTCAGGGCCGAGCGAGTGGCCAACGGCATCGTGGTCGAGGTCGAGGACCGCGGCCTGGGCATGAGCGGGCCGGACATGTCAGCGGCGAACGAGCGGCTCGCGAACCCGCCCCAGTTTGACCTGGCCGACAGCGACAAGCTGGGCTTCTTCGTGATCGCCAGGCTCGCGGTACGGCACGAGGTGAAGATCACGCTGAGGTCGTCGCCGTACGGCGGCATGGCGGCGATCGTCCTGCTGCCGCATGCCGTCACGGCTGCGGGCGAGGACACCGATATCGGCATCGCGAGCACCTTTGCCGGCCGGCTGCAGCTCCCGCCCGCCCTCGGGGAGACCGTCGGCGCTGAGCCAGGGGCCAGCGCCGGCGTCAGCGGCTTCGCGCCCCCGGGTGAGCCGGAGGAGGACTTGTGGTCAGCCGCGGCCGAGGCGCAGGCCGCGCTGGCAGGCGCCTCGCGTCAGGCACACTCCGACGTCGTCGGCCTGGACGCCGGTGCTCACCCGGTGGCTGGTCAGGCCGCTGCGGTCGATCCGGCGGACGGGGCGCTGGACCCGGGGCTGCCGCAGCGGGTGCGCGAGAGCAGCGCCCCGCAGGAGGCCAGCGGCGCGGCGCGGTCGCCGGTCGGTCAGGTGCCGCAGCGGGGCGCCGTCTTCGGGAGCACTGCCGAGGAACTCGGCGCCCTGGCCGCCTCCCTGCAGCAGGGCTGGCTGAGCGGCAGCACCGATGCCGCCGAGGCGGATGAGGGCTGAGGTTGACAGCGAGTCCAGAACGGTAACCATGACGGAGGACCGAAAGGGCGGGTGATGGACCAGCCGGGCCTGGCCAGGTTTACGGCCAACGAACCGCGATCGGCGGCGCGCGCCGCCGAAGGACCGCGGCGATGAGCCCGCGCGGCCAGCGGTGGTTCGACCAGGAGGCGGGCCCCGTCGTCCGGCTGTATGCCCTGACCCGGGGTCGTGCCAGGCCTGCCGGCGTCGTGCTCGACGTAGTCGATGTCGTGGCAGCAGCCGAGCCGCGGGTGTCTTACGCGCCTTTGCTGCCGCCCGAGCACAGGCGGCTACTCGGATTGTGCGGCATGCCGATCGCCGTCGCTGATCTGGCCTCGGAGACTGGCCTGCCGCTCGGCGTGGTCCAGATTCTGCTCAGCGACCTGCACCAGCAGGGACTCCTCGCCATCGTCAGGCCCGCGAAGGGAAACACCGAGGACGAGAACGTGCTGAAAAAGGTGCTCGACGGACTCCGCGCCCTCTAGCTCAGGGCAGGCTCTCGATCATCGCGATGACCTCGTCGCGCGCGAAGCCGTGATGCCGGGCGTACTCCAGGAGATCCTGTGCTCGGGCGAGTACGGCGCCGCGCTGGGGGGTCCCGACCACCGTGATGCCTCGTCCGCGCCTGAACTCCAGCAGGCCCTCGTCCCTGAGCAGGTGCAGGGCTCGAAGCACGGTGTTCTTGTTCACGCCGAGCACCGCGGCGATGTCCTTGGCCAGCGGCAGCCGCTCGCCCGGACCTGCCTCGCCGTCGGCGATGGCCCGGCGAATCTGCGCGGCGACCTGATCGTGCAGCGGGACCGGACCTGACCGGTCGAGGTTGACATCCATCATGGTACTAGTCATAGTAGAACCATATTCCGCCAACGGCAAGGGCCGGCAGGCCGGCATCGCCGTGGCCATAGTGCTGGCAGCCGTCGTGCTGGTGCCGTCGTCGCTGGTGAACGCGGCCAGGCCGGCGCTGACGATCGCGTCGGCCGATGCCTCAAGCGTGGAAAGCGCCAGCGCCTTGATGTCCCCGGTGAACCCCAGGCAGTGCGCAAGACGGAGTTTAGGATTGGTGATCCCGACCTCGGCAAAGTACCGGCCGAGCTCCACATGCTCCGCAGCAGGTCCGTCGGCTTGCTCAGGTGCTGGAGCAGGAACCGGCAGTAGACCAGGTCATAGCTGGCGGGCTCGTCCCAGTCGCCGACACTCGCTTCCCGGAATTCGACGTTGCGGACGCCTTCGCGGTCCGCGGCTTGCCTGGCCAGCGCGAGTTTCACCACGTCCATGTCGACGCCGACGACCCGGCCGGACGGACCGGCCAGGCGCGCGAGGTCGAAGGTGACCTCGCCGCCGCCGCATCCGAGGTCGATGCAGTGAAAGCCGGGTCCGACGCCGGCCCGGCGGAACAGGTCAGCCGTATCGGGCCGGTGCACCCGGGCCAGTACTTGCAGCCGCTCGTATCCCGGCTGGCCACCGCGCAGGACGTACCGTTCCATCTGGCGATGGGAGAGCCTGGCGCAACCGGCCTCTAGTGCCAGCGGCGGCCCGCGCTGCTCGCAGGCGACATCGAGCACGGCGCTCACCGCGCTCGCGCGCTATGACGCCGGCGGCTGCGCGCTGGCGGGACCGGACGGGGAGCCCGACGGGGACGGCGAGCTCGAGCGGGAAGGTGAGGGCGACGGGGACGGAGAACCCGGCTGAGATGGTGCGCCCGAGGCGCTGACGTGCGGGCTCGGACTCGGGCGCGAGCTCGGACTTGAGCGTGAGCTCGGCCTCGGGCTTGCCGTGGGCGTGCCGGGCACCGGTGTTCTGGTGACTGAGTGCTGCCGGGCTCGCGAGTGATGGACGGTCGCAGCCGACGTGGGCCGCACGAGAACGTAGGACACCAGCGCGGCCAGGAAGATGGTGGTCAGGATCCAGGTCGAGGTCCGGATGCGTCGCATCAGCCACCCCCCGTCGGCTCCGCTGCCTCCATGCCGGGCGGCAGGTGGATGCCCTCGCTGCGGAACACGGTCGCGACCCTGGCTCGCAGAATCCGCCCGACGTCGAACTGCTTGCCTGGCAGTGTCCTGGCGACGAGTCGGACCTGGAACTCGTCCACGTTGATGCTCTGCACGCCCATCACGGCCGGCGGATCGAGCAGCAGCCGCCGCAGGTCAGGCTCCTTGTAGGCCTCGTCCCCGATCAGCCGCAGCGCGTCACTGACCTGGTTGACGTCCATGGCGGCCGGGACCGGGACATCGACGACGGCGCGCGCCCAGTCCCGGGAGAGATTTGTTACCTGAGTGATCTGGCCGTTAGGGGTGATGACCAGTTCGCCGTCCGCGGTGCGGACCGAAGTGACCCGGAGCGTGACGTCCTCGACGGTGCCGAGGGCCGGATTCGAGTTGTTCGGGGCGGTCAGGCGGATGAGGTCACCGTAGCCATACTGGCGCTCGGCGATGATGAAGAAGCCCGCCAGGATGTCCTGGACGATGCGCTGGGCGCCGAACCCCAGGGCCACCGCGACCACGGCAGCGGGGGCGACCAGGCTGGTGATGGGAATCCCGACCCGGACCGCGACCGACACCGCCGTCGCGCAGTAGATGAAGACGAGAAAGGCCCAGGTGAACACCTGCGCGAGCGCGTGCCGGTGCTTGGACTCCTCCGAGCGGACCAGTTCGTCCGTCGCCTGGGCGTTGGCGTCGATCCGGTGCGTGACCTTGTCGCGCAGCCAGGTCGCCAGGCGGGTCAGCAGGATCGATCCGGTGACGAGCAGCACGATTTCCAGGCCGCTGCCGCGCACCCAGTGGGAGATGTCGGTCAGGAGCTTCATGTTCAGCATCAGGGGCGGTTCCGTGGTCGCGGGGGATTAGGGAGAATGCGTCCCTCGGTCAGCGGCAGAGCGAAAACCCCCGGGGCCGCGCCGGCAAACTCGGCGCGGATCTGCTTAGCTGGCGCAGAAATCAGGCATCGGGATCAGCTCGGCAGCCCGATCAGCCTAGCAGCCAGCTCACGCGGAGCCTTCAGCTCCCGCGGCCGCCAGCTCACGCGGAGCCTTCAGCTCCCGCGGACAGCCAGCTCACGCGGAGCCTTCAGCTCACGCGGCGGCCAGCTCACGCGGAGCCTTCAGCTCACGCTGACAGCACGCCCTTGGCGGTGGCGTCCCTGACCCAGGAGTCGAGCTCGTCGGCCATCGCATCGGCGAACTGAAGGTCGCTGATCTGGCTGAGTTCCGGGCAGTCCGTTCCGTCGAAGAACTTGGCATCGACGTTGTCAAGCAGCCGCGCGCCGGGGTGCCGTTCCTCGAGATCGTCGAGCTCGGTCAGGTAGTCGACGGCCCGGATCGCGAGGAACTTGATCTGTACCGGGTACTTGGCCAGCTCGATGACGCGCGCGGTCGCCTGCTGCGCGTCGGTCGGTGAGCCGTCCGTGACGATGATCGCGAAAATCGGTTCCGTGGTCGTGCTGGCCTCGCTGAGCAGGTCATCGAAGATCGGCGCGAACTTGGTTCCGCCCATCTGGTCGGGATGCCAGATGCTGGCCTCGACGATGCCCTGATAATTCGACTGGTCGACGATGACCTCGGGCCAGAGCCGGTGGTCGAACGCGATGACGGGAATCTGGCCGTCGGAGTCCAGCTGGAACGCGTAGCCGAGCGCGCGCTCGACGAGGCGCTGGACATTGCCGTTGGAGTAGTCCCGCGCATCGGGAAACTCCATCGAGCCGGAATGGTCGACGTAGAGCCTGACCGCACCGCGCAGGCCGGACAGGTTGCGCTTGGACAGGCTGATCCCGGCCTTCTCGGCCCGCTTGACCAGGTCGATGTGGCCGGCGTCGCGGACCTTGCTCAGGTTGACCGCCGGGGCGCCGGTCGGATCTTTCACCAGGTTGATAGTGCGGGCAGCTACGGGCGAATCGCCAGACATCAGTGCTCGGCCTTTCCGGGAGAGTGTGCAGGAGGAAATTTCAGGCGGACATAATGCCCTTCGCGGTGGCGTCGCGAACCCAGGTGTCGATCTCGTCGGCCATGGCCTCGGCGAACTGGAGATCGGAGATCTCCGTAAGCGGCGGGCAGTCGGTCCCGTCGAAGAACTTGGCGTCGACGTTGTCGAGCAGCCGCCGGCCGGGGTGCCGTTCCTCGAGGTCGTCGAGCTCGGCGAGGTAGTCGACCTCGCGGATGGCCAGGAACTTGATCTGAACGGGATACCTGGCCAGCTCGATGACGAGCTTCGTGGCCTGGGACCGGTCGTTCGGATCCTTCACCAGGCTGATCGTGCGCGCGGGAGCCGGCTTCGGGCCAGGCTGCTGCGCGGCCGGGCCGCTGTCAGCGAGTCCAGACATGTTGACCTTTCCTGAGGTGACCGAGCGTAGCGGGCACTCCCGGCATAGACGTCCCTTTCGGCCCTGTTGATTCTGCAACCACGGCGGCCCGGATAGCCAGCGGTCCGGCGATCGTCAGGAGGCGGGCGGCGCCAGGAACCCGCCGCCGGAGACCTCGCAGGCCCGTGCGACCCGCAGGCACGTGGCGTCATCGAAGTGGCGGCCGACGATCATCAGGCCGGCCGGAAGGCCATTGACCTGGCCCGCCGGGATCGAGGTCGCCGGATGCCCGCTGATGTCAAACGGGGCCGTGTTGACGATCATCTCCGTGGAGCGGGCGATGCTTTCCTCGCGCGGCACGCCGGGCGCCGGGATGAGCGAGGCCGTAATGGGCAGCGTCGGCAGGATGAGCACGTCAACGGCGGCGAGCGCCTCGTCGTAGGCGGCCGTGAGCTCGGTCGCGAGGTTGCGGGCCATGGCGTAGTACCGGCCGCCGTGATGGTCGATCGCATGCCGCCCGGCGAAGATCGTGGCCTTGACCGTCTCGGGCAGCTGGTCGGCGTGGTCCCGGCGGCCCCGGCGGTAGTGCTCCATCAGCTCGGGATCGTAGCGGCCCGCCCAGTTCATCCCGAAGCCATCCCCGTCGATCATCTGTGCGAGCACGCCGTCAGTGGCGACTACCGTCCAGATATGCATCGCGTCACGGTGCCATGGCACGCTGACCTCGCTGACTTGCGCGCCGGCCGCGCCGAGCGCCGCGGCCATCGAGCGGACGGCCGCCTCGACTCCTGGCTCGGACAGGCCAGGGAAGCCGAACCCTTCGGCCAGCAGCCCGACCCGCAGTCCGGCAACTCCGGCGTCCAGGTCAGACAGGTAATCGTAGCCCGCGGTCGGCTCGGGGCACCGCCGGTGGGAATGCTGGCGCGGGTCGAGTCCGTCGGGCCCGGCCAGGACGCCTAGCATCATGGCCGCGTCCCGCACGGTGCTGGCGATCGGGCCCAGGTGATCGAGGGTGTTCTCGATCGGGAAGGCGCCGGTGTAGGGCACGAGCCCGTGCGTCGGCTTGTGGCCCACGACTCCGCAGAACGAGGCCGGGATCCTGATCGAGCCGCCCTGGTCGCCGCCGAGCGCCAGGTCGGCGTGGCCGGCCGCGACCAGGGCGGCGCTGCCGCTCGAGGACCCGCCGGCCGACCGGGTCCGGTCCCAGGGGTTGAGCACCGGGCCGGTGCTGGCTGTGTGGCTGCCGCCAGAGAAGCAGAGGTTCTCGCACACGGACTTGCCCGCGAGGCTGGCGCCCGCGTCGAGCAGCCTGGTGACCACCGTCGCATCGCGCCGCGGCACGAAACCCTCCACGGCCGCCGAGCCGTTCATCATCGGGACGCCCGCTACCGCGATGTTGTCCTTGACCGCGATCCGCCGGCCTGCCAGCGGCCCGTCGTCGCGGGTCTGGATCTGCGTGGTGACGTACCAGGCGCCGAGCGGGTTCTCGTCCCCTGACGGGCGCTGCCACGATCGGGCCGGCGGCGCGGGCAGGCTCGCCACGAACCGGCGTTCCACCTCGTCGTAGGAGGTCAGCATGGCCTCCGCCAGCGTGCGGAAGGAGCTGACGTCCTGCTTCGTGAGGTGCAGGTTGTAGGCGGCGGCGATCGTGGCGACGTCATCGTCTGAAAGGGGGGCGATAGGCATGATTCATCTTGACTGCCGCCCGATGCCGGGAACAAGCCCTCTTAGGCCCGCTGGCGTTCGGCTTGCGGGTGTTTCGGCTTGCGGGTGTTTCGGCTTGCTAGCGTCCCGGTCCGGACGCCGCGAGTGCCGAGTCGGCGGCATCGGCCGCCTCCACGTCGTCCCTGGAGATGCCGAGCAGGAACAAGATCGCGTCCAGATGCGGAACGCTCACCGAGGTGTCCGCGGCGCTCCGTACCGCCGGCTTGGCGTTGAAGGCGATGCCGAGGCCAGCCGCGGCGATCATGTCCAGGTCGTTGGCGCCGTCACCGACCGCGACGGTCTGGCTGAGCCGCACCCCGGCCCGGGCCGCGAACTGCCGGAGCATCCGCTCCTTGCCCGGCCGGTCGATCAGTTCCCCGGCGACTCGGCCGGTGAGCTTGCCGTCGACGATCTCCAGCGTGTTCGCCGCCGCGTAGTCCAGGCCGAGCTCGGCCGTCAGCCAGTCGGTGATCTGCGTGAAGCCGCCGCTGACCACTCCGCAGCGGTAGCCCAGGCGCTTGAGCGTCCTGATCAGCGTGCGCGCCCCCGGGGTGAGCCGGAGTTTGTCGGTCAGCTCGTCGACGGCGCTCGCGTCGAGGCCTGCGAGCTGCTCGACCCGCCGCCGCAGCGCGGTGGCGTAGTCGATCTCCCCGTGCATCGCCGCGGCCGTCAGCGCGGACACCTCCGCGGCGCAGCCGGCCCGGTCGGCCAGCAGGTCGATGGCCTCGTCCTGAAGCAAGGTCGAGTCCACGTCCATCACGACGAGCCGCATCGCCCGGCGGTGCAGCCCGCCGCGCTGCACCGCGATGTCGGCGCCAAGGCCCACCGACTCCCGGGCCAGATCGGCGCGCAGGGACTCGGGATCGGCGCCGGAGACGTCGAACTCGATGCAGGTGACCGGCCGGCGGGCGAGGCGGCCGATCTTGTCGATGTTCGCGCCGCTGGCCGCGATCCGGCCGGCGATCGCGGCGATCACGGCGGGCGTCAGCGGGTTGCCGAGCACTGTGACGTGCAGCCGGCCCCGCTGCCGCGACTGCTCGCCTGAGCCGAGGGTGATCTCGACGTTCATGCCGAGATCGTCCGCGAGCACGGAGACCTGGCGGTGGATGGCCGTCAGGTCAGGCGAATCCGGGCAGGCGAGCAGGACCCCGAGCACGAGATGGCCGCGGATCACGACCTGCTCGACATCGAGCACGGTCAGATCATGGGCGGCCAACCCGGAGAAGAGCCGGGACGTGACACCAGGCCGGTCGCGGCCGGCCAGGGTCACCAGCAGGGTCGTTTGCGGTCGGGACATGGCGCTGACCACGCTACCGAGTTAGCCGCGGTCGGGAGCGTACCGGGGCTCTGTTCAGGCCGGGTTCTTCCCGGCCGGCTACGGGCGGGCCGCGTTCCCGGCCGGCTGCGGGCGGGCCACCTTCCTGGCCGGCTGCGGGCGGCTGCGATCACGGCCGCATGGATGGCACTTTCATCGGCATATTCGACGATGAAAGTGCCATCCATCCCTCGCCGTTACCGAGATAGCCGGGAATGCGCAGATCGCCGAGCGACACTATGGTAGTGATTACTACTATTACCCCAAAGATAATATTTGCGTGAAAAGCGTCCTTCTCGATTTGCTTGCGAATTCCCTGACCCTTGGTACTTATTGCCGTGCTAGTCAGACCATGATCGTTAAGGGGAAACCACGGCGGACAGAGTCATTCGGCAGTTCGACGCTGTAGGGAGCAGGACTAGACGCGGACTAGACGCGGTGAACGCGGTGCTCAACTTCAACCCGCGAACTGGTGGTGGTGGGGGTGACTGGCCGGCCGGCCCGCAGAGCCACTCGGCCGGAGCGTCGGACGGCGGCTGGGTCGTGACGGAACTGTGGGACTCGAGGATGCCCCGGGGGTGGCTGACCAGCCGATTAACGCCTGGCTTCCTGCGAGCGACTTCGGCCCGCCTGCTACTCGTCCCGGCGCTGCGCGACGTGCAGGACGACCCCCCAGTGACGGCGCAGCCGCCCGTCGGTGCGCCGAGATAGCCGCTCCCTGATCGCGCCGTACAGGCGATCCCGCTGCCATGGCTCCATGGCGATATGGCCGGAGAAGGTATCGAGCAGGCGGACGTAGCCGTCGGCGTCGTAGCTGACTTCCCAGTCGAACTGCCGGACCTCGACGTCGGTGAACAGGCCGCTGCCCTCGATCTCGGCCCGCTCATCAAGCATTTCACCTGGTCGGTCATAGACCGCCCCGGGCGGCAGGCTCTCGCCGATCTCGTCGTAGATCTCCTGGATCTCGACGAAGAACGGGTCGCCGTCAGCAGGAAATACGTGCGATGCGCTCCAGAAGGCAAGGTGCCCGCCAGGGCGGAGCAGCTCCCGTGCTTTCCTGTACCGGACGGCCGGGTCGATCCAGTGCCAGGATGTCGCGGCGTACACCAGGTCGTAGCCCGCTCGCGCAGGCTGCCAGGTCTCGAATACCGCATGGACGACCTCCACGTCGCCGCAGCCCGCCAGATTGTGGCGAGCTTGCTCGGCTAGCTCCGCGCCGATCTCGATGCAGGTGATCATCAAGCCGCGTCGGGCGAGCGGGAGCGTCGCCTTGCCAGTTCCGCAGCCAACCTCCAGCAACCTGCTGCCGGCCCGGAGGCCGGCCACCCGGACTAGCTCGTCGAATAGCTCATCCGGGTAATCGGGACGTGCCTGATGGTAGAGCTGCGCCGCGGAGTCGAAGGTTGCCCTGAGCTGCTCGCGGTCACCTGGCACGCAGGTAATCATCGCGCCGATGCGGCGATGGCGCGAATTCGCCCTGCCGGATGCCGGCCAGCGCTACACGACGCCGGCCAGCGCGTTACCGGACGCCGGGCAGCGCTACAGGAAGTCGGCCAGCCACTGGCGGGCGATCGCGCCCTGGGCGGCCTGGAACGCGCGGACTGTCGGAATCCCCGGCGGCGGCGGCAGCAGCGCGCTCCGGGTGAGATAACCAGCCACCGCGCAGATCGTGCTGGCCATCGCCTCCCTGCTAGCCGTCCTCCCGGCTCTGGTCCTCGCCACCAGGTCGCCCGGCGGCGGCCCGCCCTGCATGGTGACGCTGGGGGCCAGGAAGACCACGTCGATGAAGGCTGGGCCAAGGCAGGCGTGCGGCCAGTCGATGATCATCACGCGATCGCCCGTCAGCAGGACATTATCGGCCCGCAGATCCGTGTGCAGCAGCGTGTCGCCGGCCGCATGAGCCGGCCAGGTCCGCTCCAGGTCCGCGAGCTCGTCCAGTCGGCTGCGCGACCACGGGTCGATTCCGCTGTGATCCGGCGCGCCGGCGAGAGTCCGCCAGCCGGTGAAGTCGTCGGCGAAGCGACGGGCCAGGGCGTCCGTGTCGACCGGCGCGGGAGTAAGCACGTCGGCGAGCCGGTCCACGGCCGAGAGGACTTCGGCTAGCTCATCGGGGTGCCAGGGCAGCCGGGGATGCCATCCGTCGACGTCGTCGAGGATCAGCACGATCCAGGGATCCGCCTCAAGCGTGCCTCGCAGCCGCGGGACCGGCAGCTGGCCCGCCGCGATCAGCGGGTCGAGGGCGAGCAGGATCTGCGCCTCCCGGCGGTGCATGACCGGGGTCACCGGGTTCGCGTCGCTTGAGACGGCCTTGACGAACCACCGCGTTCCGTCGGCGCAGAGCAGCCTGGCCGCGACGCCCGGACTGAATCCGCCCGGCTGGGACGTCGCTCGCACGACGGGCGCGCCGCAGATCTGCTCGATGCTCGCCCGCACGGACGCGGGGACGGAGTCCCAGCTGACGCGCACGCCCTCGGCTGGCGGGATGGTCATGCTGGTTCAGCCTGCCCGTTCCGGTGCCCGCGGGCAACTGATTCTGGCCGGGCCTGGGCCGCGTCAGCCGGCCGCAGCCGGCCGCGGCCCGCCGTCAGCCGGCCGGGCCGCATCAGCCGGCCGCGGCCTGCCGTCAGCCTGCCGCGGCCTGGATCTGCCCGGCCAGCTCACGGGCGCGGGCCATGGCCGATGCCGCGCCGGCCTGGTCGCCGGCCGCATTCCGCAGCCAGGCTCGCTTGGTCCACGCATAGGAGTTGCAATCCCGCATCGACAGCCGCTCGCTCACCAGGGCCGCCGCCAGCTCGTGCCGTCCGGCTCTGATCGCGGCCTCGAGCAGCGTGCGCTCGACGGCATCCCGCTGAGCGTGGCTGCCGCCGAACCGGTGCCAATTCTTCCGGCCCGGCAGCAGGCGAGCGATCGCGCTGTCGTATTCCCCCCGGCCGAATTGGACCAGTCCCCGGCACACCTGCGCTCCGACCATGGAGGTCATCAGCCAGCTGGTGCTGCCCTGAACTGGACGGCTGACGAAGTCTTCGAGCGCCCGCACCAGGTCCTCGGCTCGGTCAAGCTCGTCGTTGCCGATGAACGACATCACCGCGTGCATGTCGTTGAACGGGTAGAAGCCCGGCGTCAGGATGCGCGCCCACGACGAGGCGAGCGGCGCCCACCGGCCCCCGACCGCCGTCCCCTCGAGGTGCATGCGCCAGAGCAGCGCCGACGCGTCGAGCAGTTCCAGCGCCGAATCCTGCGAGTCGGCGTGATGGATCATCCGGTCGTAGGTGGCGAGCGCGCCGTCGGTGTCGCCGCCCTGGAGCAGGTAGAGCGCATAGTGCCACGAGTTGTGGACGTTGAGGAAGTTCCCGCTCTGCCAGTCGTTCGCGCGGCTGCGCATGAAGCGGACGCCATCGGGCACCCGCCCGGCCATCTCGCAGGTGTGCACCACTGCGTGGATACCCCAGACGTCGTCCGGATTCCGCTCCACGGCAGCCCGGCCGAACTCTTCTGACTGCTGGTACAGATTGCTTTCCTCAAGACCGAACGCGTACATGCCGTGCACGAATCCGAGCTGAGCGTCATCGGGCTGCCAGCCGTCGAGAGCCCGGCCGATCCGGTCGCGCAGGTTGACCGCGTCACCGGTGAAGAAATCGATCTGATGGCCGACGGCCAGCGCGAGCAGATCACGGGGGTACTCGATCGAGATCCGGCCGAGCACCTCGCCAGCCCAGGCCATGTCGCCGGCGATCCAGCGTTCGGCAGCGGCGAGGTGTGTTCGCTCGCGCGGCAAGATGTCCAGGTCTGAGTTGTCCGAGCGGAGTCCTTCCAGGGCATCGATCGCGCCGGCGACGGCGTGCTCCTCGGTCGACATCAGCGCCAGGTACGCGCAGAAGACCCTGGCCATCACGCAGCCAGGGTCGGCCGCCACCGCCGCCGCGGCCGCGTCGACCACCTCGGACTGAAACCGGATCAGATGGTCGATCGCCTGATCGTAGGCGGTCACGGCCTCGGCGGAGCCGGTCAGGCTCAGGCCTCGTGCGTCAGCGGCCACGTCGCTTCCTCCCGTCGCGCGGCGGCACTGTCATGCTAAGCCCGCGCCTCAGTCCCGGCATCCGCGGTTATACCGGCCTTGGCCTGGTAGGCGCCGAGGTCATCGGGCATCGACTCGGCGGCGAGATCCGCGGCGACGATCGCGAGATAACGCTCCGTCTCGGCCCGGGTCCGCGCCGGGTCCCAGCCAAGCTCGGGCGCCATCAGCGCCGCCGCGTGCTGAGTGCACGCGTACACGACCTCGGCGCCCAGGTAACCGCCCGAACCCGGCAGCGGCTCGCGCAGTTCTGGCCGTGCCGCCATCGCGTCGAGCAGCGTGGCGGTATCCGCGCCGTACCGGCCGAGCAGCCGCTCGACCTGGGGAACTGGCAGCCCGGCAGCGTCCGCGATCTTGGCGCGGGACGCCCACATGGGCGCGTAGCCGTCCGCCCCGGCCAGCGGAACCTGGTCGGTGCGCGAGGCCGGAATCGCGTGTCCCGCGCGGTAGCGGCCCGCCTGGCCCAGTCCGGCGGACAGGTCAGCCGCGGCGGCGTCGACCAGGTCCCGCGCCATCACCCGGTAGGTCGTGTACTTGCCGCCCGCGATCACGCTGAGTCCTGGCACCGACGAGTCGACCGAATGCTCGCGGCTGAGCTTCGTGGTGTCCGACCCCCGCCGGGCGGCGACCAGGGGGCGCAGGCCGGCGAAGACACCCTCGATGTCGCCGGCCGTCAGCGGCTCGCGGAGCATGTGGTTCACCTTGGCCAGCAGGTACTCGACATCGGCCCGGCTGGCGGCCGGCTGGGCCGGATCGTAGGGCCATTCGGTGTCGGTATCGCCGATCAGCCAGTGCTGTCCCCACGGGATCACGAATAGCACGCTCTTCTCGGTTCTGGTCAGCAGGCCCGTGTCCATCGCGATCCGGTCGCGGGGGATGACGATGTGGACCCCCTTGGACGGCCGGACCCGCAGCTCGGTCCCGTCAGCCCCGCCCGTCCGGTTAGACCTGCCCGTCCCGTCAGACCCGCTCGTCCCGTTAGACCCGCTCGTCCCGTTAGCTCCACCCGTCCCGTAAGTCCCGGCCGTCCCGTCAGCCAGGTCAGCTTCGTCCGTCCGCCCGGCTTCGCTGGTCCAGGCGCCGGTCGCCTGCACGACGTGCCTGGCCCTGATTTCCAGCTCTGTCGCGGTCAGCAGATCACGAGCCCGGATGCCGGTGACCCGGCCGTCCTGCGTCAGCAGGCCGTCCATCCGCACGCCGGTCGCGAGTGCCGCGCCATGCGCGGCGGCGGTCCTGGCCAGGCAGGCGACCATCCTGGCGTCGTCTTCCTGCGCGTCGTAGAACTGCACGCCGCCGACCAGGGCATCCGGCCTCAGCGCCGGGGCGAGCCGGAGCGCTGCCGTTCTGCTCAGCTGCCTGGCCCGCGGCACCGCGCGGCGGCCGCCCAGCGAGTCGTAGAGCAGCAGCCCGGCGCCCAGGTAAGGCCGTTCCCATATCCGGTGGGTCAGCGGCCACAGGAACGGGACCGGCTTGACGAGATGTGGTGCGAGCCGGGTCAGCAGCAGACCGCGCTCGATGAGCGCCTCGCGCACCAGCGCGAAGTCCAGCATTTCCAGATAACGCAATCCGCCGTGGATCAGCTTGCTGGACTCTGGCCATCCGGCCGACGGACCAGACCCGGTGCTGCGGGCTGAGCGCGGCCGTCACGTCGCACTGCCTTCGCCAGCGGGCCGCAGGACGTCGGCGAGCAGCAGCCGCCACGCGGTCCTCGCCGCGTCCCGGCCGGCCGAGGAAAGTTCGGGCCGCACGCTGCGGTCGGTCTCGAACGGCAGCCGGGCCAGCGCGGCCTGGTCCCACCGCCCGGTGCCCAGCCCGGCGAGCGCGCCGGCGCCGAGCGCGGTGACCTCCGTGGTGGCCGTTCGCTCCAGCGTCAGGCCAGTCAGGTCGGCGATCGCGGCCAGCACCGACTCGTTCCGGCTCAGGCCGCCATCGACCCTGAGCAGGTCGAGCGGGCCGGCCAGGCCGGCCGCCACCGCGTCGACGGCATCGGCGATCTGCTGTACTACCCCGATCAGCGCGGCCTCGGCGAGGTCCTCGCCGGTGCTGTCCGCGGTCAGCCCGCCGACCTCCGCCGTGGCGAGCGGCATCCAGGTGGGCGTGCCGAGGCCGAACAGCGCCGGCACGCACCAGGGCGCGCCAGGCCAGCCGGACCGGCCGGGCCGGCCGGCCTGACCGGAGCCTCCCGACTGGTCGCCGGAGCCTTCCGACTGGTCGCCGGAGCCTCCCGACTGGTCGCCGGCCCAGGCCGCCAGCGCACCGGGCCTGACCCGCGGCCAGTCGGCGGCGCCGATCACGCCGAGGCGCCGCAGCCAGGTGGTGACGGCTCCGGCGTTGGGCACGAATCCCTCCAGGGCGTAGGTCGTCGCGTCGCCGACCTGCCAGGCACAGGTGGAAATCACCCCCGCGGGCACCGCCGCCGGCGGCACCGGCCCGGCGTTACACCACAGGAATGCCCCGGTCCCCAGCGTCAGCTTCGCCAGCCCCTCGGTCCAGCATCGCTGGCCGAACAGCGCCGCCTGCTGGTCCCCGACGATCGCGCCGATCACGGCCCGCCCGCCGCAGACCGCGGCATCGGTCGTCGCGAGCACGCCGACGGTCGGCGCGACGCGGGGCAGCATCTGCTCGGGAATCGCGAACAGGTCGAGCATCGCCCGGTCCCAGCAGCGGGCGGCCAGGTCGAACAGCATCGTCCTGCAGGCCATCGACGGATCGGTGACGTGTACGGTGCCACCGGTCAGCTGCCAGGTGAGCCAGCAGCCCACGTCGCCGAAGAGCAGCTTGCCGCTGGCCGCCGCGCGGCGGGCGCCCGGTATCTCATCGAGCAGCCAGCGCAGCTTCGGCGCGCTGAACGCCGGGCTGAGCGGCAGGCCGGTCCGTACGCGCACGCCGGGCTCGTGACCGCCGGCCCGCAGGCCGGCGCAGGCGTCGCTGGCCCTGGTGTCGCGCCAGCTGATCGCGGGGAAGACCGGCTTGCCGGTGCCGGCGTCCCAGACAACGAAGGTTTCGGTCTGCGCGGCCAGGCCGATGCCCGCCACGTCCGGCCAGTCAGCGCCGGCCCGCGCGAGCGCCTCGCTGATCGAGGCGAGCACGCCGTCGGTGATCTCCTCGGCATCGTGCTCGACCCGTCCTGGGG
>WNGK01007100.1_pt1 | contig 23474 bp, 26 predicted proteins | sample 5400601 | NCBI WGS metagenome assembly WNGK01 (sample SAMN13153376, study PRJNA577476) | soil metagenome | isolation source: 60 cm soil or saprolite under Garry oak tree replicate 1 | place: USA:California | collected 2016-06-15
AAGGCCGACTACGTGCCGCCCGGCGGACGGGTCGGCGCGTCGTTTCAGGTGTCGAGCTCGAGCTGGCATCGCGCGTCCGAGGCCGGCGCGACAACCACCAGCGCCGGCGTGGACGGCTGGCGCCAGGATCGGCGCGACAAGATGCTGCGCCTGTTCGTCGCGGATCGGGATGACGGGCTCGGCTGGCGGCTGACGACCACGCTGGGCACGAGCGGCATCAGTCATGACACGTTAGTCACGCGCCGCAACATCTCCGCCGCGATCGTCGAGGCGAGCCAGACCTGGCGCACGGCGTCGGTTTCGGCAGTCGCCCGGTTCGCGGCGGCCGGAGCGCCGCAACAGTTCGAAGCGCGCGCGGGGTGGATGCCGATCCCGCCGCTCACGCTTGCGGGCAACGTCCGCCAATCGATCTACTCGAACCATCGCAAGGGCGTGCGCGCCTTTGCGACCGCGGGCATCACGCTGCCACTCGGATTCTCGGCGCGGGCCGAGGTGGGGTGGAGGCACGACGTTCAGTCGGCACTGGTCCCGACCGATCAGGTGCAGCAGGCCGTGGACGTCGCGGGGTGGGTCGGCTTCCAGAATCGCCTCATTTCGCTCGAGGTCGGCCGTGGCCGGCGCGATCCGTTCGCGCCGCTCGGCTTTGCCGTGGGGCTCAAGAGCGTGGATTCACTGAGCCCCACGCCGCTCACCGAGTTCGTCGCGGCCCATGCCACGCTGCACATCGCGCCGGGGTTCACGCTCTCGGGTTGGTACTTCGATCCGGTGGTCGGCGGCGGGGACTTCGAGCCGCCGCGCCACGCGCGCGTGGCGGCGACCTTCTACTCGAAATTCTGGCGCGTCTTCAAGAGCGGGATCTTTGCGCTGCGTGGCGAAGTCGCCATGGAATCATGGAGCCGCTCGACGCTCGGCGGCCGCGACACCTCCGGGGCGACGCTCGGCATGACCGGATCGAGCTTTGTCGATACCCACCTCGAGATGCAGCTCGCCGGCGTCACGCTGTTCTGGAGCGTCACGAACATCAACATCATGCGCTCCAGCTACGTGACCGAACTGGGCTATCCGAAGGCGGCACAGCAGTACGGCGCGCGGTGGTTCTTCACGAACTAGCGCACCTGACTACATTTAAGGCCCTGTGCCGCGCAGTATGACGGGCTTCGGCTCTGCCGAAGATCGAGTGCTTCGCGGACGGTTGCGAATTGAAATCCGCACCGTCAACCACCGCTATTTCAACCCGCAGCTGAAGCTGCCGGCGGATCTGGCCGGCGTGGAGATCGAGATGCGCGAGCGGCTGCGGCAGCTGCTCGAGCGCGGGCATGTGGCGGTGACGGCGCGGTGGGTCGAGGGACCGGGTCCCGACCGCGCGGTCACGATCGACTTGACGCGAGCCAAGCAGGTGGTGGCGGCGGCGCAGCAGCTCAAGAAGAAGTTGAAGCTGAAGGGCACGGTTGATCTGGCATTCGTGGCGCGGCAGCCCGACGTGCTGACCGCAACCAACGGCGCGAGCGAGCAGCCGGTACACTGGTCGGATGTCCAGCCCATTGTCGAACGGGCCGCGAAAGATGTCGTGGCGATGCGGGAGCGGGAGGGGCAGGTGCTCGCGACCGAGTTGAATGCGCGGCTCGACGCGCTCGAAACGGCGGCGCAGACGGTCGAAGCGCAGGCACCGGCCCGGCTCAAGGCGGAGCACCAGCGGCTCAAGCAGGCGGTGGCGGAGCTGACGGCGCAGACGACGATCGACGAGCAGCGTCTGGCACTCGAGATCGCGCTGCTGGCCGACCGCGTGGACATCACCGAAGAGCTGGTGCGGTTCCGCTCGCACGTGGCGGCGGCTCGCGCCGCGCTGGGGGCGGATCAGGCGGTGGGAAAACAGCTCGGGTTCCTCTCGCAAGAGCTGCTGCGCGAGGTCAACACGATGGGCTCGAAGGCAAATGACGCCCGCATCACGCAGACCGTGATCGCGATGAAGGGGGACCTCGAGAAGTTCCGGGAACAGCTGGAGAACCTGGAGTGACCCCGCGGTTGGTCGTCCTCTCGGCGCCATCGGGCGGTGGGAAGACGACGATCGCGAAAGCGGTGCGAGATCGGTTTTCGGATGAGTTCGGATTCTCGGTGTCGGCAACGACACGGAAGCCGCGCGCGGGAGAGCGCGAAGGGGTCGATTACTATTTCTTGTCTCCCGACCAGTTCCTGAAGGGCGTCGCCGAGGGAAGATTCCTCGAGCACGCGGAGTACGCCGGCGAGCTCTACGGTACGCTCAGGGCCGACGTCGAACGCATCCTGAAGTCAGGACGACATGTCCTGCTGGACATTGAAGTCGATGGGGCGGCGCAGGTCCGGCTGCTCGAGCCAGGCGCGGTGACCATTTTCATCCTGCCGAGCGATCCGCGCGTCCTGATCCAGCGACTCGTGCAGCGCGGCAGCGAGACGCTCCAGGAGATTCGGCGGCGGCTGGACCGTGCCATTTACGAGCTCGGCCATGCGACGTCGTTCAACCGCTGGATCAGGAATGATGACCTCGAGGAGGCCATCCGCGCGGTCGTGAAAGCGGTGGAAGAGAATCCCGACAAGCTGGTGCGAGATCGCCACGATTTCGCGTGGCTCAAGGGATACCTGAACAGTCTGGAGACAGAGAAACAGCGGCTATATGATGAATTGCACCAACAGAAAGGCTGAGCCATGCGCATCGTGACACCAGCAGAAGTCGCAGGACAGACGCAAAACAAGTATCTGGGCGTCCTCGTCGCCGCCAAATTCGCGCGCTTCGTGAACGATTTCCCGCGCGATCGGTCGGTTGACTGGGAGGAGAAGCTCACCACGCGCGCGTTCGACGAGCTCGTCCGCGGCGGCCTCAAGTACCGCTTGGTGCGGCGGCGGCGCCAGCAGGAAGCCTGATGTCGGTTCCCGGCCGTCACGTTGTGCTTGGCGTGTCGGGCGGAATCGCCTGCTACAAGAGCTGTACGCTGGCGCGCCGGCTGACCGAGGCGGGCGCGACGGTGGACGTCGTCCTCACGGCCGCGGCCGCGGAGTTCGTGCGGCCGGTGACGTTCGAAGCGCTCACCGGACGGCCGGTCCTGACATCGCTGTGGGAGCGCGGCCGTGCGCTCGCACACATCGATCTCGCCAAACATCCCGATCTCGTGATCCTCGCGCCGGCTACGGCGAGCGTGCTGGCGCGCGCCGCGATGGGCATGGCGGACGATCTCCTGACCACGCTGTTGCTCGCGCGCGCGGACCGGCCCGTGCTCGCCGCGCCGGCGATGAACGACGCGATGTATGCGAACCCGGCGACCACGGCGAACATCGCCACGCTGACCACACGCGGCTGGCACTTCGTGGGCCCGGAAATCGGCGCGCTCGCCGAAGGGCCGAGCGAGCGGCCGGGACGGATGAGCGAGCCCGAGGCGATCTTCGCGGCGGCCGAGCGTCTGCTCGGTCACAGCAACAGTAGCAAGTGGTCCGGCAAGCGCGTCGTCGTGACCGCGGGGCCGACGCGCGAGCATCTCGATCCGGTGCGGGTGATCACGAATCCGTCGAGCGGGCGGATGGGGTACGCGCTGGCAGAAGCCGCGCGCGCGCGCGGCGCAGACGTCGTGCTCGTGAGCGGTCCGACGGAATTGGCGCCGCCCGCGGGACTTCCGACGACGCACGTCGAGACGACCGAAGACATGCAGCGGGCACTCCAAACCCTGGTTCCCAACGCGGACGCCCTGATAATGAGCGCCGCCCCCGCGGATTACCGGCCCAAGAGTCGCGAGGGCAAGAAGCGCCCGCGCTCGGCGGGCCCGCTCACCGTCGAGCTCGAAGCGACGCCCGACATACTCGGCTCGCTCCAGCGGCGCAAGGGGATGGTCGTCGTCGGCTTCGCGCTCGAGACGGGAAACGGATTGGCGAACGCCCGCGCGAAGTTGCAGAATAAGGCGCTGGATTACGTGATCCTGAATGACGCCTCTGAGCCCGGCGCCGGATTCGAGGTCACGACCAATCGCGTGACGATTCTGGGACGCAATGGCACGCAAGTCGACTTGCCGTTGCTGCCCAAACGCGACGTGGCCGAACGCATCCTCGACGTGGTGGAAGAAGCGCTTTGACTGACGCGCGGGCTCTGGCAATTGAATACCTGAAGCAGCAGCGGTTGCTCGGCGGGGACTCGGTGATTCTCGCGGAAGCACGGAGCACGGAGCAGGGAGCAGCTTCCCCCTCTGCAGTATCGGTGTCGCCTCCGCCATCTGCTCCGAGCTCCGTGCTCCCTGCTCCCGGCCTCTCCTTCGACCCGCCGTCGAGCGATCTGTTTGCGGTCGACCCAATCCAGCAAACTCAGTCGTTAGAGGACATCGCCACCCTCATCGCGGCCTGCCGCAAGTGCAAGCTGTGCGATGGCCGCACGAACACCGTCCCGGGCGAAGGTCCGGCGAACGCGCGGCTCGTCGTGATCGGGGAAGGGCCGGGCAGGACCGAAGACGAGACGGGGCGGCCATTCGTCGGCCGGGCCGGCGAGCTACTCACGAAGATTCTCGAGGCCATCAAGCTGCCGCGGGAGCAGGTGTTCATCTGCAACATCGTGAAATGCCGGCCACCGGAAAACCGGCTGCCGCAGTACGACGAGATCGCGTCGTGCCTGCCGTTCCTCTACCGCCAGATCGAGCTGGTCAAACCGAAGGTCATTCTGGCGATGGGTGGGACGGCGGCACAGAGCCTGCTCGGCACCAAACAATCGCTTGGCGCTTTACGCAATCAGGTTCACCGTTTCCGCGGCATCCCGGTGATCATCACGTATCACCCGGCCGCGTTGCTGCGAAACCCCAACTGGAAGAGACCAACCTGGGATGACGTCCGTATCGCCGCTCGCCTCCTCGACAGCTGAGCGAGGGGCGGGCGAATGGGCCGGCCGCCAGACTCCGTGGAGTAACGAAGCGGAGCAGGCGGTGCTCGGCGCGATGATGCTCGACCAGGACGCGGCGCTCAAAGCCGCGGAAATCCTGGACGACACGATGTTTTACCGCGAGGGCCATCGGCTACTGTTCCGGTCGATGATCTCCCTGACCGAGCGCGGCGATGTCATCGATCCCGTGACGATCCGCGACGAGCTCAGCCGCCGCGGCGATCTGGACCGGGCCGGCGGCATGGAGTACATCGCGGCGCTGATCGACGTCGTGCCGACGGCCGCCAACATCGACTATCACGCCAGAATTGTCCGCGACAAGGCGGTGCTGCGCCGGCTCGTGGAAGCCGCGACCGGGATCATCCAGGACGTCTATGAAGGCCACGGCACGGCGGGCGAGGTGCTCGACAACGCTGAGCACCGGGTGTTCCAGGTCGCGCAATTCCGGCGGGCCGAAGAGTTCATTCGGATCAAAGAGCTCATCTGGCCGACCATGGAGCGGATCGAGCAGCTCCAGTCGGGGGCGGGCTCGGTCACCGGCGTGCCGAGCGGTTTCGCCGATCTCGACCGTCTCACGGCAGGTTTCCAGCGCGCCGATCTGGTCATTCTCGCCGCCCGGCCATCGATGGGAAAGACGGCGCTGGCCTTGAACATCGTCCAGCACGCCGCGATCGAGCACAACACGGGTGTCGCCTTCTTCTCGATCGAAATGTCAAAGGACGCGCTGGTGCAGCGGCTGCTCTGCTCGGAGGGTCTGGTCGACGCGCAGCGGCTGCGCCGCGGCCAGCTCCGGGATGACGACTATCCGAAACTGGCGCGTGCCGCCGGATTGCTGGGTACCGCGCCGATCTGGATCGACGACTCCCCGTCCCTGACACCGCTGGCCATGCGGTCGAAGGCACGCCGGTTGAAGGCCGAACACGACATTGCCCTCGTGATCGTCGACTATTTGCAGCTGATGCAGGGGCCGGGCGACGTCGAGAATCGCCAGCAGGAGATTTCCTACATCTCGCGCTCGCTCAAGGCGCTCGCGAAAGAGCTGGATGTCCCCGTCGTCGCGATCTCCCAGCTCTCGCGCGCGCCCGAACAGCGCGGCGGTGAGCACCGGCGGCCGCAGCTGTCGGATCTTCGCGAGTCGGGCGCGATCGAGCAGGACGCCGACGTCGTCTGTTTCATCTACCGGCAGGAGTTCTACGACGGCCCGGTGGACCCCAAGACGAACGAGAGCATCGAGGGCATCGCCGAGGTGATCGTGGGCAAGCAGCGCAACGGCCCAACGGGTACCGTGAAGCTGCACTTCAAGAAAGAGTACACGCGCTTCGACAATTACACCGCGCGCGAGGCTCCCGTCGGTGTCTAAAGGCAAGTCCGTGTTTCGCTGCACCGAATGCGGCGCGGATCAGCCGAAGTGGGGCGGCAAGTGCGATGCGTGTGGGGCGTGGAACTCCCTGGTTGAGGAGGCCGTCGGCCGGACGGCCCGACCGCCGGACGGCCGCAGTTCCTCCGGAGCTTCGCCCGTGCGGCTTTCCGAGATGCAAGGCACCGCAGCATCGCGCTGGAAGACCGGCCTCGCCGAATTCGACTTCGTCCTCGGGGGAGGCATCGTCCCGGGCTCCGTCGTGCTCGTCGGCGGTGAGCCGGGAATCGGCAAATCCACGCTGCTCATGCAGTGCGCCGCGCGGCTCGAGAGCCAGGGCGTGTCGACGCTCTACGTCTCGGGCGAAGAGTCGCCCGATCAGCTCCGGCTGCGCGCCGATCGCCTGGACGAGGATGCCGGCAGCATTCACGTGCTCGGTGAGACGCGCCTCGAGTCGATTCTCCATCACGCCGCACAGCTGAAGTCGAGCGTCGTACTGCTCGACTCTGTCCAGACCACCTATACCGAAGAGCTCGAGGGCGCGCCCGGCAACGTGGGCCAGGTGCGCGAGTGCGCCGCCCGGCTCATGCGCTTCGCCAAGGAGTCGGGGCCCGCCGTCGTGCTCGTCGGCCACGTCACCAAAGGCGGCGGCATCGCCGGCCCGAAGACCCTCGAGCACATCGTGGATACCGTCCTGTATTTCGAGGGCGAAACGACACTCGATCACCGGATCCTGCGCGCCGTAAAGAATCGGTTTGGCTCGGTCGATGAGATCGGCGTCTTCCGGATGACGGGCGCGGGGCTCGAGCCGGTCGCGAACCCCGCCGCCGCGTTCCTCGCCGGCCGCAGCACCGGCGCCTCCGGCTCGGCGGTCACGGCGCTGATGGAAGGGACGCGCCCGATGCTGGTCGAAATCCAGGCGCTCGCCTCGAAGGCGGGATTCGGCACGCCACAGCGCGTGGCGACGGGGCTCGATCATCGCCGCCTCGCACTGCTGCTCGCGGTACTCGAGCGCCGCGGTGGCCTGCCGTTCGGGAATCTGGACGTCTTCGTCAATGTGACCGGCGGCGTCCGGTTGATCGAACCCTCGACCGACCTCGCGATTCTCGCGGCCCTCGTCTCGACAGTCCACGACCGTCCCGTGCCCGCCGACGCGCTCTTCCTCGGCGAGGTCGGCCTCGGCGGCGAGATCCGTCCCGTTGCCGGCGTCGAGCGGCGGCTGGCCGAAGCGGCACGCCAGGGCTTTCGGCGCGTGTTCCTGTCGGCGCGCTCGCGGGGGACGAGCAGCGACATGGAGGTGATCGGGCTGGAGGGAATCGGTGAGCTCACCCGTCGTCTCGCAGCCTGACGTCGGGGTGGTCGTGGTGGCAGCGGGGGCGGGCGTGCGCGCCGGCCCTGGCGAGCCGAAACAATTCCGTCCGATCCTCGGCGTGCCGATGCTGCTGCGCGCGCTGCGCCCATTCACCGGCCATCCGGAAGTACGCCAGGTCGTCGTCGCGCTGCCGCCGGGATACGCCGAGCGTCCACCCGACTGGCTCGGCAAGCTGCGGGGGGAGCGGCTGGAGTTCGTGCCGGGCGGCGCTCAGCGGGTCGATTCGGTCCGCTCGGGGCTCACAGCGCTTCCCGACGACGCGACCATCATCCTCATCCACGATGCAGCCCGGCCGTTCGTGAGCCGCGAGACCATCGACGCGGTGATCGCACGCGCGCGCGCCGGCGTCGGTGCCGTCGCCGCAGTCCCAACCTCCGACACGCTCAAGGAAGTCGGCCAGGGTCCCGATCGGCCGACACCACGCATCACCCGCACCGTCGATCGGGAGCGCATCTGGCGCGCGCAGACGCCGCAGGGGTTCCCGCGGGACATGTTGCGCCACGCGTACGCGCAGCTCGGCGGCGGCACCGCCAACGGCGGCGCGCCGAGTGACGACGCGGAGGTCTGCGAACGGGCGGGGTTTCCAGTGGAGTTGATTCCCGATTCGCCCTATAACTTCAAAATCACCACACCCGACGACTTCCGGATCGCTGAGGCGCTGGCCCGTGAGCTGCGGTGAAACCGCTCGCGTTCCAGACCCCCGCGGAAGTCGCGGCGACGATTCCGCGCGTCGTCGCGCATCTGCAGAGTGGGGGCCTGCTCGCCTATCCGACCGAGACGGTCTACGGACTCGGCTCACGGGTCGTACAGGCGGACGTCGCGGCGCTGGCGGCGATGAAGGGTCGCTCGGCCAGCAAGCCTTTCCTTTTGTTGATCAGCGACCGCGGCATGGCTGAGGCGCACGGCCTGGCGTTCAATGCGTCGGCGGACGCGCTGGCGCGCGCGTTCTGGCCCGGCCCGCTCACGCTCGTTTTGCCTGGCGGCTCCGGCCGGCTCCCGGACATGCTCCGCGGGCCCGATGGCGGTATCGCGGTGCGCTGGACCTCGCATCAGGCGATCGCCGGACTGGTGGCGGCGCTCGGCTCGCCGCTCACGTCCACGTCGGCGAATATCCCGGGCCAGCCACCGGGTCCTGGGGCTGATGCCATCGCCCGTGACTTCGCGCCGGCGGTCGCCTCCGGACAATTGCTGGTGCTCGACGGCGGGGTCCTGGGGAACCGGCCTCCGTCAACCGTGGTTGACTGCACCAGGCCGCAGGCGCAGATCGTGCGCGAAGGCACGTTGAGTGTGCACGAGCTCCGTCGCGCCGTCGGCCGGCTGGCGCCATGATCCAACACGTCCTCTTCGTCTGCACCGGCAACATCTGCCGCAGCCCGCTCGCCGCGTCACTGCTCGAGCGCTCCTTGAAGGAGCGCGGCCTCGAAGTGGAGGTGTCGTCGGCCGGGACCGGGGCGTGGGATGGTGCACCCGCATCCGAGGGCGCCTATCTCGTGGGCCTCGAGCGGGGTCTCGACCTCTCCGGACATCGCGCGCGGCTGCTGACGCGCGAGCTGGTTGAGAAGGCCGATCTGATCCTGACGATGGCGCGCCATCACCGCGCGCGGGTAGACGAGCTGGGTGGCGAGGGGCGGGTGTTCGTGCTCGGCGAGTACGCCGGGCGTGGCGACGACGAGGTGAGCGATCCGTTTGGCGGCGATCTCGGCGTGTACCGCGACACCTGCCAGGAGCTCGAGGCTCTCTCCGCCGCGGTGGCCGATCGACTCGCGGCTGAGAGCAAGCGTGGAGATCAGCGCTAAGACGCGTCTGCTGACGGTCATCGGCGACCCGGTGGCCCACTCCCTTTCCCCCGCGATGTACAATGCCGCGTGTCGTGCCCTGGGGCTCGACGCCGTCTACGTCGCACTCCAGGTCCCGGCAGCGTCATTACCCGCAGTGCTGGCGATGCAGGCCGCAATCGGCGGTGCCGGGAATGTCACCGTCCCGCATAAGGAAGCAGTCGAACGATCCGTCGCGCGGAAAACGGATGTCTGCACCCGTGTCGGCGCGTGCAATACGTTCTGGACCGAAAACGGGGGACTCGTCGGCGACAACACCGATGTCGTTGGCGTCGCCGCGGCGCTCGATAAGCTCGGCGCGACCCCCAAAGGGGAACGGTGGCTCGTGGTCGGCACCGGCGGTTCGGCGCGTGCGACGGCGGTGACCGCGGCGGACCGCGGCGCGACGCTGTTCGTGCGCTCGCGCGATGCCTCCCGGGCCAAAGCGTTCGCCGAGTGGGCGAGCCGTATCGGCGCGCGGACGAGTGTCGCCAATGGGCCGATCGAGGTCGACGTGGCCATCAATGCGACGCCGCTCGGACTCACGGGACACGATCCGCTCCCGGTGGATGTCAACCATATCCCCGGCGTGCAACGCGCGCTGGACCTGGTGTACGCCCCGGGCGAGACGCGGTGGGTGCACGCCCTGCGCGAGCGCGGGATCGAGGCCGCGGACGGCCGTGAGATGTTGGTCCAGCAAGGCGCCGCGGCGTTCGAGCGATTTTTTCCCGGCGTAGATGCACCAGTCGAGGTGATGCGTGCTGCTGTCGTCCGTGCGCTCCGCAGTTGAACAGCTGCTCCTTCCTGCAGAGTGTCTCATTTGTCACGGTCTGCTCAATACCCGCGATGCCGCCAGAATCGTCTGCCCGCTGTGCCGGCAGCGGTGGCGCGCGGTGCGGCCGCCCTGGTGCGAGCGCTGCGGCCAGCCCGAGCCGCATTTCGGCCCCTGCCGCTTGTGCAATCAGTGGCCAGCTGCGTTGAAATCCGTGAGATCGGCGGCCTGGCTCGATCACGGCGCCCGACTGGCGGTGCACGGCCTCAAGTACGTGCGCGAGCGGGGCTACAACCAGAGCGAAAAGCTGGCACGCGCGCTGGCCCGACAATGGCGGATCCCCGTCCTTCTCGATGTCCTGGTCCGCACGCGGGAGACGCCGACGCAAACGGCGTTGACACCGGGGACGCGTCTGGCGAATGTGCGCGCAGCTTTCGCTGTCGCGAATGTCCAATGCTCAATGATCAATGATCATTCTCCATTGATCGTTGTTGACGATGTCTTCACAACAGGTGCAACGCTTGCAGAGGCGGCCAGAGCCTTAGAGCAAGCCGGCGCTACGAGAGTCATGGGCGTGACGTTCGCCCGCGCGGCGATTCCAGACTTCACTTAAGGGGAGAGTCATGGCGGTTCGGGTAGGGATCAACGGGTTCGGCCGCATCGGACGGAACGTGCTCCGCGCGGCGACGATGGCGAATCAGACCGAGATCGAGTTCGTCGGCGTCAACGACATCACCGACACCAAAACACTGGCGCACCTGCTGAAGTACGACTCGGTCCACCGGCGCTTTCCCGGCACCGTCGAAGCGAAGGGGGACACCCTGGTCGTCAACGGCAAGCCGATCAAGGTGTCGGCCATCAAAGAGCCCGAAAAGCTCCCCTGGAAGGAGCTCGGCGTCGAGTTCGTGCTCGAAAGCACGGGGCGCTTTACCGACAAAGAGAGCGCGTCCAAGCACCTGACGGCCGGAGCCAAGAAAGTCGTCATCTCGGCGCCGGCCAAAGGGGAAGACATCACCATCTGCATGGGCGTGAACAACGAGAAGTACGATCCCGCCAAGCATCACATCATCTCGAACGCGTCGTGTACCACCAACTGCCTCGTGCCGGTCGTCAAAGTCGTCATGGACAATTTCGGATTCAAGCACGGGTTCATGACGACGGTGCACAGCTACACCAACGATCAGCAGATCCTCGATCTCCCCCACAAGGACATGCGCCGCGCCCGGGCCGCGGCGCTCAGCATCATTCCGACGACGACCGGTGCCGCCAAAGCGACCGGGCTTGTCATCCCCGAGGTGAAGGGCAAGATCGACGGCGTCTCGCTGCGCGTGCCGACGCCGGACGTGTCGATCGTCGATCTCACGGCGGAAGTCGAACGTCCCACCACCGTCGAAGCGGTGAACGCGGCGTTCAAGAAGGCCGCGGCCTCGGGTCCGCTCAAAGGCATCCTCGACGTGAGCGACGAGCCGCTCGTTTCCGTCGACTACGTCGGCAACCTGTTCTCCAGCGTCGTGGACAGCATGTCAACGGCCGTCATCGATGGTACGCTGGTGCATGTGTCGTCGTGGTACGACAACGAGATGGGTTACTCCTCGCGCTGCGTGGACCTGCTGGCCTACCTCGGGAAGCGCCGTTGAAGAAAAGAAGCCTGCGGGATCTTCCCCCGCAGGCGCTGGACGCGTGCTACTTTCGCACCTGGGCCGGCCGAAAGGCGGCCCCGATCCCCAGTACTCGCTCAAGCAGATTGTCCGCGGCCTGGAGAAACTGCTCGGCGCGCCCGTCGAGTTCATTCCCGATCCGGCGACCGGTGTGCCCACAACACGGCGGCTGCCGCGTGGCGGCGTCGCCCTCGTCGAAAACACCCGGTTTTGGCCTGGCGAGGAAAAAAACGATCCCGAGCTCGCGAAGGTGTTCGCGGCGCTCGGCGATCTCTATGTGAACGACGCGTTCGGGTCGGCGCATCGCGCCCATGCGTCCACCGAGGCGGTCGCGCATCTACTCAAGCCTGCCGTCGCCGGCTTTCTGATGGAGAAAGAGCTGACCTATCTCGGCCAACTGCTGGGCAATCCCAAGCATCCCTTTGTCGCGGTGCTGGGCGGCGCCAAAATCTCGGGCAAGATCGACGTGATCCGCTCCCTGCTGCCGCGCGTGGATGAGCTGCTGATCGGCGGTGCCATGGCCTGCACATTCTTCGGGGCTATGGGGCTGGAGGTTGGGGGTTCGCTGGTCGAGCCTGATCGCATCGCGCTGGCCAAGGAGCTCCTTGCGACGAGCGGCAAGAAGCTGATCCTGCCGCGCGGCGGCGTCATCGCACCATCACTCGAACGCGCGAGTGAGCATCGCCCCGTAGCGGCGGACGCGATCCCCAAAGGCTGGGCCGTCTACGACATCGACGAATCCACGCAGCACGACTTCCGCGCGCGCCTGTTGCGCGCCAAGACGATCTTCTGGAATGGCCCGATGGGCGTGTTCGAGACGCCGCCGTTCGACGCCGGCACGCGTGCGATCGCGAACGCGCTCGTGGAGGCCGGGAAGAAGGGCGCCGTCACGGTCGTGGGCGGCGGCGATTCTGTGGCCGCCGTTGCAGGCATGGAGGACCAGCTGACCCACGTCTCGACCGGCGGCGGCGCGTCGCTCGAGTTCCTGGAAGGGAAGGAGCTACCCGGAGTGGCAGCCTTGGAGGACGCGTGAGGCCACTGGTCTTCGCCGGCAACTGGAAGATGAACGTGGGTCCTGTCGAAGCCCGCGAATACCTGCGCGCGTTCTTTGCCGCCGGCGAGATCCCCCACGAGCGGTCGGTGTGGTTTTTCCCTCCAGCCGTGTCGATCGAGGCGGTGGCACAGGGGGTAGCCGGTCATCGGAACGTCCAGGCGGGCGCGCAAGACATCTACTGGGAAGCGAAGGGTGCGTTCACGGGCGCGACCTCGGGGCCGCTGGCCAAGCAGGCCGGCGCGCGGTTGACCCTCATCGGCCATTCCGAACGGCGTCACGTTTTTGGCGAGACGGACGAGCAAACCGGCAAGAAGGTCACCGCGGTACTCGCGGCCGACTTGCAACCGGTGTTGTGCGTGGGTGAGACCCTCGAACAACGAGAGGCAGGCGACACGCTGGCGGTTGTCACTCGCCAGCTCGTGGCGGCGCTCGGTGGCCGCGATGGTAAGACTCGGGTGACGATCGCGTACGAACCCGTCTGGGCAATCGGCACTGGTCGTAATGCGACTCCAAAAGATGCCGCCGAAGTGCACCAGGCCATTCGAGGCTGGTTGAAGAAGCAGGCGGTTACCGCCGCGCCGTACGTGATCCTGTACGGCGGCAGTGTAAACTTGAAGAATGCCGCCGAGCTGCTGGCGGAGCACGAGTTGGATGGCGTCCTCGTCGGCGGCGCGTCACTCGATCCGCGTGCCTGGGCGCAACTTGTGCGTACGCCTGCCGCCTAGGTATCTTGCCCCGCGCAATGTACGGAATCTTCGTCGGCATCCTGATTCTCGACTCGCTGATCCTCGCGGTCGCTGTGCTGCTGCAGGCAGGGCAGGGCGGCGGGCTCGCCACGATGGGTGGCGGCGCCGGCACCGAAACGATCATGGGCGGGCGTCAGGCGACCACGTTGCTCACCAAAGTCACGTGGTGGACGGCCGGGATTTTTCTGTTCCTCGCGCTCGTGCTGACGTTCATGACGCAGTCGGGCACGCAGGTGCGCCCGCTGCTCGAAGGCCAGGGCCAACAGCAACAGCAGCCGGCGCCAATCGCACCGACCACCCTCCCGATTGAAACTCAACCCGCGGCGCCGCCTCCCGCCCCGCCGCCGCAGCCTCCGAGCAATCGCCGGCCCTAGTCCAGCACCCGCATACGTCCTCCTCGAGGACGGCGCCTGGTTCCCCGGAACTGCGCCTCTCCCGTTTGAGCCGGCCTATGCGGAAGTCGTTTTCACCACGAATCTGAGCGGGTATCAGGAGGTGTTCACCGACCCCTCCTACCTCGGCCAGATCGTCGTGATGACGGCGCCGATGATCGGCAACTACGGCATCAATCCCGAAGACGTCGAATCGGATCGGCCGCGCGTCGCGGGCGTCGTCGTGCGCGAGCTCGCGGCCACGCCGTCGAACTGGCGCTCGACCGGCACGCTGCTCGACTGGCTCGCGAGCGCGAAGGTCCCGCTGATCTCTGACGTCGATACGCGGCAGCTCACGCGCCACATTCGCTCCAAAGGCGCGATGCGCGGCGTGCTGGCGCTCGGTGAAAAGCCGAGCGACGCAATCAGCGCTGCACTCGCGGCGTCGCCCTCGATGGACGGACTCGATCTCGCCAGCGCCGCGACGATTGCCACCGCGTACGGCGAAGGACCCAAGGACGCAAAGCATCACGTGGTCGCGTTCGACTTCGGAATGAAGCGCAACATTCTGCGGCTGTTCGTGCAGCACGGTTGCCGGGTCACAGTCGTCCCAGCGGCGACCAGTGCGGCCCAGACACGCGCACTCAAGCCCGATGGCGTCTTCCTGTCGAACGGTCCCGGCGACCCTGCGGCGGTCGGTTACGCGATCGATACAATTCGCACGTTGGCCGACGGGAAGCTCCCGATCTTTGGGATCTGTCTCGGTCATCAGTTGCTCGGCCTGGCAATGGGCGGCGAGACGGTGAAGCTTCCGTACGGTCACCGCGGCGGGAACCATCCAGTGCGAGATCTTGCGACAGGACAAGTACTTATCACGTCACAGAATCATGGATTCGCAGTGCGCGGAGAGACGAGCGGCGTTCCGGGCGCGAAGTCGCTTGAGGTCACGCACCTTAACCTCAACGACGGGACCGTCGAAGGGATCAAGCACACGGAGTACCCGATTTTTGCCGTTCAGTACCATCCGGAGGCGTCACCGGGGCCCCATGACGCCCAGGGACATTTTCAACAATTCCTACAAGCTCTTGACACTAAATAAGTAAGCCCGTATGATAGCCCCCGACTTTGACCCGGCAGATGTTCGGGGGGGACCAATGACGAAGGCTGATCTGGTCGAAAAGGTCACCGCGCAAATTGCTCGCACTGCTGGTCCCCTCATTTCAAAAAAGGACTGTGCGCGGGTCGTAGACTCCTTCCTCGATGCCGTGAAAGCGGCGCTGGCCGAGCAGCATAACATTGAGGTACGCGGGTTTGGGACGTTCAAGATCCGTCAGCGGAAGACGCGCATGGCGCGTAACCCACGAACTGGTGATCCAGTCGAAGTGGCGGCGCGCCCAGTGCCTGTCTTCAAGCCCAGCAAGGAGTTGCGCGCGATGGTCGCCGACGCGAGCGCGAAGGTTACATCGTAAGTCGTCCTGCGACACTGGCATAGGCTAGCTTGAACTTGGGCCCCGGCACGACGCCGGGGCCCAACTTCTTGCCGGGAGTGATGATGCGTCGCTTCACGCACTGCCTCGTTCTCGCGGTCCTCGTCGCGGTGCCGCCCACGCTTTGCGCGCAATCGGTTCGCTACGACGTCTCCGTTGCGCGCGGGGAATTCCACGTCGCCGCCGAGTTTCCGACTGGCGGCAAGGACACGCTCTTCGTGTCACTGCCCGCGTGGAGTCCAGGGAATTACGAAATCCAAAACTACGCGCGGTACGTGCACGGCTTCCGCGCGAAGAATGCGAGCGGGCAGCCGCTCCATTGGGACCGCGCCGATAAGGACACGTGGCGCGTCGCAACCGCCCGGTCCGATCGCGTCACTGTCGAGTTCGACTACTCGTCCGACACGATCGATCTCTCCATCGCGCGCGTCGCACAAGACTTCGGGCAATTCCTCGGCACCAATCTTTTCATGTTCGAGGAAGGGCAGTGGGCACGGCCGGCGGAAGTGCGCTTCAGTTTGCCGGCGGGATGGCAGGTGACGACCGCCCTCAAAGGTCCCACGAACGGCGTCTATCGGGCCGCCGATTACCACGAGCTCGCCGACGCGATGACATTCGTCGGGCACTACAGCGTCGATTCGCTCCAGGCCGACGGCAAATGGATTCGCATCGCGGTCTGGCCGGCGGCCGACTACACACCCGCGGTGGCGCGCAATCTCCGCAATGGCCTCGCCAAGATGGCGCCGGTCCAGAACCGGATCATGGGTGAAGCACCGTACGACCTGTACACGGTCTTCTTCAACGTCATCCACGGGCCCATCGACTTCGGTGGCGGCCTGGAGCACAGCGCGTCGCAATACGACATCATGCCCGCGCTCGCATTCGCCGATCCAGCCGGTACGCTCGGCGACTTCATGTATCCGCTCCTGTCACACGAGTTCTTCCATCTCTGGAACGTGAAGCGCATCCGGCCTGCCGAGATGTGGCCGTATGACTATCACGCCGAGCAGTACACGCCGCTGTTGTGGTGGTCGGAAGGGGTCACGGACTATTACGCCGATCTCACCAATCTGCGTTCCGGGCTGTGGACGCCCGATGAGTTCCTGGCCAACGCAAACACCAACATCAAGCAGGTGGAAGACACGCCGGAGCCCTGGAGCGTCGAGGACGGGAGTGAGGCGACGTGGATCCACGAGGTCTACATCAACAGTTCGCAGCTCTACTATCCGAAGGGTTCGCTGCTCGGATTCCTGCTCGACATTTCAATTCGCGATGCCACGGACAACGCGCACAATCTCGACCAGGTCATGCGCGCGCTGTACACGCGCTACTATCGCCAGAACAAAGGATTCCTGACCGCGGACCTGTTGAGTGAGCTCCGGACCGCCGGCATGCGGGACGTCGACGCATTCTATCACCGGTACATCGACGGCCGTGATTCGCTCCCGTACGAAACGGTGTTCGCAAAAGCCGGCCTCGTATTTCATCGCGAGGTCGTCACCAATCCCTTCGTCGGCGTCTCGGCGAACCCGGCACCGAGCGGTGGCGTGGTCGTGCAGGCGGTCACGCCGGGAAGTTCCGCCGACGTCGCCGGCGTGCAGCCGGGCGACGTGCTGACGAACATCGGTGGCATCCCGGTGACGGCCGACCAGGATTGGGGCGGGCCCTTCCGGGCCCGTTATCGCGGCAAGGCGGGACAGCCCCTCACTATAACGGTCCAGCGCGCGGGACGAACGTTGACGCTCAACGGGAGCGTGCAGGAGCGCTCGACATCGACCGTCACCCTCACGCGCGCGCCGAATCCGACGCCCAAACAGGCCAAGATCTGGCAGGGCCTGGCGTCCGGACTATAATCGGCTCATGGGGAAGGTGTCGGTGCGGTTCTTCGCGCGGTACGCCGAGCTGGCCGGCTGCAGCTGGTCGGCGGTCAACGTGCAAACACCGGCCACGGTCGCCGACGTGATCAGTCGCGTGCGGGAAGTCTTTCCGGGCACGCAGGCGATGCCGCCGCGACCGCTCGCCGCGTTGAACCGGCGGCAAGTGAAACTCGACGCGACAGTCAACGAGGGAGACGAAGTGGCGCTACTCCCACCGCTCTCGGGTGGCTGATGATGCATCTCACGCGTCACCGGCATCGACTACACGGCGTACGAGGCCATGGCGGTCGAGGAAATCGAGCGGATCCTGGCGGAGACACACGAGCGGTGGCCCGATGCGCGCGTCATGCTGCAACACCGCCTCGGGTTGATTCCCGTGGGGGAGGCAAGCATCGCCATCGCCGCCGCGGCGCCGCATCGCGACGCGGCCTTCGCGGCGTGTCGCCACGTGATCGAAGAGGTGAAGCAGCGGTTGCCGATTTGGAAGAAGGAGCTGCGGGGCGACGGCAGCGAGCAATGGGTTGAGGCCCATGATCACCGATAAGCTCCGGAGACCCCTCGGCAGTCTGCGCGTATCGGTCACGGATCGGTGCAATCTCCGCTGCCGCTACTGCATGCCCGAGCAGGACTACGTCTGGCTCCCCAAGCAGTCGATCCTCACGTTCGAGGAGATTGCTCGTCTCGTGAGCGTTTTCACGTCATTGGGGGTCGAGAAGATTCGGCTCACCGGCGGCGAGCCGCTGCTGCGGCACGATCTGGCATCGCTCACCACGATGCTGGCGCGTATCGACGGCGTTCGCGATCTGGCGATGACCACGAATGGGCTCCTGCTCGCCAAGCACGCGGAGCCGCTGCGCCGGGCTGGTTTGGGGCGGGTCACCGTCAGCCTCGACACGCTGCGCCCCACACGGATGCGGGACCTGGCCCGCAGTGACCGGCACGCCGACGTCCTGGCCGGGATCGCGGCTGCCCGCGCGGCAGGCTTCCCCCTGAAGCTCAACACCGTGGTGATCCGGGGTGTGAACGAAGACGAATTGGTCGACTTGATTGAATTCGCGCGGGCGCACGACGCCGAGGTCCGCTTCATCGAATACATGGACGTGGGGGGCGCCACCGGTTGGTCGGCGGAGCAGGTGTTCTCGCAACGGGAGATCATCGACGTCGTGTCCGCTCGGTACGGCCCCATCGCTCCCGTCACCGCGGGGGGCCTCAGCGCACCGGCCGAGCGATTCCGACTGCCGGACGGCACCACGTTCGGGATCGTCGCGTCTACAACCGCCCCGTTCTGCCGTTCGTGCGACCGCAGTCGCTTGACGGCCGACGGCACCTGGTTCCTGTGTCTCTACGCAGAACGGGGAATCGACCTGCGCGAGCCACTCCGGAAGGGTGCCAGCGATGCGGAATTGGCGGAGCTGATCGCCTCGACTTGGCGCGGACGGGCGGATCGCGGCGCGGAAGAGCGGCTCGGCCTCGCGAACCGCACACCGTTGTTTCAGGTCGAGGGCTTGCGTGCCGATCCGCACCGCGAAATGCATACGAGGGGTGGGTGAGGCACGGACCGTAAAGTAGGGGCGCAGCATGCTGCGCCCCTACCACGTACCGATTAACTTCCCCCGCACAATGCTCACCAAAATTACCGTCGTCGGCGCCGGGAATGTTGGTGCCACCACCGCACAACGCCTCGCCGAAAAAGAACTCGCCCGCACGATCGTCCTCGTTGATGTCATCGAAGGCGTCCCGCAGGGAAAGGGCCTCGACCAGTGGGAATCGGCACCCATCGAGGGCTTCGATACCCGGGTCATCGGCGCGAATGACTACGGTCCCGCCGCCGGATCCGAGCTGGTCGTCGTCACCGCCGGCATCGCCCGCAAGCCGGGCATGAGCCGCGACGACCTCGTCCGGACCAACGCCGACATCGTCAAGCAGGTCTCACAGCAGATCAAGAAGAATTGCCTCAAGGCGATCGTCGTGGTGGTCTCGAATCCGCTCGACGTCATGTGCTGGGTCACAAAGCAGGTCACCGGATTCCCGCGCGAACGCGTGATCGGCATGGCGGGCGTGCTCGACACCGCGCGCTACCGGTCGTTCCTCGCCGAGGCGCTCGATGTGTCCGTGCGCGACATCCAGGCAATGGTGTTGGGCGGGCACGGCGACACGATGGTACCGCTCATCTCCTACACCACCGTCTCCGGCATCCCCGTCACGCAGCTCCTCGACAAGACCAAGCTCGACAAGATCGTCGACCGCACGCGCAACGGCGGCGCCGAGATCGTCGCATTCCTGAAGACGGGCTCGGCCTACTACGCGCCGTCGTCGGCCGTCGTGCAGATGGTCGAGTCGATCGTGCTCGATCAGAAGCGGCTGTTGCCGTGCGCCGCCTGGCTCGAGGGTGAGTATGGGCTGTCGGGGATGTACTGCGGCGTACCGTGCAAGCTCGGGAAGAACGGCCTAGAGAAGATCGTCGAGGTCGAGCTGACGGCGGACGAGAAGGCCGCGCTGAAAAAGTCGGCCGACGGGGTGAAACAGACGATGGCGGCGGTGACGCTATGACGACATCGGTTCGCGACCTGCAGGAACGAGGGCTAGGGGCGACACTGCGCCGCGACGCCTGGTGGATCGCCCCCGCACTCACCGCCCTCGTCCTCGGCAGCTTCGGCGTCTACGCGACCTGGGCCGCCTGGGTCAACCGCTACTACGAATGGGGACCGTATCTCTCGCCGTTCTACTCGCCGCTCATCCAGACAACCTGGTGGCCGCTCTCGCCCGCATTTCTGATCCTGATCTTTCCCGGCGCCTTTCGCGCCACCTGCTACTACTATCGCAAGGCCTACTACCGGGCGTTCTTCCTCGATCCCGTCGCCTGCGGCGTCGGCGAGCCGCGTCACGGTTACAAGGGTGAGACCAGGTTTCCGTTCATTCTTCAGAACTTGCACCGCTATGCCATGTACGCGGCGGTGGTCTTCATCTTCATTCTCTCCTACGACGTCTTCCTCGCCATGCGCTGGCCGGTCAACGGCGTCCTGGCTGACGGGACCATGGCCCCGGGACGGCTCGAGTTCGGCGTGGGCATCGGCACGCTCGTGATGTTGGGCAACGTGATTCTGCTGGCGTGCTACACGTTCGGCTGCCACTCGCTGCGTCATCTGGTCGGCGGGAACGTCAACTGCTTCTCCTGCGTGCGGGGTGGGCGAGCGCGGTTCGAAGCGTGGCGTGGCGTCAGCGCGCTGAACCGCCATCACATGCTGTTCGCCTGGTGCTCGCTCTTTTCGGTCGCCCTGACTGACGTGTACATCCGCCTCTGCGCGATGGGCGTCCTCCACGACGTGCGGCTGTTCTGATGGCGGCTTCCGACCTTCGTTCGCACGATTACGACGTCGTCGTCATCGGCGCCGGCGGCGCCGGGTTGCGCGCCGCCATCGAAGCCAGCGCCCAGAAAGTGAAAGTCGCGCTCGTCTGCAAATCGCTGCTCGGCAAGGCCCATACGGTCATGGCCGAGGGCGGCGCGGCCGCGGCGCTCGGCAACGTCTTCAGCGAAGACAACTGGCGCGTGCATTTCCGCGACACGATGCGCGGCGGCAAGATGCACAACAACTGGCGCATGGCGCAGATCCACGCTCAGGAAGCGCCCGATCGCATCAACGAGCTCGAGGCGTGGGGCGCGCTGTTCGACCGCACGCCCGACGGGCGCATCAACCAGCGGCCCTTCGGCGGCCATACCTACAGCCGCCTGGCGCACGTCGGCGATCGCACCGGCCTGGAGATGATACGCGTCCTCCAGGACAAGGGCGTGCATTCCGGCATCGACGTGCACATGGAGTGCACGATCGTGAAGCTGTTCGTCGTTGGTGGAAAGGTCGCAGGGGCGCTCGGCTATTTCCGGGAGACCGGTCGCTTCGTGCTGTTCAAGACGGGCGCGATCGTGCTCGCCACGGGCGGCATCGGGAAAGCCTGGCAGATCACGAGCAATTCCTGGGAGTACACGGGCGACGGGCACGCGCTGGCATATGAGGCGGGTGCCGAGCTGATCGACATGGAGTTCGTACAGTTCCATCCCACGGGGATGGTGTGGCCGCCGAGTGTGCGCGGGATTCTGGTAACTGAAGGTGTGCGTGGCGAAGGCGGCGTCTTGAAGAACTCGACGGGCGAGCGGTTCATGTTCCGCTACATGCCCGACATGTTCAAGGGGGACTACGCTGACACCGAGGCGGAGTCCGACGCATGGGTGAAGGGCGATCGCACGAAGAACCGCCGCCCGCCCGAGCTGCTGACGCGTGACGTCGTCGCGAAAGCGATCACGAAAGAGATCGCGGAGGGGCGGGGAACCGAGCACGGCGGCGTGGTCCTCGATATCGCCTCGAAGCAGAGTCCCGACTACATCAAGAAGAAGCTGCCGAGCATGTATCACCAGTTCAAAGAGCTGGCGCACGTCGATATCACCAAAGACCCGATGGAAATCGGCCCGACAACCCACTACGTCATGGGCGGCGTGAAGGTCGACGCCGAGACGCAGGAGTCCACGGTGTCTGGGCTCTACGCCGCGGGCGAAGTCGGCGGCGGCATGCACGGCGCCAATCGTCTGGGCGGCAATTCACTGAGCGACTTGCTGGTGTTCGGAAGGCGGGCGGGTCAGTACGCCGCCGGCAAGCGCGGCGCAGCGCCGGCGATCCCGGATGCCGAAGTCGAACAGGCGATGCGCGAGGCGCTCGAGCCGTTCGAGCATGAAGGCGAGAATCCGTTCGCGGTGCAGTCGGCACTCCAGGCGATCATGCAACGCGACGCGGGCATCATCCGCGACAAGGCCGGCCTCGAAAACGCACTCGCCGAGCTCGAGAAGCTCAAGGGGCGGGCGCGAAAAGTGGGCGTTACGGGAAGCCGCGAATACAATCCCGGCTGGCACACCGCCATCGACCTGCAGTCCCTGCTCATCGTCTCCGAGGCGACCGCACGCGCGGCCCTCGAGCGCACCGAGAGCCGGGGCGGCCACACCCGCGGCGACCATCCCGACTCGGACGAAAAGCAGGCGCGCGAGCAGATCGTGATCAAGAAGGAAGGGGGCCGTATGGCGGTGCGGCGCGAGGCACAGCCGCCGATCCCCGCGGACCTCATGGCACTCATTAAGGAAAGCGTATGACCCTGTTCCGCGTATTTCGAGGAACGCGTGATGGCGGTGGGCTTCACGACTACCAGGTTGCGGCGACTGAAGGGATGGTCGTGCTCGACGCCGTCCACGCCATCCAGGCCGAGCAGGCCCCCGACCTGGCCGTGCGCTGGAACTGCAAGGCGGGGAAGTGCGGCTCGTGCTCCGCGGAGATCAACGGCAAGCCGAAGCTGATGTGCATGACGCGGATGTCCGACTACGCGCCGGACGAGACGATCACGGTCACGCCGATGAAAGCGTTCCCGGTGATCAAGGATCTCGTGACCGACGTGTCGTGGAACTATGAGGTCAACAAACGAATCCCCAGCTTCCAGCCCCGAGCCCCTGATTCTCCAGACGGCACGTGGCGGATGTATCAGTTCGAAATCGAGCGGCCGCAGGAGTTCCGCAAATGCATCGAATGCTTCCTGTGCCAGGACGTGTGTCACGTGCTGCGCACGCACGACAAGCACGAGCAGTTCATGGGCCCGGCGATGCTCGTGCGCGCCGCGGTCTACGAGATGCATCCCCTCGACGAAGCGGATCGGCGCGATCACCTCCGCCATGAAGGCGGGATCGGCTTCTGCAACATCACCAAGTGCTGCACTGAAGTCTGTCCCGAATCGATTACGATCACCGATAACGCGATTATTCCGCTGAAGGAGCGCGTCGTGGATGCGAATTACGATCCCCTCGCGGCTCTTTGGAGAAAGGTCACCGGCAAGGCTCCTTGAAGTGAGGCGCCGCGACTTCGTTCAGACGATGATGGCCCTCGCTGCGCTTCCCAGGCAGGGCAGCTGGAAGAGCTGGCGCGTGAACGGTTCGCGCGTGAACAAGCATCTCACCGACCTGGCGCAGTTCGGCGCGAATCCGCAGGGCGGCGTGAGCCGCGTGGCGTTCAGCGATGCCGACGTCGCCGGTCGCCGCTTTGTGATGGACCTGATGAG
>WNGK01008636.1_pt1 | contig 23471 bp, 21 predicted proteins | sample 5400601 | NCBI WGS metagenome assembly WNGK01 (sample SAMN13153376, study PRJNA577476) | soil metagenome | isolation source: 60 cm soil or saprolite under Garry oak tree replicate 1 | place: USA:California | collected 2016-06-15
CCCGGTTGTCTCTCGTCGCGTCGGGGCGTTACTGAACCGCTTTGAGCGCGTTGACGCGACCACCACCGTAGAAATCGTCGTTACCAGGCTTGCCGAGATCGTCCGCTGACTGACGCAGACGCCGCTCGACTGCGGCCGGTCCGATGCGGCCAAACTTTCCAATGATCAATGCGGCGACGCCCGATACCGCCGGCGTTGCCATGCTCGTGCCTGCGGCCCATGCGTACGAGTTTATGGCGCTCCCGGCCCCACGCTGCGGCGCGAGAACGAGGTCGAACACCCAGCACGGGCGTGTGAGAGAGCCGCTGGGATTCAGAGGCTTCGTGCAGGGGGCCTCGCCTGGCAACACAAAGTCGCCACCCGGTCCCGCGAACGTGACCGCCGACTGACCAAAGTTCGTGTACGACGCCGGCCGATCGAGGTTGTTGGCGCCGAGTGCCCATCCCATGGGACCGGTCGCCGACACGGCGATCACATGCGGCGACATCGCCGGGACAAAAATCAGGTTGGCGGTGTGATCGAGATCGGCGGCGTTATTCCCGAGAGCCGCGATCACGGTGACGCCCCGCTCGTAGGCGTACGTGGTCGCCTTGCCGAGCGCGACGGCAAGTTTTGCGGCCCCGACGCCTTGCCGCGGGAACAGCGCCCCGAGGCTCATGTTGATGACGTCCGCGCCGGCGCCGCCTTCGGCAATCGGGGTGGCGGCATACACGATTCCCGCGATGACGCTCGCGAACGAGCCGCTCCCGCAATGCAGCACCTTTACGCCGATCAGGGTTGCACTCGGCGCGATTCCGACCGTCCCGAGGCCCTGACCGGGAGCGCCGACGATTCCTGCCACGTGGGTGCCGTGCCAGAACGTGTCATTCAGGCGGCAGACGCCCAGCGTGTCACGCGCTTGATCGAAGTTGAAAGCCTTGCCCGTGACAAACGACCGTGAGTGCGCGACATCGAGGTTCGGCGCAATGTCTTGGTGAGTGCTGTGGATGCCGCCGTCCAGGATTGCCACGCGCGCACCTGCGCCCCGCGCTCCGAGATCCCAGGCCGCCGGGGCCGAGATCGCGTCAGGTGCCCATTGGATCTGCCGGAAGGCCTCCGTCGCGCCGAAGCTTGCGGCGGGGTCAAAATCGCCTGCAGCGACGACCCGTTCCGGCGCGACCCACTGTACGTCGATGTCTTCCGTCACGTCCGCGACCCCATTGATCTTCGCGGCGCGAGCGGCGAAGCTCGGGTCACTCGACGCGGCCACGGCGACGCCAATCTGGTCGACAGTCCTGGTCACGGTTCCGCCCGCGGCACTCACCTGCGCGGCGAGATCTGCCGGAAGCTGCGAGCCAGTGAAGTTGATGACGTAGGATTTTGCGTCTGCGGGTGTGGCGACGACTTGAAGCGTTGGGCTGCCGGCGGTTGGAGCTTGCGTGGCCGTTTCTGCAGTCGGAGTGATCGGTGCGTACTCGACGCATGCCGCGACGACGATCGCGCCCGCGATCGTGGCGGTTCTCAGGACAAAGCGCCGCATTGTGATTCTCCTGGACCTATGGGAACGGGCGGGTGGCAAAGGCTCCCATAGTCTGCCTCCGTTTCCGCGACCCTGCAACCTGTATATTCCTCCCCCCAATGCCCGCCTCCCGCTCCCGCTACGCCGTCATCTTCTTCACCGTCCTGATCGATCTGATCGGCTTCGGGATCGTGATGCCGATCCTGCCGTTCTACGCGCAGCGCTTCGGGGCCAGCGGCCTCGCGTATGGCGCCGTGCTCGGCGTCTACTCCTTCATGCAGTTCGTCGCGACCGCGCTGCTCGGCAAATTGTCCGACCGGATCGGCCGCCGGCCCGTGTTGCTGACGACGATGCTCTTCAACGCGGCCGGCTATGCCCTGTTTGCGTTCGCCGGCTCGTACTGGGTGCTATTCCTGTCGCGGGTCGTCTCCGGCTTTGCGGGCGGCAACATCTCGGTGGCCCAGGCGTACATGGCCGACATCACCACGCGGGCTGAGCGGTCGCGCGGCATGGGCATCGTCGGCGCGGCCTTCGGGATCGGGTTCAGCGCGGGGCCGGCGCTGGGAGGACTGGCCGACCACTTTCTGGGGCACAGATGGCCTGGTCTCGTTGGCGTCGGATTGTCGCTCGCGAACTTCGTGTCGGCCTACTTCATCCTGCCCGAGTCGTTGAAACACGAGCTCCGCGTGAAGCGGCCGCTCTTCGACCTGAATCACATCGGTCACGCGATCGCGCGGCCCCGCCTCCGCCCGCTCATGGCGGTGTGGGCGCTGGTCCCGCTCGGATTCGCTGGATATACCGCGGCGCTGCCGTACCGTGCGATGGACGCGCTCGGGTGGAAGCAGCTGCAACTGACCTTCCTCTTCATCATCATCGGCGTGACCGCGGCGGCGGTGCAGGGCTACTTCTTCGGCAAGGTGGTGCGGCGCACGGGTGAGCGGACGCTGGTCATCATCGGGACGTTCGGGATGGCGGCGTCGATTGCCATCGTGCCGTTCCTGCCGAGCTCGGCACTCCTGTACGTATGGACGTTCGTGCTCGCCGTTTCGAACAGTCTGTTCTCTCCGGCAGCGACGGGCCTCGTGTCCGTCTACGCCGACCCCAACGAGCAAGGCACGATCCTCGGCGCCGCGCAGGCGATCAGTGCGTTGGGTCGCACCGTAGGTCCACCGCTCATCGGGAAGGTGTACGACGTGAGCCAGGTCATGTCTTTCGTGCTCGCGGGTTTTTTCATGGCGATCGCCGGGCTTGCGGCGTTTCGACTCGCACCCGTCACGCACCACGCCACACCCGGCTCGCCTCCGCCCCCTCCTCCGGTACCGGTCGTCCCGTTACCTGAGCCCCCTCCCGTGGAGTCTTAACGGCGTCCACGCTGCAGCGTCCAAGGCCAGACTTCTCACGGAGCGATTGATGTTGAAACGCATGACGATAGCGCTTGCCGCTCTGACGTTTGCGGCGACAGCGTGCAGCCAGGATCCGACTGGGGCGTCTTCGAACGAGCTCGTGCTCGCGCAGAACGCCCAGGTGATAGCCGACAACGTCGCGGCGACGGCGGGCGGCGGCACCAACTGCGACGGCTGGATCCGGAGAGTCTTCGATACGCTTCGGACGACGGATGATCCGGTCGCACGCGCCTATCTCGACTCCGCACGCGCCAGCCGTGATTCCGCGTGGGCCGCATTTCAGCGGGGTGATACCGCCACCGCGCGCGCGGATCGCCGGGCCGCGTTCCGTTACGTGCTGTCGGCCGTGATCGAGCTCTTCCCGAACGCGCCCGAGCGCACCGGCCTCGCGGTCGACAACGCGATCGACCGGATCGAGAAGTTCCTCGGCGGCCGTGACGCGCCTCGCATTCGGGCGATTCTGGCGCACGTGAAGGATCTGCGCGTACAGGCCGATCAGGCGTTCGTCGGCGCTGACAAGGTCACGGCACTCGCGCTGAACCTGCGTGCCATGCAGATACTGCACCGGCTGGTCGAGCATATCAGGTACGCTCAGCACGACCATGATGCGACGGCGGATGGAGAGATGGAAGCTGTAAGCTATTGAGGATCGCCGGCCTCGGTAAACGGGGGTTGGGACAAGCGGTTTGTCCTGACCCCCGTTTCGCTGTTTACCGCGGTGCGTCTGTTGCCTAGTCGTTGCATGGCCTAGCCCGGCCCTGCACCCTCGGTCCATATTTTTGGTCCCCCTCGCAGGAGAGCTGCGCCCCATGCGTGTGTATAAGACGCCGGAGATCCGGAATGTGGCCGTCGTCGGCCACGGCGCGAGCGGCAAGACCTCCCTGGTCGATGCGCTGGCGTTCGTGGCCGGAACGAGCAAACGACATGGCTCCGTGAAAGACGGAACCGCCCTCACCGATTACACCGCCGACGAAATCGAACGCAAGTACTCGATCAACCTCGCCCTCGCCGTTGCCGAATGGATGGACACGAAGGTCAACCTCATCGACACACCGGGATATCTCGACTTCACGGGCGACGCGCTCGCGGGCGTGTATGCCGCGGACTCGGCAGTCGTCGTCCTGTCGGCGACGGCCGGCGTCGAAGTCGGGACCGAGAAGGTGTGGGACTACTGCGAGCGCCGCTCGCTGCCCCGCCTGTTCTTCGTGTCGCTGATGGACAAGGAGCACGCCAACTTCGAGCGCGTCTTCAATCAGATCAAAGCGCAGCTGACGCCCAAGGTGATCCCGGTGGAGATCCCGGTCGGCGAAGGAATGGAGTTCCACGGGATCATCAATCTCTTCTCGAAGAAGGCGCACCTCTATAAGAAGGGAACCAAGGCGGGCGAGTACGACGAGGTGGACGTTCCCGACGAGTACAAGCAGCGCTTCGAGAAGTATTCCCAGGAATTGATCGAAAGCATCGCCGCCACCGACGACACGCTGCTCGAGCGCTACCTCGGCGGCGAAGAGATCGGCCGCGACGAGGCGATCGCCGCGATGAAGGCCGGCATGGCGAAGGGGGAGCTGTTCCCGTTGTTCTGCGGCGCCGCCGAGTTGACGTACGGCACGCGCGCGTTACTCAATAAGCTCGTCGAGCTGTGTCCGGCACCCAACGAGCGCCCGCCTGTCGATGCGCAGAAATGGGGCACCGCCGAGCGCTTGACCCTGAAGGCGGATGACGCGGGACCGTTGGCAGCGCAGGTGTTCAAGACGGTCTCCGAGCCGCACGTCGGCGACGTCACGCTGTTCCGCATCTTCTCGGGCCGCGTCAAGAACGGACAGGACGTCTGGAACGCGCCGCGCGAAGTGTCCGAGAAGCTCAATCACTTGTGCGTCGCGCAAGGCAAGGAGCGGATCGAGCTCCCCGAGCTGCACGCGGGTGACATCGGTGTGGTCGCGAAGCTGCGCGACACGCATACCAACGACACGCTCTCGGCCAAGGACATGGGTCTCGTCCTGCCGAAGATTCCGTTCCCCGAGCCGGTGATCACCGTCGCCGTCGAGGTGAAGCAGCGCGGGGAGGAAGACAAGCTGTCGACCGGCCTGCACAAGCTGCACGAAGAGGATCCGACGTTCCATCACGAGTACAACAGCGAGCTGAGCCAAACACTCATTCGGGGGCTCGGCGAGCGGCATCTCGAGATTGTGGTCGGACGCCTGGCGCGGAAGTTCGGCGTCCACGCGCAGACCGCCAAGCCCAAAGTCGCCTACCGCGAAACGTTCCGGGGAAAATCAGAGGGACAGGGGAAGCACAAGAAGCAGACCGGCGGGCGCGGGCAGTACGGCGACTGCTGGATTCGGATCGCGCCGCTGCCCCGTGGCTCCGGGGTGCAGTTCGTGGATGAGATCGTCGGCGGCGTGATCCCGCGGCAATACATCCCGGCCGTCGAGCGCGGCGTGCTCGAGGCGGCGCACAAGGGGCCGATCGCCGGCTATCCGGTCGTGGACTTCAAGTTCGAGCTATACGACGGCTCCTACCACGACGTGGACTCGAACGAAATGTCGTTCAAGTCGAAGTCTGGACGCCCGACGAATATCAGGGTGCCGTGATGGGCGATCTCTCCTCGCGTCGCGGGCACATCGTCGGCACGGAGAAGGATGGACGACTCACGAAGGTGAAGGCGCTCGTCCCCGAGGCCGAGCTCGACCGGTACGCCACGACGCTGCATTCGATTACCCATGGGCGCGGGACGTATCGCATGAAGTTCCACGTGTACCAGGACGCGCCGTCGGAAATCGCGGCGAAGGTGACCGAGGCGCGGAAGAAGGAGCTGGAGGAAGCGAAGGCCTAGGTCCCACGATGCTCGACCGCTGGGTGCGCCTGTGGTTCGGGTTCCGCGATCCCGTCGATCGCGGCACGTATTTCCGGCACGGCGTCGGTCTCATGGCGCTGAAGTTCGGCATCGACGCGCTCCTGATTTGGCAGGTCGCGGGCAGGGTCTGGACGCCGACCGACTACCTCTCACCTTTGCTGAGCACTCGCGCCAAGCTGCTGACCGGCGCTCCAGATTGGTTGCTCCCGGCGCTTGTGCTGATCGCGCTGCCGTTCCTGTGGATCGGGGTCAGCATGACGATGCGGCGGGCCGCCGACGCGGGCTGGTCGCCGTGGGCGGCGCTGTTCTTTTTCCTGCCCGGGGTGAATTACGCGCTCATGGCGATTTTTTCGCTCGTGCCGTCGCGGTCCAAGGTCGAATGGGCCTCGGAAGCTCCACCCCCCGCCGTTGATGACCGGCTGAAGAGCGCGCTGCTCGGCGTCGCCGCCGCACAGGGAATTCTGCTTCTGACCGTCGGCGTCGGGATCTATCTGCGACGCACCTACTCGGCCGGGTTGTTCCTCGGCGTCCCGTTCACGGTCGGGTACATCAGCTCCTACATCTACAACCGCGGATATGACCGCCCATCCGGCCAATCGATCGTCATCGCGATGGCGAGTGTCGCGATTGGCGCCGGCCTGCTCATCCTGTTCGCGCTCGAGGGCGCGGTGTGCACCGTGATGGCGATGCCGATCGCCCTGGCAATCGCTTTCCCGGGTGCTGTGCTGGGCCGGATCGTCGCGCGGCACGGGGTCCACCCGTCCACCGGTGCCGGCATGGCGCTGATGGTCCCGCTCGTCGTCGGTGTCGAGCCCCGGCCGGCGCCGCCCGTCCACGAAGTCGTCACGGTGGTCGAGATCGCGGCCCCACCGGAAGTCGTTTGGCGGCACGTTGTCAGTTTCCCGGATCTGGCGCCGCCGACAGAGCTGCTGTTCCGCGCCGGCGTCGCGGCGCCGCTGCGCGCGCGCATCGAGGGCACCGGGGTGCGCGCACTTCGCTATTGCGACTTTACGACGGGCAGCTTCGTCGAGCCGATCACGGCCTGGCAGGAAAACCAGCTGCTTGCGTTCGACATCACCGCCCAGGCGCCGCCGATGACCGAGCTGAGCCCCTACGGCGAGATTCACCCGCCCCACCTCGACGGCTACTTCCGAGCGACGCACGGCGAATTCAGGCTTACACCGCTTCCCGGAGGCCGGACCCGGCTCGAAGGGCGGACTGCCTACGTGGTTGACATGTTCCCGCAAGTCTATTGGACTGTGCCCGCGCGGGAGATCGTCACGGCGATCCACACGCGGGTGTTGCACCACATTCAATCGTTGGCCGAGGAGGAAGGGCACCGATGAACCGAAGGGTTGTGCAGTCCATCACAAAGTCGGAGGTCGGCGCGTGCCCGCGACCCCCCTACCTCAAGGGGCACTCTCGTGCGACCGTTGGGGGACCTTGGCCCGAGGTGAAAGAGCCCCGATGAGAACGACCGTCCTATGTACCATGCTCGCAGCGCTCGCGGCGTGCCAGCCGGTGGACCGGCGGCGGCCGCCCCCGCCCCCGCAGGGCTCACTCACGGAAGACACGGTAGCGCCGGCGCCACAGGTTCCGCCGCCCCCCCCCAATTCCCGGGCGACCAAGGTGGCGACGGTCGTCGGGTTTCTGACGCCGGAATCTGTGCTCGACGATTCGGCGCAGGACATCTACTTCGTGTCGAACATCAACGGCAGCCCGCTGACGAAGGACAACAACGGCTTCATCAGCCGCGTGCGGCCGGACGGGGCGATCGAAGTGCTCAAGTTTATCGAAGGCGGTCGCGGTGGTGTGACACTCAACGCGCCCAAGGGTCTGGCTGTGCTCGGCGACACGCTGTGGGTGGCGGACATCGACGTCGTGCGCGCGTTCAACGCGCGGACCGGGGCTCCCGTTGACAGCGTGAAGCTGGACAGCCTGGGAGCGGTGTTCCTCAACGACATCGCGATCGCTCCCAACGGCGCGATCTACGTCACCGACACCGGCATTCGCTTCGATGACGTCGGCAATGTTCTGCATCCTGGGCCGGACCGCATTTTCCGCGTCGGACCGGATCGCAAGGTGACGGTCGCCGTGCGGGGTGACACACTCGGCCGGCCCAACGGGATCACACTCGACGCCGTGGGGCGGCGGTTCATCGTGGTGCAGTACGGCGGCAAGGCGGTGATGGCGTGGAAACCCGGCGATCGCGCGCCCAGCGTAATCGCCAGAGGCGTCGGCGGGTTCGATGGCGTGGAGATGATCGGGGGGAAAGTGGTTGTGTCGAGCTGGACGGACTCATCCATCACGCGCTTCGACAGTACCCAGGGCACGAAGATCATCAGTGGCGTTCCAAGTCCCGCCGATATCGGCTATGACGCCAAGCGCAATCGCGTGCTGATTCCGATCCTCACAGGGAATCGCGTGGAGATTTGGCAGCTGCAATAGGATTGCGCTCAGACGGCACACTGGGTTGATGATCCTCGTCACGCACGCGCGGGCCGCATGCGCGACACGCGTTACTTCAGGACGGGTCTGGGGTTCTTGTAGAGACACAAACCGAGGAGCTCGCGATGCGCGAATCCTCTCTGATTGGTCTCTATGAGCGCCGCTGCGAGCTGCTGAATCAATTGAGTACCGCTCTCCGTGGCCGCACCGTGGCGCTTTGGCGCGTAGTTCGCGGCGGACTGGCAACGACCGAGGCCGTGAGCCTGCGGCCGCCTCCCGACGGTGAGTTGGAGTTCGACGTCGTCGGTGTGTTGCGTCGGTGGGGCAGACTGGCGCTGCCCCACAGTCTGTGGGTCGGCTGTCGCGTCGATGCCGATCGTTGGCATGTTGCGGCGGTGCGCAACGATCCGCCCGAGCCGCCGCCGACGGGACTCGAGCGCCGCAGCCCCGAGCGGCTCGTGGTCGAGCTCGGAGGGCTGTGCCTGGGAGCGCATGAGCGCGCATGGTTGGCGGTGGACCAAGCGACGGTCTATCTGTGCTCCGCACTCGAGAGCCTGGAAGCGTGCCTGGGACGGGTTCGAACGGCGGAGGGACTCTCTGCCAATGGGCGCGCCCACATCCTCGCCGACCTGGCCCGTGTCGCCGACGTGATCGACGGCGCAATGCGGGCCTAAGCTGCCGGCTCCTGCTGCGTCAGGCAATGGATCGTGCCGAGTCCCCACACCAGATCCACCGCGTGAATCCCGACCACGGGCCGATCGGGAATGAGCTCGGCGAGAATGCCGAGGGCAATCCGATCCTTGGGATCATTGAATGTCGGCACGAGCACCGCGGCATTGGCGATGTAGAAGTTCGCGTAGCTGGCGGGTAACCGAACGCCGTCGAAATACAGGGGGGCGGGCATCGGAAGGTCGATAACGTCGATGCTCGTCCCTCTTTCCAGATGCATCCCCTGCAGGCGCTCGCGATTCTCGGCAAGAGGCCGGTAATTCACGTCCTTCGGATTGTCTTCGCGACACAGCACGACAGTTCCGGGCTTCACGAAGCGACACAGGTCATCCACGTGGCCATGCGTGTCGTCGCCCGCGATCCCTTTGCCGAGCCACAGCGTGTTCGTGATCCCGAGGGTATCGCGAAACACGGTCTCGATCTCCCCCCGCGAGAGTCCGGGATTGCGGGTCTGCACTTTCGGATCGAGCAGGCATTCTTCCGTCGTGATCAGGGTGCCGCGTCCGTTCACGTCGATGCTGCCGCCCTCGAGCACGATCTTCCCTTCAATCAACGGAAGCTTGAACTGCTTCGCCGCACGCTCGGGGATCTTGTCGTCTTGCTTCCAGTCCTTGTACTTCGCCCAGGCGTTGAAGTGGAAGCGTGCGATTGCGAGACCCCCGTCAGCCGACCTTCGAACGAAGATTGGGCCAAAGTCGCGCGTCCAGCCGCGGTTGGTCGGGAAGCGCAGGAAGTCGACGCGGGCCAGATCGACGCCGACCTTCTTGAGGATACGACTGGCCTGCGTCTGCTGTAGCGCCGAGTTGACCAGAATGCGGACCACTTCACCGGGCGCGAGCGTGCGGACGATTTCGCCGTAGACCCATGGGATCGGAGGGAACTTCCCTGGCCAGTCGGTGACGTTGTGCGGCCAGCCGATCCAGGTCGCCGCATGCGGCTCCCACTCGGCCGGCATCCGGTAACCGGTGGGCAAACTAGTCAGTCAGAAAGCGGTGTTGAATGCCGTCGTAGGCATCAGTGCGCCGGTCACGCAGGAACGGCCAGTTGCGGCGGACCTCCTCGATCCGCGCCAAATCCACCTGCGCCAACACCAGCGCCTCGTGTTCCGCGGCCTCGGCGACCACGATGCCGAACGGGTCACAGATGAACGAGTGGCCCCAGAACTCTAGCCCCGCCCCTTCACCACCGAGTTTCTCGAAGCCGACGCGATTCACCGCCGCGACCCAGCAGCCGTTCGCTATTGCATGGCTGCGCTGAATCGTCTTCCAGGCATCGAGCTGCTGCTCGCCGTGTTGCGCTTTCTCTGAAGGGTGCCAGGCGATCGCGGTGGGATAGAACAGAGTGTTCGCGCCCTGCAGCGCCGTGAGCCGAGCCGCCTCGGGATACCATTGATCCCAGCAGACGAGCGTGCCGATCGGGCCGACCTTTGTATCGAACGCGCGAAAGCCCAGATCACCCGGCGTGAAGTAGAATTTCTCGTAGTACGCGGGGTCGTCGGGGATGTGCATCTTGCGATAGATCCCCTTGACCTTGCCGTCGGCGTCGATGACCGCTGCCGTGTTGTGATACAAGCCCGCGGCCCGGCGCTCGAACAGCGACGCGATCACGACGACGCCATTCTCTTTTGCAATCTTGCCGAGTGTCTCGGTCGTCGGTCCGGGGACCGCCTCGGCCAGATCGAACAGCGCGTGGTCCTCCCGCTGGCCGATGTATTGGGTGCGGAACAGCTCGGGCAGGCAAACAAGGTCCGCGCCCTGCTGTGCGGCCTCGCGAATGCGCGCGACGGCTTTGGCGAGATTCGCGTCCGGATCGTCGCTCATGCTCATCTGCACGAGCCCGACCTTGTATTGCGACGGCGTTCCCTTCGACCCCGAGCTCATGGGGAAGAAGATATCTCAAAACGCCTTGCTCGCCGACCAGACGATGGCCAGCCTCCCCACGTTCTCGGTTTCCCGCGATCCGGCGGTCGTCGGCGTGTAGCGGTAGAATCGGCTCTCCGCGTCCGTGCTGACTACCGCGGCTCCCAGCGTGATGGCGCCAAACGGGCGCGTGAGCGCGATTCGGTAATCGCCATACGAGAGACGGGCGTAGCTCCTCACGTACTGATGGCCGTAGTGCAGCGCCAGATTCACGCGGGCCGCGACGTCAAAGGCCGCATTGAGGTCCATGTAGCCGGATCCCGTGGAGCTGCCCGTCCCGAGACAATCGGTTGTCGCTGCCGTGCCGTCGGCGCCGATCCCGCAATAGCCGCCGATGGTCTGGGTTTTCATGCCGAACAGATGCGTCAGGGCGTGCGAGTACTTCGCGCTGAAGTGACCGTAGCGCACGCCGGCGTAGACTTCGACCGTGTTGTAGCGGTCACCGGGATCGATGTTGTAACGCGCGCCGGGATACCAGTAGTACTGCAGGCCGAGATCCGTCCCGACCTTTCCGACCGTCCAACGGTACCCGCCGTACAGGTCGAGCTCGAGCGAGCCACCATTCAGGAACTGATTGCCGCTCACGTTGGAGCCCCATGTGCCCACATAGACGCCGGTGGGGGACGTGTAGTCGACGCCCCCCTGCATCGCGGGCTGCGTGTAGGTCTGCGACAACCCGCGAAATCGATAGTCGCCCACGAGCGCCACATTTCCCGTGAGCGTGTGCGGCGACTGCGCCGCGAGCGGCGCGGCGATTGCGGCCGCGATGGTCGACGCGATGAGCCGCGCGCGCATCAGACGCTCGGAACCGGCGCGGGCGTCGGCTCCACGGCAAAGGTTTCGACGACCACGCTGCCGCCGAGCGAACCGCCCGTGCCGGCCGCGCTGCCGAGATCCGACCCGAAGTAGGCCTCTTCGCCATGCTGGCTGAGATCGAGGCCCGCGCTCTCTTCGGGCACGTCCGCCCGCGCGCCGATCGTCGCCTGGATAAGGGTGAGAATCGCGAGCGTGCCGAGGGCGGCGATCGCGATGGTGGCGAGGATGGCGAGCAGCTGCACTCCCATCTGGCCGGCATTCCCCGCGAGGAGCCCGTCGCCTCCGGCAGGGTTCACCAGCTTGGTAGCGAAGACGCCGGTCAGCAACGCGCCAGCGATTCCGGCGAGCCCATGGCACGAGAACACGTCGAGCGCGTCATCGAGCTTGGTCCGCGAGCGAATCTGAATAGCCGTGTAGCTCACACCCGCTGCCAGCACGCCGATCACCAGTCCGGACAGCGGGGTGACAAATCCGGCCGCCGGTGTGATGCCGACGAGACCCACGACGAGGCCCGTGGCGGCACCGACCGCCGTGATCTTCCCGGTGCGGATCAGGTCGAGCCCCGCCCACGTGACGAGCGCCGCAGCGGCGGCGGTGTTGGTGTTGACGAACGCCAGAGCCGCGAGGCCGTTCGCGGCCAGAGCGGAGCCGGCATTGAAGCCGAACCAGCCGAACCAGAGCAGCCCCGCGCCGAGCAGGACGAGCGGGACGTTGTGCGGCGCGATGGGGACGCGGCGATAGTCGCGCCGTGGTCCGAGGAACCATGCGGCGACGAGCGCCGACACACCGGCGCTGATGTGGACGACGGTTCCGCCGGCGAAGTCCAGCGCACCGCGCTTCAGCAGCCAACCGCCGGACCCCCACACCCAGTGCGCCAGCGGATCATAGATCAACGTCGCCCACAGGATGAGGAATACGATGTAGCCCCGGAAGCGCATCCGCTCCACGATCGCGCCCGAGATGAGGGCGGGAGTAATGATCGCGAACATTCCCTGGAACATCGCGTGCGCTTGGAGCGGGATCGTCGCCGAATACGTCGGATTGGGATCGAGCCCCACGTGCTGCAGGCCGACCCATGAGAGGCCGCCCAACCATGAGTTCCCCGGACCGAATGCGATCGAGTACCCGACCAGCATCCACTGCACGCCGATCACGCCGAGCGCGACGACGCTCATCATCATGGTGTTGAGGGCATTCTTCGGGCGCACGAGGCCGCCGTAAAAGAACGCGAGCCCCACCGTCATCAGGAGCACGAGCGCGCTCGAGACGAGGACCCACGCGGTATCACCCGAAGAAAGAGCGGCCTGCGTCATGCCACACCTCCCGTGCCCGCGGCGATGATGGCCGCGCGTTGAACTTCATCGGCGTTGACGGCGGTCAAGGCGGCGTTGTCCACCTCGCCCGTGCGGATGCGGATCACCCGCTCGATCGGCTGCACGAAGATCTTCCCATCGCCCACCTCTCCTGTGCGCGCCGCCGAGAGAATGGCCTGCACACACGGCTCGACGAACGGCTCCGAACACACCATTTCGACTTTGACTTTCTCGTGGAACTCCATGACGAGCGCCGTACCGCGATACTGCTCGAAGCGCTCGTGTTCGCCGCCGTGTCCGCTGACGCGGCTCAGCGTGATGCCGGTGATCCCGGCCCGGAACAGCGCCGCCTTCACTTCGGGAAGGCGTTCGGAACGGACGATAGTCGTGATCAGCTTCATGCTCGGCTCTCCGTCGATTGCAGGTGGTCAACCGGTTCGACCGCCGCAACCGCCGGCGGCGCGACTTTGCGGAACAGCGCGCGGTACGTCTCCCAATGCGCGAGGATCGCGCGGGCCCGCGTGCTGCCGCTCTTGTGGAAATGCTGCTGGATAAGCTTGCGCAGCACACGCTCGTCCATCGAATTCAGCCCGCTCACCGCGACCATCTCCAGGTTGCAGCGTGATTCGAGCAGGCGGTGTTCGTCGAGGACGTACGCGATGCCGTTCGACATCCCGGCCGCGAAGTTCCGGCCGACCGGCCCCAGCACCACGACGACGCCGCCGGTCATGTACTCGCAGCAGTGGTCACCGGCGCCTTCGATCACGGCAACGGCCCCGGAATTCCGCACCGCAAACCGGTCCCCCGCGCTCCCGGCCGCGAACAGGCGGCCCGAGGTCGCGCCGTACAGCGCGGTGTTGCCGAGCAGCACATGGGATCCGCCGGTGTAGGCGGCGTTACGGAATGGCCGAATGACGATCTCGCCGCCGCACAGCCCCTTCCCGACGTGGTCGTTGGCTTCGCCCTCGAGCTGCAGGTGCATCCGCGGCAGCGTGAAAGCACCGAAGCTCTGCCCGGCGCTGCCCCGGAAGCGCAACCGTAAGGGAATGCCTGGTCCTTGGCTGCCATGCTCGCGCGCGAGCCGCCCCGCGATGCGCGCGCCGACGGTGAGATGGTGATTCCCGATCGGGATGACTCGGGACGCCGTGTCGTTCTGCTCGAGAATCTCCGCATCGAGCGAAACGATGCCTGGGCGGACATTCCGCTCCACGGTGCGCCGGCGCGCCTGCCCCGGCTGGGCGTGTGAGGTGAGGAGCGCTGACAGGTCGAGCGTCTGCGCGCGCGGCGCTTCGGGACGGTCGATGCGCTGCAACAACTCCACGCGGCCAATGATGTCGTCCATGCGACGCACACCGAGCGACGCCAGGATGCGGCGCACGTCCTCGGCGATGTGCGTGAAGTAGGCGATGACCTGCTCGGGAGTGCCGCGAAACTTCGCGCGCAGATCGGCACGCTGGGTCGCGATCCCGGTGGGGCAGGAATTCAGGTGGCACTGCCGCGCCATCGCGCAGCCGAGCGCCACTACCGTCGCCGTCCCGAACCCAAACGCCTCGGCGCCCAGCAACGCCGCGATCACCACATCGCGACCGGTGCGCAGCCCGCCATCGGTGCGCACCTCGATGCGTTCGCGCAGGCCGTTGCGGAGCAAGATCGCCTGCGTCTCGGCGAGCCCCAGCTCCCAGGGCGATCCGGCGTGCTTGATCGACGACAGGGGCGACGCGCCCGTCCCGCCATTGTGGCCCGAGATGAGCACGTAGTCGGCGTACGCTTTGGCCACACCCGCCGCCACCGTGCCGACGCCGGCTTCGGCGACGAGCTTCACGCCGACGCGCGCGGTCGGATTCACCTGCTTGAGATCGTGGATCAGCTGCGCCAGATCCTCGATCGAGTAGATGTCGTGATGCGGCGGCGGCGAAATGAGCGGAATGCCGGGGACCGCATGACGCAGCCGGGCGATGAGATCGGTGACCTTGTGGCCGGGCAGCTGGCCGCCTTCGCCCGGCTTCGAGCCCTGAGCGATCTTGATCTCGAGCTCGTCCGCGCGAACCAGGTAGTCCGCCGTGACGCCGAAGCGGCCGGACGCGACCTGCTTGATCCGATTGTCCGCCCGATCGGTGTCGCCGCGCGCGACGTAGGTGGCCGGATCCTCGCCGCCCTCGCCGGAGTTGGACCGCGCGTGCATCCGGTTCATCGCGATGGCGAGCGTCGTGTGCGCTTCGGGCGACAGGGCGCCGAGCGACATGGCGCTGGAAATGAAGCGGCGACGGATGTCCTCGGCGGGCTCGACCTCCTCGAGCGGCAGCGGCGCTTGCTCCCGGAAGTCGATCAGGTCGCGCGGACCCGCCGGTGCGCGGGCGCGAGTGCCCGCGACGAATCCGGTGTATTCGCCGTGCTGGAGCGCGCGGACGAGCGGCGGCGACCAGCCGTGGTCCTCGCCGTCGCGGCGATAGCGAACCCGCCCGTGGTCGGGGAGTGCTCCCGCGCTCTGATGGCGCGTCAGTACGTCCTCGGCGATTTCCTTGAATCCAATGCCCCCGATCACCGAGGCCGTGCCGGTGAAGCACCGGTCGATGATTTCGGGACCGAGCCCGATCGCTTCGAAGATCTGCGCGCCGGCGTACGATTGGAGCGTCGAGATCCCCATCTTCGACAGGATCTTGAGCAGCCCCTTCTCGGCCGCGCTGCGATATTTGTCGGCCGACGATTCCTCGTCGCGCAGGCATTGCAACGCGAGCCACGGGTGTACGGCTTCCGCGCCGTACCCGAACAGCGCCGCGATATGGTGGACGTCCCACGCGTCGCCCGCCTCGTCTTGTCGGCATCGCGGTCACTGATGACCAGGATCGTGGCGCCGCCGCCCCGCCGGACGGCCGCGACGGCATCCTGGGCCAGGTGCTCCAGGGCGCGCGACAACTCTTCCGGACCGGCCGCTGCTTCCCACGTCGCACTGAGGGTCGTGAGCTCCGCGCCGCCGGCGCGCCGCAGCGCCGCCATTTCTTCCGCGAGCAGGACGGGGTGCTCGATGCGAAGCAGCGTCTTGCCGCCGGGGCGTTGCGCCAGCAATGAGCCGCGCCGGCCCAGGTACATGACCAGCGACATGACGCGCTCTTCGCGGAGCGGGTCGATGGCCGGATTCGTGACCTGCGCAAAGCGCTGCCGCACGTAGGCGTAGATGCTCTGGGGCAGCCTGGACAGCGGTGCGATCGGCGTGTCGTCGCCCATGCTCCAGATGGCATCTTTGCCTTCGGCCGCCATCGGCGAAATCACGTAGCGCAGATCTTCGTGGCTGTACCCGAACGCGTGCTGCCGTGCCGTCAACTCGTCCGCGGGAAGCACCGGGCCCAGGCGTGCGACATCGGTCGGCAGCTGCCGGATCGCGCGCGACGTCCAGCGGCGATACGGGCAGCGCTGCGCGACCTCGAGCTTTGCGTCCGCGCTGCGGAGTACGACGTTGCGGAGCGTATCGACCACGAGCAGCTCGCCGGGACCGAGCCGGCCGGATTCGACGACGGTCGCCGGATCGAGGTCGACCACGCCGACTTCGGATGCGGCGACGACGATGTTGTCGCGGGTCACCTTGTAGCGGCAGGGGCGGAGCCCGTTGCGATCGAGCGCCGAGCCGGCGACGACGCCGTCGCTGAAGGCGAGCGCCGCCGGGCCGTCCCAGGGCTCCATCAGCCCCGCGTGATATTCGTAAAAGCTCCGCAGCGCGGGATGCATGTCGGGAACGCGCTCCCACGCTTCCGGCAGCAGCATCATGAGCGCGTGCACAGGATCGCGGCCCGAGCGGACGAGGAGCTCCAGCGCGTTGTCGAGACTCGTGGAATCGCTGCCGTCCGCCCAGATGACGGGCTTGAGCTGCTCGACGTCTCGCTCCCACACCGGCGCGGCGAGCGCCGGTTCGCGCGCGAGCATCGCATTGCGGTTGCCCCACAGCGTATTGATCTCGCCGTTGTGGGCGAGCAACCGGAACGGCTGGGCGAGCGGCCAGCTCGGCAGCGTGTTGGTCGAGTAGCGCTGGTGGAAGACGGCGATGCCGGTCTCGAACAGTGGCGAGCGCAGGTCGGCGTAGAAGCCCGGCAACTCGGTGCCGACGAGCAGCGCCTTGTAGACGACGGTGCGGCACGACAGCGAGCACACGAAGACGGGCAGCCCGGCGCTCGCGGCCCGCCGCTCGATCACGCGGCGCGCCAGATAGAGGCGCCGCTCCCACGCTTGGGCATTCGCGGGGCCGGATGGGGGACCGACGAACACCTGCCGGATGGCCGGCTGGTTCGCCGCGGCGAGCGGGCCGAGCACGGTGGCGTCGACCGGCACGACGCGCCAGCCGAGCACGGACATGCCCAGGCCGACGAGCACGGTCTCGATGAGCTCGATCGCCGCGTCGCGGGCACGCGCCGATGGTGGCAGGAAGAACATGCCGAGCGCGACGCGCTCGACCGGCCCCACGCCAAGCAGGCGGTGCGGGATCTGCGTCAGGACGCCGGCGCCGTCGCCCGACTTGTCGTTGGAGGCGGCGCCGCGGTGGGCGAGCCGCGCGACGGCGGTGAGCGCCATCGCCAGGATGTCGTTGGTGCGATCGCCGTCGGCGCGCGCGACGAAGCCGACGCCACACGCGTCGCGCTCGCGCCAGGGATCGAGCAAACGAAAAGCCCGCTCTGCTGAGGGAGCGGGCTGGCTGAGTTCGCGCTTTCTTGTCACGCTATCGTGCCCCGCCGCTCCCTCGAGAGGGTCCGCCGTGAATATTCGGCAGTCAGCAGCAGGGTCATCGTATGTTTATGCATTGTTGAACATAAATATACGGGCCAGGCCCGAGCAGTCAACCCCACCCTAGGGCAAGCGGAAAAAGATCATCGGGTTCTTCAGGGAGTCATGAATCGGCTCGGCCAGCCCGAGCTGCCGCTTGAGCGCGACAATCCGTTGGTGCGCGCCGCCGGGCTGCCCGGGCGCCGCTGTGAGGAACGGAACCCCGCGCCGCGCCAACCATTCGTGCAGCACAAGGCCTTCTTCCATGGGCGGCAGGTCCCCGCGGACGATGTCGTGGACGCCGACCAGCGTCCCCGGGGCGAGCCGCGGGAACAGCGAGTCCAGGTACCAGCGGGCGAACTCCGCGGTGTGGGACGCGTCCAGGAAGAGGTATCCGACGTCGCGCGGCAGTCGATCCAGGCAGTTCCGGACATCCGCCTGGGTAAGGAGCCACCGGTCGCCGGTCAGCTCGGGGGGCATGGTCCAGCGGCTGTAGTCCACCAGGTCGTAGGAGTGCAGCCGGCCGGCGCCGTTGTCGCGCAACGCGTGCAGCAGCCACGTCGTGGACCACCCGTAGTACGGGGCGATCTCCAGTACGACGGCGGGGCGCAGGCTCCGGACGAACAGGTAGGTGAGCTCGAGACGGGCGTCGCTTCGTTGGGCGTACAGCCGTTTTTGGACCCCGCGCACGATCCGCAGGGCGGCGGCGTGCTCGCGATACAACCGTACTACGCGATCGAGGGTGAGCTCGCTCACCCCACCTGGACCGGATCGAGCGTCGGTTCCTTCGCGCCCTGCGTGTAGCGGTACAATTTGCCGGCGTAGTTCCGCAGGACGACTTCCTTGTCAGTCAGCTCGACGACGTATTCGGGCAGGAGCGGGATCTTGCCGCCGCCTCCCGGCGAATCGATCACGAAGTGCGGCACCGCCAGCCCCGAGGTCCAGCCCCGGAGCGCTCGGACGATCTCCAGCCCCTTCTGGACGGTGGTCCGGAAGTGCTCGGCGCCCGCCACCTGGTCGCACATATAGATGTAGTACGGCCGTACTCTCGCGACGAGCAGCTTCTGCATCAGCAGCTTCATGACCTCCGGGTCGTCGTTTACGCCCTTCAGCAGCACCGTCTGGCAGCCCAGCGGGATCCCGGCGTCGGCCAACATTCCCAGCGCTTGCACCGCAGCGGGCGTCAGCTCGTCGGGATGGTTGAAGTGCGTGTTGATGTAGAGGGGGTGGTACTGCTTGAGGATCGCGCACAGCTCGGGCGTCACCCGCTCGGGGAGGTGGCACGGGACTCGGCTCCCGATCCGCAGCACCTCCAGATGCGGAATCGCCCGCAGCCGCTTGCAGATCTCGTCGATCCGGCGGTCCGAGAGGAGGAGGGGATCGCCACCCGACATGATCACGTCGCGGATTTCCCGGTGCTCCTCGAGATAGCGGAAGGCCGATTCGAGCTGCGCCAGCGGGATCTTCTGGGGGTCGCCGACTTTGCGGCGCCGCGTGCAGAAGCGGCAGTAGGCCGCGCAGACCGGGGATACGAGAAACAGCGCCCGGTCCGGATAGCGGTGCGTGATGTTGGGGACCGGCGAGTGCTCGTCCTCCGCGAGCGAGTCCACGAGACCGTCCTGGACTTCCAGCTCCTGCACGGTGGGTACGTACTGCCGCCAGATCGGATCCCCCGGTGACTTGATGAGGTCGACCATGGCGGGGGAAATGCGGAATTCGAAGTTTTCGGCGGCTTGCCGGAGGCGGGCGATATCGCCGACGTGTTCCGCGCCGAACCGCGCGGCCAGGGCGTCGAGGGAGGCGATGCTCTTCTTGCGGAGTAGCTCTTGCCAGGTCTCCGTCAGGTCAGATCCTTGGTAAAGACCACCAGATCGTCACCGGGCGCGTAATACCCCGGGATGGTCGCGGTCCTGGTGTAGCCGCGTGATTCGTAAAACGCCCGCGTCGGTGCGTAATCGGCGCGCGAGCTGGTCTCGACGACAACCAGCCGTCTGCCGTCAGCCGTCAGCCGTGACTCGACTTCGCGCAGCAGCTGCGATCCAATGCCCGACCCCTGTCGCTCGCGATCGACGACGATCCAGTACAAATCGCTCGTCGCGAGCGTGCCGGGTGTTGCGCCCCAGCAGGCGTAGCCAATCAACTGATCGGCTACGAATGCACCGACGAACTGATAGTCGTCGTCTCCCGCCAGGCTCTCGTCGAGCAGCTCGATCGCGGTGGCGACCTCGTCCTCGCGGAAGAGGCCCGTCCCACGCGTCAGCAGCTCAAGCCGTGCGCGGTGCGCGTGCCCGACGGGGCGCAGCGAGCAGCTCACGCGCGGCCTTCGTTCCCTGGGCCTCCCGCAACGCGAGCTCGGCGATGCGGCGGATCAGCTCCGGGTAGTCCCATCCCGCGGCTTTCGCCATGCGCGACAGGCCCGCCTCGTCGGTGAGATCGGGATTGGGATTCACTTCGAGGATCCACGCGCGGCCCGCCTCGTCCACGCGGAGGTCCACCCGGCCGTAGCCTTTCCCCTGCATCGTGCGCCACGCCGTCTCCGCCAGCCGGCACAGCCGGTCTGCGACGCGCTGCGGGATCTGGGCGGGGCACACCGGGCGGCTGCCGAGATCCTCGGGCGATCCTACGTGCCACTTGGCGGCATACGTGAGGATCGGCCACGTGCCCTCGGGCATCGTACTGAAATCGATCTCGGCGACGGGGAGTGTGCGCTCGCCGACGATCCCGACGTTGAACTCGCGGCCGGCGATGTATTGCTGCACCAGCACCTCGTCGAACTGCTCGGTCATCGCGGCGATGCGCGCCTTGAGGTTCTTGCGATCGGTGACGACGGATTGCCGGTCGAGGCCCGCGCTGGCGTCTTCGGCCGCGGGCTTCACGATGGCGGGCAATGGGAAGTCGTCGTCGATTTTTCCCTGCGCGATCGTCCAGCGCGGCACCGGCAGGCCGGCGCGCTCCAGCAGCGTGTTGGCGACCGCTTTGCGGCGGCAGGCGGATGTCGTCCACGGGCCGCAGCCCGTGTACGCGATGCCGGCCAGCTCCAGCGTACCGACGACGTGATCCTCCCATTGCGCCACACCGCGCACGCCTTCGCAAAGATTGAAGACGAGGTCGGCCCGACGGCAGACGTTGAACCAGCGCATGTCATGCCGGACCGGAACGCGCTGCACCTGATGATTGAGGGAGATGAAGATTCGGGCGATGTGGTCCACCGCCTCCATCACGCCGGCGACGTCCTCGGCGGTCCAGTCATCGGCGCCGGGGTCGTAGAGGATAACGACTCTCATGCCGAGAGTGCCGTTGGTGCCTGTAGGGGCTCAGCATGCTGCGCCCCTACCAGCGCCTCTGCCTCGCGGCCTGTTATCCGCCGCCACGCGATCCGAACGACGTCCTGAATGAGCTCGTCGTAGGTGTAGCCGGCGACCCGAGCGGCCTTCGGGAAGCAGGAGTTCATCGCCGGATCGGGGATGATGCCCGGCAGGGGATTGAGCTCGACGACGTTCGGGACGCCGAAGCGGTCAACCCGCACGTCGATGCGGCACCAGTCGCGGCACCCCAGCGCGCGATACGCATCGAGCGCCACGCGCTCCGTCTCGCGGCACAGCGACTCGGCCACACCCGTCGGCGGGCACTGGAAGATCGCGAGCGGATGCTCGCGCGTGTCCCAGATCCACTTCGCTTCGTAGCCGTATACGGGCGGCGCGCCGGCGGGCAGCGTGGCGAAATCGAATGCGACGATGGGGAGGCAGCGCACGTCGCCGTTGTTGCCGAGGATCGCGACCGTGAACTCGGGTCCCGGGAGATACGTCTCGACGAGCACCGCCTGCTGGTAGCGCTCAAGCAGGAAGGGCACGCGCTCTGCGAGCTGTGCAGTGGTCTCGCATAAGTTATTGACAAATATACCTTTACCGGACCCCTCCGCGACCGGTTTCACGAACAGCGGAAATGGCAGCGGCATGCGCTCCAGGTCCGCGACGCGCTCGATGACGCGAAACGGCGCGGTCGGCACGCCGCGATACGCGAGGATCTCCTTGGTCCGTCCTTTGTGCAATGTCAGCGCGAGTGTGAGCGGGTCGGAGCCGGTGTACGGAATGTTCAGGTACTCGCACAGCGCGGGGACGTGCGATTCGCGACACGGCCCGTGCAATCCCTCGGCCATGTTGAAGACGATGTCGGGACGGGCGAGCGAAAGTTTTTGCGGAAAGAATTCGTCGGCTTCGAGACGAACGACGGTGCCAAAGAGACCCAGAGCCTGATCGACCGCGTCGATGGTAGACGGGTCATCCCATTCTGCGTAGGCATCCGACGAGGGCGTCACGTCGGGTTTCTCGTTGTATGCGAGACCAATCCGCATGTAAGTGCAGAATACGAAATGATGTACAGATACGCAAGAGAGAAACGTCGACAAAGACGGCGAAATGAAAACCGTCAAATGAACGACGTCAAAAAGAAAACCGTCGCGAGAATCGTCGGATGAAAAACGTCAGACCTTGTGGTAGACGACGCGGGCAGCTTCGTCCTTGTCGTCCGCAGTGTAAATCTCGAAATCGGAGAAGAGCGCGCCCGCTTCTGTCTGCAGCAGTCGCAGTACTCCGATCGCCATGCGCCGGATTTCAAGCTCGGCGCCCTCGCCGCAGCGCAGCTCGAGCATCGTGCGCCACGCACGCGCGTTCCCGGAGACGACGATCTTCACCTCGGTTGCGTTCGGCAGCACGCTCCGCGCCGCTTCGCGTGCCATTTTCCGCCGGTGCACCTTGTCGGCGACCCACTCGTAGCGCTGCATCAATCCTTCGACCGCGCGCACGTAGGCGGCCTGGGCCTCGGCGACCTGCTGCTGCCATTCCTCCTCGAGCCGCGCGTCGCCGGCGACGGCGGGCGGCATGACGAACGCGGCGTGTGACTCATCGACGTAGCGCTGCGAGATCTGCGAATACCCGAACCCCGCGCGGTGGCGCACCAGCTCGTGCGAGCAGGAGCGCGAGATCCCCTCGATGAGCAGCACGTAGACGGCGTGCTCCAGCACCGAGCCGTGACCCTGCTTCTTGATGTTCTCGAGGTATTCCGCCGTCGTCCGATTCACCGGATTGTGCTGGCTCATGTAGCACAACCGGCCGGCGTACTCGGCGAGACGCTCACCGTCGCTGGCCGCACCGCGCCACTGCACCTTGAGATGCTCTGGTTCGAGGAACTGCGGACGGGCGAGCAGCGTGATGCGCGGAGCACGAAAAACTTCCATCGGGGCTAGTGTGCCAGTTCGAGTTTCGGCGTGGCCCATGCGGCGCTGCGCTCCACTTCTCGTAGTCGCGTGGCGATGTCTTCGGGAATGACCGCGGCACCGGCACCGACCTTCAGGGCGGCCACGGGCGACCAATCAGTCGCGGGAATGATAACACCCGGGTTCAAGATGGACAGCGGGTCGTAGGCGCGCTTCACGTCGCGAAACAGCTGCATGACCTCCGGGCCGTAGAAGCGCTCCAGGATTCCCGCCCGCAGCCGGCCCACGCCGTGTTCGCCCGACGGGACGCCGTGCAGCCGGATCAGCAGATCGGTGACGTCGTCGAACAGCCCGCGCAATGCGTCGCGCCAGCCGTCGCGCGTCGTATCCGGAAGCGCATTCACATGGACGTGCCCGTCGCCCGCGTGTCCGAAGATCGCAACCGGAATGCTGCGCCGATCCGCCACGGCGCGGAGCACCGCCACGTACGCGCCGAGCGCGTTGAGCGGCACGCAGCCGTCTTCGACGAGCTG
>WNGK01003820.1_pt1 | contig 23453 bp, 21 predicted proteins | sample 5400601 | NCBI WGS metagenome assembly WNGK01 (sample SAMN13153376, study PRJNA577476) | soil metagenome | isolation source: 60 cm soil or saprolite under Garry oak tree replicate 1 | place: USA:California | collected 2016-06-15
TGGCGGTTTTCATTGGCCGGTAACCGGAACGTCAGAAACTTCTTCGCTCGGATAAGAGATGCGCAGCGACGCGCCAGTGGTTGGGTTTCGCCACCGCAACGTTTCTCGGCTGTGCGAGCGAACGCGGCGCATCGGTTGATCCGAGTTGCGGTTAAAATGAAGTCCTTCGTCGCGGGTGTGATAAACAACCTGCGTCAAATCGGCCGGAATAAATTGCGCATTTGAATTTATCGAAAACGCCGGCGCTGGTGTAATCGCCGCGAGCGAGGAACGTTTTTGCACCGGGCCCTCCAATCGAAGAAACGCGAACAGCACCAGCGCAGTGGCCGCAGCCAAACCAAGGCCAAGCGACAGCCAGTTAAAATGAAATCGCCGTTCACGCGGAAGTACGCCCGCGGTAGGTGTCGATGTTTCCTCCGCGAGAGCCCGCTCAATTTGCGTCCTCAAATCCGCCGACGGCTGAACCGGCCGGAGCTTGCGCAGTTTGCTTTCGATGTCGGAAAAATCGTTCATACGGAGGGTAGATTCTTTTTCAGGCCGGCGAGCGCGTAACGATATCGGGACGCGGCCGTGTTCTGCGAAATCTCGAGAGCGCTCGCGATCTCAGCGAAAGTAAGTTCGTTCCAGATCTTCATCACCAGCACCTCCCGCTGTTCGTTAGGCAAGAGATCGAGCGCGGCAACCAGGGCGCGTTGAGATTCGTCTTCGACTTCGAACATTGGTTGGACCATCTGATCAGTTTCAGAAACGGCCGTGGATTCTCGGCGAGCGCGCCGGCTGTCGCGCCGGAGAAAATCAAGAGCAATGGAGCGAACAGTCGCGTAAAGCAGGCCGCGGTTCGCGATGTCGTGTTGTTTTCGCCAGAAACGGACGAAAGTTTCCTGGACAATGTCTTCCGCATCGGCCGACGATCGCGTCCATTGCCGCGCAAACAGCACCAGGCCGGGTGCGAGTTGGGAAAAGCAAGTCTTCCAGTTTTCATCAGTGGCGACATTCTCCATGACCTTTTCACGGTCTTTTATAATCAAGACGCCGCCAAATTCTGTTTTTGTCTAACTCCGGCGGATTTTGTCTTGCTTTGGACAGCGGGCGTTGAGACAACCGGCAGCATGAACTGGATAGCAATAATTTGTGCGGCGGCAGCTTACTGGATCATTGGCGCCATCTGGTACGTGGCTTTGTTCGGAAAAATTTGGGCGGCGGGCATCGAGCAACACGGAGTGAAGCTCGAGCGCAGCGGCATGGCGGCGAAAATGATCGGCAATTTTATTTGCAATCTCGTCGCCGCTGCGATCACGGCGCGGTTAATCGTAAGGACGGGCATCGTCGATGTCGGCCATGGACTAAAGCTCGGAGCCGGTGTCGGGCTTGGATTTTCAGCAACAGCCCTGACCATCCAATATTTGTGGGAGTCGAAACCGTTTAAGGTTTGGTTAATCGACTCGAGTTATCACTTTTTCGGCTGCATCGCGCTCGGCGGAATCCTCGCCGTCTGGCACTAAGTGTCATTCCGAGCGGAGTCGAGGAATCTCTAACTATTTCTGAGAACCGGAAACATCTAGAGCTGTCTCGACTTCGCTCGACATGACAAAGAGTAGCAACGTTTCGTCGGCAAGACTGGGACCGTCATTTCGGCTCAGATTTCGGCAGAGCGCGCAGAATCAGATTGCCTAACCAATCCGGATTCGCCACGCCATCACGGTAGGCTTGCAGCGATTCGACTGAGGAATTAACGCGCAAATTGCTGTAGGTTTGATCGACATTTTGCCAGCGCTCGTGCCAATAAACCGCCGCCTTTACTCGCGGATAACGCGTCCGAAAAAGTTCGAGCGCTTGTTTGATCCATTCAGGTTTACGAATTCCAGGTTCGCCGGCGGGATAAGGAAATTCGCCCGTGGCCCATTCCGCAATCATGATCGGCTTATTCGGATCGAGGCCGCTTAATTCCTGATACGGCCAGTCGAGCAACGAAGTAATACCCGGGTTCGGTTCGTCCTTGAATTGCTGACCGTAAACGCTCAGGCCCAACCAATCGACGTAATCGGAGCCCGGATAATAAGCCGGCGCAAAATTCCAAGTGTCGAGCGGGTAGGAATAGTTGTTGGTGTGAAACATCCATTTGACGTTCGTCGCCCCGCGGGCACGGACTCGATCGACCACATGCCGATATGCCCGCCGAAAATTTTCAGGACCTTTCCAATTGTCAGCGGAGTCATCCCAACCTTCGCCGCCATAAAATGTTCCCGACCAAGGAAACCAGTCACCGTTCATTTCAACGCCAAACGCGACGATCATTGGATGACCGAAGTCGCGCGCGCTATCCGCCCACTTATCGATGTAGGCGTCCCATTTTCCGGCGATGATATCGGTGAGATTGAATTTGTCCGGCCCGCGATTTTGCGTGTAGGGCTTGTCCCAGGGCGACCAAAACAAGAGAGGAAGCGAACCGTGTCGCCAGACGACGTTCAGGTTTGCCGTCGGAAAGGTTTGCTCGCCCCAGTAGCTCGATGACGCGATGACGGCCTGATGTTTGCCGACCATTTGCTCGAAATCTTCGATCATCTCGAGCGTGACGTCGTCTTCTTCGTCACCGAAATCCATGAACGCGCCCGTGTAGGCGCCATGTTCTGGAACAACGATCTCTAGCGGGGCGTTCGCGTCAATTTGTGGCGACGTCGGCTTTTTGCAGGAGGAGAAAACGTAAATCAGCGACGCTGCTACACACGCAGTGATGATTGGACGCGTTTTAAGATCAAACCTCAAGCCTCGAACCTCCAGCTACGCTCGCGCCGGCACGCTGGCGGTGCGTTCGAGTTTGCCCCAACTGACCCACGCACCTTTGATCGCGCGCAAAATTGCTTTCCAAATGCAATAGCTTAGCATCGGCCGATAGATCAGCCGCATCGGTAAAATCCGCCACGCGCGCGTAATTGGTTCCCGTTCCAGAATGCAAGCGAGCGTGGCCAAAATCACGTCCATCGAAAGGAACGTGACCACGAACGGCAAGACCGCACGCCAGGCGCCGAATGGAAGGGACGCGAGCAGAAATAAATCGACCATTGGCGTGATGGCGACAAGGATGATTTGAAAAAACCAAACACTCGGCAAACTGAACCAGCCGAGCGCGCGATAATTCCAATTGAAAACCATGTCGCGATGTTTCCACAGACATTGCAGCGTGCCGTAAGCCCAGCGAAAACGCTGGCGCGCCAGAGTCCGCACCGATTCAGGCGCTTCCGTCCAGGCAATCGCCTGCGGCACGTAAACGATCCGTTGCCGATCTTTGTGCAGCGCGAGAGTCAGATCGGTGTCTTCCGCCAGTGTTTGCAAACTCAACCCGCCAGCGCGATCGATCGCTTCCTTCCGGATCGCGCTGATCGCGCCCGGCACCACCGTGATGCAATTCCAACGGGTGTAAGCGCGACGATCGAGGTTGAATCCGCAGGTGTACTCGAGCGATTGGCAGCGCGCAATGAATGTGCGCAAGTTTCCCACTTTGGCGTGGCCAGAAACGGCGCCGATCGTTTCGTCGTCGAGCGGCTCGAGTAGCAACGGCAGCGTGTCGCGTTGAAAATGCGTGTCCGCATCGACGAAAACAACAATCCCGTGATGAACCGCCGCCAGTGCACGCTCCAGTGCTCGTGCTTTCCCGCGGTTTTCCTGACGCAGCAAACGCACCCGTGGATCGACGTCCGTCATACGTTCGACTTCGGCGCTGGTTTCGTCGTGAGAACCATCGTCGACCACGATGATCTCTAGTTCGCCTTTGTAATCAGTTGCAAGGAGCGAGCGCAGAGTTTCGGCGATGACTTTCCCTTCATTGTACGCTGCCATCACGATGCTGACCGGCTCGGCGAATTCGCTTTTCGGCAAACGTCGAAAGCGGTAAGCGAGCCAAATCACCACGAGCGTGCGCGCGACCACCAGCGCTGTTGCCACGATCATGAAAGCCCAGAGAAATTCTTCGAGGGCGTGGTAAACGCGAAACCCGGCGGTGCTGACCAGTCGCGTCAATGATGGATTCGTTGTTTGCAACGGCGGCATCAGTGCGTCGCGCGTTGTTCCCAACAGAGTGCTCAGCGAAACAATCGTGTCGCCGCGGGTGTGCAGCCAATCGAGAATTCGAGGCAACGCAGCTACCGTTTGGGAACGATCGCCACCCGCATCGTGCAACAAAATGATGCTGCCATCGCGCCGTTGTTGCTTCACTCGTTGCAGAATGATGTCCGCACCGGGTTTCGCCCAATCCTGGGGATCGATATTTTCGAGGACAACCAGATAATTCAATTCCTGCGCGATCTGCAGCGGCATCAGCTCGCTGATTTGGGACGGCTGGGTATCGGCCGCGTAAGGCGGTCGAAACAAAGTGGTCGCGCGGCCGGTAATAGTTTCGATTAAAAGCTGGGTCGCATTCAGTTCGAGCCGGACGTGCTCGGGCCAGGCCAGTGCAAGGTTCGGATGATAATACGTGTGGTTCCCAATCTCGTGGCCTTCGTTGACAATTCGCCCAACAAGTCCCGGATATTTTTCCGCGTTCACTCCAACCAAAAAGAACGCGGCCTTTGCGTTTGCCGCTTTTAAAATATCCAAAATCTTCGGCGTCCACTTCGGATCAGGGCCATCGTCAAACGTAATCGCGACCTGATGTTCGCCCCCCGCGCCTTGGTGATAAAGCGTTGGGAACTCGGGAAACTTTGTGTATTTGGCGGTGAGATAACCCTCCGAGTCGATCGCAAGTTTGCGCATCCCATCAGCGCGACTTTCATCCACGGTTACGATCTCGCCTTCGCCGACGTCGGTGATTGTGTCGGTGCCCTTCAAAACCTCGAGCGCTTCGCGGGTCTGATTGTCGATCTTGAAATCCTTCGCAACAGCCAGCGCGTCCCAGATTGCCGGATCTTCCGTCCCAAGACGATAGAGCGCGAACCCACCAGCTTTTTGCCCGCGCACTTCGCGCAGCTCGTTTAGAAACGTGACCACATCCAGAAACCAGACGGCGTGCTCCTTATCCGCGTCCTCGAAATAAAAAAACGGATTGTAACTTGGTCCGCTAACCTCCGCGCTTTCAATCTCGGCATTGTTCGCCCGGCTCATCGCCTCGGGGAAGCTGATCAACTCCGCTTTTTTGCCGCCAATCGTCCAATCGTAACCATAACTGCCGAGTGTGATAATCCATTGTTTCGTGTCGCTGCCTTCAAGCAAAACGTGCAACCAACCCTCAAACCACGGCCGCGACCCAAGCGGCCCGGGCGGATCGATGTCCGATGTTTCGTCGAAGAGCGAGGCGACGAACCGATCGACGTTATCCGAGAGCTCGTCGAAATCGATGTAATCAAGCTCCTGGCCCGGTTGAACTGTGAGCCAAAGTTCCTTGTCGTCGTTGTGCAGCGCGTCGCAAAACTTGTCGATGAACGCAGTGATGTCTTTTTTGTAAACGGGATCGATCTGTTCCCAGTCGACCACGACCCCCGCAGCTTTCGCGTCGCGCAGCGCCCCGATCACTTTTGCGAAGAAGCGTTCTTGTCGATCCGGCGGGCCGTGCGCGAGATTTTCCACCGCTTCAGGTTGCCAGGTGTCCCCTACCAGATTCGTCAGCAACGGCATCAGCTTGATTCCTTTGCTCGTGCAAAATCTTGGCACGCGAACATCGGAGTCGATCGAAATATCACCGAGGCCGTTTACCACCGTAATCCATTCTGGACACAAATGTGTGATCAGTGACGCGTGCTCTTCGAGCGATGCGTAACTGTAGGGATCGCCGTTGGTATAAAACGCGAGGCGCACTTCGTCCGGCGGCGCTTTCTTGCGCGGCTTTGCTGGGGGCGCGGGCGTCGCGGTTGCTCCCGCCAATTTTTTCGCCGCCTGTTTGGCGGCGGCGAATTTTTGCCAAAGCAGCGAACTCGGCGGGATCTGGCTGGCGGGGTTCGCTTTTTGCAGGGCTTTCAACTGCCCTTTCAACTGCCTCAACGAAAACGGCACCCGCATCTGCGGCGCGACAAAAAGCGTTTGCACAAAGAGCACGGTGCCGAGAAACGCGAGCACGCCGAAAATGAGCAACGCCAGCCGCAATCGCGGCCAGCGTTTGCCGGCCGGATCGGAAAAAACAAACGGCGTCAGCGCGCCTGGAGGGATATCGTGCATGAGCCGCCTATTTTCGCTCACTACGTGCGAAATGAAAGCCGCGAAAAATTGTCTCTATAGCGGCGCTCTATGAGCGCCGCATGCTCGACCGGCGGTCACAGACCGCCGCTACAGTTCTCGCCAATTCCCGCGCGTTTTCGCGCAACAATTCCGCGGCGCGTTTCATGTTTTCTTCCTGGCTCATGCCCGATCTCGCGTTTTGAAACACACCCTCGAAAAGTTTTTGCACTTCCGCATCGTCACTCGCGCGCCCGACCATCGCGAAAATCCGTTTGCCAAGTTTGCGCGCCAGTTGCGCCACGCCCGCCGGCGTTTTTCCTTCAAGTGTTTGTCGGTCCAGACTTCCCTCGCCGGTTATGACAAGATCGACATCTTTCATTTTCGATCCGAGTCCGACAGATTCCGCGACCACATCGAAGCCCGGCCGAATTTTCGCGCCACAGAAACTCATCAACCCAAATCCAAGCCCACCCGCCGCGCCCGCGCCAGGTTCATTTCGGTAATCGAAGCCGAATTGTTCAGCAACAACGTCCGCGAGCCTCATTAATGCGCGTTCGAACTTGTCGATCCGATCGGGCGTCACGCCCTTCTGCGGACCAAAGACTCGCGTCGCGCCATTGTTACCGAGCAGCGGGTTCTTCACATCAACTGCAGCAACAATTGGTGGCAATTTCAGATTGCGCGGCCTCTCAATCCGCTGCAGCTCTTGTAAACTTGACGGCTTAAAGCCGTCAAGTTTCGTCCCGGCCGCTCCGAAGAATTGGAAGCCGAGCCCGCGGGCCATTCCGAATCCGCCGTCATTCGTCGCGCTGCCGCCAAGTCCGATGATGATTTTTCGCGCACCTCGCCGCGCCGCATCCAAAATCATCTCCCCGACACCCAAAGTGTTTGCAAGATCGATATCGAACTCGTTCGGCCGTAAACGACGCATGCCGGCGGCTTCGCTCATCTCCATCACCGCGAGTTTCTGATTGTCGATCCAGGCGTAACGCGCTTCGATCTCGCGACCGAGCGGATCGTGCGCTTTACATTTCAACCACGAAGCGCCAAGCGCTTGCGAAATTATCTCGGCGGTTCCCTCACCACCGTCGGCCATTGGCACGATGTCGATCTTCGCGTCGCGCAAAACATCGCACAGACCAGCGGCGATGTTTTCCGCAACCTCTCGCGCGCCGAGCGCGCCTTTGAATTTATCCGGCGCGATTAAAATGCGCATTTCCGTTGCTGTCGTATCGAGCGAAGTCGAGACATCTCTTAATATTTCTGAAATAGAATGAGATTGCGGATTCGCTTTGCCTTTCGACAATTTCATCACCTGGCCTTTGAGGAAATTGAGCGACGCCGCATTGCCGGCTTTGAAGTCCGCCGCCGGTTTTGGATTGGCCGCGATCACTTCATCGCAAAATTTTTCGATCGCGTTCGTGTCGCTGAGTTGCTCAATCCCTTTTTCTGTCACGATCGCGGCTGCGCCTTTGCCACTGGAAAACATTTCCGAGAAAACTTCCTTGCCCTGTTTGCCGCTGATCTTTCCGGTGTCGATGAGGTTGACCAGCTCGTCGAGCGCTTCCGGCGGAATCGGACAATCGTTGATCGTTTTTCCAGCGGCGCTCAGCGCGCTTTGCAAATCGTTCAGGATCCAGTTCGCGACATTCTTCGGTTTCTTCGCGCCTTTGGCGGCCGCTTCGAAATAACGCGCAAGATCGACGTCGTCCGCCAGCACGCCGGCGTCATACGGCGTGACTTGATATTGATCGATGAAACGCGCGCGTTTTGCTTTCGGCAACTCCGGGACGCGTGCGCGCGCATCAGCAAGCAGCACCTCGCTTTTTACCGGGACCAAGTCCGGATCAGGAAAATAACGATAGTCATGCGCCGATTCTTTCGTGCGCATCAGGAACGTTTCGCCAGCGGCATCGTCCCACCCGCGCGTTTCTTGTTGCAATTTGTCGCCGCGCTCTAGCGCTTTCGTCTGCCGCTGAATTTCAAACGCAAGCGCGCGACGCACTCCGCTGATCGAATTCATGTTTTTGATTTCGATCTTCGCGCCAAGCTCCGTCTGTTTCTCCGGCCGCACCGAAACGTTGCAGTCGCAGCGCAGTTGTCCTTTCTCCATGTCGGCGTCGCTGACCGCGCCGTAAATCAGAATTTGTTTGAGCGAAGTGAGAAAAGCGAACGCTTCCTCCGGCGAATTGATTTCGGGTTGGGTCACGATTTCCATCAACGGCGTGCCGGCACGATTGAAATCGATGCCGGTGCTTTTCTCAAAATGAAAACTCTTGGCCACGTCCTCTTCGAGATGAATGCGGACCAGATGCACTTCCTTGTCCGGCGTCGCGATATTTTTCTGCGCATCTTTTGGATAAGCGAGGTCGTGCAATGGCACGTTGCCGTTAGTGCACAGTGGCATGTCGTACTGCGAAATCTGATAATTCTTCGGCATGTCCGGATAAAAATAATTTTTGCGGTCGAACTTACAGATCGGCGCAATGTCGCAGTCAAGCATCAGCCCGGTCAGCACGGTCATCCGCAGCGCTTCCTGATTCATCACCGGCAAGGCGCCCGGCAAACCGAGACAGACCGGACACGTGTGCGTGTTCGGCGTCGCCCCAAATTCCACCGGACTCGCGCAAAACATTTTGGAGCGCGTCTTTAGTTGGACGTGAACTTCAAGACCGATCGTTGCGAGGTACTTCATTGCGGCTTCTGCGTCGCGTAGTTGAGCGCCGCGTTCAGATCGAATTTCTTCAATCTAGCTCGCAGATCCGGGTCGTTCGCCGCATCGATAATGCGATGATCTTGAATCAGCTCGAGCAATTGCCCCTGCGCGAGCATTTGCGAGATCTCCGGGTCATTGCGCAGGGCAATGATTTTGGGATACTCACTCAGTTCTCGTGCGCCGGGAAAAGATAAAAATCGCTCCGCATTTTGAGGATTGGCCGTTATTGCTCCAACCTTTTCGATTACATCGTAGGTCTTTTGTGGAACAACATCGATTTTCTTGACCGCGTTACCGATCACTCCCATCTCGAGCGAGTTTTTCAGACGCGCCAAAGATGTCGTTAAAGGCGCCTGCTGGTCTTCATTCGCTTCGCCCAAAAAGCGCCGCCGCACATCGACAGCATGCAGGACACTGGAGTCGCTTGCCTGTTCGCGAACTTGCGCGTCAGCCACTGAACCAATCGCTCGGACAGCGACCACGATCAGCCACACAAGGAACACACCGAAGAACACTCCGAGCACCGCTCCGGTCGATCCATAGAGCAATCGAACGATCACCGAATCATGCTGGCTCGTTCGCCGAAAAAGGGCCGAGCCAATCCCACTGATGAGCGCGTAAATGATCAACGCAAAGGTCGCGCCGGCAAAGATCGACAACAACGCGTCCGGCATTCTGACAAATATGCCGAGCAGTGGCGCAAGAAATTTGCCGCCGAAAAATGCGGCGAAGTATGCGGCGATGAGCGCGCCCAATCGCGCCACTTGCCGCGGCAAGCCGCGACGCCAACCCCGCAAGACTTCGAACAGAATCAAAGCGAGCGCAAAGGAAACAAAGACGAGTTGCCAAAGCGGCGACCCGGCGGCGGCTTGAAGTTGCGAGTTCATTAGGTCGAAAAACTAATTGCACGCTGGCGGAGCGCGTGATCGCACAGCACGAGTGCGGCCATCGCCTCGACCATCGGGACGGCGCGCGGCAAAACGCACGGATCGTGACGACCGCGGGCCGCGAGTTTCGTTTGTTCGCGCGACGCGCTGACCGTTTTTTGTTCGCGTGCAATCGTCGCAGTCGGTTTAAACGCCACGCGAAAATAAATCTCTTCGCCGTTCGAGATCCCGCCCTGGATGCCACCGGAATAATTCGTCGATGTTCGAATCTTGCCGCCGCGCATTTCAAACGGATCGTTGTGCTCCGAACCGCGCATGCGCGTGGACGAAAAACCGGACCCGATCTCGAAACCCTTCGTCGCCGGCAAGCTGAGCATCGCCTTCGCAAGATCGGCCTCGAGTTTGTCGAAAACCGGTTCGCCCAAACCGACCGGCGCGTTCCGCACCACGCATTCGATCACACCGCCCAACGAATCGCCTTCGGCACGAGTTTTCTCGATCAATGAAATCATTTTTTTTGCTGCCGCTTTGTCTGGACAGCGGACAATGTTTGCATCGACGTCGCTAGCTTTCACGTTCGACCTGTCGATCTTCACCGCGAGGTCGTGGATTTGCGTGACGTAAGCGACGATGTCGATCTTCGGATAAAACCAGCGCAGCACTTTTCGCGCGACCACAGCGGCGGCCACGCGCCCGATCGTTTCGCGCGCGGAAGCGCGTCCGCCGCCCTGCCAATTCCAGATTCCGTATTTTGCTTCGTAGGTGAAGTCGGCGTGCGACGGCCGGAATTTCTTTGCGACCTCCGCATAATCCTGCGGTCGCGCATCTTTATTGCGAACGAGAATTCCAATCGGCGTGCCGAGCGTTTTGCCTTCAAACATTCCGGCAAGAATTTCGCAACGATCTTCCTCCTGCCGTTGCGTCGTGATTTTGCTTTGACCCGGGCGCCGACGGTCGAGCTCGCGTTGAATGTCGGCCTCGGAGATGTCAATCTTCGGCGGACAGCCATCGATCACGACGCCGATGCCGCCGCCGTGCGACTCGCCGAACGTCGTCACCCGAAAGAGTTGGCCGTAAGTATTTCCCATCGAGCGGCCAACTTAGACGCCGCAACGCGGGCTCGCTACCGATTTTAGATCGCTTCGAGGGCGGTCTTTAAATCGTCAGTCAAATCTCGCAAATCTTCGACGCCGACTGAAAGGCGAACGAGCGAATCGGTGACGCCGAGTGCTTCGCGTTGCTCTTTCGGCACTGACGCGTGGGTCATGAGAGCCGGGTGATTGATCAGGCTTTCCACGCCACCCAAACTTTCGGCCAGCGCGAACAGGTGCGTGTTCTCAAGAAATCGCCGCGTTCCCTCGAGATCCGCTTTCAGAACGATCGTGACCATTCCGCCAAAACCGCGCATTTGGGTGCGGGCGAGATCGTGCTGCGGATGCGATTTCAAACCCGGATAGCTCACTGATTTCACTTGCGGCTGTTCTTCCAACCAGCGCGCGATCTCGAGGGCATTCGCGCAATGCCGCTCCATTCGTAGGGCGAGAGTTTTCAAGCTTCGCAGCACCAAAAAACTGTCGAACGCGCCCGCGATCGCGCCGACCGAGTTTTGCAAAAACCACATTCGATCGCCGAGTTCCTTGCTGTCTCCGACGACAGTGACTCCACCAATCATGTCGGAGTGCCCGTTCAAATATTTCGTCGCCGAATGGACAACAATGTCGAAGCCGAATTCAATTGGCCGCTGAATCCATGGCGTGGCGAAAGTGTTGTCGGAAACCGATAAAATTTTGTGTTCGCGCGCGGCCTTCGCGATCCCTTCCAAGTCGATGATCTTGAGAAGCGGATTGCTCGGCGTTTCGATCCAGACCATTCGCGTGTTCTTCTTGATCGCCGATTCTAAGCGCGACGCATCCGTTAGATCGACATAAGTAAAATCGAGATTCGCGGAGCCACGCCGAACTTTTTCGAAAAGACGAAATGTGCCGCCGTAAAGATCGTCGCTGACGACGACGTGCGATCCGCTTTCGAGCAAATCGAGTGCGGTCGCCATGGCCGCCAGACCCGACGCGAATGCAAAGCCGCGCGTGCCGCTTTCCAGATCGGCGACGCATTTTTCGTAGGCGAGCCGGGTCGGATTAATCGAGCGCGCATAATCGTAGCCTTTGTGTTTGCCGGGACTTTCCTGGACGTAGGTCGATGTTGCGTAAATCGGCGTCATGATCGCGCCCGTCGTCGGATCAGGCTCCTGGCCGGCGTGAATCGCGCGGGTGGCGAACTCGTGTTGTTTCTTCATGTCGATCTTATTTGAATGTGCGCGCTAATTGTATTCGCGCTGCGGCGGGACTGAAGACTTCGGCATGTTCAACCGCAAATAGGAAAGCAAATCAGTCCGCGTGATGAGACCGAGGAATTTGTCGTCTTCCATAACAATTGCAACGCGGCCGCGATCGAAAACTTCAAGCAAGTCGTTGAACTTGGCGTTCGGCGGAAGCGTTTCGAGTCGATCGGTCATCGCGTTCCTTACCGGATCGTTAAAGTGCGTTGCATCGCGATGCACTTTCACCAGCACGTCAGACTCATCGAGAATACCGATCGCGCGTCCACTTTGATCGACCACGGGCAATTGCGAAACGTCAGCGTCGCGCATCCGTTTGAAAGCGGTGAGCAAGGTATCGGTTGGTCCGACCGAAATGACTTCGCCGGCTTCATATCGATGCGAAATCAAATCGTTCAGATCGCCGTGCGGCGGCCGGTGAATGAATCCCTGCTCTGCCATCCAGAAATCGTTGTACATCTTGGAAAGATATTTGTTCCCGGTGTCAGCCACGAAACTGACGACACGTTTCGGTTGGGTCTGCTGCCGGCAGTAACGCAGCGCGCCCGCGACCAGCGTTCCGGTCGATGAGCCCCCGAAAATTCCTTCTTTCCGCAAAAGGTCGCGCGCTATGACAAAACTTTCTTCGTCGTCGATCTCGAAAGCGTCAGTCACGAGCGACATGTCGGCGATTTCGGGGATGAAATCTTCGCCGATGCCCTCGACCGCCCAGCTGCCGGATTCCACCAGTTTTCCGGTCTTAACATATTCATAGAGCACCGAGCCGGTGGGATCAGCCAGGACCATTTCAATTCCGCGACGCGGTTTGACGCGATTAAAAAAGCGGCCGAGGCCGGTCAACGTTCCGCCGGAGCCGACGCCGACGACAACTGCATCGACATCGTGGCGCATTTGTTCCCAAATTTCCGGACCGGTCGTGCGCTCGTGCGCAAGCGGGTTCGCGGGATTGCCGAATTGGTTCACGTAAAACGCGCCCGGAATTTCTTCGGCCAACCGCGCGGCGACGTCCTGATAATATTCGGGATGCCCACGCGTCACGTCTGATCGAGTCAGCCGTACTTCGGCGCCGAGCGCGCGCACGTGCGAGATTTTTTCCTGCGACATTTTGTCAGGAATAACAAGAACGACGCGGTAACCTTTTGCCGCGGCAACAAGCGCGAGACCGAGTCCGGTATTTCCGGCAGTCGCTTCGATCACCGTCCCGCCAGGTTCGAGTCTTCCTTCTTCCTCGGCGGCCTCAATCATCGACAACGCGATGCGGTCTTTGATCGAGCCGGTTGGATTTTGATTTTCCAATTTCAAAAAGAGCTGACAGGGGCCGGTGTCGAATTGGGTAATCTCGACCAGGGGCGTCTCGCCGATGAGCGAAAGAATCGCTGGCGGCTTCTTGGTTGACGTTGGCGCTGTCGGAACTTCGAGCATGTCTAAAAGAGGGTGAGGGTTTCGCCCGGATAGTCGATCACGACTTTGTAATTGCGGAGAAAATTGTAGCCGACGATGCCATCGAGCTTTGCGCCGATGGCCGCGTTCAACATCGTAAAAAAATCTGCGACCACGGCGGCCATGTTGTCGATCTTAGCACCGCCGAGCTGAAATGATTCAATATTTCCAGCGCGAACATCGACGGGCGCGCCGCCAGTTGTGACCGGACCAACCGGCGAACCTTCGATCCCGAGTTGTTTCGCAAGCTCGGGCGCAATCGCGGTCGTCGATGTCCCGGTGTCGATCGCAAATTGAAACGGTCCGCGTCCGTTCGAGTGGACATCGACCAAAATGAGCGGCTTCGCTGGACTGGCCAAACGAATTGGCACTTCCCTTTTCGCGCTGCGCCCAAAACTTTCCACCCGCTTCGGATCGTCAAAACGAATTTCACAATCGCGGTAATCGATCGTCACTCGAAAATGTTTCAGAAAATTGTAGCCGAGATCGCCGTCGATTTTCGCGCCGACGGTCTTGCCGATTTGGGCAAGATCGACAACGCCAACATCGACATCGTGTAATTTCGTTTCCCCGACCGCAAGCGATTCGACTTTGGCCAGCGACACGGAAACTTTGCCGCCGGCGCTTTGACCTTCCTTGGAGCCGATCACCTTTGTTTCGAGCTGTTTCGCCAGCTCCGACGAAAGCAATGACGTGCCCGCGCCAGTATCGAGAATGAAATCGAACGGACCACGATCGTTTACGCGAACCGGTAAAAGAATGAGCGGTTGCGCACCGCCGACGAGACGGAATTTATTGCTGTTCGGAGAAAGCGTCGCGGCCGTCATTCAGGCAACTTGGGTTCGCCCTTGTGCGACCATTCCGATTTGCTGTCCTCGAGAAATTGTTGCAGCACCGGAAAACGAACTTCGCCGTAGCTCAAAGCATAGCGAAGATCGCCCCCTTTATAGACCCAGGTTGTCGGGATCCAAGAAAGCGGCATTCCGACAAATTGCTTGATCTTCGCATCTCCGCGGCGCGGGCCAGGGTCGGCGAGAATCGTCACGTTCGGTTGATCGGCGATTTGGAATTTGGCGAGCATCGATTTTCCGTCGCCGTCGTCGTTCCAAACCGAGACGAAATAAAATTTCACCTGCGGATTGTCTTTCACCATTTTCAACCAGCCGCCATTTTTGAGTTCGGCCTGACAATTGGAACACCAGGGCGCCCAGAGATGAACAACGGAAAGCTCCGGCGCTTTGATCGCCGCGAGAATCTTTTGCTCGGCAGGCGGATTAACGAAGACATCTTTACCCATTTGTGCCCGAGCACGAATTGACGGCATCGCAACAATCCCAGCCAAGATTAGCAATCGTAAGATCGACATCGCGAGTTAAATATGGAGAGAAACGCAACATCCTCAACGCTGACTTCGAGTTGTGTTTCCATCGAATCCAGCGTAAGTGGAGCCGTCCGCGCAGAAATCAGGTAAATATGATGCCATCGACAAGTAAAAGGACATCCACCGAGGTCTTCGAATGCGAAGTGTGCGGCTCGCGAAAGCGCCTTGAGTCAGCCAAACGGCATTGGTGCGATGTTTGCACCCGTGGCACTCCGGTGGAAATGCGACGGACCAGAGACAAGTGGAAGACCACCAGCAGAACTCCGAGCAGCAATTAGGGACGAGTCTCGCCTCACGGATCAGCGTTTGACCATTCGCGCGAAAACACATACTGTGGCGCTCCGTTTTCCGATGCTTTAGCTGCACGGAAAAGATCGATCCCGCCGGGGCGGGATCGCTGCCAAAAGGAGGCCTTTTTAATTATGGTTCAAATGCAGGATGTGATGTCGAAGCCGATGCCGGATTTCCGGGAAGGCAGCATCGTCAAAGGACGTATTTTGGAAGTTCGCCCGCGCGAGGTGCTGGTCGACATCGGTTACAAATCGGAAGGCGTCATTCCACTGGCGGAATTTGAGGACGTGGAAAATCTCGAAGTCGGCGATGAAGTCGACGTGCTGCTCGAACGATTGGAGAACGACGAGGGCATGGTGGTCCTTTCGAAAGAGAAAGCGGCCTATCGCCAAAATTGGAACAAGATCGCGAGCGTGTTTCAGGACGACGGCCTAATCAAAGGCAAGGTCAAATCGGTCGTTAAAGGTGGATTGATGGTGAACATCGGCGTCGAGGCATTTTTGCCGGCTTCGCAGATCGACATCGTGCCGCCGAAAGATTTGCAGCAGTTCGTCGGCAACACTTACGATTTCAAGATCGTCAAGATTAACGACGATCGTCGAAATGTTGTTTTGAGCCGGCGCGAGTTAATCGAACAGGAACGAAGCGAGAAGCGCCAGAAGTTCATGGACAGTGTGAACGTCGGCGACCGTGTTACCGGTACGGTGAAAAATCTGACCGACTTCGGCGCGTTCATCGATCTCGATGGAATGGACGGCTTGCTCCACATCACCGACATGACATGGGGTCGACTCGGGCACCCGAGCGAGCTGGTTAAAGTCGGTCAACAACTCGAAGTCCAGGTGCTCGACATTAATAAGGAGAAAGAGCGCGTCTCGTTAGGCCTGAAGCAGACTCAGAAAAATCCGTGGGACCAGATTGAAGAGCGCTTCCCGGCCGGTCAGAAGGTCAAAGGCAAAATCACCAATCTCGTTCCTTACGGCGCGTTCGTGGAATTGGAGGAAGGCGTCGAAGGTCTCATTCACGTTTCCGAACTTTCGTGGACCAAGCGAATCATGCGGCCGTCCGATATTTTGACCGTTGACCAGGAAGTCGAAGCCGTCGTCCTCGGCGTTAACAAAGAAGAGCAGAAGATTTCTTTAGGGTTACGTCAGCTGGAACCGAATCCGTGGGATGAGATCGAACATAAATTCACCATCGGCAGCCGCGTCAAGGGCACCATTCGAAACATGACCGCCTACGGCGCGTTTGTGGAGCTCGACGAAGGAATCGATGGGATGATCCACGTTTCGGATTTGAGCTGGACCCGGAAAATCAATCACCCGAGCGAAGTCTTTAAGAAAGGCGACGAAGTCGAGGCCGAAGTCATCGACATCGATAAAACAAATCAACGGATCAGTCTCGGCATCAAACAACTGAGCGAAGATCCGTGGAAGAACATCGATCAGAAATACAAGATCGGCGATCTGGTGAAAGGCAACGTGACCAAGCTCGCCAGTTTCGGCGCGTTCGTGCAATTGCAGGACGACATCGACGGGCTCGTTCACATCTCGCAATTGAGCGAGGAGCATGTGGCGAAAGTAAAAGACGTGCTCAAGGTCGGCCAGGAAGTCGAAGCGCGTGTGATCAAAGTCGACAAAGTCGAACGCCGCATCGGGTTGTCAATCAAAGCGGCCAACTACTCCGAAGAGCAATTGAGAAAGGAAGCCGAAACGTTCGACACGCTCCGTCCCGGCGAGGACATGGTCGGATTGGAGAAAGCGTTCGCCGCCGCCGAGCAGGAAGAATATCGCCCCGGCGAAGCCAAGAAGGCGGCCAAAGAATTAAAGTCGGCCAAAGAGCCGAAGGAAGCCAAGCGCGAGTCGAAAAAAGAATCCAAGAAGAAGTAATTCCGTTGGACCGTTGCGGGCGGTTATGTCACGCAGCTTCAGTCGACATCAGCTTCGATTGTTAATCAGCGCGGTTTTGTTGTCGATCCTCGCCGCTTGCGGTGGTCCTTCCCGCAAGATCGTCGGTAAATGGCGGACGTCGTCCGATCCGAACTCAGTCGTTTGGGAATTTGCTGACAACGGGCTGGTCCTGATCGGCAGCACTCGAGGCAGATATAGATTTGGGGACAGCGATCGAGTGAAAATTGAGACGCCGTTCGGGACCTCGGTTTATCAAGTCGCAATTTCGCGTGACCACATGACATTCCGAGAGTCGACCGGTTCGCGGCTTGAATTTAGCAGAGTCAGGTAGTTCGACCTACGCGGCCATTCGCGGCAGGGCGAAAAAACGCGTCGATCTTAGCGCCGGCCACCCGATCGATCTTCGAACGGATTGAACACGTCTAGCGTGTAATAATAAACGAAGCCGTCGGGGCGGCGGGAGGCAGCTTGGGCGTGGCCGAAGAGCGCTTGGACATCACGAACGGTAGTACGGCCGCGAATCAGCGACCCGATGCGGCGCGTGTAAAATTCGTTGAGTTGGGCGTTGGCGACATACGACGGCGCCATCATCAATCGACCGGCTTGATTGAACCGAAACGCGAGGACGTCCTTGCCGTAACCGTGACGGAGTGGATCGCTCGTATCGATGTAAGGCGAGTCATCCACGCCGAGCTGATGGGAGAGTCGCGAACCGTCCCGGACAACGTAATAACCAGTCCGCGCCCCGAGCGGAACATAGTGCGAATCATCGTGAAACGAATTCGCGAGACTCAGTTGAGCGAACATGAACAGTAAACTTGTAAAACAGATCCGTATCATCTGCGTAATCTGCGGTTAAACCCAAGACCAGTATGAGTTTCCACAAGACCTCCGCATCAAGCTACCGCTCGGCAGGCGACCGCGCCAGCTCTGGCCTCGGCCAAAGAATTTGGTGAACGGTTCGCACTTTTTCGCGGTCAATCAGGAATGCGCACAACTATCGGAATAGCGGGGCGACGGGTTGGAATTTTGTTTTTCGCATTTACCCTGGGCGTCTTCGCGCGGGCGGCTTGCGCTGATTAGGCCTTGACGGCGCGCAATAAGGACGTCGTTCGGAATTTTTATACAACAGTGTTGGTCGGTCGCGACGTCGATGCGGCGCCGAAGTTTCTGCGGGCAGATTATATTCAGCACAATCCTCAAGTGCCCACCGGACTGAAAGGTTTCATGGACGCGTTTCGTGCGCGTTTCGCTCAACCGCTGCCGTCCGATTACAAACGCGAATTGCTAAATGTGATCGGCGACAACGACATGGTCGTCGTTTACGTGCGCCAAACGTGGACGGGCAAAGATGGCCAACATCATCAAGCGCTCGGATTCGACATGTTCCGCCTGCAGGACGGCATGATTGCCGAGCATTGGGATGCCGATTGACGATCAAGTCCGCAAAAGAAAACAAAACGCCCGGCGGGCGAGCATTATCTCGATCCGCCGGGCGTTGAATTGCTAGCTTGGCCTAAAATTAGCCAAGCAACTCGCGCCGGGACTTAGTGCCGGTCCGGCGTGAGGATAACTTTATCAACCAGCATATCGTCGCCCTGTTTGACGAAGTGAACCCGAACCTTCGAATCTCTTGTGATTTTCGAGGTTTCGATCACTTTTCCGTGTGCATTCACGAATTCGACGGTCTTGCCGAATTTGAAGTGCACGGGTTCGGACGCTTCGGTTTTCAGGATCAGGGAATCGCCCGGAGTAAACTCCGTGACGGTGCCAAAACTTTCGGTTGTCGTGGTGGTGGTTTTAGTCATTCCATTGGGTTGCGTGGCAACCTTGGTGGAAGACGTGTGTGTTTGCGCGAAAGCTACTGAACCCATAAGGGCTGTGGCAAACGCGACGCTAACGATTGACTTAATCATAGAAACTAACTTTCTAGTTTATTGAGTTGCTGCGGTGATCGCAGCGAAGGGCCATCCGGCTCGTGCTTCCGAAGGAATTCGGCAAACCAGGGAGGTAAATAGTTGCGGCAGTTGCCTAGTATAGCCCAGTAACGGCTCGCGTGCCTTAACAATCTCCACCAGCGAATCGAACCCAATCACCGTACGCAAAACGCGCCTTTCCGCTTCGCGTGAAACAAATTCGGCGAAGCAGAAAAGGCGCGAATGTTAGTTATTGAACTTAGTTCTTAATCCTCGTCAAGGATCACGCGATCAACCATCACGTTGTCGCCTTCGCCCACGAAGTGAACGCGGACTGGCACGCCCACTTTGATTCGTGTGCGCACGGTGGTCTCGTCGAGCTCCTTACCGCTTCTGGTCACATAAACGACCTTTTTCCCGAAGCGATAATGTCTCGGGCCGGCACTTTCCTTCAGCACGATGGTGCTACCCGGAGCAAACTCCGTGATCGTGCCGCTACCCTCAGTCGTAGTCGTTGTGGTGGTGGTTTCAGAAACCTGTGCCCACGCGAACGGAGCCGCGACTGCCAATGCCATACTGAGTATTAGCTTCTTCATTTATATTCAGACGCAGCGCCGGACGCGCATATTCGGATTTCATTTTTCGTTTCTCGGCGATTTGCCGAGAAAGTCGAACCGAACGTTCACAACTGTTTTTGCGCGCCGCTAATTCTATCTGGATGGTGAGCTAATCGATACGGTCCTCTACAAAGGTCGATCACGAGGGCGTTCGTTCGCGTCGACTCATGGTTTACGCTTGTCCTTGAAAGTGTCGGCTGTCACCCTACCCGACGCAGCTCACTCAGAAAACCGAAAGGAGATCAATATGCTTGGTCGGATTCTCGCGTTTCTTTACGGATTGGTTTGTTACCTCATCTTTCTGGTCGCATTTTTGTATGCGATCGCTTTCGTCGGTAATATTTCGCTTGTCCCGAAGACCATTGATTCCGGAACGGCGCCGCCGCTGACAAAAGCGCTTATTATCAACGCCGTTTTGCTGAGTTTGTTTGCGGTCCAGCACAGCGTGATGGCGCGGCAATGGTTCAAACGCGCCTGGAAAAAAATTGTTCCCGAACCAGTTGAACGCAGCACTTATGTCTTACTCGCGAGCCTGATCCTATTGCTGCTCTATTGGAAATGGGAGCCGATGAAAGGAATCGTTTGGGACGTGCGCAATCCAAATGGTCGCACCGTGCTGACTGGTTTGTTCTGGATCGGCTGGGGCCTCGTTCTTGTTTCAACGTATCTCATCGATCACTTCGGCCTCTTCGGGATGAAGCAGGTTTACAACTATTTGGTCGGCAAACACGAGGAACGGCCGCCATTCGCAACTCCAACTCTCTATAAGATTGTCCGGCATCCGCTCTATCTCGGATTCGTCATCGCGTTCTGGGCCACGCCGCGGATGACTGCCGGTCACCTCTTCTTCGCCATCATGACAACGGCTTACATTTTAGTGGCGATCCAATTCGAAGAGCGCGACCTGATCCGGTTCTACGGCGACAGCTATCGAAAATATCGCGAACAAGTGTCGATGCTGTTTCCGCTGCGCCTGCGGAAGCGATAACGCTCGATTATTCTTCTTCTGCAATTCAAAAAGGGAAGCTAACAGCTTCCCCTACAGATAATCGGCGCCATGCGTGTAATCCGCAGTCAATGCTCGTTCAAGAAACGCGCGAGAAGCTTGTGAAAATGATGCGTACCGGCTTCGCGCCGCGGCGAGTAACGGCCGCGGTCGTAAAGACGTGAGCGCACACCGCGCTGGACCGCTTCGACCACTTCTTCGTCTTCCATTTCCACGCGGTGCAAATCAGAGCCGACGCCGCTTGATTGTCGATCTTTGTCCCAGACGTAGCTAAGGAAGGAAATTTTTGTTCGATCAGGCGCGAGCGGATACACCACGTTCACGGAAATTCCCCACGGATAAAAATTGAACATCAGGTTCGGGAACAACCAGCAATAGAACGCCGCGATGTTCTTGCCCGACTCAGGGTGGTCTTTCGGCAGCGCGAACGAATCGGCTTTTGTTTTGCCGACTCCAATCTGAATCGAGCAATACGGATGGAGCTCGTGCCGGTATTCGCCGTAATCGAGCCCACCCAAGCTGGCGCCGTGCACGTAGGGCAGATGAAATTCTTCCACGTAATTTTCGCAGTAGAGAGCCCAGTTCGCCTTCAGGAAATAATCGCGCGACGTGGACGGATCGAACACCGCTCGATCGAGCGGAAGAAAACTGACTCGCTTGTTAATCGGCTCGATCCATTCCGCGAACGAGAAAGTAGGATTGAGATTACAAAACAGAAATGGACCCCAAAGTTCGAGCGGGACCTTCGGGAGATTGTCCTTTTCGCTCGGAAAATTTGCAACGCCCTCGAACTCCGGCATCGAAATGAACGAACCATCGAGCGCGAATTTTCGGCCATGATAACGGCAGCGCATTCCTTTGATGTGCCCCTCGCCTTCGACCACGAGCGCGCCGCGATGAGTGCAGACGTTCGAGAGACAATGCGTCTGCATTTTTTCATCAACCGCGAGCAACAACGGCTCGTCGAGACAACCTTCGAGCAAAGTAAACGGCCAGACGTGCCCGGTTGTTTTCAATCGCGCGGATTCGCCGATCAATTGCCACGATCGCGTGAAGATTTTCTCTCGCGCGCGTTCGTACCAGACAGGATCAACATAGACTTCCGCGGGCAACGTCTCCGCGTGCGCGATGTCGTCAGCAATCTGAAAGGAAGGTTTGTTGTCCACAGATTTGGGACATTTTCGCAGAAAAAAGATCAATCAGGAAAGCAGGAAATCCTTAAGTCACTAAACCGCTAACTCGCTAAATGCTTTTAAAAACGTCGAGATATTTAATGCCTGAACCGGTATTGAAAATCACCACCTGCTCGCCGATGTCGATCTTTTCGGAGGCGCGCAGTTTTTTCAGCGCGGCGAAACAAGCTGCCCCTTCCGGCGCGACGAAAAGACCTTCCGCCGATCCAACTTCGCGAACGGTCCGAATCATTTCCTCATCCTCAACGGCAATCGCTCCGCCGTTCGATTCGCGAAGAATCTTCAGCATGAGAAAATCGCCGATCGCTTTTGGAACACGCAGACCGGACGCGATTGTGTGTGCGTTCGAGAATTCCGCCGCGGACTTTTCGCCCGCTTCAAACGCGCGGACGATCGGCGCGCAACCGCTTGCCTGCACCGAAAACATCCGCGGCCGCTTACTGTTGATCCAACCGAGCTTCTCCATTTCATCGAACGCTTTCCACATCCCGATGAGTCCGGTTCCCCCGCCGGTCGGATACAAAATCACCTCCGGCAATTTCCAATTCAGTTGTTCGGCCATTTCGTAACCGAGGGTCTTCTTGCCTTCCACCCGATAAGGTTCTTTGAGCGTCGACATGTCGAACCAACCTTCTTTCTCTTTGCGGCGTCCGATTTCCGCGCCGCAATCGGTGATTAGCCCATTGATCAGCGTGACGTGAGCGCCGAGCTCGCAACATTCGACGATGTTCGCACGCGGTGTGTCGCGCGGCATGAAGATGTGGGCTTCGAGTCCGGCGCGCGCGGCGTAAGCGGCGAGCGCGCCACCGGCGTTTCCAGCACTCGGAACTGCGAGTTTCTCGGCCCCGAGATGTTTCGCCATTGAAACGGCCACGCTCATTCCGCGCGCTTTGAAACTTTGGGTCGGGTTGAGCGATTCGTCTTTGATCCAAAGATCGACATCTAAACCGGTGGCAAATTTCTTCGCCGGCAACAATGGTGTTCCGCCTTCACCTAACGAGATTGGCTCTGCATCTTTCGGCAGCGGCAACAATTCACGATAACGCCAAAGCGATTCCTCACGTGCTCGCAACGTCTCGCGCAAGCTTGACGGCTTCAAGCCGCCAAGTTTGCCAACGGCGCCAAGATCAATAACCGCAAATAACGGTTTGCCGCAGGCGGTGCAAAGATTTTGCAACCGCGACCAATCGTGCCGCAGCCCGCACGCGGTGCATTCAAGGTGAGTCAGAAACATAGAAGTCAATCTGGAGACCAGGAATCCAGGAAGGGAATTACGAACAGGAAAAGAAAAAAGCGAAGGCCCTTTTCCTGATCTCTTGGCTTCCAGATAATTCTTTCCTTTTTTCCTGCTTTCCTAATTCATCTGAAATCTGCGAAATCTGCGGACTGAAATGAACGTTTCGCCGCCAGCCCAAGCTCGCCCGCCGTGGTATCGCCCGTCGCTGACGACGCAGATCATGATTGGCCTGGTCGTCGGCGCATTGATCGGATGGCTGCAGCCCGATTGGGGCAACAAAGTTTATTTCCTGCGCGACATTTTCATCAACCTGATCAAGTCGATCATCGCGCCGCTGGTTTTCTCCACCATCGTGGTCGGCATCGCCGGTGCCGGCGCATTGA
>WNGK01001880.1_pt1 | contig 23440 bp, 20 predicted proteins | sample 5400601 | NCBI WGS metagenome assembly WNGK01 (sample SAMN13153376, study PRJNA577476) | soil metagenome | isolation source: 60 cm soil or saprolite under Garry oak tree replicate 1 | place: USA:California | collected 2016-06-15
AGTTTAAAATGTTTTCAATGGCTAAGATGTCCGCACAAATGTCCGCTTCAATGTCCGCTACGCAGGGGCCTTGCGACTCAGCTTAGGAGTCCGCCAGGGATTCGTTTTCAACGAAAATGAGATACTCTTCGTGTTGGCCCGGATTGGAGCAAATGTGCCCGTTCGTGTCTGCTTTTTACTTGACAAATCGAATAGGGTATTCGATTCTATAAATGAAGACATACTCGACTGCCAAGGTCGTGAGAATTCTTGGAATTGGTACGGAGACCATCTATCGCTGGATGCAGGAAGGGAAAATTCCTACCCCTCCGCTGCAATCGCTTGCCGGTATGACGGTCCGACTTTGGTCTGAGAATGATCTGGAGGCCGCAAAGAAATACAAAGCTGAGCATTATTGGGGCAAGGGCGGCGGTCGTAAGAGGCCTAAGAAAGCGACTAAATAAATAGCGGGACGCGCTAGTGCGCTTACACCAGCGCGCCCCTGACCAAAGTCGCACGCAGAGGTGCAACGATGGCTGTAACAGAAGTTATCCATTTCCCATTGTGGGCGCAACTCGACCCATGTCTCCCGTTTCCGGCTCAGATCCCATCTGAATCGGTCAGTTTATTCCCTCCCAAGCTGCTCCCACGCGCAATTGCCCGCATCTTATTTCCAGATATTCTGCTGGCCTCTCGGCTAGGAGAGGGGGCAGTCGATGAAGTTAGGGCTTTTTCGGCAAATTGTTGAACTCAACCAATCATTTGACCATCTCATCGCGGGCCTTACGAAATTAGAGTCCGTCCCCTTCTTTCAACGTGATCTCATTCAGCATGCCCGTTCCGACGTTGAGATCGCGCGTGTATACGCCAATCGCGAGTTCTTCGACAACTTTGAAGAAATCGTAGAGAATGACGCCAAGTGGGCCTACCGGTTTCAGCGTGCCTACGACGCGAAGCTCAAAGATCGCGACGACATCTACCTCGAAATCCGCAATTCGGAAGAGAGAAGGAAGCGGAAAGGACTGCCGTCCCGAGTCGTCATCTTGCCGGATTGGGATATGTCCGATGAAGACCGTTATGACGAAGAGCGGCCCCTAAGAAATCGAAATCGGTGGCTCAAGAAGCCAGGCCACTCGCAGCTTCGAAAGAGGGGCGACGACGTCCATGAGAAAGCAAACGCCCCCTAGCCCAAAAGCTCACCGCTTCGTTCCCGGTCGACAGTATCGCGGTTTGCGAGGGAAAGTCGTGGATCGGGTTGAGCACAAATTTGAGGAGGGTCTCCTTTACATCCACGTCCGGTTCGTGGACAAAACGGAACTTTGCTGGCGGATTGCCACTCGCATGACGATTGAAGAGGCTGACCTCAGCGATTGGAAATCCGGCGACTTCGAGCAGCTTCGAGTTTTCGTCAGGAACGAACGAGACAGGAGCGTGTGATGCATCGGAATATCGCTCGCGCCTACGATTGCCTTCAGCACGAACATGATCCTGTCCGCGTCGCGTGCATCAAAATCCTGGCCCAGAACGACAAAGGCCTAGAACGCGAGTTGCTACCGACTCGCCTAGCGCGCCGGGGCCGAAGCCTTTGGTGTGCCCGGAGTTTTCAGTGCTTCGGCGAGGACGCGTCCGTCACGCGAAGCCAGCGAGATTCCGCAGAGCGACGCAAGCGTCGGCGCAATATCCGCCGGTGTGATGGCTCCGAAATACTCACCGTGCTCAATGCCCCAGCCCATCAACAAGACAGGAACGTGCTGGTCATAATTGTACGGAGTCCCGTGGCCAGTTCCGTAATCGCGCGCTTTGTCCGCGCGGTTCGACATCAGCCAGTATGGCTTGGGCACGATGACGAGATCGCCGCTGCGTCCTTCAAAATAGCTGTTTGCTTCCGCCATTCGAATCGGGCTTTGCGTTGCCGGGCGATCCCGCAGTTCTTCCGCGCGGTAAACTTCCGCGACGCCTGGAACGCTGCGAACGGCGTCCAGCACGGCGCGCAAGGCCGCAGGATCGGTTTTCAACTTCTCATAAGTCCCCGTCGAAAAAAATATATCAGCGCTTGCGATGCGTGCAACGGCGGGCTTCGTGTAACCGAATGGCTCGAGAGCTTTTTCGATTTTTTCCTGCACCTCGGGAACGCGGAGTCGCCCTGCATCCGACCCCGTTTTTTGCATGTCCTCAGGCACGGGAACCACGCCATGGTCGGCGCTAAGCGCAACCACGTAATTTCCGCGGCCCACTTTTGTATCGAGATGCTCGAACAACTCTGCGAGATCTTTGTCGAGTCGAACGAGAATGTCCTGAATTTCCCAACTGCGCGGACCGAACGCGTGACCGACGTGATCGGGCGACGAATAACTGACGGCTAGAAAATCTGTCCCGCCGCCCTTTCCAAGTCCAAGCTGATCCACTGCACGCTCCGCAAGGTTCGTCAGGTAGGTGTCGGCAAACGGACTCATTTCCCACTGGTTGTAAAATGCCGGGTCGGGTTCGCTGCTGCCCGCTTTGCCGCGAAGCACATGAGGAAACGTGAGATCCCAACCTTCAGCAGCCTCCGCGCCGGTTGCTTTTTCGTCATACCAATACTCGCTCTTCGGCAGCGAGAGTTCCCAGGTCTTCCCGTAATCCGCCTTCATCGCGTGGGCCTTCACAAAATCTTCGACAAACGGCATCGAGCCATACGCGCTGGAGGTGATCCACGAGCCGTTTTCGAACCAGGTGACCGCGTCTGCCTTGTGGCCACCCATCGTGACAGCTGCTCGAGCTTTCAACGAGAACGTCACCACGCGAGTCGCGCCGCCGCTTTGAAAACGCAGTTCGTCGGAAAACGCCGGAAGCCGCATGCGCCACGCGGAATCTCCTCCCGTCGTGGAACCACCAGCATAGGCGGAGTTCTTTACGTTCGGATCGAACGTGCACGTCACCATCTTTTGCGAATCGCGATCCCACCACGCGTTCGCGATCATTCCATGCGTTGCGGGAAACGCTCCCGTTGAGATCGTCGCGTGTCCGACGCAGGTTTCTGTGGCGGCGTAGGGATATGCGGCTTCGCGGAACCACGCGCCTTCCTGCACCAGCCTTTTCAATCCGCCGGTCCACTGCCCCTTAAACTTGTCCACGTAGTCGCCGCGCATCTGGTCCACAACCAGCAGAACCACAAGTTTCGGCCGCACGCTTGGTGGCAAGGACGCCTTCAGCTTCGCACGTGTATTGTGCGGAGGAGGCGCGGCATGCGGCATCTGAGCACCAGAAAATTCTGTCATCAAAAGGGTCGTCAAACCGCAAACCAGCAAGCACTGTTTCAACTGCATGGGTCCGCCTTTCGCATCGTCGTGCAGTCTAGCACGGCTTCGAAACGCCAATTGTAAGCAGCGGGTTAAACGCATTGGCGGCGTCGCTTATGCTAGAATTCCGCGCAATGAAAATCGTCGAAAAAGCACAATTGATGTCCGCGGCTGAAATTGACCGCACGCTGCAACGATTGGCGCACGAAATTGTGGAGAAAAGCGGCGGCACCAAGCACCTGGCTTTGATCGGCATTCGCCGGCGCGGTGTGCCCCTGGCACAACGAATCGCACAGGCGATGCGCGGCATCGATGGCGTGGAAGTTCCCGTCGGCACGCTCGACATCACACTCTATCGCGATGATCTGTCCAAAGTTGCACCACAAGCCGTGCTGCAATCGTCCGACATCAAATTCGACGTGGACGGCATGAATCTGGTGCTGGTCGACGACGTGCTCTACACCGGCAGAACGATTCGCGCGGCCATGAACGGTCTCTTCGATCTCGGCCGCCCGCGGCGCATTTCACTCTGCGTGCTGATCGACCGCGGTCACCGCGAAATGCCGATTGAATCGCAATATACCGGACGCGTCGTGCAGACCAGCGACAGCGAAATCATCGAAGTGCGGCTTCGCGAAATTGACAACGAAGAGCGCGTAGTCCTCGTGGACCGCGTAGAATAAAAGACGTGACAACATTTTGTGAACGATTTCGTGAACGATCGGACCGAGCTGGTTTCAGGGTTTCAGGCTCTGTCTTACAAACGCCTAGATGAACCAAGCTGTACTTACAAACCCTGAGGCATCGGGTTCAGGGTTTGTACTTCTAAACCCTGAGGTATAAAACTTTGTGACCTACCGATTCCGTGATCTCCTGGCTCTTGAGCCGCTCTCCGCGGCCGAGCTTACATTTCTTCTCGATCAAAGCAAGCCATTCCAGGAAATCCAGCGCCATCCGCTCAAAAAACTAGCCACGCTGCGCGGCAAGACGGTCGCGCTCGCGTTTTTTGAAACTTCCACGCGTACTCGCATCAGCTTCGGTACCGCGGCTTCGCGGCTTGGCGCGGACACCATGAATCTGCAAGCCGAGGCTTCCAGCTTGAAAAAGGGCGAAACTCTGCTCGACACAGCCTTCAACCTGAACGCCATGAAACCCGATTGCCTTGTCATGCGTCACGCGGCATCCGGCGCTCCCGATTACGTCGCGCGCCACCTCGATATTCCAGTGATCAACGCAGGCGATGGCACGCACGAACATCCGTCGCAAGGCTTGCTGGATGCTCTTACGATTCGCGATCGCAAAGGCACTATCGAAAATCTGAATGTAACCATACTCGGCGATCTTTCCCACTCACGCGTCGCACGTTCAAACATTCATTTGCTGGGAAAATTTGGTTGCCGCTTTACGCTCTGCGGTCCGGCGATGTGGGTACCGCGCGAATTGGAAAAAATTGCGCCAGGAACTCCGATTCGCAGCGTTTACAAAATCGAAGAAGCGGTCGAAGATGCCGACGTCATTATCATGCTGCGTGTTCAGACCGAACGGCAGGATGAAGCTTCGATCTCCACGAACGATTACATTCACGGCTATCAGCTGAACGCCGAGCGCCTTAAGCTCGCAAAACCAGATGCTCTGGTATTGCATCCCGGCCCGATGAATCGCGGGATTGAAATCACGCCCGAGGTTGCCGACGGGCCGCAATCCTGTGTGCTCGAACAGGTGACGAACGGAGTGGCCGTGCGCATGGCGATTTTATACTTGCTGGTCGCCGGCGAAGGCGAAGGCGGCGCGCATCCCGCAACACAAGCGACTCCCGCACACGATCGTCGTTCCACGGACCGCGTCGCGCAAAACTCAGTTCCGCAAAATAAGGATTTCTAGAATGTTGCTGATTAAAAACGGCCGAGTGGTTGATCCCGCGTCAAGAACTGACGCGCCGAGGGATGTTCTTCTCGATGGCGGGGTAGTGAAAGAAGTTGGTGAGCCGGGAAGATTTTCCGCAATCAAAGATGCTGCAGTGTTCGACGCGAGCGGCATGATTGTCGCTCCGGGGTTCATCGATCTTCATGTTCATCTGCGCGAACCCGGGCAGGAATCCTCAGAGACCATCGAAACCGGAACAAAATCTGCGGCGCGGGGCGGCTTTACCGCTGTCTGCTGCATGCCGAACACAAAACCGGTTCACGACAACGCATCGATTACCCGTTTCATCGTCGACAAGGCACGCACGGTTGGCGCGATTCGCGTGTGGCCGATTGGCGCAGCCAGCATCGGAAGTCAGGGCGAAGCAATCGCCGAAATCGCCGCGATGAAGGAGGCCGGCATCGTTGCGGTTTCTGACGATGGAAGGCCAATCGCAACCGCCCGTCTCACGCGACAAGTGATGGACTACTGTCGCTCGCTTGATCTCCCGGTCATCGAACATTCCGAGGACGTTTCGCTTGCCGCGGGCGCAGTGATGCGCGAGGGCGTAACTTCTACTCGGCTGGGGCTGCGCGGCATGCCCGCCGCGGCGGAGTCCGTGTGTGTCGCGCGCGACGTGCAACTCGCGGAGCTAACCGGTGCGCGTCTTCACATCGCGCATCTCTCCGCAAAGGGTTCGCTCGACCAGGTTCGCGCAGCAAAGTCGCACGGCCTGCGCGTCACATGTGAAGTCACGCCACATCATTTCACCCTGATCGACGAAGACGTGCAGTACGATTCGCGGTTCAAGATGAATCCGCCTCTGGCCTCACGCGAAGATCGCGAAGCGTTAATCGCAGGACTCGCCGACGGCGCTGTCGACGTCATCGCAACAGACCACGCCCCGCATGAACCCGCCCTCAAAGACGTCGAGTTCGACCGCGCGCCATTCGGCATTCTCGGTTTCGAAACCGCGATCGCCCTCAGCCTCGAACAGTTGGTTCATAGCAAGAAGATTTCGCTGACACGTATGGTGGAATTGTTCACCACGGGCCCTGCCCGCGTTCTCGGCATGGAGCGCAAACTAGCGGCCGGCGCCCCCGCGGATGTCACAATTTTCTCCACGACGCACGAGTGGACTTACAATGTCAACGACTCTCCCAGTAAGTCCCGCAATTCCCCGTTCGATGGCCGCAGTTTTAGGGGAGCGCCCATGGCCACCATCGTGGCTGGCAAACTCGCCTATCGCCGCTAACCTTCCGGCGTAGCGTAGCGTAGGGCGAATCTTCGAGCCCTGCGGCCTGTTGACGTCTTCGTGTCCCAATCCTCCAATAACCAAAACGCAGCCTTCTCTTCTGTATGAGCTTCTCTCCGCAGTTTTGCTCTTAGCATGGAAGGAAGCCGAAGTGGCATCCACACTCATGCGCCCTATTTTTCGCATTCTCGGTATGTTTGCGCCGCTCTTTTTACTGGGCAGCACAATGCATGCACAGTCCGAGCGTATCCGCGACTTTCACAGCGACATCCACCTTCTCGATGACGGAACCCTCGTCGTAAAGGAAACCATCACCGTTTTCAGCACCGGGAATCAAATTCGCCACGGTATCTACCGCGAATTTCCAACGCGCTACAAAGATCGCCTTGGAAACAACTATGTAGTCGGATTCCACTTAAGCGGCGCTCTTCGCGACGAGCAGCCAGAACCGTCTCGCGTCGAGGACTATTCCAACGGCAAACGCATCTACCTCGGCGACAAGAACATTTTTGTTCCGACCGGCGAACACACCTACGAGCTTTCTTACACAACCAATCGCCAGTTGGGATTCTTCAAGGACCACGACGAACTCTTTTGGAACGTCACCGGCAATGGCTGGGGATTCCCGATTGACCATGCTTCCGCCACTGTCAGTCTGCCTTTCGCAATCGCGCAGAGCGAAGTTTCACTGGACGGCTTTACCGGACCGCAAGGATCGTACGAAAAGAATCTGAGGTCCACAGCACAGCCCGACGGCCAGTTCAAATTCGAAGCGCTACGCCCGCTGCGCGCGAAAGAAGGACTATCGATCGTTCTTTCCTGGAAAAAAGGTTTGATCGCGCCTCCCACTACGCGGGAAACGCTGGATTATTTTTTTACGGACAACCGTGACGCGCTGGTGATGGTCGCCGGTCTCCTTCTGCTGCTTATTTATTACGCGATCGTGTGGTCCGCGGTCGGCCGCGATCCAGCTCGCGGCGTGATCATGCCGTTATACGAGCCACCCGCGAATCTTTCGCCCGCGGCGATGCGGTATCTCATCCGTATGGGATTCGACAACAAAGCTTTCGCCGCGGCGATTCTGGATATGGCCGCGCGCGGCTACTTGAGAATAAGACTGCAGGCGGGTTCCTACACGTTATACCGAACCAAATCCGATAACCGTGCTCTGCCGGCGGATGAGAAACAAGCGGCATCCGTGCTCTTCGATGGCCGCGATCAATTGTGGCTCCACAACGAAAATCACACCGTCATCGGCGCGGGGATTTCTGCGCTAAAGACCTGGCTCAAGCTCGCGGAGCAGAAAGTCTATTTCTTCACCAACCGCCGCTATCTCCTTCCCGCCATCGTTCTCAGCGTCGCGATGGTTGGCACGGTTGCCTATCTCAGATCTAGAGTGAGCCTGTTGGCCGTGACGTTTGTGTCCCTGTGGCTTTCGATCTGGAGCCTGGCGGTCGCGGGGCTAATTTTCGGATGTTACGGAGCCTGGAAGGCGGCGTTCGCTTCGCGCTCGCAGGCGGCGCTGCTTGTAGGGAAGGCCGTGGTGTTCACGCTTTTTTCCTTGCCGTTCCTCGCCGGCGAGTGCTTGGGCATCTTCATGCTCATCGGATTTGGCTCATTGTCCCTCGCGGTGTTTCTCTTCGCGAGTATCGGCCTTCACATTCTTTTTCACTTTCTGTTGAAGGCTCCGACGGTCGCGGGACGACGCCTGCTCGACCAGGTAGAAGGCTTCAAGATGTTCCTCAGCGCGGTCGATGGCGATCGTCTGAATCGCGTCAATCCGCCCGAACATACTCCAGAGACGTTTGAAAAATTCCTGCCCTACGCGCTGGCGCTTGACGTTGAACAAGCCTGGTCGGAAAAATTTTCAGGCGTGCTTAGCGCCGCCGGCCACGCAGCAGGCTCGGAAGCGGGCTACACGCCGTCGTTTTATTCCGGCTCGAACTGGAATAATTTCACCGCGTCTTCTTTCACCAGCGGCTTCACAGACAGCTTTTCGAGCGCCATCTCTTCTTCGTCCTCCGCTCCAGGATCAAGCGATGGAGGTTCAGGAGGCGGCTCCGGCGGCGGTGGTGGTGGCGGAGGTGGCGGCGGCTGGTGAGCTTGCTCAGGATCGGGACTTGTAACTACACCCGCCGCTCTAGTGCGCGGTCGGTTCCGCGGCAGGGTGCATCCCGTGTTGCGGCACTTCATGTGTGCCACGGGCAAGTGGTTCAATCTTCAAACGATAAAAATGATCGAGTGGCATGCGGCCTTTGCCAATCGCGTAGCCCTTTTCAATTGCTTTCGTTACATACGCTTTCGCCAGTGTTGCAGCTTCGATTAAGCTGCGGCCCGCGGCCAATTGTGCGGTCAGCGCTGAAGCAAACGTGCAGCCGGTACCGTGCGTGTTCTCAACTTTTACCTTGTCGCCGCCGAGTTGCACAAGCTCGTTACCGTCGAACACCACGTCCACGGCGCGTTCCATGTGCCCGCCCTTGACGATCACCGCGCGCGCTCCCATCTCCACAAGTTTGCGGGCCGCTGCTTCCATGGCAGCAAGATCTTTGATTTCGAGTCCAGTCAGCACTTCCGCTTCCGGCACGTTGGGAGTAAACACGCTCGCTCTCTTCAAAAGCTCCGTCGCCACATATTTTACGCCACCGGCATCGAGCAATTCCGTCCCACTCGATGACTTCATCACCGGGTCGTGGACGACGATGGCAAACTTGTGCGCATCGAGAAATTCGGCGACGACCACGGCATTGCCACGATTGCCAAGCATGCCGATTTTCACGGCAGCGATCTCACAGTCTTTCGCCAAAATATCGAGTTGCTCCCGCAGCTCGGCGCTCGACATGTTGTGCACCGCTTCCACGCCTTGCGTGTTCTGCACCGTCAACGAAGTAATCGCCGCAACGCCATAACATCCATACGCGGCGAAAGTCTTTAAATCCGCCGCTGTGCCCGCGCCGCAGCTTGGATCGAATCCCGCAATCGTCAACAGAATTGGCGGCACCACTATGTGTCCATTCGTGCTCATTTGTCTTTCTCGTTTTTCCTGGTCTAGCGAAGAAAATTGCCGGTCACGTTCCCCAAATAGCTGGAACGTACCGGCAATTGCGAATGTACGCGCTGATTTTTCCGAGCGCAAGAAGAATCTCAGCGCTCCATCGACATGCAGGAAGCAATGTACAGACCGCGAGTTCGGGTTAGCGCTCCGAAGTGCTCAGGGGAAGAGCCCGCGCACTAGCGTGGCCTCTGCGACGCGGTTCACCGCGAGAATCATTGCCCCGGCGCGCGGCGGCACATGGTGCTTGCGCATGGTCTCCACCATTTCGTGGAAAGCACGGACCATGATCTTCTGTAGCCGCAGATTCACTTCATCAGAATCCCACAGCAGGCCTTCCTGGTTCTGCACCCACTCGAAATAGCTGACAGTCACGCCGCCGGCGTTCGCAAGGATATCGGGCAGCACAGTGATTCCGCGCCGTGCGAGAATTTCGTCCGCATGCGGAGTCGTCGGACCGTTCGCAGCTTCGGCAATAATGCGCGCCTTCACGGCTTCCGCGTTGCTCAAGGTGATGACATTTTCAAGCGCCGATGGAACTAGTATGTCGCACTTCATGGTCAGCAAGTCTTCATTTGAAATGCGCGAGGCGCCGGGCATTCCCACGACCGTGCCGGAACGCTCCTTATATCGCAATGCTTTGATAGGATCGATTCCGCGCGGATTGGTCACGCCGCCGCGGGTATCGCTGAGCGCAACAATTTTTGCCTTCTTCTCAAACAAAAGCCGCGCCGCCGTGGCTCCCGCGTTGCCAAATCCCTGAATCGCCACACTTGCGCCACGCAGTGGAATTTTTTTCAACTTACAGGCTTCTTCCACAACAAACACGAGGCCGCGAGCGGTCGCTTCTGCCCGCCCGAGCGATCCGCCAATCGAAATTGGTTTCCCGGTAACGACTCCCGGCACGGTATGACCCTGCATCATCGAGTAGGTGTCCATGATCCACGCCATCGTCTGCGAATCGGTGTACACGTCCGGCGCTGGAATATCCTGGTCCGGTCCGATCAGCGGCAGAATTTCGCTAGCGAACCGGCGCGTCATCCGTTCCAATTCGCTCTTGGACATGCGCTTCGGATCGCAGATGATGCCGCCTTTTGCTCCGCCGAACGGCACATTCACCACCGCCGTCTTCCAGGTCATCCACGCCGCGAGTGCTTTCACTTCATCAACCGTAACGTTGGGATGGTAGCGAATGCCGCCTTTGCCTGGCCCGCGCGAAACGTTATGCTGCACGCGGAATCCGGTCATCACGCGCAACTGGCCGTTGTCCATCTTGGTCGGCAATGAAACTTCCAGGATGCGTTTGGGCGTCCGCAGCACTTGCCGCAATCCTGGATCGAGCTTCAGGAATTCCGCCGCCATGTCAAACTGGATTTGCGCGATGCGAAACGGATTCAGATCCTCGCGCGGAGCAATCCGCGGCACGAGCGGTTGGACTGCGGGCTTTACGACCGTGGCCATCAGCGTCGGTCCTTTCCTCTTCTGGAGTGGTTTCAAATCGTTCGTATCAACGTCTTCGTTCGTGTCGTGCTCGTTCGGGCCCAACGGCAAAAATCGTACGCGCAAAATATGTCTACGCCTTGCGACTCAGGAGTTTGCAGCACGTCGCAAAACGCTGCTTTCATATTTCGCGCGGCACTCCTGCGAACAAAAATATTGTGTCTCGCCGTTCGCGCTCAGAGGCAACGCCAACTCTTCCGCCATGTGCATTCCGCAAACGGGGTCCTTCACCAGTCGCTTGCTGCTCAGCGCGGCATCCTGCCCGGTGTCGCTCCGTGCCCCACGAGCGGTGTCTCTAGGACCCCTGCCGGCAAACCCACCGCTTAACAGGCGCCCAACGAGCTTGATGACCCAGGAAACGATCAACACCCAAAAAATGAACCTGATCAACGTGCCAAAGAAACCCATGTCTTTGAAGCGCTTGCCTGCGCCTCCTCCTTGCACCTCGAGAATAACTACATCCCCAATGAGACGCGGCGAGCCGAGTGTATGCAAGCAGAAAAGCACCCGTCAAACGAAATTGTGTGATTTCAATAGTTTGCGCGGCCGAACAGATATGTCCCGAACCGGCCAAAATGGATGAAACGCAGTAAGCCTATTGTTATCTTATGTTTATGTAATCTAGCCCCCAGCTGTGATGAAACGGCGCTTCCCGTCAGCCGCCTGCCGGAATTCGGTCAATTCCCATATACGGACGTAGGACTTCGGGAACCAGGATCGAACCGTCCGCCTGCTGATAGTTCTCGACCACTGCGATCCAGGTGCGGCCAACGGCCAGGCCGGAACCGTTCAGCGTGTGCACGAATTCGCTCTTTCCGCCCGCCTTGGGCTTAAAACGGATGCCCGCGCGGCGAGCCTGGAACGCTTCGCAATTCGAACACGAGGAAATCTCGCGAAACTCTTTGCCAGAAGGCAGCCACACTTCGATGTCGTAGGTTTTTGCGGAAGCAAATCCCATATCGCCGGAGCAGAGCAAAACCGTCCGGTAGTGCAGCCCCAGTTTTTCCAGAATGCTTTCCGCGTTCCGCACGAGAGCTTCGTGCTCTTCGTAGCTTTTTTCTGGACGCGTGAACTTGAACAACTCAACTTTTTGAAATTGGTGCTGGCGCAGAATTCCGCGCGTATCTTTTCCGGCTGCGCCTGCCTCCGAACGGAAGCAGGCAGTCCACGCAGTAACATGTATGGGAAGTTTCTCCTCAGCAAGAGTTTCGTCGCGATACAAATTATGAAGTTCCACTTCGCTGGTTGGCGTCAGCCAGAAATCCGTGTTTTCGACCTTGAACAAATCAGCGGCAAACTTTGGAAGCTGACCCGCTCCCATGAGTGAAGCTGTATTGACCAAAAATGGCGGAAGAATTTCCGTGTAGCCATGTTCGCGTGTGTGCACATCCAGAAAAAAATTCGCGAGCGCACGTTCAAGCCGCGCTCCCCATCCCTTGTAAACGGCGAATCGTGCGCCGGTCACTCTGGTGGCTGCAGGCAAATCGAGAATTCCCGCGCGCTCGCCGACTTCCCAGTGAGGCCTCGGCTGAAAATCAAAGTCAGGCGCCGTGCCCCAGCGCCGAACCTCGACATTGGCGTCAGCACGATGTCCGGTCGGAACCGAAGAGTGCGGCACGTTGGGAATGGTAAGCAGGAGGTCCCGTTGTCTGACATCCAGTTCCGCGATGCGCTCGTCCGCCTGCTTGATTTGTTCAGAGACCTGCTTCATCTCGGCGATTAGCGCATCGGCGCTCTGCTTTTCCTTTTTCAGGCGCGCGATTTCATCGCTGGCCTTGTTACGCTGCGCCTTGCGATGCTCGTTCGCTGTGATCAGTTCGCGGCGTTCTTTGTCGAGCGCGCGGAAACCGTCCAGATCGAGCGTGATGTTTCGCCGCTTCGCCATTTCCGCGAAAACGTCGAGGTGCTCTCTGAAATAGCTCAGGTCATGCATGATTGCGCGGTTTGCGCTCCGTTTTCGTCCGCTTTCGAGCAAACAGAATAGCGCATCCGCGCCAGTCGATGCATTCGCAGTCTTCGAAGGCGTGATTTCGACCAATTCGTTCGCTTTTGACAGCTGGCGAAGAGAAAACCGGTACCCTGAAGACATCGTACTAGTTCTTACTGTTTAGACGACAGAAGGGATGAAGAATCTTCCATGCCCCCTTGTATTCCAATTTACCTCTAAGTATAGTTACGCAATTCGACAAGCCAGACTTCCAAATGTGCGGAGGGTGCGACATGATGATGCGGCACGGAGAGTCCTGGCATTGCACCAACCGTTCCTGCAATGCGGCAATTCTGGTTCAGGCGGAGAGCCGTGGCGAAGGCGCAAACCCGCGCTGCACCTGTGGCGCCGCAATGAAAAAGATGTACCGGACCCCCGTTTTTCGTTATTTGGATTTTCTTCGAGAAGAAACTCCTGCTCTGGCCGAGCATTCGCCTTACATCCATTCACCTTACAAAACGAAAGAAGAATAGATCATGGCGACTTTTTCCCTAGCAGCCGTTTGCGCGTACCGGAGGGTGACCGGCTCTTCTTTGTGCTGCGATGCTGCTTCTCTTTCCCGGTTCCGTCTTGCTCTACGACGCGGTGTCGCATCCGCAGACGGCAGACTTCTCCCCAGGCCCTGGTTGGCTCGATTTTCGTTGCGTTCTCGCTGCTGCGGACGTTTTTCCTGGTGCCTGACAGCCCGTTGGGCTAAGCGCGGGGAATAGCAGGCAGATATTTCTCTTCGAGAATGCGGCGGTGGTGCAGTTCGTGTCCAGCGATAATGTATGCCAGCGCCCGTACGGTGACTTCATTCTTGTTCGCGACGCCGCGCCGTTGCCAGGCATCGCCGCTCAACCCCAAAAACAACGCCAGCGTCGCACCGCGGACCTGCGCAAATTCTTCCGCCAGATCGGCTAAAGTGCGGTCGTTGAAGCCGCCATTCTTCACGTAATCGTCCTGCTCGAACCCCTCTATGGGCGTTTTGTCCGCGCGCGAAATGCGCAATGCCCGATACGCAAAAATCCGTTCGCTGTCCGCAATGTGCCCGACCAGCTCTTTCACCGTCCATTTGTCCGCGGCGTACCGAAAGTTTCCTTCGCGCTCGCTGCGGGCGGCGAGCAGTTGTGCAGTCAGCATCCGCTGCGCTTCAAGAACGCCAAGAATGTCAGTCCCGGGAACGAGCGACACATACTTTTCATAGTAGGCCGCGTAATCGGTAGGTTGTGGACGAACTTGAGGAGCTAGCTTCACAGGCATACCGCCATTATAGCGCCGCTCGTCCGTTGCTACTAGAACTCACTGTCGTGAGCCTGGGTCGTCCAGCCGCCCCGGCTGTGTTCAGCGCCGATTCGGTTGAGACTGCCTCTGGCTTGCGTTCAATCGCCCAAGCAGAGTTGCTTCTTCTTCGCAAACCGTTTTAACTATCAGTTCCATGTCCAGTCCCGTGAAATCAAGCCCGCGAGTTGCTTTTCAAGGTGAGCACGGTGCCTTCAGCGAAGCCGCGGCGATCCAGCTTCTGGGCGAATGGATCACTACCGTTCCACGTGCAACGTTCGATTCCGCGTTTCGCGCGATCGCGGAAGGCGCAGCGGACGCCCTCCTGGCACCCGTTGAGAACTCACTTGCCGGGTCTGTCGTTCGCGTTTACGACCTTCTGCTGGAAAGCAACTTGGAAATCGTCGCGGAAGTCATCCTCCCGATCGAGCATCATCTGATCGGCTGTCCAGGCGCGACTCTTAACGGTTTGAAATCCGTCGCTTCGCATCCCATGGCGCTCGCTCAGTGTGAACGGTTTTTTCTTTCGCACCCGGAGCTGAAGCGTGTTCCCGCAGAAGACACCGCTGGCAGCGTCCGCGACGTCCTCGCAAGCGGCGACAAGTCCGCTGCTGGCATCGCAGGACGCCAAGCTGCAACTCGGTATGGCGGCGTAATTCTCGCGGAATCCATCCAGGACAATGCGGAAAACTTCACGCGTTTTGTATTGCTGGTCCCCGGCAAGGTCGAGAGCGCGCCTGGCAGGCTGAATCCCGCAGCGGACCTGCTTATCGAGTTGGGAATGCGCCAGCTTGCCGAAACCTCTGCAAGGGTGATGAAACTCTCGCTGGCTCTCCGACTTTCCCACAAACCGGGCGCACTCCTAGCAGCGCTCGAGCCATTTGCGCGTCACGGCATTAATCTTTTAAAGATCGAAAGCCGCCCGATTCACGGAACGCCATGGGAATATCAGTTTTTCCTCGATGTACAAACGGACGCGCCGACACAACTTGAAGCGGTAATGGAAGAATTGAAAACGGCGACAAGTTTCCTGCGGATTTTAGGCGGTTATCCTCCCGCACGTAACGCGTCGACGTAAAAACAAAAGGGCCGGCGCCGCCAGCCCTTTTCTTACTTTCTTGTTCCTTACGTTGCTATTTCGTCTTCAGCAATAAACGCAATCGGCGTCGCCCATGCCCGTCATATCGTCCTTCATCCGTCTCAGACGACGGCCCAGCCGCTCCGCCATCTGATGACGTGCACGCCACAGCCGAGCCTTGAGCGTGTTTTCCGTCACGCCGAGTTTCTTCGCAGCTTCACCCGTCGAGTAGCCCTGCACTTCGCGAAGCACGAATGCGGTCCGCAGCAGTGGAGAAAGTTCATCGAGATTTTCGTTGATCATCTCGCGCAACTCCGTTCCCGCATACACCTGTTCCGGGTTCGGTCCGTCGTCGGCGAACCGTTCGCTCGCCGGTAGCTCGTCTTCGCGCGGCGATTCGTCAAGCGAAACCGCCGGGCGAGACTTCGCGCTGCGCCGCCGCATCAACGCGGCGTTGATCACGATGCGCGTAAGCCACGTTGAAAATTGCGAGCGCCCCTCGAATCGCTTCAAGTTGCGGTACGCGGAAAGCAGCCCGTCCTGCAAGGCGTCTTCCGCGTCTTCAGCGTTGCCGAGCACGCGAAGCGCGGTCTGGAACAAGGGACGCTGATACCGCCGAAATAATGTTTCGACGGCTTGCGAGTCACCCCGTTGCCCCGCGCGAATCAATTTTGCTTCATTCAGCTCTGTTCCCACTGCCACTTGCGTCGCCATTGTTGCCCCCATTTAAATACGAAACTGGCTTCAAAAAAATTACGCCCCAACTATATTTCCGTTCTTCTCTGTATCACTTAGCGTCTCTACTTTGTCCTTTCGCCCTCATTCTTCCGCCTCAGTGCACCGGCGCGTTCACTCCCTTCGGCGGCCGTTTCAGCAGCATCAAAACCGGGATCACCACGAAAAACACGATCCCCAGCATGTGAAAGTTATCCACAAAAGCCATCATGGCTGCCTGGCGCTGCACAGTGCCGTAAACCATTCCGGTGGCCTGCGATGCAGAGTGGTAAACGCTTGAGCCCGCCAGCAATAATTTTGACTGTGTACCTGAAATGACGTTGTGATAGGCCAGGCTCAGCGCGTTCACTCGTTCCATCAACTGCGACTGATGAAATTGCGTGCGCCGCTGCAACAGCGTCGTCACCGTCGCAATTCCCACGCTGGCGCCGATATTCCGCGCCAGATTGATGATTCCCGTCCCCATGTTCGTCTTTTCCTTCGGCACAAACGAAAACGCCGAAACATTGATCGGAATGAACAGGAACGCCAGCCCGAAGCTCTGCATCATTCGCGCCAGCACCGCATGTTTGTAATCAATTTGTAAATTCCATCCGGCCATAACGAAAAGTGATAGCGCCGAAATCGTGCATCCAAACGCGATCAGGTATTTTGTGTTCACGCGCGATATCAGAATTCCCACAACTGGCATCATGAACATAATCACCGCGCCGCCGGGCGAGAGCGCGAGTCCGGCAAGCTCCGCGGTATAGCCCATCATCTGCTGCAAAAATTGCGGAATCAGCACCGTGCTCGCATAAAGCACAAACCCCAGGAAAAACATCGCCAGCGTCGCCACTGCAAAGTTCCTGTCCTTTAACATCCGTAAATCCACGACCGGATGCTCCTCCCGCAATTCCCAAATGATTCCCGCAATAATTCCGATCACCATCAATGCAAAGAACACCTGAATGAATCCGCTCGAAAGCCAGTCCTCGCGCTCGCCCTTATCGAGAATGATCTGCATACTCCCGAGTCCCAGGCTGATCAGTCCGATACCGATGTAATCGATGCGGAAGCCTTCTTTCACTTTCGCGCGCTTCATGTACGGCGGATCGCTCACTAAAAGTGACGTCAAAACCAGCGATAAAATTCCCACTGGCACGTTGATGTAGAAAATCCAGCGCCACGAAAAATTGTCGGTGATCCATCCGCCTAGCCACGGTCCAATCGTCGGCGCCACGACCACTGCCACGCCATAAACCGCGAATGCCATGCCGCGCTTTTCCAGCGGGAACGTATCGTTCAAAATTGCCTGCTCGCTCGGTTGCAACCCCCCGCCGCCGATTCCTTGAAGAATTCTGAAAAGCACAAGGATGCCGAGGCTCGGTGCCAACCCGCACAAAAACGAACTCACCGTGAAAAGTGCCACGCAAGACATGTAGAACCGCTTGCGTCCAATCAAGCCTGAGATCCAGCCGGAAAGCGGCAGCACGATTGCATTGGACACCAGATACGAAGTGAGCACCCACGTCGATTCATCCGCGCCGGCCGACAAATTTCCGGAAATGTGCGGCAGCGCAACGTTCGCGATGGAAGTGTCCAGCACCTCCATAAACGTTGCGAGCGTGACGGTAACCGCGATCACCCACGGGTTGATCGAACCGTCCGGCATCCGCAGTTTCGATAGGAACCTGTCTTTCACCTTGCGCCTCGAAATCCTTTCGCTCTCAACGCCACATCTGGTTCAAAACGCGTCCGTCACCGCCGTACAGAATGCCGCGCGAGGCTTACTTTGTAATTGCGGTCGCCACCACGTTCATTCCCGGCCGCAAGATCGCCTGATCTTGAGGAATCGGATCGAGTAAGATTTTTACCGGCACACGCTGAACGACTTTCACGTAATTTCCCGTGGCATTTTCCGGTGGCAGCAAGCTCAGCACCGCGCCCGTTGCTCCCGCAATCGAATCAACGTGCCCGCTGAACGTTCTTCCGTATGTGTCCACCTTCACTTCCGCCTTTTGTCCGGCCTTCATGGAGCGAAGTTGCGTCTCCTTAAAATTTGCAGTAACCCACACGTCTTGCAGCGGCACGACCACCATCAAGCCTTGCCCCTGCTGCACGATTTGTCCGACTTCCACTTGTTTATGCGTCACGACGCCATCCACCGGCGCGACAACCGTCGTGTATTCAAGATTGAGCTGCGCTGCTTCAAGCGCTGCACGCGCTTGCTGCACCTTCGCGATTTTTCCCCGAGCGTCCGCCTGACGCATCACAACTTGTTTCGTGTCGGCCTTGGCAGAGATGATGCCGGCTTGCGCCTGCTGTACGTGGGCTCTCGCCGCATCGAGTTGCGCCTTCGCGATCTCCACGCCACGTTCTGCCTGCACGAGCTTTTCCTGGTCCGCTTTCAATGCACTCGCGGTTGCATCGGCATTCGCTTTTGCGGCGTCATACTGCTGCTTGGAAATTTCGCCCTTCTGCATCAGCGGCGTGTAGCGTTCCAGATCCGCTTGCCCGAGCAGGGCGTTGGCTTTGCTCTTCTCCACGTTTGCCTGCGCCCAAGCCAGGTCAGCAGTGCGCGCCTGATCGTAAGCGGTCTGCGCGCGCATCAGGTCAGCCTGAGAACCGGCGAGCTGCGCGTCGGCGCTAGATGTTCCACTTTGCGTGTTCAATTGCGTTCTCGGCACATCAATGCCTGCCGACTGGGCGTCGGTTTCCGCCAACGCGAGTTGCGCCTTCGCCTGATCCAACGCTGCTTGATAGTCCCGCGGATCGAGTTTCACTAGTAGCTGTCCTGCCTTTACTTGCTGGTTGTCATTCACCAGAACTTCGCCGACACGGCCGTACACTTTCGACGAAATCTGTGTGATGTGCCCGTCGACCTGCGCGTCGTCCGTGCTTTCGCGGTTTCGGTAATAGAGGAACAAGCCGACGACGACAGCCAGCAGCACGATTCCGCCGCCGAACAGCATTCCCCTGGTCTTCGGATTCGCAAGGCCCTTGGGCGGTGGCTCGAGCTTCAGCTCTTCCGTCGAAGGCCTTACCTTCGCTGCGTTCTCTAAGCCGACTTCGATCTCAATGCTCATTCCCCGGTCCCTCTCCTGGATTCCCGTTCTGTCACTTCGCGTAAACTTTTTCCATCTGCCCGATCGATCGCGCGTAATCCGCGCGCGCCTGATTGAATCGATACAGCGCCGCAATCTGGTTGTCGTTGGCGCGTGCGAGCGCGTCTTGCGCTTGAATCACTTCGATATTGTTTGCAACCCCTGCTTTAAATCGATCGCGCGCTTGGTCCACTTCTTCCTTTGCTAGCTGGATTCCCAGCGTCGCCACTTCCACCTGATTCCGCGCGGACTTCAAGTTGAGCAGCGCCGTCTTCACGTCCAGTGAAATTTGGTTTCGCAAATCGGATTTTTGCTGGTCCAGAACCTTCAGCTGCAAATCCGCTCTCACGATTTCCGCGTGCGTCCGGCCACCAGTAAAAATCGGCACATCCAGCGAAGCCTGGTAGTTGTAAACGGGAATTCCGTTGTTCAGCCTCGTGCCCTCATAGGCCCAATTTCCGTCCACGCGCAAAGTGGGCAGCCGCAAATCCTGCGAAGCTTTTTTGTCGTGCTGCGCGGCCTTCACCTGCGAATCGAGTGCTTTCCATTCCTGCCGTGCAGCCAGCGCTTCGTCCATGCTCGCGTTCACGTCGGGTTGCGGTGTGTCAAAGAAGCTCAGCGAATCCGCGAGCGTAACTTCCTGATGCGGGTTCAGGTTCAGTAACCGGCTGAGCGCATACAAAGAGGAATCACGGTCCGTTTGCGCCACTAGCAGAGCCTGCTTTTCGTTCTGCAACTCCACGTTCGCGCGAAGCGTGTCGATGCCGGTCCCGACCCCTTCTTTCTGTAGATCCGCAGCCTGATCGTAAAGCGCCTGCGCCAAATCCACTCGCGATTGCGAAGCTTCGACCGTCGCCATTGCTCGCAACGTCCCGATATACTGCGAGACGACAAGCAGAATCACTTGCTCTCGGGTGGAAAGGCTGGTCGCCTTGCTGGCGTTTGCTTGCTCCCTGGCTGAGCGGTAGCGATTCCACAACGTCAAGTCAAGTACCGGCGTTCCGAAGGTTGGTCCCGCATTGAATACGTTGAGCGGCCCGACATGTCCCGGAATTCCCGGAAACGGAATCGCACCTCCCAATTGCTCTTGAAGGTTGATCCGCCGAACGGCATCGGAAACCCTCAAGTTCGCATTCGGCAGCAATGCCGCCCGTGCGATGTTTTTGTCCTGCACCGCTTCCGCAGCTTGTAGTACGGCGATTTGTGCCGTCGGGTTTTGTTTAAGCGCCAAACCCACCGCTTTATCGAGCGTAAGTTTCAAGGGCTCACTCGCGGCCTGAGCCGCAGCGGGCGCGTCTGGCTTGTCTTGGGCGCGCGCGCCGCTTGCTCCCAGCAACAAGCTCATCAAAATCACGTAGAAAATGATCGGCGTTCCCTTGTTTTCTTTTCCTTCGTCACTGCCTTTGTCGCCTTTGTCTTTGTCGCGTCCAATGATTTCCTTCACGATGGCCTGATTCAGACAGCCCTCCGCCACAAGTTGACCTCCCTGGCGATGCATCTCCTTCAAAAGCATCTTGCCTGCAGCATCGATGAAGCTAACTCCGCAAAGGTTCACGTAGAACTTTTCCTGGGGCGAAGCGGCCTTGAGCTCTCGCCAGCATTGCTCGAGCGTTGAAACCAAAGGTCCCGCAAGCCGTCCCTCGACACTGAGGACGGTCTTGACTCGTTTTTTCTCAGTCGTAATTCTTAACATTGGCTTTTCCAGTGCTGGCCGCATTAGATGCATGCACGCCTCCAAAATGTGCTAATTTCTGTTAACGACGTAACTGTATGATTGTATTAATGTTAAGTGGAAATCGGACGCGCTGACCGAATGCTTGAAAGACCAAATATGGTCACATAGCAGCGTTTAGGGCACATTTAATGTGCCCATATATCGTCTATAACGAGGGCTACAGGAGCGCGGTTCGTCCAACCGGGCACTTCTGCCGTCACGTCGGTTCTCCTGCCGGACGCAGCGACGCACCTTTGCTCGGCTCATTTTTTAACCAACCGTTTTCTCGATACCACGCGATGGTGTCCCGCAGCGTTTCTTCTACGGGACGAAACCGAGTACCGAGCGCCTGCTCACTTTTGCGATGATCAAAGCGTGTGCGATCACGTTCACGCACCATCAACCGAACGGTCGCAAGGCTGATCAACGCGGGACGTCCGCTGACGCGTGCCCAGACCTCATTTGCCGCTCCGATCGCGTAGAGCAGCTGCGTTGAAACACCCCATCGCGGAGCGCGGACTCCGGACAGGCGCTCAAGCTCTTGAAACAATTCGCCCATCTTCATGTGTCGTCCCGCCACGATATACCGCTCACCTCTCTGCCCGTGAATCGCAGCGAGCCACATGGCCTCGGCAACATCGCGCGCATCAACGACCGAAAATGTTGCCGGCGGCACCCCAGGCAGCCTGCGACTTAGGAAATCCAAAATCACCTGTCCGGACGAGGTAGGCCCGGCATCGCCCGGCCCCACCATCCATCCGGGAAGCACCATGCATGCCCACATTTCCGGATGCGTCTCGAGAAAGCCATCGATTTCGCGGTCAGAAAGAATCTTGCTGAGATAGTAGTCATCGGCATCCTGGGTGCGCCGACGCATGCTCTCGTCGATTCGTTGTCCCCGTTTTCCTGCGAGCACAGCCACGGAACTGGTATGCACGATGCGTCGCACACCGGCGCTGTACGCCTGCGCGAACAGCTCTGCTGTTCCGCGGACATTCGCGTCGTAAAGCTCTTTCCAGTGCCGTCCGCCTTTGTAGCCGTCGCGGAAAAACGCCGCGGTGTGGAACACCATGTCATTCCCTTGCAGATGTGCGGCGAACTCGCCGACATTCGTGATGTCGCCAGTCACGATCTCTATGGGGAGATCTCCAAATTGCCTTTCTGCCTTTGTCCGTGAGCGGCTGAGCGCCTTCACGTGCACGCCGCGCGACACCAATAGCCGAACCAGGTTATTTCCAAGCAAACCCGTCGCACCCGTCACGAATGCCGACTGAATTTGCGGCAATGAGTTCCATTGCGTCATCGGTCTCTCCCTTCTCTTTCTAGAATTGCGTTCTTCGATTGAACTCTCGTGTCGTATACACATCGACGTGCGAAAGTTTTTTCAGCAGTCGCTTCTGTAGCTCTGTGGGATTTATTCCCGGCGCTGCTTTCACCAGGATGTAACCGACGCGTTACGGCGAATCGCAGGCGGTCGCGAAAGAGATTCCGTCTTGCCGGCAGTCCCATTTCAAGCCTCTTCTTGTGTACGCAGCAGACCGATTCAAAGTAACAGCGCTCTTTACATGAACAGTGTTAACTTGAGGTCAAAAAAATTTTGCTCCCACCAGACTCATCACGCGCGCCGTATTTTCAGACACTTAGAACCGCTCATGCCCTCGCTCCTCCGAGCCCATCGATCAGAGTCTCGACCATCGATTTCGCCACCTTCTCCCGCCCTACCCAGGGAAACTTCTCATGGGTAATCAGCAGCGAGGTCACGCCATGAATGCCTGCCCAAAGCGTTTGGCTGGCGAGTTCTGGGTCCTTCACCTTCAGCTTTCCGGACGCGATACCGTCATCAACGCAGCGGCGCAGAAAATCGAATGCCTGCATTCCCGGCGAATCCGCTTGATGAAGCTTTTCTTCTCTCATTCCTTCGGGAATGGGCATCATGAACGTCGCCCGGTAGTGATGCGGGTTTTCCAGTCCGAATTGGATATACGCCAGCAAACCTCGCCGCATCCTTTCCAGCGGTTCGCCCGGCTGCTCATTAATTTTCGTCAACCGTTGCACTAGCCGAGAAAAAGTTTCGGCGCACACCTGTTCGAGCAATTCCGCTTTGTCTTTGAAATAGAGATAAATCGTGGTCGGCGAATATTCAATCTTCTCTGCAATTCGCCGCATCGACACATTTTCGAAACCTTGACGAACAAACAGCTCGCTGGCCGCGTCCAGGATCTCCTGGCGCAGATAACGTTTTTGCCGTGCTCGCCGTTCTCTCACGCCCATGTGTGCTCGCTCTCCTACCCTACATTTAGTTAACACTGTTAGGTATACGCCTAGTTTTCTTGCGGTCAAGCCTCCTGGCTCTGATAGACTCGACAGCTCCAGCTTCGACCTATTTCACTCTATGCTTTCTTGCACAACGTTGTTCGAAACTACTTGCTCTAGCCAACCCGCCGATCCTTGCCTTGGAGAGGTCTAACTCCCAAATGACGTCCTTCGATTTCTGCAACGTTCTAAGACTAACCGTTTTCTCGATTTTCATCGCCATGGGCTGCTCATCGGGCTTCGCGCAAGAACCGGAAAAACCCGACGCGCCTACGCCGCAAGGACCGCCGGTACAGAGCACAAA
>WNGK01006725.1_pt1 | contig 23435 bp, 20 predicted proteins | sample 5400601 | NCBI WGS metagenome assembly WNGK01 (sample SAMN13153376, study PRJNA577476) | soil metagenome | isolation source: 60 cm soil or saprolite under Garry oak tree replicate 1 | place: USA:California | collected 2016-06-15
CCGGCCACAGGCCGGATTCAACAAAACTCGAGGAGGAGCCAAACATGTCGCTGCAACGGATTGCCCTGATCTTCGGCATCGTGTTTGTAATCGTCGGCGTGCTCGGATGGGTTCCAGCGGTCAACCCCGGCGGGAAGCTGCTCGGCATATTCGACGTCAATGCTGCGCATAACGTCGTTCACCTCGCCACCGGCGTAGTCGCCATCATCGTCGGCGCCATGAGCGAAAAGGCCTCGCGCGTCTTCTTCCAGGTGTTTGGCGTGATCTACGGCCTGGTCGCAGCGCTGGGATTCTTCTACGGCGATGCGGTGCTGCTGGGCATCGTGGCGAACAACGCCGCGGACTCGGTGCTCCACGTAGTCATTGCCGTGGTCGCGCTTTACTTGGGCTTCGGCATGAAGCCCGAGGCTCCTGCCGCAGTTTGAGGCGCTAGAGGCTTCCGAGCCAGGCGGAGAGCGCGGCGCGATCCACGCGGTGGTGGCAAAGCTCGCGCACTCCGCCGAGTAATACGGGCACACGCTCGCCCCAGCGCGCCTCCAGCGCGGGATCGGTATCGACATCGATCTCGTGGACCGGGCAAGCAGCGGCTTTGGCCAACGGCAGAACCGCCGCGCGCATCTCATCGCACAGATGGCAATAGGCACGGACGATGAGCGTGAGCTCGCGCCGGCGGCCTCCTTGGTCTGTCGGCCCCATACGGTCCGTGGTGTGTCGGCCGCTACGTCGACTCGCCTCTCGCGCGATCCCCACGCTGCGCGCGGGGCGACCGGCGACGCTGCGGGCTCGCGCCGCGGCCTCCTCGGACCGACAGCGCATTACGTTGGGTCGCGTGTCGGCCGCCAGCGGCGACCTCCTTGTGCGCGAGTAGCGGAACGCCACGTTGCGCGTCGGTCGCTGCGGCGATTCGCCACGCGCGATCCCCACGCTCACGCGTGGGGCGACCGGCGACGCTGCGGGCTCACGCCGCCACTCGCTCCCGCTCGACCCCCACGCGTTTCGCGCGCGGGTCCCCTTCGCTACTCCGCGCCGTTTGCGACCTTCACGCTCGAGTAGAACTGTGCTTCGCCGCGGCGAAGCAGGAACGTGACGGCGACGCCTTTTTCGAGCTTGGCGACCAGCGTGTTGACCTGCTCGGCGCTCCGGGCGTCGATGCTCGCCCCCTTGCTGATCACTGCCAGGATCACGTCGCCGGGCTGAATGTTGCCACGCGCGTTGCTGCTGATGTCCTCGATGAGGACGCCGTTTTTCACCTCGAGCTCTTTTTTCTGTTCGTCATTGAGATCTGAGAGCACGAGGCCCATGCGATTGGGCTTGCTCTTCTCCTTGGCGAGCGGCGCGCCCTTCTTCGCAGCGCGAGGCGCCTCATCCTCCTTCAGCTCGGCGACGGTCACGGTCAGATCCTTGGTCGTGCCTTTGCGCCAGACCTGCAGAGTGACCTTCGCTCCCGGTTTCACCTGGGTGATGATGCGTGGCAGCTCGAAGGATGAATTGACGTTCCTGCCGTCGACCTTGAGGATGATGTCGCCCGATTCGACGCCGGCCTTCTCGGCCGGACCGCCCTTCTCGACCGACTGGACCAGGGCTCCGGTGATCTTGGTAAGCCCGAATGCGTCAGCGGTATCCTTGTTGACTTCCTGGATCTGCACCCCGATGCGTCCGCGGGTGACGCGGCCCTTCTCCTGGATCTGCTTGGCCGCACCCATGGCGACGTCGATGGGAATCGCGAAAGCCAACCCCATGTAGCCGCCGGTACGGCTGTAGATCAGCGAGTTGATACCGATCACCTCGCCCTTCATGTTGAACAGCGGTCCGCCTGAGTTGCCCGGGTTGATCGGTACGTCGGTCTGGATGTAAGGCACGAGGTTCTCGCTGGGGAGCTCCCGGCCCTTGGCGCTGACGATCCCGGCGGTGATGGTGTTCTCCAGCCCGAACGGCTTGCCGATCGCCGCCACCCACTCGCCCACCCTGAGCTTCTCGGGATCGCCAATCGTGACCTTGGGAAGCCCCGTCGCGTCGATTTTCAGCACCGCGACGTCGGTGCGTTTGTCGACGCCGACGACCTTCGCCCTGAAGTCGCGTTTGTCGGCGAGCTTGACCAGGACTTCGTTCGCGTCGTCGACCAGATGCGCGTTGGTCAGGATATAGCCGTCCACGGAAAGAATGAATCCAGACCCGACCGACTGCTGCTCGAGGTCGCGCGGTCGTTCGCGGCCGCGGGGAGTCTGGCCGAAGCGCTTGAAGAATTCGTAGAACGGATCGTCTTCGGACAGATCCGGAAACTGCGAGCGCTTGACCGTCTGAGTCACGTCGATGCTGACGACCGCCGGGCCTTGCTGCTCGTAGAGCTCGGTGAAGTCCGGCAGGCCGCGGCTCGATTGGGCCGACGCTGCCGGCGCGAACGACGTCGCGCCGAGCAATGCGCCGACGATCGTCCAGATGCGAAGGTTCATGCTGCTTTCCCCTGTGGTGTGCGTGGCGTACCGCGCTAGCGGTGCGCGACGGAATACGCGATCTGACGAACCGTTGTGCCAGGCGTCTCGCCCAGAACCGTCACCAGATGATCGTCGAGCTGGCGGCTGTAGACGTTGATGCCACCCTGCGTCGACAGGCCGATGGTCTGCGGGACTTGGGGCATCGGCTCGACGAACACAGAGACCGCGACCAGACCATCGGAGTACACGAGATGCGCCACCGGCCCGACCTTGCCCCGCAGCGTGCGATAACCTTCGACCACCTTGGCGAAGCCCGGCGGCAGCTTCTTGACCGTCCAGCCGGTGTCCTGCTGCACGACGTCACCCGGAAGCGACTCGCGCATCTGCCAATCGGCGGGTGGCGGCGTGAATGTCGGCCGGACCGTGTCGCGGTCGATCTTGATGCCGATCTGGATATCGGTAAACGCGAACTGCTCGATCGGAAGGTTCCGCTCGTTCAAGAGCTGCGCCTTGAGCAGCAGCCCCGAGGTCAGGTCGGCCCATAGTTTGTGGCCGTAGCGCATTCCGTCCTTGGGCTCGAAAAGCACCGCCTGCGTCTCGACGCCCGCGATCCGTGCCATCTCGCCCTTGCGGAAAAAGTAGTACACGGCGAGTGTGTCGAGCTGCTGCGGCAACAGCGACGGAAAAGCGTTGCGGTAGGTGCGCGGCTCGACCCGGATGATTTTCGCGTCGGGGTAGTAGCAGCGGACCTGCTCGTTATTGCGGATGACTTCGCGTGCCGGGCCGTCGAGGTTGATGAGCTTCTCGTGCTCCCCCCTCTCGTCGACCAGGTGCGTGAGGCGCGAGGTTTCGGCCCGTCCGGCGTGCTCATAGAGCAGCGTGCCCGCATAGTTCTCCTGCCGCGCCGCGGTTGCGGCGCGCTGCAACCAATCTGCGGCTTCCTCCGCCGCCGCGGCGCGCAAGAGCAGGAGCGCGACAACGGCCAGCCCTGCGCGAGCGCACAGGAGGGCCCTACCGCGGCGCATCCTGGTCGTCGGCGGTAACAGCGCGCAGGTACGGGCGCACGCCCTGGATCGCCGTTGTCGGCGAGTATTCCTGGTGCGCGAGCAGATATTCGTTGACAACGGGGCGGCGCGCGTCGGCCGGGCGGACGGCGCCGGCCTGCTGGGCGGTCGCAATCGCCTCTAGCGGTGCGGGCATCGTCGCCAAAGCGATCCACCCGACCACGCCTACCGCAGCGACCGAGGCGGCGATCGCCAAAGCGACCGCCGCGGGCGCTGGCCGAGGGCGGGGCGGCGCCAGTACCGTCGGCTCGGCGGCGAGCTGCGCCGAGAACCGCACCGCAAATCCCGGCCTCAGAGCGCATTGCCCGCGCAGTGAGTCGCCGATCACGTGGTAGCACACCCACGTTTCCACCGCCGCGAGCTCGCGCAGGCCACGGCAGACGCGGTCGACGCGGTCCGCGTCGAGTTCGCCATCCACCAGCAGCGAGACTTCCTCCGGCGTTACTTCAGTTGACTCAGCCGTCGGCCGAGCGGGGCGGTCCCCGTCCGGCACAGCCTGGAAATTGCCCATTACCATCTCCGGTCCTTGTCAGTCCCCAGCAGCGGCCGCAGCTCTGCCGCGATCGCTTCGCGCGCCCGAAATATCCGGGAACGCACCGTGCCAATCGGACAATTCATCACGTTGGCAATCTCTTCATAACTCAAGCCCTCGATCTCGCGCAGCGTTATCGCGGTGCGCAGATCGTCCGGCAACGCATCCATGGCCTTGTTGACCGTGGTCGCGATTTCTTTGCCCAGCAACTCGTTCTCCGGCGTACTCGAGTCGCGCAGCTGCTCGGCATCCTCAAAATTCTCGGCCTCCTCATGGTCGAACCCGGTTGAAGTCGGCGCCCGCCGCCCGATTGCGACCAGATAATTCTTGGCCGTGTTGATCGCTATCCGGTAAAGCCAAGTGTAAAACGCACTATCTCCGCGAAAGCTCGGGAGCGCACGGTAGGCCTTGATGAACGCCTCCTGCGTCACATCCTCGACCTCGCCGGCGTCGCGCACCAGTCGCGACAGCAACCTCGCCAGCTTGCGCTGGTACTTCAGAACCAGCAGCTCGAAAGCTCGCTTGTCGCCCTTTTGCGCACGCTCAACGAGCTGCTGATCTACTTCGCGGTCACCCATCCGCGGGCCGCCCCTGAGTCATCTATTGTTGTCGCCACACCCGGTCGGGTGGGCTCGGCACCCGCCGGCAGTATAGCTGAGCCGTACGGGGCGCTCGCGGCGGCCCTGCCGCACAATGCCTGTGCTCTGGACCGCCCGCTGTCCGAGAAGTTCACTCCTGGACAGGGTTTTACGCCGGGTCAGGTTCGACGCTCCAGTTCGACCGTCGAAAGCACACGCCCGGTGGTCAGTCCGCGGTAATTGCGGATCGGGGGCTCCCGCCAAGGCGCCAGCGCCGCCCGCCGGGCGTCGTCGAGCAAGCCGAGCTGATCGAGCACCGCCATCGTCGCCGGATGGAGGCCGCGCGCATTGCCATCGACCACCTTGAGCGCGATGCCCCAGCCGCGGCTTCGGACGCCGATCGCCTGGACGCCTTCGGCGCCGACCTTGGTCACCCAGTCGCCCCCGCCGGCGCGCATCAGGCCCAGGTCGTTGCGCCCTTCGCCCGAGACCATCTCCGGATGGGCGGTCATCGCGGCGGCGAGCCGCGCTGGCGCCGTTCCGTAATGCTCGTCCTCGGCGACAGTCGCCAGCCGCGCGAACGCATACGCCAGCCGATCGAGCGGCACGGCATAGTTGGGCGCGGAGCAGCCGTCTATCCCGGCGACCAGGGCTTTCTCGGCTACGCCGGTCAGGTGCGCGACCGCGGCGCGAATGGCCTGCTGCAGCGGGTGATCGAAATCGAGATACGAATCGGTCGGCAGGTCGCACAGGCGGCAATAGGCCAGCATGCCGCTGTGCTTGCCCGAGCAGTTGTGATGCAGCGGCGTGAACCGTGCACCCGCCGGCGGCAGCTCTTCGCGCGCGGTGTAGAACAGTGGCGGATGGATGCCGCATTGCAGGTCCGCGGGTATGCAGCCCGCGCGCTCGAGCATGTCGGCCACCGCTTCGACGTGGCGTGGCTCACCGGAGTGGCTCGCGCACATGAGCGCGACCTGCGCCACGCTGTATCCGAAGCGCTCGACGCCCCCGCGCGCGACGAAGGGCAAAGCCTGCAGCGGCTTCAGAGCGCTGCGCGTGGTCGTGAGGTAGTGCGGATCGCCAGCCGCAAAAAGCAACTGTCCATTACGATCGACCACCGCGACCGATCCGTAGTGGACGCTGTCGGTGGCTGCGCCCCGGGTCACGAGGGCGAGCGGAACGTGCGGAGGGGCCGCGGAAGCGACGGTGTTCGGCAAAGACGGGGAAGAAGCGCAGGAAACGCGTATTTTAGCGCGAATCCCGCCAACGCCGTCCGGGGAGTCGAGTCTGACGCTACTTTCCCGCCAGCGCCTGCCGGATCTGCTCGAGCGCGCTCGGGTCCTCGATCGTGGTGAGATCGCCGGGATCGCGTCCCTCGGCGAGAGCCTGGATCGAGCGGCGCAGCAGCTTCCCCGAGCGTGTTTTCGGCAACAGGGTCACGAAGTGCACCGCGCCCGGGCGCGCAATCGCGCCCAGCTCGCGGTCGACCGTATCCATCACCTCGCGGCGCATCCGCGCCGCGCCCTCGGCGGAAGCGATGCGGGCCGGATCCTTGACGACGGCGAAGGCGACGGGGATCTGGCCCTTGAGCGGATCGGCGACACCCACCACCGCGACCTCGGCGATCCCCGAGTGGGCCTGCACCGCCTCCTCGATCTCGCGCGTTCCCAGGCGGTGTCCGGCCACGTTGATCACATCGTCGGTGCGGCCCAGGACAAAGTAATAGCCATCCGCATCCCGGGTGGCCCAGTCGAACGTGGAATACACCTGCCGACCCGGAATCGTGGCGAAATACGTCTTCACGAAGCGCTCGTCATCGCCCCAGACGGTCGTCATGCACCCCGGCGGCAGCGGCGGCACGATCGCCAGCACACCTTTTTCGTTGGTTCCGACCTCTTCCCCAGTCACCTCGTGCAGCAGTCTCACGTCGTAACCGCAGACCGGAAAGGATGGACTGCCGAACTTGCGCGGCGTGTCCTCGATGCCGGGTTGCGCGGAAAGGATCGGCCAGCCGCTCTCCGTCTGCCAGTAATGATCGACGATCGGCACGCCGAGTGAATCGGCCGCCCAGCGCGCCGTCGGCTCGTCGAGCGGCTCGCCGGCGAGAAACAGATAACGCAGGCTCGCAAGGTCGAATTTCTTCATGTACGCCGGATCCTGCTTCTTGAGCACGCGGATCGCCGTCGGCGAGCTGAACATCGTATGCACCTTGTGCTCAGCGACGATCTGCCACCAGATGCCTGGATCGGGGCGGATCGGCAACCCCTCGTACATGATCGTGGTCGAGCCGTTGATGAGCGGCGCGTAGACGATGTACGAATGCCCAACGACCCAGCCGATGTCACTGGTCGTGAACATCGTCTCCCCTGGGGCCACGCAGAAGATGTCGCGCATCGATGCGGCGAGCGCCACCGCATAGCCGCCGGTATCGCGTTGAACGCCCTTCGGCTTGCCCGTAGTGCCCGACGTGTACAGGATGTACGAAGGCTCCGAAGCCTCCAGCCACACGCAAGGCACCTTCGCGCCGGCGTGCGCCGCGCATAGTGTCGCGTAGTCCAGATCGCGACCGGCCACTCGCGCCATCCCTGGATCGAGCTTGCGGTCTACGATGACGACCTTGCCCGGAGGATGCTTCGCCAGCTTCAGTGCCTCGTCCACGAGGTGCTTGTAGGGCACGGTCTTGCCGCCCCGCATGCCGGCGTCGGCGGTGACCATGACCTTGGGCCGCGCGTCGTCGATGCGCGTGGCAAGGCTGGCCGCCGCGAAGCCGCCGAACACCACCGAGTGGATCGCGCCGATCCGGACCGTGGCGAGCATCGCGAATACGGCCTCGGCGATCATCGGCATGTAGATCAGCACGCGATCGCCGCGACCTACACCCTGCGCCTTCAGGATGGCCGCGAAGCGATTCACCTCATCGGAGAGCTCGCGATAACTGTATGTCCGATGCGCGCCGGTCTCGGTCGAAATGAAGATCAGCGCCGTCTGTTGCCCTCGTGCGGCGAGGTGCCGATCGACGGCGTTGTGGCAGAGGTTGGTGCGACCGCCGACGAACCAACGCGCGAACGGCGGCCGATCGTAGTCGAGCACACGTTCGAACGGTGTGTTCCACTCGATGAGCGAGGCCTTCTCTGCCCAGAAGGCCTCGCGCTCGTGCAGCGATCGGCGGTGGGCCTCGGCGTATGTCGGCAAGCGATTCTCCTCACCCGATAGGTGACGCCAACTTAGCCCGGAAGCGCGCGATCGGACTTGCTCAGGATCAAAGGTTCTGCAGGGCCGCCAGCATCGAGGCTAAGGATGGCTATCCGGGCCGATGCGCACCACGGTCCGGCCACGCACGAGGCCCTTGAGGTACGCGTCGAAATGCATCGGCAGATCTTCGAAGTCGATCGTGTGCACCTGATCGTGCACGCGGTCCGGCCGCCAGTCGACCGCAAGCTTGTCCCATATCTTCTGGCGCAGCTCCATCGGGCAGTTGGCGCTGTCCACGCCGAGAAGCGCAACCCCACGCAGGATGAACGGCAAGACGGTGGTGTTGAGCTTCGAGTCCGCGGCGAGGCCGACCGACGCCACGGTACCGCCGATTTTCATGGTCGAGAGAAGCCAGGCGAGCAGGTCGCCCCCAAGATTGTCGATCGCCCCCGCAAAGATCGCCTTGTCGAGCGGGCGGATGTTGGCGAGGTCGATCGATTGCCGCAGGCGGATTTCCTTCGCCCCGAGGCCGCGCAGATACGAGCTTGCCTCTTCCTTGCCGGTGATCGCGACGACGTGATAGCCGCGCTTGGTGAGGACCTCGATCGCCACGCTGCCCACGCCGCCGGTCGCCCCGGTCACGGCCACGGGGCCCTGGTCGGGCTTGAGCCCGCTGTGCTCCATGAGCATGATCGCCTGGGCCGCGGTGAACCCCGCCGTACCCAGCGTCATGGCGTCGAACGCGGTCATGGCCTTGGGGCGACGCACCACCCAGTCGGCCGGAACGCGGGTGTATTCGGCGTAACCCCCATCGTGCGCAACTCCGAAGTCGTAGGCATGGACGATCACCTTGTCGCCGCGTCTGAACCGGGGGTCGGCGGAGCCTTCCACCGTGCCGGCCATGTCGATGCCGCCCACGGTCGGAAACTTGCGCATGATCCGGCCTGCGCCGTTGTACGACAGCGCGTCCTTGTAATTGATCGTGGAGTACTTGGTACGGACCAGGACGTCGCCTGGATCGAGCTCTTCCTCGGTCATCTCGACAAAGCGGCTCGATACGCCCTTGTCGTCCTGAAACGTGCGATAGGCCTTGAAACGGTGCATCGGTAGGATCCTCCTCAGGATTGGGTCGCCACGGGTCGCTCGCCCGCCTGGTGCGGTAACGCCATGTATTCTCGGGTGCGCATCTCGATCAAGCGACTCACCGTGCGCGGGAATTCCTGGCTGTTCGGTCCCTCCAGGTACAGCTCCTCGGCCGGGACCGCCGCCGACAAGAGCAACTTTACCCGATGATCGTAGAGCACGTCGACGAGCCACGTAAAGCGGCGTGCGGCGTTGCCCATGTCGGGAGTGAGGCGGGGCAGCCCCGAGACGATGACGACCGCGAAGCGCCGGGCGAGCTCGAGGTAGTCGAGCTGCGAGCGCGGACCCTCGCACAGGGTCGCGAAATCGAACCAGACCAGGCTCCCGGCGCGCGCTCGTGCCTTGAGCGTGCGCGACTCGATCGACAGCCACAGGTCCTCGTCCGGCCCGGGCCGCATCCGCTCGAAGCGCGCGGCCAGTTCGGCGTCGACTGCGCCGGAGAGCGGCGTGTAGTAGACATCCGCGTGCTCGAGCTCGCGCAGACGATAGTCGGTGCCGCCGTCGACTTCGATCAGGTCGAGCCATTGCTCGAGCAAGGCGATCGTTGGCAACAGATTCTGGCGCTGCAACCCGTTGGGATAAAGATCCGCGGGCCGGTAGTTCGAGGTCATCACGAACACCACCCCGTGGCCGAACAGCCCGCTCAACAGCCGGCCGAGGATCATCGCGTCGGCGACGTCCGAAACGTGGAACTCGTCGAAGCAGATCACGCGGTAGCGGCGCGCGATGCGGGCGGCGACCGTGGAGAGCGGATCCTCCTCGCGCCTGAGCGTCTTCAGCTCCTGGTGCACGGAGCGCATGAAGGCGTGGAAATGAACGCGCGTCTTGCGGCGGTACGGCAAGGCGGCGTAGAAAGCGTCCATCAGGAAGCTTTTTCCCCGCCCGACGCCGCCCCAGAAGTACACGCCGCGCGGAACGGTGGGAGGATTGACGAAGTGCAGCAGCGATCGGCGCGCCTTCCTGAACGCGAGGAGGTCCGCGTGCAGGCGCTGCAGCCATTCGAGCGCCGCGACCTGCGCCGCATCGAGGACGATCTCGCGACGCTGCAGCTCCGGCTCGAGGCGCTGAAAGAGCGCGCCGCGAGTCACGGCGAGGTGCGGGTTGGCGTCGTTCACTTCTCTAACGCCGGCGCGCGTTGCCTCACAGGTTCAGCGTCCGCTTGTCGACCGCCAGCGCAGCCTCCTTCACGGCCTCGGACAGCGAAGGATGAGCGTGGCAGATGCGGGCGATGTCCTCGCTCGCCGCGCCGAATTCCATGGCCAGCACGCCTTCGGAGACGAGCTCCGAAACCATGGGTCCGATGGCGTGCAGGCCGAGGATGCGATCGGTCTTCGCGTCGGCGACGAACTTCACGAAACCGCGCGTATCGCCCATCGCCCGCGCACGCCCGTTGGCGATGAACGGGAACGATCCGGCGCGATAGGCGACGCCCGCGGCTTTGAGCTGCTGCTCGGTCTGGCCGACCCAGGCGATTTCGGGCGAGGTGTAGATCACCCACGGCACCGTGTTGAAATCCACATGGCCGTGCTGGCCGGCGATGCGCTCGGCGACCGCGACGCCCTCGTCCTCGGCCTTGTGCGCGAGCATCGGCCCGCGCACGACGTCGCCAATCGCCCAGACCCCTTCCAGATTCGTCCTGCAGTTGGCGTCGACGGCGACGAACCCGCGCTCGTCGAGCTTGAGGCCGACCGCCTCGGCATCGAGTCCGGCCGTGTGTGGAACACGCCCGATCGAAACGATCAGCTTGTCGAAGCGCACGTTTCGGCCCTTGCCTTCGGCGTCGGTGTATTCGACGGCAACGTCCTTCCCCGGGGTGACCTTGGTGATGTTCGCGCCGAGCTCGATCACGAGGCCCTGTTTCGTGAAAAGCTTCCATGCCTCCTTCGCGACCTGCTCATCGGCGGCGCCCAGGAAAACCGGAAGCGCTTCGAGGATCGTAACCTCAGCGCCGAGCCGCCGCCACACGCTGCCCATCTCCAGACCGATGACGCCGGCGCCGACCACGCCCAGCTTCTTCGGCACTTCGGGGATCGCCAACGCACCATCGTTGTCGAGGATCAGCTTGTTGTCGAACGCCACTCCTTGCAGAGCCCGCGGCTTGGAACCGGTCGCGACGATGACGTTCTTCGTCGTGAGCGATGCGGCGCCGGGACCCTCGACCTTGATCTGCCACGCGCCCGGCGCGCCGCCTGCGAAGCTGCCCACGCCGTGGAAGAACGCGATCTTGTTCTTCTTGAACAGGTAGACGATGCCGTCGTTGTTCTGCCGGACGACCTTGTCCTTCCGGGCGAGCATCCGTGCCACGTCGACCGACAGGCCCTTGACCTCGATCCCGTGCTCCGCGAAGCCGTGGCCGACGTGCTCGAAATTCTCGGAGGACTGCAACAGCGCCTTCGACGGAATGCAACCGATGTTGGTGCAGGTTCCGCCCAGTGCAGGCTTGCCGTCGGCGGTCTTCCAGTCATCGATGCACGCGGTCCTGAAGCCGAGCTGCGCGGCACGAATCGCGGCGACATAGCCGCCGGGGCCGGCGCCGATGACGACGACGTCGAATTGTTCAGCCATCCTTCACCACAGAGCGCACAGAGAACACAGAGACATCATTTGAAAAATCTCCGGCCCTTGTTGTGGATCTCGTGTTTTTGGGCAGCAAGAGCGCAGAGAACACACAAGGGAAAAGATTAAGAATATCTCTGTGATCTCTGTGTTCCCTGTGGTTCAAGTTCTTACAGATCGAGGAGCATGCGCGCCGGATCTTCCAGCGCTTCTTTTATGGCCACCAGCGACAGCACCGCTTCGCGGCCGTCAATAATGCGGTGATCGTACGACTGCGCCAGATAGTTGATCGGGCGCACCACGACCTGCCCGTTTTCGGCGACGGCGCGATCACGCGTGGCGTGCACGCCCAGAATCGCCGATTGCGGCGGATTGATGATCGGCGTGGAGAGCATCGACCCGAAGACGCCGCCGTTGGAAATGGTGTACGTACCCCCGGTCAACTCTTCGACGGTAAGCTTGCCCTCCTGCGCGCGTTTGCCGAAATCCGTGATCTCGCTCTCGATGTCGGCAATGGAGAGCTGATCGGCATCGCGCAGGATCGGCACGACCAGGCCGCGCGGGCTGCCCACGGCGATGCCGATGTCGAAGTAGCCGTGATAGACGATGTCGGTTCCGTCGATCGACGCGTTCACGATCGGGAATTTCTTCAGGGCGTGCACGACGGCCTTGACGAAGAAGCCCATGAAGCCGAGCTTGACGCCGTGTTCCTTCTCGAAGCGCTCCTTGTAGCGGTTGCGCAACTCGATCACTGGCGCCATGTTGACTTCGTTGAACGTGGTCAGGATAGCCGCGGTGGACTGCGACTGCACCAGGCGCTCAGCGACGCGCTGCCGCAGCCGCGACATCGCCACCCGTTGCTCCGGCCGCGCACCGAGATTCGGTGGCATCTTGACCGGCGGCGGGGGGATGCGCGGGACCGGCGCACGCGCTTCGCGCGTCGGCTCGACCGCGGGCGTGGCACCCTCACGCTTGGCCTCGACCGCGGCGAGAACGTCGCCCTTGGTGACGCGGCCGCCGCGCCCGGTGCCGGCAATGTCGCCTGGATGAATGCCCTGTTCGTCCATCAGCTTGCGCGCCGCGGGAAGCGCGCCCGCGTCCGCGGCGGGCGCTGCCGGCACGGCAGGTGCCGGACTCGCAGCCGCTGCAGCGGCGGGCCCCGCCGCGCTCGGCGCTGGAGCTGCAGCAGTCGCTGCCGCGGCAGCGGCGCCTTTGCCTTCTTTGCCTTCGGTGTCGATGACCGCGATCACTTCCTGAGCCGTTACGGTCGACCCATCGGCCCTTCTGATCTCGGTCAACACACCCGCGCTCGGCGCGGGCAGCTCGAGCACGACCTTGTCGGTCTCGATGTCGATGAGATTCTCGTCGCGGCTGACTGCCTCGCCGGCCTTCTTGTGCCAGTTCACGAGCGTCGCTTCGGCGATCGACTCCGGCAGGACCGGCACTTTCACTTCGATGAGCATCTTGGGTTTCCGTTGACTTTCTTGGTTCTCTTATTCACCCGTTCACTTTCATCTGTTTCCCTTTCACCTGTTCACGGGAGTTCAGTGCGCCGTCACCATCTCCCCTGCCTCCAGATTCTCGGCGAACGCATCCGCAACCAACTGCGCCTGCTGCGCGAGGTGCTTGGTTGCATATCCGACCGCGGGCGAGGCCGAGATCGGCCTGCCAGCGTAGGCCACCACCTGCTTGTCCTCGATGTCGGCGCGAAGATAGGCGCGCAGCCGGTACCAGGCACCCTGGTTCTGCGGCTCTTCCTGGCACCAGACGACTTCCTTCAGCGACGGATATTTGGCGATCTGGGTCTTGAAGTCCGCGTGCGGGAACGGGTATTGCTGCTCGAGCCGGATCACCGCCATGTCGCTGATCTTCTTCTCGCGCCTGTAATCGACGAGGTCGAAGTACACCTTGCCGCTGCACACGATGACCCGCCGCACGTTCCTGGCGGCAAGTTTCTCGGTGTCGCCGATCACGGTCTGGAACCCGCTATCGGCGAGATCTTCAAGCGACGAGACCGCGGCCTTGTGCCGAAGGAGGCTCTTCGGGCTCATGACGATCAGCGGCTTGCGGAACTGGCGCACCATTTGCCGGCGCAGCAGGTGAAAGATCTGCGCGGGAGTCGTCGGCACGACGACCTGCATGTTGTGCTCGGCGCATAGCTGCAGATAGCGCTCGGGGCGCGCCGACGAGTGCTCGGGCCCCTGGCCTTCGTACCCGTGCGGCAAGAGCAGCGTCAGCCCGCAGATGCGGCCCCACTTCACTTCGCCGGCGGCGATGAACTGGTCGATGACGACCTGCGCGCCGTTGGCAAAGTCGCCGAACTGCGCCTCCCACACGACCAGGCGGTTGGGCTCCGAGGTCGAATAGCCGTATTCGAAGCCGAGCACTGCCTCTTCGGACAGCACCGAATCGATGATCTCGAAGTCGGGCTGACCGTCCTTCACGTGTTGCAACGGAATCCAGTTCCCGGCGTCCCATTTCTCGCGGTTCTGGTCGTGGAGCACCGCGTGCCGGTGAGAGAAGGTCCCGCGCGCCGAATCCTGGCCGGACAGGCGAACGCCATACCCCTGATTGAGGAGCGTTGCATAGGCGAGGGTCTCGCCCATGCCCCAGTCCAGGGGCAGCTCGCCCTCGCCCATCGCGCGGCGGTCGGCGATGACCTTCTCGACCCGGGGGTGCAGCTTGAAATTTTCGGGCACGTCGGTGAGCTTGCGGGAGAGCGCCTTCAACGTCTTCATTGGCACCGCGGTGTCGGCCGTGTCGGTCCAGTGCTTGCCGAGGAAAGGCGTCCAGTCGACCGCGAAGGGCGGCTTGTAGTTCGACAGGATCGTGGTGTTGGTATGAAGCCCCTTGTCCATCGCCGTGCGGTAGGCGGCGATCATGCCCTCCGCTTCCTCGGCCTTGACCACTCCGGCAGCCACCAGTCGCTGCGCATAAAGCGCGCGCGTGCCCTGATGGGCGCGAATCGACTTGTACATCAGCGGCTGGGTGATCATCGGCTCATCGGCTTCGTTGTGTCCCTGGCGACGGAAACACACAAGATCGATGAACACGTCCTTGTCGAACTTCTGTCTGAACGCAATTGCGATTTCGATGGCGAGGAGGCACGCCTCGGGATCGTCGCCATTGACGTGGAAAATGGGCGCCTCGACCATCTTGGCGACGTCGGTGCAATAGAGCGTCCCGCGCGTATCGCGCGGATCGGACGTCGTGAATCCGATCTGGTTGTTGACGACGATATGGATCGTCCCACCGGTACGATAGCCCCGTGTCTGCGCCAGATTGAGCGTCTCCTGGACCACTCCCTGCCCCGCGATCGCGGCATCGCCATGGATCAGCACCGGCATGACCTGATCGAACGTCGGGTCGCGCCGTCGATGCTGGCGTGCGCGCACCGAACCCTCGACCACCGGATTGACGATCTCCAGATGCGACGGATTGAAGGCCAGCGTCAGGTGCATCGGGCCGCCGGGGGTCGCGACGTCGGAAGAGAAACCCTGGTGGTACTTGACGTCGCCGGCCGACAGATCGCTGGCGAGCTTGCCCTCGAATTCGGCGAACAGATTGGCCGGCATCTTGCCCAGCGTGTTGACTAGCACGTTGAGGCGGCCGCGATGCGCCATGCCGATGACCATCTCCTGCACGCCGGCGGCGCCGGCCTTCTGGATCAGGTGATCGAGCATCGGGATCATCGAGTCCCCGCCCTCACCCGAAAACCGCTTCTGCCCGACGTACTTGGTGCCCAGGTAGCGCTCGAGCGTCTCGGCGGCGGTAAGCCTCTCGAGGACGTGTCTGCGGAACTCCGGCGTGTATTTCGGCCGCGAGCGCAGCGGCTCGATCCACTGCTGGATGAAGCGCTTCTGCGGTGTATCGGACATGTACATGTACTCGGCCGCGAACGTACCGCAATAAGTCTCCTCCAGCGCGACGATCAGGTCGCGCAGCCGCATCCGCGAAGCGCCTACCGGCGCGCCCCGATACGAGCCGACGTCGAATTCCGCCTCCAGGTCGGCATCGCTGAAGCCGTAGGTCTTGATGTCGAGATCGGGGAGGTACGGTCTTTCGCGGCGCTTCAGCGGATCGAGATCGGCCTGGAACAGCCCGAGCGTCCGATACTTGCTGATCACGCGCAGCACGAGCGTGAGCTTGTGCATCGCCTGCGCGTCGACCATCGGCGCCGCCAGCCGGCGGTTCTTCGCGAGCTGGATGAAGGACTCGATCACCGGCGCATGCGCAACATCCGGGGCGCCGTCACGCAGCTGGTCGAAGTACGAGCGCCAGTCGGCGCTCACCGCGCCGGGGTTGGCGAGATAGATCTCGTACTGCTCCTCGATGAACGGGGCGTTGGAACCGAAGAGGGCGCTGCTCTCCTGCTGCTGTTGCATGATGCTCATTGCGGGTACCTCATCTCAAATCAACTTCATGCACCGTGGTTCAGGGTCTTCCGTTCTTACCGCTTCGCGAGAGGCTTCACCTCGCGGCGCGTGGCGCCGGTGAAGAGCTGCCGCGGCCGGCCGATTTTCTGGTCCGGGTCGGAGATCATCTCGTTCCATTGGGCGATCCAGCCGACGGTCCGTGCCAGAACGAAGATCGCGGTGAACAGGCTCACCGGGATTCCGACCGCGCGCTGGACGATGCCCGAGTAGAAGTCGACGTTCGGATAGAGCTTGCGCTGCACGAAATAGTCGTCCTCGAGCGCGATCTTCTCCAGCGCCATCGCCAGTTTGAACACGCGATCGTCGTGCAAGCCCAGAGCCTCCAGGACCTCGTGGCAGGTCTCGCGCATCAACTTGGCGCGCGGGTCGTAGTTCTTGTACACGCGGTGGCCAAAACCCATCAGCTTGATGCCCGAGTTCTTGTCCTTGACCTTCTTGATGAACTCGCCGATCTTCGAGACGTCGCCGATCTCCTCGAGCATGCTGAGCGCAGCCTCGTTGGCGCCTCCGTGCGCCGGACCCCACAGGCAGGCGATCCCCGCGGCGATGCAGGCGAAGGGATTCGCTCCTGAAGAGCCCGCCAAGCGAACTGTGGATGTCGAGGCATTCTGCTCGTGGTCGGCGTGGAGGATGAAGATCCGGTCGAGCGCGCGCACCACCACGTCCTTGACCTTGTAGTCCTCGCACGGCACCGAGAACATCATCCGGGTGAAGTTCGCGGTGTAGTACAGCTCGTTGCGCGGATAGACGAACGGCTGGCCCATGGTGTACTTGTGGCACATGGCGACCAGCGTCGGCAGCTTGGCTATCAGCCGGATCGCCGAGACATGACGATGGTACGGGTCGCTGATGTCGAGCGAGTCGTGATAGAAGGCCGAAAGCGAGCCCACCACGCCCACCAGCATCGCCATCGGATGCGAGTCGCGCCGGAAGCCGCGGAAGAACGCGCTCATCTGCTCGTGCACCATCGTGTGCTGGGTGACCGTGTTGACGAACTCGGCCTTCTGCTGGGCGTTCGGCAATTCACCCTGGAGCAGCAGGTAGCACACCTCGAGGAAATCGCACTGCACGGCGAGCTGCTCGATGGGATATCCACGATAGAGCAACTCACCCTTGTCGCCGTCGATGTAAGTAATCTTCGAGGCGCAGGCCGCGGTCGAGAGGAACCCCGGGTCGTAGGTGAATTTCCCGGTCTTGCCGTAAAGCGTCCGGATGTCCACGACGTCGGGACCGACGGTGCCGGGCACGATCGGGAACGTAATGGAAGGCGAGCCGTCGTCGAAGCTCAGGGTGGCGTTGCGGTCGGTCATGTTGTCTTTCTCCAGGCGGAGACAGGAACGGGCACACCCGGCTTCGAGCCGGCCGCACCCAGCGTTCTCAGATGGCTCTCAACGCATCCAGCAGCGGTATTACCGCCGCGTCGACGGGCTCTTGCCGGCCCGCTAGCAGGTCCCACAGCTCGTTGTCGCTCAACTCGAGCAGCCGGTCGAGCGCCACGACCTCCTGGTCAGTGATCCCTTCGCCCCGCAGATCGAGAAACCGGGTCAGGATCAGGTCATTCTCCAACATCCCGCGCCGGCAACGCCAGCGCAGGCGATTGAGCTCGGTGCGCGTCACCATGGCCTGGCGAACGACCCCGGACCCATCATCAGCCCATTATATGGGGGCGAGGCGCGAAGCTTCACACCGCCCGCTTCACCATGAGCTCCTTGATCTTGGCGATCGCTTTGGTCGGATTCAGCCCCTTGGGGCAGACGTCGACGCAGTTCATGATCGTGTGACAGCGGAACAGCCGGTAAGGGTCCTCGAGGTCGTCGAGCCGCTCGCCCGTCGCCTGGTCGCGCGAGTCGGCGATGAACCGATACGCCGCGAGCAAACCGGCGGGGCCGACGAACTTGTCCGGGTTCCACCAGAATGACGGGCACGCCGTCGAGCAACAGGCGCACAGGATGCACTCATAGAGGCCGTCGAGCTCGTCCCGGTCCTCCTGAGATTGCAGCCTCTCCTTCTCGGGCTGCGGCGTGTCGTTGACCAGGTAAGGCTTGATCGAGTGGTACTGCTTGAAGAACTGGCTCATGTCGACGATCAGATCGCGGATCACCGGCAAGCCCGGAAGCGGCCGCAGCTCGACCGGCTCCTTCAACTCCTTGAGATTCGTGATGCAGGCGAGCCCGTTCTTGCCATTGATGTTCATCGCGTCGGAACCGCACACACCCTCCCGGCACGAGCGCCGGAAGGCAAGCGTGTCGTCGTGCGCCTTCACCCGGATCAGCGCATCGAGCAGCATGCGATCGTGCGGATCGAGCCTGACGTCGTAGTCCTGCATGCGAGGCGCGGCGTCCTGCTCGGGATCGTAACGATAGATGCGAAATTTCATGTGTTACTCCACCGACCGAGCAGATGGCCCGCAGGCAAGGCGCCCCGGAGCGAGCGACCGGAGCGTACACGGATAGTACGTGAGGATCGCGAGCGAGGAGCAACACAGCGTGCGGGTCATATGCGAAGTGTCGGCTAGTATGTCCGGGCTTTGGGCGGGAAGGCGTCGACCGACAACGGCTTCAAGTTGACCGGCTTGTAGGCGAGCCGGTTGGCTTCGCGGTACCACAGCGTGTGCTTGAGCCAGTTCGCATCGTCACGGGTCGGGAAGTCGCTGCGTGCCTGCGCGCCACGCGACTCCCTGCGCGCCTCGGCCGATACGACGGTGGCCTTCGCGACCTCGATCAGGTTGTCGAGCTCGAGGGCCTCGACCCGCGCGGTATTGAAGGTCTTGCTCTTGTCTTTGATGGCGGTGCTGCGCACGCGCTGCTCGATCTGCATGACCCTGGCAACACCCTCGGTCAACAGTTGCTGATTGCGAAACACGCCACAGTGCGCCTGCATCGTCTTGCGCAGCGTGTCGGCGACGTCCGCCACCTGCTCGCCGGAGGTCGCTGCATCCAGCCGCGCCAGGCGCGAGCGCGCGGCGTCGCCGGCATCCTTCGGCAGCGGCTTGTGGGATTGGCGCGCGACGTTCTGCTCGACGATGTAGTTGCCCGCGGCGCGGCCGAACACGATGATGTCGAGCAGCGAATTGGTGCCGAGCCGGTTGCCCCCGTGCACCGAGACGCAGGCGCACTCGCCGATCGCGAAAAGGCCGTTCACGACCGCGTTCGGATCGCCGTCCCGGGGTGCGACGACCTGACCGTGCACGTTGCTCGGAATGCCGCCCATCATGTAATGGATTGTCGGCACGACCGGGATCGGCTCGCGGATCGGATCCACGTTGGCGAACTTGATCGCGATCTCGCGGATCGCCGGCAGCCGCTTGATGATGATCTCGGGACCGAGATGGTCGAGCTTGAGCAGCACGTGATCCTTGTGCGGCCCGCAGCCGCGGCCTTCCTTGATCTCCTGGTCCATCGACCGGGAGACGACGTCGCGCGAGGCGAGATCCTTCAGGTTGGGCGCGTAGCGCTCCATGAAGCGCTCGCCGTTGACGTTGAGGAGGATGCCGCCTTCGCCGCGCACGCCCTCGGTGATCAGCACACCCGCGCCGTAGACGCCGGTCGGATGAAACTGCCACATCTCCATGTCCTCGAGCGGGATGCCGGCGCGCGCGGCCATGCCCAACCCATCGCCCGTGTTGATGAACGCATTGGTGCTCGCGGCAAAGATCCGCCCCGCGCCGCCGGTCGCAAACAGCGTCGCCTTGGCCTGCAGGATCATCACTTGGCCGGTTTCCATCTCCAGCGCGGTCACGCCCAGCACATCGCCGTCGGCGTCGCGGATCAGATCGAGCGCCATCCACTCGACCAGGAATCGGGTGCGCGCCCTGACATTGCGCTGATAGAGCGTATGCAGCATCGAGTGCCCGGTGCGATCGGCCGACGCGCAAGCGCGCTGCACCGGGCGTTCGCCGAAATTCATCGAGTGCCCGCCGAATGGCCGCTGCCAGATCGTGCCGTCCGGGTTGCGGTCGAACGGCATGCCGAAATGCTCGAGCTCGTAGACGACGCGTGGCGCCATCTTGCACATGTACTCGATGGCGTCCTGATCGCCGAGCCAGTCCGACCCCTTGATCGTGTCGTACATGTGCCAGAGCCAGCTGTCTTCCGACATGTTGCCTAGCGCGGCGCCGATACCGCCTTGCGCAGCAACCGTGTGCGAGCGTGTCGGAAACACCTTCGAGAGCACCGCGACCGAAAGGCCCGCTTCCGCGAGTTGCAGCGAGGCCCGCATTCCGGCGCCCCCAGCGCCGACGACAATCGCGTCGAACTTGCGTACCGGCAACGCCGCCATCATTCGTGGACCCCCACGCCCCCAGAGGGGGCGCCCGCGCCGTGAAACGCCTCGTCGGCGCTCACCTCGATCCCCACAGGATGTCGATGAGCCAACCGGCATAGCAGAGCAGCACGACGACGGTCAGCATCTCCAGCGTCAGCCGCAATGCGGTCGGCTTGATGTAGTCCATCCAGATGTCACGCATGCCGATCCAGGCATGCCAGAGGAGCGCGAGCCCGAAAAGCAGAGTCGCCACCCGGAAAGCGGTGTTGGCGAACAACGCCTGCCACAGGTCGTGATCCACGCCGCCGTGGTATCCGGCGATCATCAGCCACAGCAGCGTGTAGAGCGCCATGGCCACCGCGGTGAGGCGCTGGACGAGCCAGTCCTTGAGCCCGTAGTGGGCACCGACGACGATGCGCTTCACCACAGAAGCGCCCCGATGATGAGGCTGAGTACGAGGCTGACAACCAGGACGACCGCGCTTGACTGGCGCGCGGGCTTGAGGTCGATGAACTGGTGGATATCGAGGAGCAGATAGCGCATGCCGGCACAGAAATGATGCACATACGCCCAGATCAGGCCGATCAGCACGATCTTCGCCAGCGGATTCGCGAGCATGGCGCGCAGGGCGTCGAACGACTCGGGCGAGGCGAGGCTCGACTGGATCGAGACCAGCAGCAACGGCAGTCCCACCAGGAACAGTCCCGCGCCGCTGAGGCGATGCAGGATCGACACGATCCCGGGCAGCGGCAGCCGGATGCGCACCAGGTTCAAATAGACCGGGCGCGGCTTGGTCACGGGGCGCTCGACGGAAGACATGGGTTTTGGACCGACGGTGCCGCATCCGGGCTCGATGCGCACCGAAAAGTATACAGGCAATCGCCGCATGGCCGCCACCGCGTGGGTGCGTCCCCGAGGTTCCTCAACTCAGCTCGTTGAGATAGTGGTGATGCCGCGTCGTGCAAAGCCCGCGCCGCCATTCGACCGGCTTGTCGCTATAGGTATAGGTCACGCGCTCGACGGCGAGCAGCGGCGCTCCGGGAGCGACGCGCAGCAGCGTAGCGCTGCCCTGATCGGAAGGCACCGCGCGCAGCCTTTCCTGCGCGCGCACGATGCGGACTCCGAACTCGGTCTCGAACAGGCTGTAGATCGATCCGCGGTGGCATTCAACCTTGGCGCGCGTCAGGCCCTTGAACAGTTGTGCCGGGACGACGATGTCGTCGAGCACCGCCGGCTCGCCGCCGTAGTCGAGGACGCGCCGCAGCGTGATCACCGGATCGCCGGTCTTGAGCTCGAGCGGCCGGGCAACCTCGGCCGCGGCCTTGCCGCGCCGCACGTCCACCAGGCGACTGGCCGGGTATTCGTCGCGGCCGTCGTTGCGCCGGATGCGCAGGAACCGGAACATCGAGATCTTTTCCTCGGTGTGCGTGGCTACAAAGGTCCCCTTGCCCTGCCGGCGAATGACGAGGTTGTCGGCCGCAAGGGCGTCGATCGCCTTGCGCACGGTTCCCTGCGAGACCCCGAACCGCGTTGCCAGCTCGATCTCGCTGGGAATCGGCTCGCCAGGGCCCCACTCGGCGGCTTCGAGATTCTTGATCAGCAGACCCTTGATCTGCAGATAGAGCGGCCGGAACGCGGGTGCAGAATGCTGAGTCGAAGGTGCCATGACGGGTTCCTCGCGACAGGATGCGGGCCGGGACGAGCTGTTTACGGACCCGAGCCGACGTGCTGGCGGATGACAGAGAGCCGTTTGCGTCTGTCCGGATGCAGCTATCTTATATCATATAACAGTTATAAGAGTTGATTGACACCCCGGCGGTTTGCTCCGTAAGATGCCAACGTTCCGGGCCGGCGCAGCGCGTTCCGCTCGCGCCCGGAACTAACCGCGGCTGGTGCGTCGCTCGCCCGGCCCGGTCGTGGATCGATCCTCGCATCGACGCTCTCCAGGAGCCTGCCATGAAGACGCCCGTTCGCGTGGCCGTCACCGGCGCCGCCGGCCAGATCGGCTATAGCCTCCTCTTTCGCATCGCCAGCGGTCAGCTCCTCGGGGCGGATCAGCCGGTGATCCTGCAGCTGCTCGAGCTGCCGATCGACAAGGTCCAGGCGGCGCTCAAGGGCGTGATGATGGAGCTCGAGGATTGCGCCTTCCCCCTGCTTGCCGGGATGAACGGGAGCGGCGATGCCAACATCGCGTTCAAGGACGCCGAGATCGCGCTCCTGGTCGGCGCGAAGCCGCGCGGGCCGGGCATGGAGCGCAAGGACCTGCTGCTCGAAAACGCAAAGATCTTCATCGCGCAGGGCAAAGCCCTCGATGCGGTCGCTAGCCGCGGCGTCAAGGTTCTCGTGGTCGGCAATCCGGCGAACACCAACGCCTACATCGCGATGAAGTCGGCGCCCTCGCTCCCGAAGAAGAATTTCACGGCGATGCTCCGGCTCGACCACAATCGCGCGCTGTCGCAGCTCGCGGCCAAGGCGGGCGTTCCCGTCGGCTCGATCGAGAAGCTGATCGTATGGGGCAACCACTCGCCCACGATGTATCCGGACTACCGCTTTGCGACAACCGACGGCGCCTCGCTCAAGGCACGGATCAACGACGAGAACTGGAACCGCACGGTGTTCATCCCGACGGTCGGCAAGCGCGGGGCGGCAGTCATCGAAGCCCGCGGTCTCTCGTCGGCCGCCTCGGCGGCCAACGCTGCGATTGGCCATGTCCGCGACTGGCTTGGCGGCAGCGGCGGAAAATGGGTGACGATGGGCATCGCCTCCGACGGAAGCTACGGCATTCCCCAGGACGTCGTGTACGGACTGCCGGTCACGACCAACGCGGGCGAATACGAGCGGGTGCCGGGCCTCGAGATCGACGCCTTCTCGCGTGAGAGGATGAACGCGACGCTCAGGGAGCTCGAGGAAGAGCGCGCCGGTGTTGCGTCCCTTCTGGGCTAGCCAGCACGGCTACGCATGACGGCGCGTCTGCATCCCAGCGCAGCACTCTACGGCGCCGAGCGTCCGTTGCCTGCGCTGCCGCCGTGCGTGCATTACGCCGGCAGCGAGCGGCATATCTCCAAGGCGCTGCGGCTGCAGGTCGAGATGGGGCCTGTGTTCGACATTGGCTGCGATTGCGAGGACGGCGCCCCGGTCGGCGAGGAGCGCGCGCATGCCAAGGCGATGGCGGCGCTCATCGCGGGCGAAGACAACGCGTTCGGCCGCGTCGGGGCGCGCATTCACGATCTCACGCATCA
>WNGK01004377.1_pt1 | contig 23390 bp, 16 predicted proteins | sample 5400601 | NCBI WGS metagenome assembly WNGK01 (sample SAMN13153376, study PRJNA577476) | soil metagenome | isolation source: 60 cm soil or saprolite under Garry oak tree replicate 1 | place: USA:California | collected 2016-06-15
TATTGCACATCAGCCGGCTGGCGGATATTGAGAACCGTGGAGTTGTGCCGGGGCTGCACAAACTGTATACGCTCGCTACCCTGTACCGCTTGAACCCGCTGGAACTTTTTCGCTGGTACGATGTTCCCATCGAAGAGTGCTTCCATGATGGAGCGTCGTTCCCGGTGCCGCACACGCATTTGATGGCGGCGCCGACGTCACTGCGTATCCCCATGAAATTCGACCCGGCGTTCGATCCGCGGCGAACAGAATTCCTGTCGCGGATGGTGGAAAAGTGGAGCGAGCTTGAGGGTGTACTGACGAACGGCCAGCGCCAGCACTTCTATGGATATATCGGCATGAGCGACCGGCGAATGATGCCGCTGCTGCGGCCGGGGAGCGTCGTGCTGGTAGATGGGTCGGTACGGAAAATCGATGATGGGGATTGGATCACAGAGCATGACCGGCCCATCTATTTCGTCGAAGTGCGAGGCGGGTATCGCTGTGGATGGTTCCATCAGGAAGGCTCGCGGCTGGTGATGCAGCCGCATCCGCTATCGCGTTGCTTGCCGGAGAGCTGGCGCGTGCCAGAAGAGGCAGAAATCGTCGGCCGCGTGACAGGCGTAGTTACGCGCCTGAACGGGCCGGAGAATGTTGCTCATCAAGGATTTCCAGCAGAGCCCGGAGATTCGAGCAGAAAAGCTCCTTGAGATATTCAGGCGCCGTTTCAGGCTGAAGAACGCGGTAGGCTTCGAGACGGCGCCAGTGAGAAACCGCGACCGACAACCCGCCTTCCATCCCATGCAAGCAAGCCCGCAAATCCTCTTCCTGGGTTGACAGCGAAGCTTCCAGAATCCGCTCGAAGATCTGTTCATGACAAAGCTGCAAAGCCTGCTGGATAGAGGCGTCCGGATAAAGCGCGGCAAGGCCAGCGTGCTCGTACCTGCCGCTGGAGAGATCCCGCAAGGAAGCCATATAGGCCAGGCGCGCAAATAGCCCGGGAATCCCTGCAAGCGTCGTCTGGGTGAAGTCCTGAATGACTCTGCGGTTTTGCTGGAACTGTGTAAGCGTGCTCATACCGCCCTGCGTTCCGCATTCGGAACATTTTCAAGCACTGGGGCCCGCCAAAACTGTTCCTCCTCATCCTGCTTTCAGGAGGAATACCCCTTTGAAGAAAACAGCAATAGCCGTGGCAGTTGTTGCTTTGGCCGTCTTGATGGTACTGCCTATTATGCGGTCCGTCAACCTTTCAGCCGGTAAACCCGTCACGAGCGATCGTACGTTGATCGCCGATGGCTGGCCCATGCCGCCGTTCCCACCGGGCGTGTCTTCGATGGACGCCAATATACTCGTGGCCGATGGCTGGCCCATGCCGCCATTCCCGCCGAGCGCGTCTTCGATGGACGCCAATATACTCGTGGCCGATGGCTGGCCTATGCCCCCGTTCCCACCAGGTGCTTCTAAGACGCTCGTTGTCGCATAAGAATGCTCTAATCTCCCAAGTAGTTTGGATTTCGCAGGGTACTTTGGAACTATCGCGCAGGCGCATCGGATCTATTGGCCAGCAGTTACGCATATGCTAAGATGCGCCTGTGATAGCAGAGGTCGCGCAGTTTCAGCAGACGATGTGGGCCGTGAACACAGCAACCAGTGTGTTTCTTCTGGTGTTGCTTGTGTTGCGGAAGAACTACCGGAAGTATCCGGTTTTCACTTTCTACATCTTCGTCAACCTGGCTCTGAGCATTTCACTCTTTACCATCTACCGGCGGTGGGGGTTTCACTCAAAAGCTTCCTGGTTTTTCGCATGGGGAATGACGGCGGTAGTGATCTGCGCGCGGGCTTTGGCTGTCGCGGAGTTATGCCGACATATTCTAGCCCGCTACAAGGGTATTTGGGCCTTTGCCCGCAGGATGCTGCTGGGGAGCGCGGGACTAGTGCTGCTCTATTCCGGCGTGGCAGCGCGGCATCAATGGAGACTGGCGCTTCCGAGCGCGGAGCGCGGGCTGGAACTGGCGATCGCCGCTGTAATCGTCTTGCTTTTTGTTTTTACCCGCTACTATGAAGTGCGCCCCAACGGCACGGATCGCTGGCTGGCGATCGGTTTTTGCCTGTACTCCTGTTTCCGTGCGCTGAACGACACAATTCTAGAACGCTATCTGGATGATTTCGGAACGCTTTGGAGCCTTCTAGGGATGCTGGCGTTTTTCGCGAGCTTGTTCCTGTGGTGCTGGGCCCTCCGGAAATCACAAACGGAAGCGGCGACGGAGGAGTACCTTCTCCCCGCAGGCGCCTATCAAATACTTACACCGCAGATCAACCTGCGACTGCGCTCGCTAAACGAGCAGTTGTCCAAAATCTGGAAACAGGAGGTTACGAACTACTTGCCGCAGATCCACCAGGCGTTGGCGCCGGAGGATTACGAATTCCTTTTAAAGAGAGCCCCCGGTAAAGTGCAACGGCGTGTCTGGCGGGAGCGGCGGAGCGTGGCCCTCGCCTATCTGGCAGCGTTGCGTGAGGATTTCCAGAGTCTATTGCGCATGGCGAGAGTGATTGCCGTGCTATCGCCCCAAGTGATTGCGGTACAGGAGTTCGAAAGGCTCCGTCTCACGGCCCAGTTCGCATGGCGGTACGAGTTGATTCGATGGAAGCTCCTGATGGGCGTGGCCCCGATGACGCAACTGGACGGCTTGAGCGATCTGGTCAGTGGTTTAAGCGTGCGGATGGAAGCGGCGCTGAAAGAGCTCGGGGAACGTGCCGCGGTTGCGGCGGAATTGGCTTCATCGATCGATCGCCGCCGCCTGGACGTTGTTTAGCAGCAGTTCATCCACGGCAGCCAGAAGATCGCTGGCCTTGAAGGGCTTCTGAAGAATCGGGCGGCCGTTTCCAGTATTCTTCTCGCCCGCACCCCCGGAGGGCGCGAGGGCGCATGTCCAAATCAATCTTTGGTTTAGGGCGGGGCGATGTTGGGCCAGCCACTGCGTGATGTCACTGCCGCTCGAACTCCCACAAAGGTGCAGATCGGCGATAATCAAATCAAATTCGTTTTTTTCGAGGGAGGCGCAAGCTTCGTGCATATCTCTAGCGGTGTGGACATGATGATTGCGGCGCCGCAGAATGGTCCCGACTGCTTCCAGCACCGAGTCATCGTGATCCACCAACAGGATTCGTCCATCCTTTCCGGAGGCGGGCTTCTGTCCGGGCGTGGAGAATGAAAGAGCGGGCACGGGTTGATGGGGCAACTCGATGGTAAAAGATGCGCCACGCGTCGGAATATTCCTTACGCGAATGATGCCTCCGTGTTCCGTGATGATTCCGTAACAAATGCTCAGACCGAGACCCGTTCCCTTGCCGACTGGTTTTGTCGTGTAGAAGGGATCGAAAACGCGGGAGGCGTCTTTCACGCCGGGACCGCTGTCGGTGAATTCAATGAAGAGGCGTTCTCCATTGATTCCGGTGCGCACCCAAAGATCGCCTTCGGCGGAATACTCGAGAACCGCATCCACGGCGTTGTTCACCATGTTCAGAAAAACCTGTTGGAGCTGGTGTGGATCGGCGGAGGTGATGGGCAAATTCTCCGCTAAATCCAAGTGCACGCGGATGTTGTGCATGCGCAAGTCATAATCGCGCAACGCCAGGGTCTCTTCGAGCGTCTGGTTGAGCTGTACGGGAACTCGCTCCGGCTTGTGCTGACGGGCGAAGCTAAGCAGATTCTGGACGATGCGATGCGTGCGCTGTGCCTGCTTGTAGAGTTTGTCGGCATACTCGATTCCCTGCTGCCCCATCTCTCCGCTGGAAGTCAGCAATTGGCTGTACCCAAGGATGGCCGTGAGCGGGTTGTTCAATTCATGGGCGACGCCGGAGATCAACTGCCCGACCGCCGCGAGCTTTTCGCTATGCAACAACTGCTCCTGAGTGCGGCGCAGGTTTTCGTAGGCCTGGCGAGTCTCCTCATAAAGAATCGAGCGCTCGATGGCATTGGAAATCTGGCTGCCGACGGCGATAAGCAAATTCACGTCGGCCGCAGAAAACTCCCGGGGAGTGCGGCTGGCAACAACCAGCCCACCGATAACGCGGTCTTTGGACCACAGGACGACAATATAGGCGGCCACAATTTTTTCTTTAAGCTGGGCGTCGCGGAAAAGCGGCGGCAACGGCAATCCCTGGGCGGAAAGAAACGTCGCATGCACGGCCTTAATGTGCTGCATCAATTCCGGCTTCACTGAGACGGGCGGAAAGTGCCTGGAAAATTCCGAACGGTGGCCCACGGCCGCGATGCGCCGCACCATGGTGCCCTCGTGCTCGAAAAGATAGAGGGAAGTCGCGTCCAGGCTGAAAAGCTCGGCCATCTGACGCAGCGTGCGGTGCAGCGAATCGCTGAGGTCCAGCGATTCCGTCAACGTCTGCCCGATCGAATTCAGCACCAGGAGTTCCCGGTTGCGGCGGCGAATTTCAGATTCCGCCTGCTTTCGCTCGGTGATGTCCAGCAAGAAGCCCTGATATGCCGTCACGTTGCCGGCGCCATCGCGTACGGCGATGGAAGACTCCAGCATGGTGCGTATCTCGCCGTCCTTGCGCCGCATTTCAAACTCGAAATCGGCAACCGTTCCGTGCTGCTGCAGGAGCTTCTTGAGCCTTTCACGATCGGAGGTGTTGGAGAAAAACGCGCTGGGGATGTCCACTGCTAACAGTTCCTCGCGATTTTCATAGCCGGTCATGCGAAGAAGTGCGTCGTTGAAATCCAGGAAGCGGCCCTGGGGTGTGGAAATAAATACGCCTTCTTGAACGCTGGAAACCAGAGTACGGTACTTTTCCTCGGCGCGCTTTCGATCGGTGATGTCCTTCAAAACATGCACGGTACCAAGCTGGAGTCCACTGGGATCGGCAAATGTGGAATTGGATGCCAGGAAATAGCCAGGCAACCAGGGATCGGGCTCGTCGCCTTCCCCGCCGACTCCCTCACAGTAGGGACAGCTCTTGTAGTGCGCGTTTTGGACGGAGAGGAGGTCCGTGACACTTCGGCCCACCAGAGCGCTGCTTTCGCGGCCGAGAAGCTGGCTGAGCCGCTGGTTGCCGCGCAGAATGCGGCCCGCGTGATCGTGAACGAGGATGGGGTCGCCAATAGAATCGAAGGTGTATTCCCACTGGCGCTGGACGGCGGTGACTTGTTCAAATAAAGTGACGTTTTGTAACGTCAAACCGAGCAAATTTGCGATGTTGACAAGATAGGCCAATTCGTCCGGGTGAAATGATGCGTGGTGCACGGAGCCGACGGCGATGACTCCCAATGGTCCGTTTTTGCCGGGAAGAACGAGGGTGACCAGCGCTTTCAATCCTGCCTCATCAATCTTCCCTCGAGCTTTTGGATCCCATTCCTGATCGACCTGCAGGAATTGGCAGTCGCCCTTCATCACTTGCCGCACCCAGGGCTCCATGACGGAAAGTTTGGCATGGCGGCTCAAGTAGGCCTTGTCAAATCCAACGGAGGCCCGCGCCACGAGCTGCGCCGAATTTCCTTCGCCTTCCTTGAGGCGGACGATGCCGTGGGTGGCGCCAAGACTTTCCACTAAGTGCGAAAGAACTTGTTCAATGACTTCCTGGACGGAAAGAGTCTGGGTACTGGCAGCAGTTAAGAGCGTCAGGCGGCGCATCTTATCGTTGAGTTCTTCGCTACGCCTACGGGCGGCCTCCAAGACGACCACCACCATAGCGATTCCTAGAGCGACTCCTAGAAAATGGTCAAACGCCGCACGTAAAAGGAATAACGGACTATCCAGCCAGAGCGGACGATCCAGGCCATGCAGGCCACTGAGTAGGAAAATCCCGGCGAGAAGCTGGGCGCCGTGACCCCGGCGCGCCAACTCCGACCTCCACAAAACCCAACCCGCAAACAGGCAGACGACCGTCTCAAAAATCGCGGTTTCCCAATGGAGCGAAACAACCTGCTGGGGGCGACCACGCTCGATGGAATAAATGGCTGCAAGGACCAAGCCGATTACAGGAATCACAGGCGAGATTTGCCGCTTCCAACCAGCAGAATAGTGCAGCACGGCTACAAGGAAGAGCATCAGGGCCGTGGCCTGTGCCAGAATGACCGTCAGATTCAACCCCGGAACGGGATGAATCAGCAGCGTCAGTTCGCAGAGCGAAGAAAAGGTAAAGCAGCACCATCCGGCAAGCCAAAAACGGAAATAACCTCCCTGATGATCGCGGCGGAAAAGGAGAAACAGGACCAACAAGATGATCGATGCAGTGGCTTCAAAGAAAACGATTCCGAGCAAGCCTTGATTTTCCAGCAGCATGCCGCGTCTCCCGGCCGGAAGTGCCGTCGTTGCGGTGCTTCGTGCTGCCGCAAAGCTACATGTGGACGGCGGGAAGCTCCAAGTAATGACCCTTCAAAGACGCTAACACGCTATTTTCTGACTGGGCAAGGCCGCACACATTTGTGTGTGCCGTCACATATAATGCCTATGGGGAGCAAACCAACGTGGAGATGGAAAACATCCTGGTGGTGGACGACGAGGAAGCGATTCGCGAAGTCGTTTCCACCATGCTGGAATCAAAGGGATATCACTGCACGGCCGTGCATAACGGCCGCGTGGCTCAAGACCAGGTCAAGAAGGCCACGCCTGACCTTGTTCTGAGCGACATGATTATGCCGGAGATGGACGGCATCAAGCTGCTGGAATGGATGCGGCAATACGATCCGGAAGTGCCGGTGATCATGGTCACGGCCATCCACGACATTTCCACGGCGCTGGAAGCCATCCGCCGCGGGGCGTATGACTACATCCTGAAGCCATTCGAGAAGGACCAGCTTTTTATGGGCGTCGGACGGGCGCTGCAACACCGCCGGCTGATCATCGAGAACCGCAATTATCAGCGCGGCTTGGAACAGATGGTGGAGGAGCGTACCGCGCAACTGACCGCCAAGCACGTGGAATTGGAGCAGTCCTACGACGACACGCTGGAGGCCCTGGGAAGCGCGCTGGACTTGAAAGACGCTGAGACGGAAGGACATTGCCAGCGGGTTACGGCGTTTTGCATCTCCATTGCCAGAGCCATGCCCGTGCAAGATGGGTACTTGCCGATCCTGGCGCGCGCTGCTTTCCTCCACGATATCGGCAAGATGGCCATTCCGGACAGCATTCTCCGCAAACCCGGCCCGCTGGACGACGCGGAAAAAAAGAAAATGCGCGAGCACTGTGAGATCGGTTACAACATGCTGATCCGCATTCCGTTTTTGCGCGATGCGGCAGAAATCGTGCTCGCCCACCAGGAATTCTTTGATGGGTCAGGTTACCCGCGAGGGCTGAAGAGCGAGCAGATACCTCTTGGCGCACGCATCTTTACCATCGCGGATTCGCTCGATGCTATGATTAGCGACCGCCCCTATCGCAGGGCGCTACCGATGTCCCACGCCCGGGAAGAAATCAAGCGCTGTTCCGGGAGCCAGTTTGACCCCGCGGTCGTCGATGTATTCATGACCATTCCGGAACAGCACTGGCTGGACCTGCGGGAGAATCTCGGATCGCCATTCCGCCTCGCTCATCTCAAGAATCTGTAGGCGCGCCCGAACGGTGTGGGCTGGGCCGCTGAAGGAATTTTCGACATAGCTCTGATTCGCTTCGGGGACTGACGAAAAAGTCCGGGCCACAGAAGTTCCCCCCTGGTGTTGCAACTGAATCGGCCAGATGGAGGACGAAGAAATTTTGGAGGCGCGAGGCGGAATCGAACCGCCGATAATGGTTTTGCAGACCATTGCCTTACCACTTGGCGACCGCGCCACCGGAAGGAAGAGTTGTCAATTCTCAGTCATCAGCCATCAATCGTTGCTCCAAAAAACAAGAAACCCACCTGCCAGTTCATTTCTGGCGGTGGGTCGAAAACTCTTCGAGGCTAAACTAAAGCTTTAGAAGGCAGGCCTCCCCGCGCCAGAAGACACACGCAACACGCATACAGCACATACAACAGATGCAGAACTGCGCGTTCTTCTGGGTAAAACTCAACATTTTCCAAGCATACAGGAGAGGCAGCGATTTGGCAATGGAACCTGCTAAGGGCTGCACCCGTTGCGATTGGCGCGAAAAAAGCCTTAAACTAAGTCAATTCATAGACGTGCGCCCGTAGCTCAGTTGGATAGAGCGTCTGCCTTCTAACAAAGAAGGCAGAAATTCTAAAGGCTTTGCTGAGCGTCGCTTGCAGGCTCTCTCTCCCGAAATCTCCCCCCAGTTGTACCGAAGTTATACCGAATTCGGTGCGCTGCCTCAGCCACGACAATTTCTGCCCGTCACTTGCCTCGTCAGCTCGTGCGCTCTCCTGCCAACATCCCGCACTGCCGTTTCTGGTTAACCTTCGTGTGGTCGACGACTCGTCCAGAACCATGATGATCAGCGCCAGAAGCGACCATCTCCAAGAGATATGCATGCTGACAAACCTTAGTGTGTATTGTTTCGAAAGCTCCTTTTCGCGTTTTGCGTCTTAGTAACAGTTTCTGTACTCTCGCTGAGTGCGCCACTCTCCTCTCAGCCACAGGACGGTAGATGATTTCGCAGCTGAGAATTCCTCAGAGCTCAGGATGTTCTCATATCATCGACAAAATACTGCGCTGGGTTTACACCAACTGCACGTCCGAGCCGCTCAGGCTTTGCCGGCTTACCGACGGCGGGTGCCACCCATAAGAAGCGAAGGATCAAATGGAACAGGTTTGGCGGTAATATGCGATTTCGCGTTGGCGATGGTCTTTGTGAGTAGGATGGAGCCGCCATCCTTGTCGCTAGCTTTGACAATACTGTAGGGGACTACGTTTGAGGAGAGCCATGCATCGCCTGAGCCATCCTTGGCGCGCCAATGCTCGCATTGAAATGTGCCACCTGGCACTGTGACGGACTCGACGCCGACGCGTACAGCAGTGTTGCGGTAGTCGGAGTCGGATTGTGATTCCGAGTTGGCACGAGCCGCCGGGGCCCGGCCGGAGGACATCTCCATTGGCGGGTTTTCGGCAAGCTGGATAATCCATCTGCCGCCACGAAGCTTGCCCCCACTGAGGGTCGTCAACCTCTTCGAAACGATTTGGCCGAACTCGCTATTGTTCACCCCTGTTTCCAGCCAATAGGCAGTCTGGCCCTCAGGGGATTCTTTGCCGACAACGGCGAGAGTGACGTGTATTTTCGAGCTGTTGTGCGTAGTGATGTCGTACTCGGAGCCCTGCCCCACTTGCGGATTCCAGACAACACCGCGGACGTCAACAGTCGGGTCTGCGAGTTTGCTGAATGGACCTTGGGCCAGCAGAGCCGTTGTAGCAAGTAGAGCTGCACCGAGCAGAATTGTGATTCTCATTTTGCCTCCTTATATGTACCGATAAAGATCAGAGCTTCACCAGAACCCGCTATGCCAGGGTCTTTTCGTCCCGCTTTCTTCCTTCACGAGTGTCCATTATTTTGCTAGAGCTACTTCGACTCGGCGGTTAAGCGCCCGGCCAGCGGAGGTCGCGTTATCCGCCACTGGCCGGTTGGAACCGAAACCTTGGGGTACAAATTGACTGCCATTCGCGCCATGATCTTTCAACCAGGCGATTACAGCCGCGGCTCGCTGTTCCGAGAGCGGCTGATTTCGCGCATCGTTTCCCTGATTATCGGTGTGACCGGCAATCAACCAGCGAGACGAGGAATGGTTCTGAACAAGGCCGAGCACCGCATTCAGCGCCGGCAAGCTATCGCCTCTAAGCCTGGCCGAGTCGGTATCAAAGTGGATGCCGTAGACTGTTGCAGAGCCAGTTTGCGCTATGGAGCGTTCCAAGGCGGCGGTGTTTTCCTGATGCTTGTGCAAGAGAATTTCGGCTCGTCCAGTTTCGCCCGTGGGGAGATCCACCGGCGTGGAATTCTGGTCGTAATTCGATGACGTGGCGGTCGCGACTACGAGGCCCGCGGGCAACCCTTTGAGTTCGCATCGTCCCGAGTCGTCGGTGCTAGCCGATTGAAGGGCAGCGGTGACGATTGCACCGGATATCGGTTTTCTGGTGTCCGCGTCCAGCACGGACGCCAACAGCGAGACCTCATACTTAAATTTGCGCGGATTCACGAGAATCCGCACGAAATCTACTGCGTACCCGTCTCTTACGCGAGTGGTGGGGTCGTCGATCAGTAGTTGCACGTTGCCAGATCGCAGCAAAGGCCAATATTCGGGCAGCAGGCGCAGGGTCACGAGCTTGCCGATAGGTCCCGTCTGGTCGAGAGCGTTGATGGCTTGTTCGAAGCTGGGAATGCGTGTGCCGTTCAGACTGACTTGAAAGTGTGAGTGAAAGTGAGGTACCTGAAAATCGTCGGCAAATATTTGAAAGAGTACTGCATCGATTTTTGCAGGTAAGGCGCCAATCGCTAGCGTAATCGGCCGTGGCATCGACTCTTGCCGCTCCTTGCAGGAGGGGCCAGCGAGCGCGCAGTCACTAAGGATGCCGCTGTAGCCGTCGCTGCCCAGCCGGTTGTAAGCGACGATGTCGCGTAGTTCTTCCGAGGGATCCACGGAAGAGCCGAGCAAGATGCGATCGGTTCCTTCGGGTTCATCCTTCGCAGCTTTCCAGGGATGAGGGTGGACAGGCGTGGATTTGCCTGAAAATGGATCGAAGCCGGAAGGCCAGCCGAACCCAAGATTATTGATATCGCCGGTACGGACGACCAGGTCGGCCTCGGGGCTGTTTTCAGTGCGCTCGTACTTAAGCTGCCAATCGCGAGCGGGATCTCCAGTTGCGGAAACCGGAGAGATTGAACCCGGCAATGTCACATCCGAAGAGGAAGGCGGCTTTTCGCCGGCCTCCGGCAAACTGGAGGGCGCATTCGCCGAAGGTGTCGGGGGACCTTGGACAGGACTTGGAACCGCAGGCTTTTCGGCAGTTCGTGCAGTTGTTGTAGAGGGCGCGGCACCGTCGGCACTCCTGGTGCGACAGCTAGCAGACGCGAGCGCAACGAGGGCCATGAGTATGACAAGCAAAGCCACTGGCCTGCTCGCTTGCAGACGGCTCACTCCGACCGAATTGTGAAGCTCGGGAATCACTTGCGAAGGATTGCCTCTTCGTAGTGATCTCGCTCGACGCGCCCATCGTTCAAATGCATTTCCACATCCAGCGCAAATTTGACAGGACACCCGTGTGCAGTAACCCATACCGTTCCTTTTTCAGATCCGCCCGGGCCGAGAGTGGCACGGTAGAGTCCAGCTTCTGCGGATCCCGACCGTGTCGTATCGACGGAGTAGCGGATCGTGTCAAAGCCGTTCTCCATTTCCGTGCCCTCGCGCACGTTCGATTCCGCATTGCGAACCAGTGCAAAGGTGCTGGACATTCCTGAGATTGCGCTGAGATTCATCCAGGCACCGTGCCAGGAGTCCGTATCGGAGCGAACGCCGTGAATCGGGCGAACGCCCTCGGGAGCTGTGCGTGTGCCGTCGATGGTGCTAGGCGTGACATCCGCCTCCCAGGCGACTTCGTTGTGCTTGTAGGTGTAGTGGAACGAGTCGGGCGGGTTCTGTAGGCGCTCATAAACACAATTGAGGTCCCAAGCAGGGTTTGCGGCACCCGCAGCCGCCTGGGATTGCACCGCAGCTTTTCGATCGTCCTTAGTGGACGAAGGCCCGAGTTTGCACCCCGTTGCTCCGAGCATCAGCACGATGGAGATGGCTCCGGCTTGCGCTTGTCTGTAGCGTTTCTGGAATCCCATAGTATTCTCCCGCGTCACGCTCGGAGTTGGATTAGCTGCCGCCGCCACAAATCTTCACATCGGGTTGCCGTCGAACGAGTTTCTTCTCGAAAACGTCCTTTGGCTGGAAATTTGTGTTGTTGCCGAGCCACTCCGCGTCTAGTCCTATCTGTCCCTTGGCTGTCATCGTAAATTGCTGACAGGGCACAAGGCTTTGCATTCCGGAGTGGGCCGCGGTCGTAGAAATCACGACCTGGAAGTAAGCAGCGCCTTCGATGGAAAGCGGATTCCCCATCTTCTTATTGACCCATTGGCCCACGATCGTGTGTTTCAACAAGACGTCGGAGAGGGACTCGACCAGGGTGCTCGGCAGCGGAATCTTAGCCATTTCGAACAACTCTTCGCTGCCCATACGGAGTTCGATCCGCGGAACGGCCATGGCAATCACGAGTCCGAAAGATGCCACGGGAGAGAAAGCAAAATTTTGGGCAATGTCCGCATCGCCTTCACCTTGTCCTTCCACTTGAGATTCGGCGCCGTCGAGCTGGATCCCTTCATCGCTCACGAATTTTACGTGGAACGTGCCGCGGGCGACTTCTTCTTTTGTCGTAAAGGCTGGGTGAAACAGCAACGCCTCGCTGATCTGGAGTGACATCGGCAGGTCCGTGAACTCAACCAGCGGAATGGATACTTTTCCGGGCAACTTGAAGCGAACTTCGTTCATCGGCGTTTTGTTTTCGGAGGTCTTAATCGTCCAGTCGAAATCGATATCGCCACGGAGGTCCAAATCCCGGAATTGAACGTGGACTGGCCCCTTTTCGGCGGCAACCATGCCAAATTGCTGGATGAAATTACTGATGGTCCCTTTGGCGCTGAGTTCGACATTGAGGCCATTTGCCTCGCGCGCCAGATGCACATCAAGATGCATGTTCCGGTCGTCGCCGCCGGGTGCATTGAACCGGTAGTGGACTTTCCATGTGGCGAAATCGCTGTCGTTGAACTCAACTTCTCCTTGGAACGAAGTTTGCGTTACATCGGCGTGGACGGTCGGCTGGACGAAGGCCTGTAGTTGATGCGAGAACTCTGAACGTGCAAATAAGGAAGCGGGCGCGGGTGTCATTTGCGCCGACGTCTGTCGAAGGATTTCACCGAAATTGACCGGTGCCTTCCATTGCACATTCGCGTTCGTTAGCGCTTCGCGCAACGACGCTCTTTCGGTGCCCACGATGAGATTCTTGGTGTTCGGGTCGACGGCGTACGCATCGACCTTGCGCAGATCCAGCCCCTGGAACAGTACGTAGTGACCGGGTACCAACTTCGCGCGAAGCTCGGGAGAATCCTCGAACAAGAAGATGCGGCGATCTTCGCTGACGCCACGAAGCGTTCGCGCGACGGTGGCCATGTCCACGATCGCCGTCTTGTCTGAGTACTCCACGTGGAATGCACTGCCGGGCAGGTTCAAGACACGGAGAGCTGGCCCATTGCGAATGCCTGGACCAGCTGGGAGTGGTTTGCCGGCGGCTTGTGCCTGTGTTGGGGCCCCCGCGCCGCCGCGATCGCGTTTGCATCCGCACAACACGATTGCGAAGCAGGGCAGCGCAGCAATCGAGCACAGCACGATTCGCTTGCTGAAGCTTGTCGGCCAGCGCTGGAATGCAGAGCCGTTCATTGTGCTATCGCAATCTGGAATGACCACACGGCGCCAAATACGAATCCGTCGCCCTGTCCGCGTGCCACGTCGGCCCCGGAGAATTTCTTCGTTTTGGAAACGGGCCGAAGCACGACGCCGTACTCGCCGGGCAACAGCGGGGAACCGGGCGTCAGCTTGTATTCGCCGGATTTGAGTTTCTGCGCTGCGGCGGGAACGCGCTCTTCGAGGAAGGAGGAATAGATTTCCCAGTCGGCTGCAGGACTGGCCTTGGCATTTTCCTTCCCTTGCGTTGCGCCCACGATGCGGCACGTGTTTTGTGCCGGTGTGAGCTTCACGATGGCCGGTTCGTACTCATCCGGGTTTATGCCTGGAGCGCCTGCGAAATTCACGGCAAACGCAGGTAAATAATTTTGAAAGACGCTTCCCGAGGACGGGTTGGTGACGCCCCAAACGTAGGTAACGGCCGGCTTGCGGTGCGCCATTACGTTCGAAAACAGGCCGCCCGCCTGTTGAACCGTGGCACCGCCCACGGGCGACGCAACCTTACTGGCGACGCCGTAGGTTGCAGTGCTGATGCCGCCTTGCAATGCCTGAGTGACGACGGAATCTGAGGCAAGGCTGGACATCGAGGTGGGCTTGGCCTTGGTTTGCGCGAGCTGTGTCTTTTCCAAAGTCAATGGTTGCGAGGAGCCTCCTTGAAGAACGGCGACGGTGGGCATTCGCCAAGCGGTGCCTGAATTTGCGCGCTGCCCGTCGGCGGCTGTTGTTGTGGGACCCGGCGTCGAAGAAGCGCCAGCAGGCTGTGCTGGCGGAGTTGCCGCCGCTTTCATTGCAGCCAACATCGCCTCCTGCTCTTTCCCGGTGACTCCTGCTTTTTTCAGAGCGATGAGCGCCGCTGGAGAGACGTCGTAATTCGGAGCATTCAGTTGAATCGCGGAGATGACGACGGACTCAGCGAGCCCACCTTTCACCATGTTTATGACATCGGCGTTGGTCAGCGCTTTCTGCTGCGCCAAGGAAACTCTCACGACGCACATTAGGAACACGAACCCGAATATCGCGATGCATTTCCGTTTCAAGGTTTTCTCTCCCTTCGCTCTTGTGGATTTGTATCCGCACGTCCACAGCCAAAGAGCGCCCTGCGCTCTTGAACGCCGATGGCTGGTCATTTCTTGCTGACTGCAATCTCGAAGTGACGCTTGTCAATACTGCCGTTGTTCTGCTGTGCTACCTCGTCCAGAATCAATTTCACCGGACAACCCCTGGCGCCAACCCACACAGTTCCTTTGTCGTAACTGGCCGCACCGAACATCGTCCGAAAGGTCCGCGCATCTGACGTATTCCCGCTCGTCGTGTCGATCGAATACTGTGTCGTGTTGTAGCCATTCATGGGCTCGTCGCCAATCCGCCTTAACGCGGAAGAGTCTTCGATGAATGCTACTCTCGCAGTCATCACGGTCAGGCCCCAACCCGAAAGATCGAGAACGGCCCTGCCCCAACTGGCTTCGTCGGATCGGGTACCGTGATATGTATGTGAGCCGGAATTGTCTTGAATCGTGACGTCCATCGTTTGCGGGGTGATTTCCGCTTCTTTGTCCACCGCGTTCTTTCCGTCCGACGATTTGAAAGAATAGTGGTAAGACTCGGGTGGGTTTTCGAGGTGGCTGCCCAGACAGTTGATGTCCACCTTCTGACCGGTGTCGCGTCCGCCTGCTGCAGATTGCTCCTTCGCGTCGGCTGATTTAGTGCTGGAACTGCATCCGGACACGGCGCCGAACAGCAGCACCAATACGGCAGCCGCGAGCAGCGCCCGGGTCGGAGATGCCGCCGTGTACTTTGCCATTTTTCTTCTCCTTCTCATGAGCATTCGATCGCACATGCGTTACGAAGTACGCTGTAGTTTAGTGACGTTCGTGTTAACACTCATAGTTCCGTTCCTCCTCCTGATCCTCGTGCTCCTGGGAACGGATTTCACTAAAAACCACTCTGCCAACGCCAAGGCGGAACACCGCGGGGCCCGACAACGGTGATGTCTAGTGCGTACGCTGAAACGCTTTGCGTGTGGCCGCCGGCGCCAGCCGATGTGCTCGTGCAGCTTTGCTCCTGCCAGGAGACGTGATACTCGCCCACCTGCGAATCATCGACTCCCCAATTTCCGCCGGACGTGTATTCGGCATTGCCTGGAGGAACATAGATGCATGCCATCTTCGACAAATCTGCGTGAAAGAACTGCACACTCGTGACTTGAAAGCCCGTCATCAGCTCGATGCCTCCATATTGACCCTGCTCGGGCGGAACCACGAGAATGCGGTCCGGCAAGCTATTGGAGAACGTCGCTCCTATAACTTGGCGAACGATCACGACCGTGTGGTTCCCCGAAAACAATGGGGGAGCAGAGGAGCCGCCGTAAATTGGAACCTGGCGTCCCTGGGAATCGAATGTGTAGGGAACGTTCACCGAGTACGGCGAATACGGAAGCAGTTGCGCGGCACGCGCCGCCACGAAGCTGTAGTGAACATCGGGGGAAAACCCACCTGACTTGTACTGCTGACCGCCGGCAATCTGGACCACCAAGGTCACCAGATCGGTGTCGTAGTAGCCGGAGGCGTTCGAGTCGATGTGGCCGATAATCTGCTGATCACTCCAGTCGCCGGGTGCGATTTCAAACTGCAGTTGGTCGGGATTGGGCCGAAACGGGATGGCTTGGGTCGCCCCGGAGACTGGCGAGATGTTCCGCGGGTAATGGAGAGAGCTGAGATACACTCGGCCGGGTTGGGTGCCGAAGCCGCAACCTTGAATCACATAGATGCCATTTGGTCCCGCAACTGGAGTGAAGGCGACCGTCTTCTTTCCGGACACGGCCGTAATTCCGCCTTCAAGGCAAATCTTCGTCTGCGGAGGTGAGGTAAGGGGTACCGTGTGGGCCCCCGCCGGAGCATTGTTCATCAGTGTCGGTTGGTTTGTTGTCCCAGGGGAGGAATTTCTGACCCCTGGAGAAGACAAGGTCTGACCCGGCCTGAGTTGCGGAGTGGGTTTGAGTAGTGTTTGAGGACCTAGGCGCTGTTCATTGAGGACAAGAGCGGTCGCTCGACTAGAGGCGTTGGTGGCTTGGCTAGTGCCACCGACAGCTCTTGCAGCACTAACATTACTGGCAAGCGCGTGCAGCAACTCCGGTTGTAACGTCCATTGCAGGCTGCCCGTCGTGCGCGCTTCCCCTGCCTTCGCGGCGCTCGGCACGCTCTTGACCTGGACGTGCTGATTCGGCAAAGGGGCGGACCTTTGGCCTTCCTGCGCGGACGAAGCGATCGAAGCGCACATCACGAATGTCAATCCAAGTCTCACATTCAGTTTCCGGCGCATGGCCTAAATCTCCTTTCGCTCGTGGCCTCCGTTGTTACATTCCGCTCCGCGTTAGTGAGCCGTTGTCGGCTTGCCGGTCCATGGATCAACGCCGCGGGGACCAGTGATCGTCACGTTCACTGCGTAGTTAGAACCCGGCTCAGATGTAAAACAGTCAGGCTGCCCAAAACCGCCGCATCCCGAGTAGCTGCATGCTTGCCCTTGCCACACCACGTGCATGTCGGTTCCGACGAATGAAAGGCCGAAAGTTCCTTCAGTGTGCACCGCCCCCGATTGGCACTCCAGATTCCGGTGGCAGAGCGCGCCGCTTTCCACGACAAAACCAGGCTGAAGATTCTTGAGCTGGTAAATATCCTCCCCGCCGGGCATCCAAACCGAAAAATTAGGATGATCTTTGTTGTAAGAAACTTTCGGGTCAGTCCAGGAAACCTCGGCGGTGTACCCAGCGATGTTGGGCACCACAGTGACGGACGAAGGCGAGGTGTATGCAGCCTGGAAGGCCGAGGTGTCGGTGGGAGTGAATTTGTTCAGGGAGAAATCCGTCTTCGGAATATATGGCAGCATCCTGGTCTCGCGAGCCGCGTAGAATTTGCAACCGCCTCGAGTGGCCTGTTTGCCGTCGTTGCGCTGGACGACCAGTGTTAGGCTTTCGTGATCGAGTAAGCCGGCAATGTTTTGATCGAGTGCGAGTTTGATTCCGTTGTCGCTCCACTCCTGGATCTGGAAGTCCTCGCGAAACGTGCTCTGGTAGTAGATGTAAGCCTTGGCGTTCGGGCCGCTGTCGCCGAACGAACAACCTGTAATGGTGTAGAAGTTGTATTTGGGATCGGGTGTGAAGGTTGCGGGCCCATCCAGACCGCTCACCGTCAAAATTCTCATCATCGCATCGCTCGTGCAGACGATAGCTGTGCCCGTCTTAATATTCGCGGGCATTGCGCCGAGCGAACCCACTGCGCTGCCCGGCGCGGGATTGGATGGAGGGTCGTGTTTTTGCGGCGTTTGGGGCGCAAGGAGCGTTGGATTCGCGCTGGTTGCGGAGGCCGCGGCTCCTGATGGGCTGCCCGTTCTTGCTCCCGACGCGGAGTTGGTCTGTAGCGGGATCGCTTGCGGCTGCGCGCGCCGTAGCGAGGAGGTCTTGACCATCTGCGATGCTTCCAGTTGCGCACCGCTTCTTTGCTTTTCGAGGACAGCGATAATCTCTCTGGAATTGAGATTGCCCACGAGCTGGGTATTGGGGTTTTTGACGGGCGAGGTTATCTGCGGCGAGCCAAGCTTGATGCTTCGGGGACTCGATACACCAGACTTCGTGCTGCCGTCGCCCATCATCGCGTTCAGGACGTTATTGCTGGCGCCGGCCTTGTGCAGATCGATGAGCGCATTCGGCGAAACATCAAACGCAGCGCTTCCAGACTGAACCGCAGCGCGGATCTCACGAATGATGTCGGATTCGCTCCGGCGTTCTTGCAACATGCGAACCACGTCAGAGTTCGTCATCCGCCTTATCTGGCTTTCCCGCGCAGCAGCGGGTGGATTCCTAGCAGTCTGCGCCGCAGAGATTCGTCCGCTAGCTGCCGCGGTCAGTAAAACGATCGCAACACTCGCGATCTGCATCCATTTGTTGTTCATAATAGCTCCTCACGTACCGACGAATTATTGCCCCTACTGCAATCCTTGCTGAACACGTTGAACGCACTGCTGGTCAGGCTTTCCGGTAAGCGGATCCGTGCAGCGCGGCCCGTACGCCACGACAACCAGCTGGTAGTACGAACCCGTATGGTTTTGCTTGTTAACCAGCGGCATTGCTGCATCAAAGCTGGAGCAAGAGGCGTCCGCCAGATAAACGCGCAAAGTGTTGCCGTCCCATTGGGTACGCCAGTTTCCGAATCGCTCGTACGACGTAGTGATATACGGCTGGAATTTGTCACTGCAGGTGATGTCAAAAGTTTTTAGCTGAGCCGACTTCGCATTCCAGCCCGGCGCCAGTCCGCTGAAATCGTAGGAGTCGTATTGCTGATTCGGGGCTTGTGTGCCGGGGTCGAACTTTTCGCCATCAACAAATCGGGAAACATACGCAGAGGGGCCCGCCGCTTTTCCATCAATAATTGCGGGCGAGGAGTATTCGGGACCGAACGATTTGTTGTCTTGGCTCCAGGTCACCAGGTGGGCCCAGCGAGAGGGAATCAACTCCAGCGGGGCAGTGCCGCGGACAGCATGAAACTTGAACCCGCCCTTGCTGGCCTGCGTTCCGTCCGCGCGCTGAATGACCAGCGTAACGTCGTCTTGATCGAGTACGCCGCTAACTTTTGGATCGAGGCTGAGCTTGATCCAGTTGTCATGCCACTCTAAGATCTGAAAATCCTCACGGAAGGCCCCGCCTTTGTAGAGATACGCCTTGCCGTCCGGAGCGAGATTGCCGAACGAGCAGCCGGAAATTGTATAAAGGTCATAGGCCGTGATGGGCGTAAAGATCGCGGGAGCCGGTGAGCCAGCGACAGTGAGTATTCGCATCGTTGGATTCGTCGAACAAGTGAGTGCCGTGTACCCCGAGCCGCTTACCGGGATTGCGGCAAGTTTGGAGGTTGTTGACCCGGCGATCGGCGGGTTCACAGTCCCACCTCCTGCCACACTCATTGAGCCAGAGCCTCCGCTATTTGGTGCAGCGGGAGACGAGCCCCCGGCCGCGGTCGATTTACCTGACGTCTTGGAAGGCGATTGCGCCAGCGACCTGTCCGCAGCGGTATTACCCTTCAAAAGGGCCCCGCCGCCTGAGGCCATGGGTTGGGACGATGCTCCCGGTAACAGGCCTGTAGGGTGGAGGCCCAACTTCATTTGATTAATTACTTCGGCGTCTACCGTCTGTTTCTGTTTCTGCAATGCGGCGATGAGCGAGCTCTCCGATTCGGTTGAGTGGGGGTTTTGGGTTTCGGTAGTCTGACTCGGAGAGGCGAAGTTGGGCCCAACAAAAAGTTTCGCGTCCTTCCTTGACCCTCTTTCAGAAGCGGACCGCGTCTGCTGCGAGTTGTCTTCGAGCCGCGCCGAGGAATTCGTTGCCGCAACCTTTTGCTGCGCAAGGGCCGTTCCGGCCGCCAAAAACGAAAGAAGAACGAGCGCTGTTTCGCGAATCATTGCTCAGCTCCTTTGCTGTACGGGCAGACTGCCCGAGCTTGGCCCTCACGTCAAAGGAACTGCAGCTTAAATAGGCCTGACTTGGTAAGATTCTGGAAACACCGGCTTTACAGCCGCAAATGAACTGCGGAGGGCTATCTTCCAGATTTGCTGCCTGGCACGGGTTGGCTCAAGCGCGCGATAATTTCTTCACTCTGACGAGCTGCCAACTCCAAGCCGTGTCCCCGCGACTCGGCTACGAGCATATTCAGGTGGGAGCAAGCCTGCGCCAAGTCGGTCCGCGCCTCAAGCTCAGCCAGAGCTTGACGGGCCTGGAGCTCGACTTGGTAGTAGCCCAATCGTCGAGCAGTTGCTAAAGCGGAGCTTAATTCCCGTCGCGCCTCGGCTACGACCGTCGGCTTTCCCGGTGCTTTGGCTGAGGTAACCCGCGCGTGCTGAATAGCGACGGGAAGCTTTATCGCAGGATCGAAGATCGACGCCGCAAACTTGGCGGCGTGGTTGATCGCCTCGTCAGCTTCGGGGACTTTGCCTGCGGCCAGATCTGCGCGGCTGAGAGTGAGATAGGCTCCCGCCGATGCTGGATCAGATTTCTCTTTCTCGAGCTCGGGAAGAATCGGTGTGATCAGGGCTTCGACTCGCTCCTGGTGGCCTTCTGAGAGAAGCAGCTCCGCGAGGGCCAACTGAGTTTCGGCGACCAGATCTGACTCTCCAAGCTGCTGCCGTAACGCAAGCGTTTCCTCGAATTCCCTCCGAGCACCGGCAAGATCGGCTGTTGCTTCCAACGCTTGCGCGTGGCTCATCATGGCGGCGGTTCGTTCCCGGTAATGGCTCGCACCCAGGGGGAGCTCGGCGAGCGCGCGTTTGGCACTTTCGAGCGATTCCTTCGGAAGTCCCTGGGTCAATTGCAGATCGGCCATACGAGTAAGGAAATAGCCTACGTTTGAAGCATCCAGGGAGGCGCCGCGTTCGAGTCCTTGCTGATAGAGCCGTCCCGCACGCGGCAAGTTGCCGCGGAGGAATTGCACATCCGCCAGGTTCGCCAGCGCGGACAGTTCGTTTGGTTCGTCGCCAGCCTGGTGAAAATCCGCCAGGGCCTCCTGGAAGATTTGCTCGGCACGTTCGAGTTGGCCTTCATTGAGATAAACGAGCGCCATATTGTTGAGCACCGCGCCGGTTTTCTCCTGTTCACCCAATTTTCGGAGCATCAGCAGCGCGCGCTGATACGTCTGCAATGCCTGCTGCTGATGACCTTGTCCCCCCTGCAGATCGCCAATTAGGCGCAATGAATCGGCTGCGCCCAAACTATTTCCCGCACCCAAAAATGCGCTATAGGCCTCCTCACAAACAGGCGCTGCCTCGTTTTGGTGTGCGCGATAAATCATGATTACGCACTGCTGTTTTCGGGCTTGCGCAGCTATCAGCTTCTTGTCCTGGACAAGCGCTTTGGTGGTCGCCTTCCGCACAAGCTCCAGGGCAGCCGACTCTTCGTGAGTGAGGCCAGCTTCGGCTAGATCGATGCGTGCGTCATCCGAAGCGGCTGTGGGCAATTTTCTTAGCCGTTGCAAAGTGGCGCGCGCTTCGCTTTGGTGGGCGCCTGCCGCTTGTGTGGCCGCCAACTGCAGGCCGTATTCAAGATCGTCTGGGAACAACTGGAACAACACCGAGTAAGCCGAAGCTGCCTTATCATGATTGCCGGTTGCCTCCTGATAGTCGCCTCCAATGAGCAACTTTTCTGCTCGTGGCAACTCTTGGGACAGATCCAAAGCTTTCCTGATTTCCTGCCGCCGATTTTGTTCATAACCTAACGCCGACCAGGCTCGGGCCAGCATGACGTGCGCCAAGGGAAACTTCGGATCCGCCAGCGTCGCCTGCTCGAGAAGGTTCTTTGCAGCCATAGCGTCGAACTGTCGAAGTCTCTCCAAACCCAGTGCATAGAAACGTGCTGCGTCTGTATCGGCGGGAAGAGATGCCAACACTCCTGCCTGGTCGGATCCGGCGAGTCCCGGCACGCCAAGTCTTTCACGCAGTCGTGCACCGACCTTGGAAATCAGCCGGAACAGATCTTGGGTTGCCCCCACCTCTGCGATTTCCGCAAGGATCTCCCCGTGCATGGAATCCTGCAGCCGGACGTCTAAACGTATTTGCCGTTGTTCCGTCGTTCCGGTGGTCGTGAATGCGCCCAAAATGAGGTAGTCGCTATTCAGCGCGGCGCCGATCTTTGACGTCGTATCCTGATTTAAAGTGTCGGTCCGCGACCACGGCTCGCTGATCCACAAATTGACTACGTCTTGCCCCGGCACCAACCGCAGTTTTTCGCCGCCCGCCAATTCCGTTCCCAACATCTCCGTTAACCCAGTGGATAGCCATGCGTCGCTGGCTTTTCCAGAGATATTGTGGAACCCAAGCACTGCGATTGACTTGCGGACAGTGATCGGAGCGGCTTGCGCCGTGCGCGACAAGCCGTGCCCGTTCAAGGACGATGGCAGATGGCCCCGCATTAGCCAGCCTGCAATCCCCAAAATAAGAATGGTCGCTACGAGAGAAACCAAGACCGCACGCATCGACGAGCTTCGCTCTTCAATTCGCACGACTGCTGTCTGCTGGCTTTGATCCGAGCTTCGTGCTGCGCTGAGGCCTGCTGCTTCGCTTACTCCAACGCTGGGCGGACCGGGGCTTCCAACGACAGAGCGCGGATTCTGAAGATCGTCGCGGCCGGCAGCAGCCACTATTGGAGCGATGAACCGGTAACCGCGGCGCGGCACCGTCTCAATAAATCGTGGATTGTCGGCGTCGTCATCGAGCGCAGCCCGTAGCTTCTTCAAGATCACATTGAGACTGCCGTCGAAATCGACGTGCGTGCCGTCCGGCCAAAGGTTTTGACGAAGTATCTCCCGGCTGACAAGATCTCCCCGTGCTTGCAACAGCAGGATCAGGACCCGAAACGGCTGCTCCTGGATTTTGATTCGCGATCCATTGCGCGTGAGGGTGTTATTCGTTGAATCTGCTTCGAATTGCCCGAAGCCAAACATGCGCGCCGAGGAGAATTGCGGTTGCATACGCCCGAGAGATGCACGCGATATTAGCACACGGTAGGACATAATTTGAGATTGATGTCCAACTTGTTGATTCCGAGCAACAGGAGCCTGGAACTTTTAGATTGCTAAACCGTTGCCAGGATTCGCTTGCGGGTTGCCAACATGGAAACCTGCGGACAGACGGGACGTTTTCTGATACTAATCCGGTATCGCTCACAATGATTTTGGTTTCAGAAATTGTTTTCAGAAATGGGGGAACTTCCCGTCTGTCCCCGAGTTTCGAGTTTCTGAACTCGATTTCGGCCTCAGTTGTACCGAATGTACCGAAAATGAAGGTCGAACAAGCAGAGCAGGCTGTAGCGTAAGTGCTTGCAATATGAGAAATTAGGGAGAGTGCGCCCATAGCGCCGTTGGACTGAGCGTCTGCCCTTGCGGCAGAGGCTCACAGCCTGCAAAATGGTATCGTCACTCGCGATAAATGATTTAGAATCAACACGGCTAGTGCGCCCGTAGCTCAGTTGGATAGAGCGTCTGCCTTCTAAGCAGAGGGTCGGG
>WNGK01005061.1_pt1 | contig 23381 bp, 25 predicted proteins | sample 5400601 | NCBI WGS metagenome assembly WNGK01 (sample SAMN13153376, study PRJNA577476) | soil metagenome | isolation source: 60 cm soil or saprolite under Garry oak tree replicate 1 | place: USA:California | collected 2016-06-15
AGCCCTTGGATCCGCTCGGTCACCTTCTCAGGAGCAACGAGACGAGTGCCTACTGCCAAGCTCGCGAGCCACCGTTGATTTCTCTCAGGCCGGTGGCGGAAGAGCCAGTTCCCGATAATCCGCGGCCGGTCTGGCACTACCCTCTCTAGGATGTCCTCGTTGATTCCATTAACCTCGGAACACTCAAAAAATCCTTTGGGATTGCGCGCGTTTGCTCGGTAGAGATTGTCCCCCATATAGTAGCCTGCCTGCGAAAGGACACCCGCCGCCATGCTGGTACCGCTCCGACCTGATCCGAGAATCAATAGATTACGCATAACCGAGAGGGATCGAGCTCCGATAGCTGCGAGTGTGCACAGCCGTCGTTTTCAGCTCCAACAACTCTGCCACGCTAATCGTCATCCACCGCGGGGAGAGGTCATCTCCCATTCAGCATTCGAAAGGAACCAGCCTTGAGGTCCAGTCTTAGGTAGCTTGCCGGTCAGGAAATAATCAGATGCTTCGATGGTAATTATGGCAAGGTCATCCCAAACTCTGACCTTCTGGTTAGCGTCATACAAAGCAGCCATTAGCTTGTAAGTGCCAGGACAGAGCTTGCAGTCCCTCCAATGCACCCTCACTTGAGTTTCGCTGTCCAGCTTCCAACTATTCTTGAGCTGAAAATCTGTATGCAAGGTCGTTAGTCGCTCCGAGCAGCTGTTGAGAATGCCAAAGCCCAGGCGCGGATGATACAGGGGGTATGGCGGAGATAATATTGCGGAGATTGTTATGCTCTCACCTGCTCCGAACGAGATAGCCCGTTCGCCTCGTACGTTAAAAATCTCTAAGTTACTGATGATCTCATCGCCGTACAAACCGGAATGGTTGACGTTTTTGCCAATCAGGTACTCTTCGATTGCAGCATCCACTTGTCCCATAAAACTCACACGGCCCGCTTGCAATAATAGCGCTCTACCGCAAAGGTTTCTGATTGCCGCCATATTATGACTAACGAAAAGAATAGTTCGCCCTTCGCGATGGGAGACCTCGTCCATTTTCCCAAGACATTTCTTTTGAAATTCAGCGTCGCCGACGGCCAAGACCTCATCGACAAGTAAAATTTCAGGTTCAAGATGCGCAGCTACGGCAAAAGCGAGCCTCACATACATGCCGCTCGAGTATCGTTTTACCGGCGTATCCAAGAACTTTTCAATTTCAGCGAAGGCCACGATCTCGTCGAATTTCCGGCGAATCTCTGCGCGGCTCATCCCCAGGATGGCGCCGTTCATAAAAACGTTCTCGCGTCCGGTTAGGTCCGGATGAAACCCGGTGCCGACCTCGAGAAGCGCTCCCACTCTGCCGTAAATATCGGCAGCACCGGAGGTCGGCTTTGTGATGCGAGTCAAAATCTTCAGCAACGTACTCTTACCTGCTCCGTTAGGCCCGATGATTCCTACCACTTCTCCCTTCTCAATTTCGAACGAGACATCTTTAAGCGCCCAGAACGTCTCCGACGTAGATTTCCCGGTGCGCCTCAAACGCGCTACCAATCGTCGTGGCAAACTGACGAGATCGTCGTACAGCGTCCTATGGCCCACTAATCCGTTCCGCTCGTGGGCGATCTTAAAAGACTTGCTTAGATTCTCGGCAGAAAGGGCTATGTCGGACATTTTTAAAATCTACAGCGGAAAAATTAAATGATGTCTGCAAAGTCACGTTCGACGCGGCGAAAGAAGAAGGCGCCGCTGAACAATGCCAGCAAGGACATAATAATTGTAAGGCAAAGAACCGGTAAGGTCAAAGCGCCGCGACCGAGGACCGCCCATCGGAAACCTTCAATGAAGCCGACCGCTGGATTCAGGGCAAACAAGGGCTGCCACCGCGGGGATACGATGCTCATCGGATAGACAACCGGGCTGGCGTACATCCAAATCTGGGCAAAAAATGGCAAGGCATAATTGCAATCACGGTACCTCACGCTGAGCGCAGAGAACCAAAGCGCCACACCCGTGGCAGCCATGGCCATCAAGAAAAGAAAGCCAGGTAATGCAGCAAGCCGAAGTGTCGGAGGCACCCGATAAACCGCCATAAAGATAAACAGCATGATAAGCATCACCGAAAAATCGATCAGTGCCGCAAATATATGTGAGAGCGGAATAAGCATCTTCGGAAAGTACACTTTGGAAACGAGCTGGGCATTATTGACCAGACTGTTGCTGGCCCGCTGCATCGCTTGGGAGAAGTAATTCCAAGCCGTTAGGCCGCAGAAAACAAATAACAGGTACGGCGCGCCGTCGCTGGGAAGCCCCGCCACGTGGCCAAAAATCACAGCCAGAATGATTGCCGCGATGAGCGGTTGTAGCGCGACCCAAGCCACCCCAAGCGCCGTCTGTTTGTGGGCAACCTTGATGTTGCGCTCAACCAGGATCCAAAGCAGATCGCGATATTGCCAAAGCTCGCGAAGGTTTAGTGCGACCCAGCCTTTGGTCGGCCGGATCCGAAGTGTTGGCACTAGATGTCGCCGTGGCGTAACAGCGGAAATCGATTCCGATTCCGCGTATGCGACGGCGGACGAAGATTCTGGGCTCACGAGGGCCAATATCGAGAAACTGCTCATTCAACGCAAGTGACGCGCGCTAGAACTCAAAATCCCATTTGCTTGCGCTTTGCGATGCGGGTTCTAGTTTGGCGCGGTGAAAAAAATCGAGGCGATCATCAAGCCGTTTAAAACGGAAGCGGTGAAAGACGCGCTCGCCGCGGTCGGCATCGAAGGAATGACGCTTAGTGAAGTCCGCGGGTTCGGCCGGCAAAAAGGCCACAGTGAAATCTATCGAGGCAGCGAATACACGGTCGATTTTCTGCCGAAAGTGAAATTTGAGATCGTGGTGGATGACGATCGCGCCCAGCGCGTGGTTGAGGCGATCCTGCAATCAGCCAGAACCGGAAAGATTGGCGACGGAAAAGTTTTCGTGACGGACGTGGAAGAAGCGATCCGGATCCGGACGGACGAACGCGGAGGCGAAGCGGTGTCGTGAAGCAGAACAAAAGCAAACGCCCAACGCCGAACGTCGAACGCCGAATATCGAACGAAGCGGTGTCATGAAGGAGAGCAAGAGCAAACGCTCAACGCCGAACGCTCAACCCCGAACGTCGAACATCGACCGGAACGGCGAAGGTTTACGACTCAAGGAGTCGCCAAATCGAGAGTACGGCAATCGCCGTCAGTATGACCTTGAGGACAGGCTGCTGGAGTTCGCAGCGAAGATTGTTCGGTTGGTAGAACTTTTACCCAATACGAAGGCTGGAAATCATATTGCGGGGCAACTTCTGCGTTGCGGGACGTCACCGCTTTCCAATCACGGCGAAGTTGAAGCCGCCGAATCGCGAAAGGATTTTCTTCATAAACTGCGCATCTGCCTTAAAGAATTACGCGAGACCAAACGATGGTTGCGTCTGGTCGGTCGATTGAATTTAATTGACGTGTCTGACCTGGGCGGCTGCCTCAATGAGACTGAAGAACTAATCAGGATCTTCGTTGCCAGCGTTGGGACCGCGGAAAAGAATACGAAATGATTCCGCGCTTCTCTGACTTTGACATTGGACGTTCGATGTTGGGCGTTCGACGTTTCCTTCCATTCACATGAACGATTTGTTGTTGTCGATCTTGCTTGGGATTGTCGAAGGCCTGACAGAATTTTTGCCGGTGAGCTCGACCGGACATCTCCGCATCGTTGAAGCGCTCTTCAAGCTGAATCTGCACGACAGCTTCTGGAAGATGTACACGATCGTGATCCAGCTCGGGGCGATCCTGGCGTTGCCGGTTTATTTTTGGAAACGAATCCTGGAATTTCTAGCGACATTCCCAAAAGGCGAGCGGGGCGATCGCAATTTTCTGACCCATCCGTTGAGTCTGACAATTGTCGCGTTCGTGGTGACCGCCTTGCCATCCTGGGCATTGACCAAAGTGATCGGTAAAAATCTGGAAAGCCTTTGGGTGATCAGCATCGCGTTACTGGTCGGCGGCATCGCGATGTGGATTGTCGATGCAACTTTTACGCGAGTGCGGGTGACGCACATGGAAGAAATGAATTTGTTCCAAGCGATTTGGATTGGCGCCTGCCAAATTCTTTCGGCGGTTTTTCCCGGAACATCGCGCTCAATGAGTACGATTGCGGCCGGACAAATCGTGGGCTTATCGCGTCCGGCTGCACTTGAGTTTTCGTTTTTTCTTTCGATGCCGACGATGACCGTTGCAACCCTGTACGATCTCTACAAGACGCTCAAACCGAGTCGAAACGCGATTGACGAAGGCAATCTCGCGCCGCTCACAGTCGATCCGCACCAATGGGTCGTACTCGCGATTGGGTTCGTCGTTTCATTTATCGTCACCGAATCGTCCTTGCGATCGTTCTCTTGATTTTGCTAATGCGCGGTTCGATTTGAAACCAATGGAATCGGCCGAAGCGATCCTGCCCGACCTGCAAAGCTGCGTCCTGTGCGAAGACGTCCGCTGCGAATTCAACGGCATGAACACGCTGGTCGGCGTCCTCAACGTGATCGCCGCGCCGTCGTTGCCGATCAATTATTTGCGTCTCTGCATCTGGACACGGTGGTGCAGCGGCGCTGGGAAATTCCGGCAGAGATCGCGCATCATCGGGGTGGACGAACAAAATGTGCTGGCGGAGGCGGCAGTGGAATTTGAGCTCAAGGAAATGGAAGGGCACGCCACCAATGTTCATTACTTTGGTGGGGTCCAATTTCAGCAATTCGGTCTGCACCACGTGGAGATTTATTTGCAGGAGGAATTGCGATTACGTTTTCCGCTGCCGGTGGTGCGAATTCAGCGGAAATAGCGCGGACCGAGTTTTTCACCACGGTCTGTGAATAACTGCTTGCCACCCGAGCGTGCTTTGTTTATCACAATCGGCGTTCATGGTTGGGAAGGTCGTCATTGGAGGGTTGGTGGGTGTCTTGATCTCAGTCGGGACAAGCTCTGCCCAGCAGGTCGAAGTGCCTCGGGAGAAAGCCGGCGCGGTTGTGCACTTACCAAAGCGTCCGACCGCTCAACCGGTGGTTGAAGTCATGCCGCAAACTGTGGCCATTGTTGAGACGTCCCATTCTTCCCCACCCAAAGTGAGCATCGAGCAGATGCGGCAGGCTGGAGCGTTAGCCGCGCAAAAAGTCAGGGAAGAAAATCACGAGATTGAAACCGATGCGAGCCCGCCGGATTCGCCCGCTTCGCAAGCGAAGAAGCAAATCAGTGCGAATGCGGTGCGCCCGATTGATCGACCGTCACATGAATCCGACTCCGCCGCCGCGCAACCAATCAGTTTTTCGGGACAGATGGCGTTCACGAAATTGGCGGACGGCTTCGACTTGCCGGTAGGTAAGCCTGACGGCCGCGGATATTACAAAGCTCGCGGAATGCGGGCTCACGGACATCTCGGCGAGGACTGGGACGGAGTGCGTGGGGGTGACACTGATCTGGGCGATCCGGTGTATGCCATTGGCGACGGCGTCGTTGGCGACGGCGTGGTTGTTTTTGCCCGTGACTGTCACCAGGGTTGGGGAAACGTGATCATCATTCGGCATGCCTATCGCGATGGCTTGGGCGTGCGCAATGTCGATTCGCTTTACGGGCATCTGCAGAAAATTCTTGTTCATCGCGGCCAGGCGGTGAGACGCGGGCAGCAAATTGCCGCGATCGGCAACGCGCATGGTCTCTACGATGCGCATTTGCATCTCGAAGTGCGCAAGAACATCGCGATCGGAATGAGTCGCGACAAATTTGCGCAAGATTTTAGCAATTATTACGATCCCTCGGAGTTCATTGCCTCACATCGACATTTGCAAACCAGCGGCGCGAGTTACCGCATCGCGATGAACACGTTTACTTACGATTCCAGAATTCACTGGGACCAGCTCCGCAATTACTCGCACGCGCGCACCGGTGGCGGATCGAGCGAATCGGCCTATGCGCTGAAGAAAGCGGTCGCGTCGCAGAGCGCGACCGCTCACTAGACGATTTGATCCAGATCAAACTCGCCGCATCAAGACGAGAATTATCACGATCAACAGGATCAATCCGAGCCCGCCGCTTGGATAGTAGCCCCAGCCGGCGCTGTACGGCCACGTTGGCAAAGCTCCGAGCAACAACAGAATCAGGATGAGGAGTAGAATAGTGCGCATCAACCTTCCTACGCAGGCGCCGCGGAGGTTGGTTGTTTCTTTTTGCGAAATCGTCCGGGCTTGAAAACCGCTTGCGCGGAGACGCGCGGTTCTTATCATTCGTGGGCAAGTCCCGACTGCGTCTTGCCAGATGCGTCGGGAAAATTTTTTGCCCGAGTTTTGAATTGAAATGGCAAACACGATTTTAGTCGGCGCGCAGTGGGGCGACGAAGGAAAAGGGAAAATCATCGACGTGCTTACGAGTAAGGCCGATGTGATTGTCCGCAGCCAGGGAGGTAACAATGCAGGGCACACCATCGTCCACGGCGGTGCGACTTATATTCTTCATCTCATTCCTTCGGGGATTTTGCGCCGCGGAAAAGTTTGCGTCATCGGAAACGGCGTGGTTGTCGATCCGATCGCGCTGGTGGCCGAGATCGGGCAGTTGCGCGGGCTCGGAGTAAAGATCGGTAAGAACCTTTTGGTGAGCAATTGCGCCCACTTGGTTATGCCTTATCACCGGTTGCTCGACGAACAGCGTGAATTACGAAAAGGCCGCGCGAAAATTGGAACGACCAAACGCGGAATCGGCCCGGCTTATGGCGATAAAGCGGCGCGCACCGGTCTGCGGGTTTCTGATTTGATGCAGCCGATCTTGTTCGCAAAGAAACTGCAAGCGAAGATCCGCGAGAACAACAGCATTCTCCAGGCGCTTGGGGCAAAGCCGATCAATTATCGCGAAGTCCACGAGGCTTATCTCGCCGCCGGCGAAAAGTTGCGGCCGTTTGTCACAAACACGGTCGTTTATCTGCATCGCGCGCTTGAGCGAGGGAAGGAGATTTTGTTCGAGGGCGCGCAAGGCACGTTTCTCGACATCGACCACGGCACTTATCCGTACGTGACTTCTTCCAATACCACTGCCGGTGGCGCGTGCACGGGGACCGGTGTGCCGCCGCATCGAATGGATCGCGTGGTTGGGGTAATGAAGGCTTACACGACGCGGGTAGGCGAGGGGCCGTTACCGACCGAAGATCGACATCTTGCGCAGAGGCTTCATTCCCTCGGCCGGGAGTTCGGCGCTACCACCGGCCGGGCCCGTCGCTGCGGATGGTTCGACGCCGTGGCGACCCGCTATGCCACGATGATCAACGGGATCGATGAACTGGCGATCACGAATTTAGACGGGCTGGACGATGTCGATCCGATCAGGATTTGCGTCGGATACCGGCTGAACGGGAAACGCCTTGAAGTTCCTCCGTGTGATGTGGTCCAACTCGATAATTGCGAGCCGATCTATGAAGAGATGCGGGGCTGGAAGCAATCTACGACTTCCGCGAAAAAACTTTCGCAACTGCTTTTGCCCGCAAGAAATTACGTTAAGCGACTCAGCCAACTCACGGGCGCCAAGATTTCCATCGTCAGCGTCGGCCCCACCCGCGCCCAGACGATCTTTGTTTAACGATGCCTCCAAGTGCCAAATCCGTCCCGCGGCACATCGCGATCATTATGGATGGGAACGGTCGCTGGGCCAAAGCACAAGGCCTGCCCCGGATCAGGGGTCACGAGGAAGGAGCGCGGGCCGCCCGCGAATGCGTCGAGGGCTGCGCCGAATTGAAGGTTGAATACCTGACTCTCTACGCTTTTTCGGCCGAAAACTGGCAGCGCCCGAAAAGCGAAGTTTTCGCCCTAATGAAGCTCTTGGAAAAGTTCCTCAAGGAAAAAACACCGGAACTGATCGAGAAAAATGTTCGATTGCAAGCGATCGGACGACTCACCGATTTGCCCGACATCTGCCAGCAACAGTTGCACAAGTCGATCGAAGTGACCGCCAAAAATACCGGCGTCACTTTAATCCTGGCCCTGAGTTACGGTGGACGACTCGAGATTATCGACGGGATCAAGAGTCTGCTCCGCGCGATTGAGCTCGGTCACATCGACAAGGCAATGATCGACGTCGAGATGTTCAGCAAACATCTTTACACCCGATATTATCCGGATCCCGATCTTCTCATTCGCACTTCAGGCGAGATGCGTTTGTCGAATTTTTTGCTTTGGCAACTTTCCTACACCGAAATGTACGTGACTCAGAAGATGTGGCCCGATTTTACGAAAAAGGATTTGTTTGGCGCGGTGGAAGAATACGGGCGACGTCAGCGGCGATACGGCGCGGTTGAGTAAATTAAACGAACGCCTCGGCCACGGAATCGGCGAGAGCTTTTCCCGCGCGCGTTAAAAGGAAATTGCCACCTGATCTCCGAAGTAAACCCAGTCTGATAAACTCGCGCGTTTCGTCTGGAAACGACTCCAGCAATTGCGCCGGGGCACCATCGGCTGTTCGCAATCCAAGCGCGATTCTCTCGGCGCGTTTCATGTCCGATGTGAGCTGCTCGACCGAGCTCTCCGTCGATTTTCCGGAAAGAACAGCGTCCGCGTAACGGCGAAAGTCTGAAATGTTTTGCCATCGCGTCATACCAACCGTGGAAAAAGCGCTCGGCCCAATCCCCAAATAATCCGAGCCCGACCAATACGCGCGATTATGCGCCGATCGAAAACCCGGTCGCGCGTAATTCGAGATTTCGTAATGCTCGTAGCCGGCCGTCTCTAGGATCGACATCGTCATTTCGAAAAATTCGGAATCAGTATCGGGGTCCTGGCGAAACTCGCCGCGGGCCTGGCGTAGAAAAAATTCCGTGTCTTCCTCATAAGTCAGACAATAAGTCGAAACGTGTTCGGGCTTCAGCGACACGGTTCGCTCCAACGTGCTTTGCCATTGTTCAATCGTTTGTCCGGGCAGTCCGAACATCAGGTCGACGTTGATGTTGGAAAATCCGGCGTCGCGCAAAATTTGAAACGACTCTTCGCCTTGTTTTGTATTGTGCTCGCGCCCGAGCAATTTCAGCAAATCATCGTCCCAGGACTGAATGCCGAGACTGATTCGGGTGATCCCGAGCCGTTGCAACAGCGCCGCTTTACTCTGGAACACGCTTCCCGGATTTGCTTCCATCGTCCACTCGATCAGTTTCGATAAATCGAGCGCGTCCCGGAAACCGCCGAGAAGAAATTCCAATTGGGCCGTGGTCAGCGCGGTCGGTGTGCCGCCACCGAAATAAATTGTCGATGGAATAAGATGCCGATCCTTCGCCTCTTGCCGGAGCTCCCCGAGAAGCGCCTCACAAAATCGCGGCGTTTGCGAGCGATCGAGCAACTCTTTGTAAAATGCGCAGTACGGGCAAATCCGCGCACAAAAGGGAACGTGGACGTAGATATGGCGGATCGTGTCGGCAACGTTGGTGGAAATGTAATCCACGGGACTACTTAAAGATTCGCTAGTGTCTGTTGTCATTCCGAGCGGAGTCGAGGAATCTCTAGATGATTCCGACTGCACTTCAGCAACAGAAATAGTAAGAGATGTCTCGACTTCGCTCGACATGACAAACTGCCGAAACGTAGCTCTGGTTTGCTTCTGCGCCATTGGCAGCGCGTTTGCGCAAGTTCCGTCGCCTTCGCCGGAGAAGTCGATGGTCTACACGGTTCACGACGCTGCCGCGATTGTTGGTTACGAAACCAATTCGCGCGCAGTCCGAGCGATGGTGGATCGGCTGGTTCTAGCGGTGACGGGTCAACCGGACGTCGGCAAGGCCTGGGGGTCGCTGGTTGCGCCTAACGACAAAATTGGAATCAAAATTTCCGCCGCCGGCGGGGAACTGTTTACCACTCATCACGACGTCGTGACCGCAGTGGTAGAAGGTTTAGTGGCCGCGGGCCATCCGCGCAGCAGCATTATTGTTTGGGACCGTTCGCTCGAAGGAACAAAGGGCGCCGGTTACAAAAAGAGCGACGGTTTTGAATTAAAATCGATCCCGCCGCGGGATGGCTATGATCCAAAAGCAACTTTGACCGCGCCACTCCTCGGAAAATTGGTTTGGGGCGACGTCGACTATATCAGTGACGGGGGGAAGAGCGTGCCTTTGTCGGACACGGAAAATACAAGCAGCGTCAGCCATTTTTCGCGCATCCTTTCGACCCAGGTGACAAAAGTCATCAATATTCCGGTAATGAGCAACAGCACAACGAACGGCATCGCAGGCTGTCTCTACAACATGACCATCCCCAACATCGACAATTGGCGGCGCTTCGCGCTCGGCACCGGTTTTGGTGCGGAAAGCGTGGCCATCATTTACAGTAATCCGGTCATTTCGCAGAAAGTTGTTCTCAATGTGATGGACGGCCTGATGGCGCAATATGCCGGAGGTCCGGAATCGCAACCCAACTTCGCCCTTCATCATGCGACACTTTACGCGAGTAAAGATCCGGTGGCGCTGGATACGGTGGCGCTGAAGCGACTCGATGAATGGCGATCGAAAGAGAATTTCCAGCCCATCGGTCGATTGGCGAGTTACGTGCAAACGGCCACTACGGTTGGCCTCGGCAATTCAGAGATGAGCCGGATCGAGGTGAAAAATGCCGGCCGATGACGATTCATTAGGCCAGGAAAGAGAGTCCGCCGTTTCTCCTCCGGATTTGCGGGGATCGATTTTGGCGTCGGTCTCACGCTCGTTTTATCTTTCGATCCGGCTCCTGCCCAAAAAACTGCGCGACCCGGTTTCGCTCGGCTATTTGCTCGCGCGCGCATCAGACACGATCGCCGATACAACCGAGCTGCCGATCGAATTGCGGACCGAAAAATTGCGTCTGCTCGCGCGCGGAATCCAGGGCAAGGCATTGGGCGATGCGATTGTCGATCTGAGCGCGTCGCTCGCGCCGTTGCAGAAAAACAAAGCCGAGCGCGCGCTGATTGAAGCGCTGCAGCCATGTCTGGATTGGCTCGATCAAAGCGAAGTCGTGGATCGCGAAGAAGTCCGGGCTGTGCTGGAGCAAATTAACCGTGGCCAAATCCTCGACCTCGAGCGTTTCCGAGATCCAAAGCGAATTGTTGCCTTGGAAACGTCGGCTCAGCTTGACGAATACACCTATCTCGTCGCCGGCAGCGCGGGAGAATTTTGGACCCGGCTTTGCTTTCGCCATCTGCGAAAGTTTGCCACGCGAAGTGAAGACGAGATGCTCGCGATGGGGAAGCGCTACGGCATGGGTCTGCAATTGATCAACATCTTGCGCGATGCCGGCACGGATCTTCGCACGGGCCGCTGTTATTTTCCGAACGATGAACTGGTGGTGGCCGCGATGGAGCCGTCCCAAATTTTGCGCGAACCGGAACGATTTCAGCCAATCTATCGCAAGTGGCGAGAGAAAGCAGAGCGGGGGATCGAGGCGGGACTACAATACGCCCGCGCGATTCGAAATCGCCGCGTTCGGACAGCGACAGTTCTTCCGGCGCTGATCGGGGCTCGCACTCTCGCGCTCTTGCGCGATGCCGCCGCAACCGTGCTCCGCCGACGCATTAAAGTTCCACGACGCGAAGTGCGCGCGATTGTTGCGTCGCTCGTTCTTGGATTCGGTGCAGGATCGCGCATCGAGTCGCTCTATCGCGACCTGTCGCGATAATCGCTCGCCTTACAAAAAATAATTGCGCTGCTTTTCGCTGATCGGTTTCTCGAGCCGCTCCAGAACTTGCATCATATCTTCCCAAACCTTGCGTTTTTCCGAAGGCGATTGGTTTCGGAGCAGATACGCGGGATGATAAGTGATCATCAACGGCGTACCGTCGAATGAGTTCCAACGCCCCCGCAGTTCGCGCATCGGCGAACGCGTCCCAAGAAGTCCTTCCACTGCGACAGCGCCAAGCGCGACGATTACTTTCGGTTTAATGATGTCGATTTGTTCCATCAAATACGGGCGGCAGGTTTGCATTTCGCGCGGTGTTGGCGGGCGATTTCCAAACGAACCGGCTGGCACGTCCGGGCGACACTTTAGAACATTGGCGATGTAAACCTCTTCGCGCGTGAAGCCCATTGCCTTGATGATCTTAGTGAGCAATTGGCCGGCACGGCCGACGAACGGTTCGCCCTGTGCATCTTCATCCGCGCCCGGCGCTTCGCCAATGAACATGATCTCGGCGTCTGGATTGCCGACGCCGAAAACGGTCTGCGTCCGCGTGCTCGCGAGGTTCGGACATTTCGTGCAAGCGCAGACGCGAGATTGAACCGAAGCCAACTGTTCAATCTTGTCGATGCCTGGCCGCCGCAGGCTCGGCGAAGGCGGATCGAGCTTTGTCTCGCGAACGTTGCCGGAGGTGCGGAACGTTGCGACTCGGTTCAGCGCATCGAGGACGCTTCGCGATACGCACGGACGATACGCCCTTTCGTCGCGCATGCGCTCGAGAGTTTGGAGGACCGCTTCGAGCGCCTGCGGAAATTGCATCAACCGCATATTGGGAAGTTTTGCGCGAATCGGCAAATGATTTTGACTCGCGAAAGCTTTCGGAGTTGATGATGCGCCGATGAGTTCGAAGCTAAGCGACTACAATTATCCGCTGCCCGAAGCACTGATCGCCAAGCATCCGCTGCCGCGGCGGGACGAGTCGCGCATGATGGTGTTGCATCGCGGCTCGCGAACGATCGAACATCGACAGTTTCGTGATCTGAAAGCCTTTTTGCAGTCGGGCGACATGCTGGTCCTGAACAACACCCGCGTCCTGCCCGCGCGCAGATTTTCGGACGATCAGGCGGTCGAGTTTTTGTTTTTGGAAAAACTCGGCTCCGCGCGCTGGAAATGTTTGGTCAAGCCCGGTCGCAAGATGCGAGCCGGTGCCACGACTAAGATCGACAATGTACTGTTGCGCGTCGAAGAGATTTTGCCGGTCGGCGAACGGGTCGTCGCGCTGGCCGAAGATATCGATCTTTATGCGCGCGGATCGATGCCGTTGCCTCCGTACATCGGCCGCGAAAGCGATCTCGCGGACAACGAGCGTTACCAAACTGTCTTCGCTCAAAACCTAGGCGCGCTGGCCGCGCCGACGGCGGGTCTGCATTTTACGCCAGAAATTTTGTCCGAAATTCCGCACGCATTTGTGACGCTTCATGTCGGCCCGGGCACTTTTCGGCCGGTCCACTCGGAAAATGTCGTGGAACATCGGATGCACGCCGAATCGTTTTCAATTTCCGAAGAAGCGGTCGCTAAGATCCACAACGCCGAGCGGATCGTTGCCGTAGGCACGACCACGGTCCGAGTCCTTGAGTCAGTCGCACGCGAAACTCGACTGCTTAAAGCAGCCAAGTTTGCGACGGCTGCGATCAGGGCACAATCAGGCGAGACCAGTTTGTTCATTTATCCGCCGTTCGATTTTCGTGTAGTCGATTTGCTGCTGACCAATTTTCATCTGCCGCGCTCGACCTTGCTCATGCTGGTCAGCGCTTTTGCCGGCCGCGAATTTTTATTGCGAGCGTACGAAGAAGCGATCCGCCAGCATTACCGTTTTTATAGTTACGGCGACTGCATGTTGATCTTGTAAGACCAAACACGAATGCGCACGAATTACCGGAATAGTGGAATGAGGAATTCTTCTTAGTGTAAATTCGTGTTCATTCGTGGTTAAAAAACAAAGATGAACCTTCCTGATGAACCAAAGGGCGAGCTTGTGATCCAGACGATCGCGATGCCCAAGGACACTAATCGCGATGGCGACATTTTTGGCGGCTGGTTGGTTTCGCAAATGGATTTGGGCAGCGCGATCCTAGCGGGACAAATGGCAAAGTCGCGCGTGGTGACCGTGGCCATCGAAGGAATGTCGTTCCTTAATCCCGTGCGTGTAGGGGACACCGTCGCGTGCTACGCCTGGATTGAGAAGATCGGACGCACCTCGATGAAAATTTGCGTCGATGTTTGGGTGACGCGTTATCGGACGGGGGAACGCGTGAAAGTCACAAACGGCGTCTTTACCTACGTCGCGCTCGGACCGGATGGAAAGCCGACGCCGGTGAAACGCGATTAGCGTTACGGCTGCGCCGGTTCGCTGTCGGTTTGGTTGGCGATTGCACCCGACGCGGAAACAGTCACTGGGGGAGCCATTGGCTCGGACCAGGATCCCGGAGAACTTTCAACACTCGTTGTCATTTGCGGCTCGCTCGTCACTGCCGATTTCATTTTCTCCTTCAGCTGGCGATTGGCCGCTTTTTGGGCACGAGCCATCGCGTGTCTGCGCTCCTTCGTTTGTTTTGCGACATAATGACGATAGGCCATTTCCCGACGCCCATTGGCACTCATGTAGGCGCAGCCGCCGAAACTAAATGAGACGGCGAAGATGAGAAGCAGAGACAGGGTTTTCTTGTGCACGCGACTTGTGAAGCACAAGGCGTGCGAGGTCCGAGCGGTTCACCCAACCGCCCGCAAAGGCCAGTCCGGCTCGGACCGATTGAGGTCAATCGCCCCTACCTACAGCAACTCGCGCACGCAATTTACCGCGCGGAGATAAACGCGATGCGGACCGCCGCGCAACAGCTCCTGCGTCATTAGGTCAACCGGGTCGTTGCTTTGGGCCGGCATCATCTGCGGCAGCGCGGTTTCGTGTTCGCCGCTCCGCGAAATCTCGAGCAGGTCCCCGCATTGCGCTGGTATGACTCGGAACTGAACACCGCTGGAATTTATCGTGACCTCGCCGATTGGGCCGGCTTCCCGCTGGCGCAGCTCGATGTCGATCTTATGATTATTTACATCAACAAATCTGCAGCTCCCGTTGCGCGCGGGCTCGTTGACCTTCCAATTCAGCTGCGCACCCAGCCAGCCGAGTAAAAGGAGAGCAGTCGATTTAAATCCGGACCCGTAATCAATCTTGAGATTTTCGATTTTGGAAAAATGATGATGCGACGCCGGGTGATCGAAGAATTGCGCAATAGCATGGCGCACCTTGTCGAGTCGTGTCCAATTGAGATCGCAAAGTACGATCCTTTGTTTTGCTTCCTCTTGCGCAGTTTCGACGAGATGCATCTGCGCGCCAAAATCCTTCCACGTCTGGCTATCGAAGATCAACCGATTCACCCACGCCCAAAGTTGCGGGTCCATCGGGTCGGGAAAATCGTCCTGCCACCAAAGGTAAAGTGGCAGGTCGGAATCGAGGTGGGAAAAGACAACGCTCGGGAGGAGTTTTACGCACGGGCCTTCCAGCGAAAACGAAAGCTGCTCGGAACAAATTTGTTTGCCCCCGGCGCGGGTTACGTGACAGTGCGCGTTCAACCAGGCTTCGACCCGGTTCTCTTTTGATTTTCGATTCGCTCCGATCACGAGCGCGCGGCAGGCATGATTCTCGGTGATCCTGGCGATCAGTTGCGTATTCCTCTCAAGCGAACCGGGCTTTTCGCTGTAAAGGGCGAGATTAATAAGCGACGCGCGGGTCATCGCGTTTTCGCGTTCCTGCCAGAGTTTTTTCAACTCCTGGTGGATCTTGCCGATCTCGACCGGCTGGCCTAACGAGTAATTTTCCGTAATCGCCGGCATAATTCAGAATCTCCGCCAAGCGCGGCCATCGCGGGCCAGGAGCTCGTCTGCTTCCTCTGGTCCCCATGAGCCTGCCGGATAAAAGGACAGCTCCGGCGCGTTCGTTTTTTCCGACCAGGCATTTTCGATGATGTCGATGAACGCCCAAGCTTCTTCGACTTCGTCGCGTCGCGCAAACAAAGTGGCGTCACCGCTCATCGCGTCGAGCAACAAGCGTTCGTACGCTTCCGGACTCGCTTTGCCGAATGACGTGCCGTAATGAAAATCCATCTTCACCGGCTCAATCCGGAAACTTGTTCCCGGCATTTTCGCCTGCATCCGCAAGGAAATGCCTTCGTCCGGCTGAATCCGAATCACGAGCACGTTCGCCTCGTTTGTTTCTTTGTTGAACAAAACGAACGGCGCTTTTTTGAAATGGACGGAAATCTCCGTCCCCGACTTCGGTAGTCGTTTTCCGACGCGCATGTAAATCGGCACGTCCCACCAGCGCCAATTGTCGATGTTCAGACGAAGCGCCACAAAGGTGTCCGTCATCGACTTCGGATCGACATTGTTTTCGCTCCGATAACCCGGCACTGATTTTCCATTGATCGCACCTTCGGCGTACTGGCCGCGCACGACGTCGCTGCTCACTTCGTCGGCGGTCATTCGCCGCAGGCAGCGCACGACTTTTACTTTTTCATCCCGAATGCTGTCGGCTCTCAAGTCGCTCGGCGCTTCCATCGCGATGAGACAAAGCAATTGGAGCAAATGATTTTGCACCATGTCGCGTAACGCGCCCGCGCCTTCATAATAACCGGCGCGTCCTTCGACCCCAAGCGTCTCGGCAGCGGTGATTTGGACGTGATCGATGTAGCGAGTGTTCCAGAGCGGTTCGAAAATCGCATTAGCGAAGCGCAGCACTAAAATGTTCTGGGCGGTTTCCTTTCCCAGAAAATGGTCGATCCGATACGTTTGCTCCTCGCTGAACGCGTCGCTGACCACGCGATTGAGCTCACGCGCGGAAGCGAGATCACTCCCAAAGGGCTTTTCGATGATCACGCGCGCCCAACTTCCTTCGCACGCCTTATTCAAACCGACGGCTTTGAGATGCTTGAGGATCGGCTCGAATTGGTCGGGCGCGACCGCGAAATAAAATAGCCGGTTGCCGCGCGTGCCGCGTTCCTTGTCGATCTTGTCCAAGCGTTCCGCCAAAGTTTTGAAGCCGGCTTCATCGCTAAAATCGCTTTGATGATAAAAAATTGACTGGCCGAACGTCTTCCAGATTTCGTCGCGGACGGTTTGGCGTGAAAATTTCCGGACCGCCTCTTCCATTTCACGCCGAAAATCCTGGTCGGTCTTTTCGCGCCTGGCAAAACCGATCACGGTGACAGGGGGTGGCAGCTCGCCGTCAGCGGCAAGATTGTAAAGCGCCGGCAAGAGTTTGCGATGGGTCAGATCGCCGGTGGCGCCAAAGATGACGACGCTGCACGGCTGCGGCACCGCGCGAGTAGATAAACCTTCGCGCAATGGGTTCGCCTCTGATTGATCTGCCGCTCGATTCATCAGCCTCCGCAGATTACGCAGATTTTCGCCGATTGGGTAACACGAAAATGAATTGCGCTACGCAGGCAGAGGAAAGCGCCTCGTCATCTCGCGCACTTTTTCGCGCACCCGGCCGAGGGCGGCTTCTTCCGTGCGGTTGGCCAATGCTTCCGCGACCAGATCCGCGATCTCGAGCATCTCTTCTTCTTTCATGCCGCGCGTGGTGACCGCCGGAGTTCCGACCCGAATGCCGCCCGGTTTGAAGATCGGATAGGTGTCGAACGGAATTCCGTTTTTGTTCACGGTGATGCCAGCGCGGTCGAGGACTTCTTGCGCTTCTTTGCCGTTAATTTCCTTCGGGCGAAGATCGACCAGCATGAGATGATTGTCGGTGCCGCCGGAAACGATGCGATAACCGTGGTTCGCCAAACCGGCTGCGAGTGCCTTGGCATTGATCACAACCTGGCGTTGATAATCGCGGAACGACGGTTGCAACGCTTCATGAAAACAAACCGCTTTCGCGGCGATGACGTGCATAAGTGGTCCGCCCTGGACTCCTGGAAAAACAGTCGCGTCGATCTGTTTCGCAAATTCTTGCTTGCACAGGACAATCCCGCCGCGCGGGCCGCGTAAACTTTTGTGCGTCGTCGTGGTCACAAATTGCGCATGCGGAATTGGACTCGGATGTTGTCCACCGGCAACAAGACCAGAAATGTGCGCCATGTCGATGAAGAGGAGCGTACCGACTGAGTCGGCGATTTGGCGCAGCCGCGGGAAATCGATGATCCGCGGATAAGCCGACGCGCCGGCCGTGATCATTGCCGGCCGAACTTCTTCTGCTTGCTTTTGCAACGCGTCATAATCGATCTGCTCCGTCTTCTCGCTCACGCCATATTGCGCGACCTGGTAAAACTTGCCGGAGAAATTTGCCGGATGACCGTGAGTGAGATGGCCGCCATGCGCGAGATTCATCGCCAAAATCTTGTCACCCGGCTTCAGGACCGAGAAATAGACCGCCATGTTGGCTTGCGCGCCGCTGTGCGGTTGAACATTGGCGTGGTCGGCGCCGAACAATCTCAGCGCACGATCGATCGCGAGTTGCTCGGCCGTGTCGACATTTTCACAGCCGCCATACCAACGTTTCTTTGGGTAACCTTCCGCGTACTTGTTGGTCAAACAGGAACCCTGCGCTTCCATCACGGCGCGGCTGGTGAAATTTTCGGACGCGATCAGCTCGATATTTTCCCGCTGCCGTTTTTCTTCTGCGCGAATCGCATCGTAAATTTCCGGATCGACTTTGCGCAGCGCCTCAAGGGAGCTGCCGCCGTAGGTTGTCGATCCAGCGCTGGTTTGAGTTGGGCGAGGAAGGTCGCTCATTGGGTACGAAGATATTCCGCGATTTCGCGTCGCACCAGGCGGAACGAGTTCACTTTGTTCAACGAAACTGAGCACGCTCGGCAACGCATTTTTGATCGTGCGGGCACAATCCTCATAAACTTCGCGCCCAAGACCGATCGGGTCCGGCACATCGCGCCAGAGGGTCGCGCCGGGTTCTTCAAATTCGCGGATCAGAAAAGTTTTCTCCGCGCCATGTGGAAAGAGCATGTGAATCGTTTCGAGATGCGCGCCGGTCATGGCGAAAATGTGCGTTGCGCGGTCGACCAAATCGGCCGTGAGCGGTTGGCTGCGCAAATCGCTGATATCGACCCCGTCCGCTTCGCAAACCTGCACCGCGTAGAGACTCGGCGGCTGTCCGCGCACCGCGTGTACTCCGGCTGATGCGACTTCGATTTCTTTGCGATTTCCAATCAGGCGGCGAAACAATCCTTCGGCGATTGGACTGCGACAGATATTACCCGTACAAACAAAAAGGACGCTTTTCACGATGTGGCGTCCGCGCCTGCGGACGCCCAAATAACCTAGGTTTGAACGCGAGCAAGGTCAATCGAATGAGGCGTTTGGCGAACCGCGATTCGCAGGCGGCGCGAAAGGCGTTACAATCCGCGAGTGCGCTCGAGTTGGAAAAAAATCCGGTACCGGCTGGAGTGGGCGGGTTTGCTCATGGCCGCCAAACTCGTGCCGTTGCTATCGCGTAAAGGTTGTTATCGCCTCGCGCTCGCGCTCGGCGCGTTGATGTCGGTCCTCGATCGCCACGGCCGCAAAGTTGCCCTGAGTAATCTCGAGGTCGCCTTTGGGGATCGGTTCTCGCAACGCGAACGCGAACAAATCGCGCGCGAATCATTTCAAAATTTTGCGCGGACAATGCTTGATCTTTTGTGGAGCCCGCGTTTAACGGCCGAAAATTTTTCCACCTACATTGAGCTGGAAAATTTGGAGGAAACGGCGCGCTATGGTCCCGAGCCGATCATCTCCCAGGAATTTAAGAACTCGCTGCTCGATCCAATTTTCAAAAAATTACGGGAGCAATCGGGCCACGAATTGATTCCGCGGCAGGGCGGGATCGTTCGTCTTTATAAAGTCTTGCGTCGAAAAGGGCGCACCGCGTTGTTGGTCGATCTCACATTGCATCCAAAGATGCCTTCGGTAGCGATCGATTGTTTTGGGCTGAAGACGAGTGTGACTTCGGCGCACGCGTGGCTCAATGAGCAAACCGGCGCGCCCATCATTCCGGCGCACACCGAGCCGCTCGCGAACGGCCGCTATCGATTGGTGTTTCATCCGAAAATCGAAACGGCCGGGCGCAGTCATCAGCAGATCGCGCAGGCCTGCTGGAATTCGTTTGAACCATACGTTCGCAAAAACCCCGCGCCGTGGCTTTGGATGTATAAATATTGGCGATACAAACCGGCCAAGGCCGATCGGCCCTATCCGTTTTACGCGCGAACGCATGGCCGTTTTGATAAACAAATCAGCGCTGCCGATGGAAACAAATTGGTTTCGGCGAAGACGTAACGCGATCCAAATGGTTGACAAAAGTCCGTGCTCCTCTCAAGTACCGCCATGCGAATCCTTTCCCGCCTGGCTTTTGTTGCGATTCCAGTCGCTCTTTCGATGCTTACCGGTTGCCAAACCGGAGGCGGATTAACCTCCAGAGGAAGGGCTTATCACGTGGTTGCCTACAAGCCGCACGATCCTTCGAGCGTGCGAGTGAAGCTTTCCACCGGCACGCAAACAGTCTACGTGATGGAAGGCGAACGACTGCTTATGGCCGCGCAGGCGAACGTCGGCCGGGGTGGCGCCGCGACTCCAACCGGGCACTTCTCGATTATCAATAAGGACAAAACCAGACGTCGCGTCAGCGAGCCGGATGCCGGTTATCCGATGGCCTATTGGTGTGAATTCGCGCCGGCTTATGGATTTCATGAAGGCTTTGTCTGGTCAACGCCGCGGACGCACGGCTGTGTTCGGCTGCATCGCGAAGCGGCAGCCCGCCTTTACGCCCTGGTGCGGATCGGAACTCCGGTGGACATCGCGAGTTCGGTTCCCGAAGATCAAAAATACGCCAAGGACGTAATGCGAATCGATCAAAGCCGCGACCCAGATCCGCCACGTTCTTTGATGATGTCTCCTAGCTGGTTCAAGGATCCACCAGGTCCACTACTGGTTGACCAGTAGGCTTTTGGGTTCGAGAGAATGGTCTGAATTGCCGGCTGAAAAGCAGCCGTGACGTGTTAAGCTTTTCAAGTAATGAGCACGACGAACCTCATTTCCAGCGGAACGACAGCGCGCGAAAAGGTCAACTTGCGTACGCCGGACGTGATGGCCGCGGTGCAGGAACAGGTCGAGCAGCATTATCGCAGCGACATTGTCGATAAAGTCCGTCGCGCCGGCGGGATTATTAAAGTCGGCGACACGACCGTGCGGCTGGCGAAACAGTTTGGTTTTTGTTACGGGGTCGAACGCGCGATCGATCTCGCTTACGCCGCGCGCAAGGTTTTCAAAGAACGTAGGCTCTTCATTGTCGGCGAGATCATTCACAATCCGGAGGTGAATCATCAGATCGCGTCGTTGGGGATCAAAAATCTGACCGGCCGCAACAAGCAGGCCGAGATTTCCGATTTGCAGCCGGAAGATATCGTGATCGTGCCGGCGTTCGGCACCGAGTTGTCGATGTTGCAGCAAATCAAGGAGCGCGGTTGCCAGATCGTCGACACCACCTGCGGCGACGTGATGAGCGTTTGGAAGCGCGTCCGGAAATACGCGAGCGAATCAGTCACGTCGATCATTCACGGGAAAGCCGAGCATGAAGAAACCAAGGCAACCAGTTCGCGCGCGCTCGGTGACGGCAAAGGTCATTATCTCGTCGTGCTTACGCTCGCCGACACCGATTACGTTTGTAATTACATCCGTCACAGCGGCGACAAGCAGGCTTTCCTGGAAAAATTCAGTGGCGCGCATTCGCCGGGCTTCGATCCGGACGTGCATTTGAAAACGGTCGGGGTCGCAAATCAAACCACTATGTTGCGCGGCGAGACCGAGGAAGTGCAACGGCGAGTCCGACAGGCGATTGTCGATCGCGACGGTGCGGACGAGGCCGCCAAAAATTTCCGCTTCTTTGACACCATCTGCGGCGCGACCCAGGAACGTCAGGACGCGTTGCGCGAACTACTCGACGTTAAAATGGACATTTTGCTTGTCGTTGGCGGCTACAACAGCTCGAACACTTCGCACCTGGCGGAAATGGGCGAGGAAAAACTGCCGACCTATTTTGTCTTGAACGCTTCGCGGCTGGTCTCGCGCAGCGAAATCAAGCATTACAATTTGCACGAAAAACGCGAAGTCGTTTCGCATTTTTGGCTTCCGCCCGGACCGGCCGTCGTTGGCATCACTGCCGGCGCGTCTTGTCCGAACAACTTGATCGAGGAAACTTTGATTCGACTGTTCGAGTTGCGCGGAATCCCGCGCCAGCAACTCGAGCTCGCCGCCTGAGATCGCATCCGGTAGGGGCGATTGACTCAATTGCCCGCAAATGCCAATCCGGCTCGGATCGGTTGGGTGAATGGAGCCGGCGGGAGCCGGACGACACGGACGGGAAAGTCCGAGGGGTGAGTGAGCGGGAAGCGAACGGAAAGGCAGTGTCATTTACCCCATCTCTATCCTCTCGAGGCTCCGCCCAGTCGCGATCCCAATCCGAGGACGACGCGAAGCGGCAGGTGAGGGTCGATTTGCAAATATACGCAGCCTTGACACACAAGATCGACATCGTCAGCCTGACCAGCCATGAACTCTCTCAATCGCTTTGCCGATCCGTTTTACTGTCTTACGAGACTGATTGTCGGACTCATGCTCGCCAGTCACGGCGGGCAGTTAGTTCTCGGTATGTTTGGTGGAATGCCCGGCTCGGATAACCCCTGGTTGCAGGTGGGCGGTTGGATTCAACTCATCGGCGGCTTCATGATTGCTTTTGGCCTCGTTACTCGTCTTGCGGCCTTTATCTGCAGCGGCATGTTCGCCGTGGCCTATTTCAAGATGCATGTCATGGCTGCGACGACGGCGACGGCAAAGTTTTTCCCGATCTCGAGCGCCGGACCGCAGTTTTCCAACAAGGGCGAACTTGCCGTGTTCTATTGCTGGTTTTTCTTGTTCGTCGTGTTTTATGGCGCTGGACGCTGGAGTATTGATGGCCTGATCTGCAAAAGAAAATCGGCGACAGCTACGCCATCAACTGGCTAAGGGCAAAACAGCAACAGAAAGAGATTCCTCGACTTCGCTCCGAATGACAAAAGAACCATGAAACGCGTTCTCTTTGCGCTCGCTCTGATTTTTATCGAGCAACCGCTGCCCGCGCAGGAGTACAAGGATTTTGGCAAAGACCGATTAAACAGTTCGCCGCGTCACGGCGAGTGGGTCGATATCAAGTCGGGCGATCGCACGATCAAAGCCTTCGTGGTTTATCCCGAGCGCAAAGACAAAGCGCCGGTCGTGCTAGTCATCCAGGAGATCTTTGGCCTGACCGATTGGCTGCGCAGTTTGTGCGATGAATTGGCCGAGAACGGAGTCATTGCCATCGCTCCGGATTTTCTCAACGGTCAAAAGTTCGAAGATGCCGATGGCGCGGGCAAAGCGACCTCGGCGTTGACCAACGAACAAATCAAAACGGTTCTGGACGCAACTTCAGATTACGCGCTCACAAAAATCCCGGCGGGCAATGGCACGCTGGCGGTTTGCGGATTTTGCCGGGGCGGGGGATGGGCCTTTAGCTACGCGAACGAAAATCGAAAATTGAAAGCGGCGTATTCGTTTTACGGGACGGCGCCGGATTCCGCCGACAAAGTGACAAATATTTCCTGTCCGATCTACGGATTCTACGGCGAGAATGACGAACGAGTAAACGCCACGATTCCGAAAGCCGAAGAGCTGAT
>WNGK01001766.1_pt1 | contig 23374 bp, 24 predicted proteins | sample 5400601 | NCBI WGS metagenome assembly WNGK01 (sample SAMN13153376, study PRJNA577476) | soil metagenome | isolation source: 60 cm soil or saprolite under Garry oak tree replicate 1 | place: USA:California | collected 2016-06-15
TAGCGGCATCAGTGCCTGAAGAACCAGTGTGATGCTTCCAGCGGTTCCGACATCGAAATGAAACGTGCCTCCTCCGATCGGTCCTGGTTTGAAAACAAAATCGGTTGAGCCGATCTCAAGGCCCCGAAAAGAGGCGCTACAGAGGTCCGCAACAGCTTTGGCGCCCGTAAGATGCTGAGCCTTCAGACCAGGTTCGGGTCTTCCTGCCCTGATGTTGAAGATACGAATATCCTTCCCGAGGACAGATGCGAGAGCCAAGGAGGATCGAAGTATCTGGCCTCCTCCTTCGCCGAAGCTCCCGTCTATCTCGATCATTTTCGATGTTTGTTGCGACCCTACTCTTTAAAGAGAACCGCTGGGACAGGCCGTCGACCTTGGAAGAGTTCAGACTTTCAATCGAAGAGTCAGGGAACACTTGGTTTGGTTGCCTCCTCGATGGCCAAGACAGGCTCGTTGCGTCGGCCTTCGGGTCTAGGCCGAGAACTCTCAAGCTACACCTTTCCAACTATTCGAAGCGGATAGGGGGTGTCCCCCTGCCGATTGAGCATCGACTAACGCACCAGATGATCGACCTCTTCGAGGGAAAGAACGTCTCGAAACCAGTGAGCTTCAACATGAAACACATTTCGAAATTTCAGCTCCAAGTCTACCGGGTTCTTGAACGAATCCCGATGGGCAAAGTCACAGCATACGGCTTGATATCGAAGCATCTAGGCTCCGCACCCAGAGCTGTAGGCGGAGCCGTTTCGTCAAACCCTTGGCCCCTTTTCGTCCCATGCCAGAGGGTTGTCAACTTCGACCTGACAATAGGCAATTACGGACTGTGCGGGACCCTCGGTCCAGCAGGAACAATTACAAAACGAGCTTTGCTGAAACGGGAATCGGTGCCAATTATCGACGATAGAGTCCAACGAACAGCCCTATGGGACCCGTCAAGGAATAGCCATTGACCACGGGCCTTTATGTTGGACGCTTCCAACCCTTTCACCTCGGCCACCTACAAGCGGTGAAGTACATTCTTGAACGAGTTGAAGATCTCACAATCGTGGTAGGCAGCGCCCAGCACAGCCACACCATCGACAATCCGTTTACCGCGGGAGAGCGAATAACGATGATACGACTGGCTCTAAAGGAGGCCAGGATTCCTGGCGACCGTTATATTGTCATTCCCCTTCCGGACGACGAGTTTCACAAAGTCTGGGTTGCCCATCTGTTGTCCCAGACCCCCAGCTTCGATATTGTTTACACAAACGAGCCGCTTACTTTCAGGCTGCTGAAAGAAGCGGGACTTAAGGTCGAACGCATTCCAATGTTCAACCGAAGAAAGCTTACCGCAACAGAGGTCCGTCGTAGGCTATTGAAAGAAGGTCCCTGGCAGGAACTGCTCCCAAAATCCGTCGCTAGATACTTGAAGCAGATTGCAGGTGACGAGCGGTTAAGAGACATCTCGAAGAGCGATAAGACTAGCTAATTCGAATCGTCAAGCGGTCCATATGCTTTACTCCGAGCTTCGCCGCCGCGTTTGCCTCTTTCAATGCGATCTCTAGATAGCCTTGGCTTCCGAGAAGGAGACCGAAACGGCCGGTCGGGATATCGAAATACGAAACCGTGGAAACACTATCGTACCAATCTTCCCCCTTGTCCTTCGAGATCTTGACGGATCTTCCCTCCTGCAACTCTACCCGACCCAAATCGTGCGCGGGCACGTTAGTTACGACATTGCCGAAGGAATCTACGTAAAGCACACTACACGATATTTGGTTCTTTGAAAAATCCACACTTGGAATATCTAGCCGGACAATCTCTCGCACCTTCGGTCCGACCTCGCTCGCTCGTCCGTCTCGACTAAGGGCAGCGGCGGCATACGCGAAAATGTCTCGGCCGTGGAAGGTGGACGACACTTCCTCTCCATTGAACTGCCTGTTCCTAATCTCATATGCTGCCCTTAAGCCAAGCCTATCTGCGGCTCTCGTCATCAGACCGTTATCAGGACCAATGAGAATGCCTTCGTCGCAGTCGATCGCAATCGGCAGCCTGGTTCCACCGACTCCGGGATCAACAACCGCCACATGGATCGACCCTTTTGGAAAGAAGGACACCGTCGTTTCGAGAACAAATGAACCAGCCGCTACGTTGTGTTTCTGGATTCCGTGAGAGATGTCAACGATTTCCGCGTCAGGCGCGTTTGAGAGGATCAGTCCCTTCATTTGCGCGACGTAGGGGTCGTCGAGCCCAAAGTCGGAAAGTAGAGTTATCACAGCCAAGATTTTTCGGACAAGGTTGAGAGCTAAGCCTTAAAAGAATCAGCCCTCGGGTCGCGGCTCATTCAAGCAGTTGGGTTACTCTGTGAGTGAGACCCAGAAATTGATAATGCTGCCGGGTCCCACCAATGTTCCCCCCAGAGTTATGAGGGCGATGCTGAAACCTCTCATAGGCCACAGGGGCCCAGAATTCAAACAGCTGATGTCGCAGGTTCTCGCAAAGACGAAGAAAGTATTCGAGACCAAAAAAGACCTCTTCATCCTGACCACATCAGGAACTGGAGCAACCGAGTGTGCACTCCAGAATATTATAGACGATGGTAACAAGATCATAGTCAACGTTTGCGGATTCTTCAGTGAGCGGCTAGCCGAAGCCGTCAGAGCCTATGGCGGCGCTCCCATAACTATAGACTCGGAATGGGGGAAAGCCCCCCGAACCGAGGATTTCCGAAAGGCTCTCAAGGCCAACCCTGACGCAAAAGCAGTCGCCGTAGTCTATAACGAGACGTCCACCGGAGTGACCGTCCGAAGCCTCCAAGAAATGGGCAGACTCTGCGCAGACCATGATGTCCTCCTAATCGTCGACGCCATATCGATCCTCGGCGGCGACAAACTTCCCGTCGACGACTGGAATGTTGACATGTGCGTAACAGCCAGCCAGAAATGCCTCATGTGTCCGCCCGGCTTATCCTTCGTCTCGGTCAGCCAGAAGGCATGGGAGAAGATCGACTCAAAGAAACACCACCGATCCTTCTATCTAGACCTCCCAATGTACAGGAAGTTCATGGAAAGTGGCTACACCCCATTCACTCCTGCTGTTTCGCTTTTCTACGCGCTCAACGAATCTTGCGACATGATCCTGGAAGAAGGTCTTCAGGCTCGGTATGAGAGACACAGGATCTGCGCAGAAGCCGTTTACAATTCAATGGAAGCCCTTGGACTAGGCCTCATGGCCGAACCAGAATCACGATCCCACACAGTCGCAGCAGTATCATGCCCAGACGGAATAGACGATGGAAAACTGCGGGAACTGATCAGAGTAAAGTATGGAATAGACCTAGGGGGAAGCCTAGAAAAGTGGAAAGGAAAAATGTTCAGAATTGGCATCATGGGCACGGTTGGGTCCCCCGAAATCATGTCAACTGTAAGTGCGATAGCCTCAGCCTCCCACGACCTAGGCTTCAAAGCGAACATTCCTGAAGCATTAGAGGCTGCACGCAAGACATTATCAAGACTACCCGCGAGGATGAACTGACACGATGCCAATAAAGCCAGGCGACTTTCTACTGCTAAACTTCACCCTCAAAGTGAAGGAGAGCGGTCAAACAGTCGACACCACATATGATGCTGTCGCGAAAGACTCTCACATTCACAGAGAAGACACCCCATACGGGCCCCGATTCATCATCCTCGGCGAAGGCTGGCTCCCAAAGGGACTGGAAGATTCCCTTGTCGGAATCGATGTTGGAAAACAGACGACAGTCGAACTGCCTCCGGAGAAAGGCTACGGCGCGAGAGATCCGGCCAAGATGCGGCTCGTCCCCCTTAGGCGCTTCCGTGACAAGCAAATCGACCCTGTTCCAGGAGCCGAAATCGATCTAGACGGACGACCCGCTGTAGTACGAGCAGTAGGCGCGGGTCGCGTCCAAGTTGACTATAACCATCCCCTTGCCGGCAGGACTCTGATCTACGACGTTTCCGTCGAGAAAGTCCTAGAGGATGAGAACGAGAAAATTCTCAATGTGATCTCGAAGCGCATTCCAGAAGTCGATAAGACAAAATTCGCCGTGGCACGGAGCAGGAAAGAATTGACGATAGACGTGCCAGAAGAAGCCTTCTATCTGAGCGGCTTGCAAGTGGCCAAGAAAGCAGTCACCTCTGATCTTCAGAAATACTTCCCGGAAATAGACACAATATCCTTCCGAGAAATATTCAAGCGGACAGGTCCAACACCAGAGCCCAGCGAGACCGCGCCGACGAAAGGCGCCCCTGTGCCGACAAAACCAGCCGAGACCGTAGAAAAGAAAGAGCCCCCGGCCGAAACCGAAGAGCCGGCAGCACAGCCCGCGCGCCGACGACGGACAGCGGCCAAGAAACAGGCATCAAAAGGGTCCCAGAAGCGTGCCATGATGGGATCTGAAAGCCAGCGGTAGAATTGGACCTACATCACAAACGTTTTTTAAGAGACTGGAACGAAGCCAATGCAATCTTTCCGTTTTCTCGGAAAGCGTCTTTGAAATAATCAAACTAGGAGCTATTAGAAGTCGGAAATGCGAAGAACAGGGAAACTGCAAGTACTGAAGGGAACCACGACCATCGGCGTCGTATGCCGTGACGGAGTCGTCCTGACCACAGATACCAGGGCAACAATGGGTTCCTTCGTTGCCCATAAGCACGCGAAGAAGGTCTACCGAATCGACCACCACCTGGCAATGACGATTGCGGGCGTTGTCGGAGACGCACAGGCAATCGTCGAGATGCTAAAGGCGAACTCGGCCCTCTACCGGCTCGACCTGGCTCGACCAATCCCAGTCAATTCTGCAGCTAGATTGGTCTCCAACGTGCTCTTCCAGTCTAGATACTATCCGATGGGCGTTCAGGCCCTTATCGGCGGAGTGGACGATTCTGGAGGCCACATTTTCATGCTTGACCCTCTCGGGAGCATGATGGAGGAAAAATTCGTTTCGACCGGCTCTGGCTCGCCGGTAGCCTACGGCGTACTCGAATCAGAATGGAAAGAGGAGATGAACGTCAAGGAATCGGTCCCTGTGGTTGTCAGAGCCATCGACTCGGCAATGAAGCGAGACTCTGCAAGCGGCGACAGCTTTGACGTGGCGCTCATAACCAAGGACGGATACCGAGAGCTCACTGAGGACGAGAAGAAGCACATCCTCCACGCGTAGCATCTTCTCCCCGGACAACTTTCAACGTATCAGATAACAAAGAGTAGTGTAGAGGAATGACTAGGACATACAACGATGTCAGCGCGAAAATACGCGAGACAATAGCGGAACACATGCCGAAAGACGCCGAAATCACAAGGATAGAATTTGAAGGACCACGCCTCGCAATCTACGTCAAGAATGTTAACCTGCTCTCAGAGCAGAGCTATGTGGTCACTGAAATTGTGAACCTACTTCACAAGCGGATCGTCATACGATCAGACCAGTCCATACGACTTCCCGAGCGGGAAGCAGAGGGATATATTCGAAAACTCATCCCGGCTGAAGCAGAAGTTACAGGAATAAACTTTGACCCCAGCCTTGGAGAAGTGGTTGTAGAGGCAAAAAAGCCCGGGGTGGCGATTGGCAAAGAAGCAGCAGTCCTACAGCAGGTCGTTAAGGAGACACGTTGGCGCCCCCGAATCCTGCGCGCACCGCCCCTACATTCCAAAATCATCGCCAGCACACGACACATTATGCACACAGAGAACGAGGAGAGAAGCAGAATACTTCGAGACGTTGGCGAACGCATCTTCAGGCCAACTTTCAGCAAAGCTGGCTATGTAAGACTCATCACACTCGGCGCGTTTCGAGAAGTCGGACGCGCCGCCATGCTCATCCAAGCAGGAGACAGCACGGTCCTCCTTGACTGTGGTATAAACCCGGGGGCAACAGACCCGTCGCACGCCTATCCGCGATTCGACACGGACGAGTTTGACCTTGAGAAGCTCGACGGTGTTGTAATTTCTCATGCTCATCTTGACCATTGTGGAATACTGCCCTTTCTCTACAAATATGGCTACGACGGCCCAATCTACTGTTCAGAGCCTACGCAGGTTCTCATGACCCTCCACCAGCTCGACTACCTCGACGTGCACAGCCGGGAAGGAGAGCATTCTCCCTTCGATCAGAAAGACGTCCGAGAAGTCGTGACCCACACCATTCCGCTCCGCTACAACGTCGTCACGGATGTCGCCCCGGACATCAAACTTACCCTTCACAATGCGGGACACATCCTGGGAAGCTCAATCGTACACCTCCACATCGGCGAGGGACTCCACAATATCGTCTACAGTGCTGACTTCAAGTTTGGAAGAACAATGATGCTCGACTCGGCAATGGCCCAGTTCCCAAGGGCTGAAACTCTCATAATCGAGAGCACATATGGGGGACCCGACGACATAATGCCCGATAGAGAAGGGGTAGAAGGCAAGCTCGTCAGCATCGTTAACGAGACCGCGGAGAAGAACGGCAAGGTCCTCATCCCCGTGCCTGCGGTCGGTCGAGCCCAAGAAATAATGCTCGTCCTAGACGCGTACATGAAGAACGGCGCCCTCCGAGAACTGCCGATATACATTGAAGGAATGGTAAACGAGGCCACCGCGATCCACACAGCCTTCCCAGAGTACCTTGTCAGGGACATCAAAGAGCAGATTCTCCACCAAGACCTCAACCCGTTCCAGTCCGAATACTTCCATCCCGTCACCCACTCTGGCGACAGAGACGAGATAGTCGCAGGCGGACCATGCGTAATAATCGCCACTTCAGGAATGATGGAGGGCGGACCCGCCATCGACTATTTCAGGCGCCTTGCCCCCGATCCCCGGAACACCCTAGCCTATGTCAGCTATCAGGTGGAAGGAACTCTCGGAAACAGGATCAAGAACGGACTCAAAGAGGTCTCATTGTTCGGCCCCGACGGAAAAATGGAGATGGTGAAATGCAACATGCGCGTAGAATCAATTGAAGGATTCTCGGGCCATTCAGACCGGAACCAGCTACTAGGGTTCATCAAGAGAATGATGCCCAAGCCGACCCGGATAATAGTCAACCACGGAGAGAGACGAAAGTCCGAACTCTTCGCCCAGAACGTCAACAGAATATTTGGAATAAAGACCGTCGTACCAGATGTCTTGGAATCCCTACGACTGCGCTAACTCGTACCCGGCAAGGTTTCCTTCTGTAAAGGAACCGCCGCGATTCCCGCCTCAGCGCCAGCCGTCTCCCTCCGCCAGATTCTCACCCCCGGTGGAGTAATTACGATCCGCTCCTCACCAAGCCGGGCGATATCTCCACCGATAGACTTGACATGGTCAGTCAACTCGGTTATTGCTAGCTTGGTCTCGTCCACGCTCCGCTTCGCGAGTGGCGTAATCCGGACGATCAGAATGTTCCCGCCGCCGATCTCCGCCTTCATCCCGTCCACATCATCCAGTTCCTGGAGGGGAAGCGCTTTAACGTAGAGGGGGGGGTGCGCCATGTTGAACCATCAAGTCAGGATGGGAACCTTATGCTCAATTCATCGAGTGGGAGCTGAGCGACTTTAAAGATTTGCCTGACCGAATTTGATAGAAACTCTAGAGGGCCAACTCATCGAGAGGCAAGGGGCTTGATAATTTCCCAGATGAGATCGCCAACATAATGAAGGTTTACAACCACCTTTCCCTTCTTGGTAGCTGACAGCTTGTCCGAGTCGAAGAGGGAAAAACCAACCGCTAGAGCTTTACCATGTTTCTCGTCGACCACTATTACAAGCTGCTTCTCACCAAATCTTCCATTGACACCTCTGACCCCTGGAGCCATGATGTCTGCTCCACTAACTACATGAGGAACGGCACCCATGTCGACGGTGACCCGGGGCATCTTCTCCAGAGCCGAAGAATTGGTCAGAACTGGAATGATCACGCCATCTCTCTTGAACGCTACCGGCTGACCATCAACAAAGACGACCTCAGAGTTCTTCACGACTTCGGTCTCGACACGGGACTTGTGGGAAAGCTGTTCCAGACCCGGAATCCTATTGAGTTCCTCAATCAACGGCTTTGCGTCTCGATCCTTCAGAATGATTCTGCTGGGCATGTCGGGGGATGCGTTAAGCTAATCTTTAAAAAGCGTGCAGAGCCCGAGCAACTAGCCTGCCAGTTGAACATTGAATGTCTGATGTTGCGGCAAAGATTTTCGAAGAAAGCCTGAACAAGGTAGTCCTCGTCCAGCTCAAAGGAGGCCGAAGCGTAAGAGGAAGGCTCTACAGCTTCGATCAACACATGAACCTTGTACTTGAGGAAGCGGAAGATGTCACGAACACGGATGCGACGAAGAAGCTCGGCACAATCATCGTACGTGGAGACAATGTCGTTCTCGTCTCACCTCCACCGAAACGCTGAGACAATCGTTCGAGATATCAAGTCGAATTGCGTGCAGGTTTCCTACAAAGGTTAATTAGAATCTCTCCGAGCGAACCGACAAATCAAGTACACGTGAAGCCTGTTGATCCGTTCATCTGCAATTCTGTTGCTTATCCTTGCAGGCGTTCTCTCTTCAATCCCTTCGCTTCAAGCACATTCATCCTTCCAATCTCCAATTTCGAACGATCTGTCCAAACCAGCAAGTGATCCTACCGGCTCGCCGACAGCCTTCAACTTCACCTATTCGCAGGCGGACCTCTACACAGGAAACTCCACCAACCCCAGCGTATCCACAGTGTCAAATTCAACGGGAATTAGTTACAATCCCTTGAGCAGTGTCATCAGCACAACCACCAAGACGCCAATCCCATACAGCGGGTTCATGTTCAATATCACATTGGCAAAATTCGTGGCGGATAAGGAAGTAGTGAATTGGACACTAGCTGTTCCACAGTTCAGTTGTAGTGGGTGCAGTAGTATCAGCGTGAATTTTGACATCTTCGGAAACATTACGAAAGGAACCAGCGCCGAGTATGCGCTCTCCCTAGCCCCCCCAAACAGTACCACCGGGATAGCGAGTCATTCGTACAATACCCTAGGCTCGTTTCATCCGAACGCAACGGTAAACTGTCCCGAAAGTGTTTGTATCGACGTAACAAGTTACGTAGGATATACTGTCATACTGTCTTTTACCTTTGCGTGGAATGCTACCACTAATCCTGGAATGTTCGCTCAGGTTAGCAGCATAACAGTTTCGGCGACTGGTACCCTGAAGCAAGCGAATGCCAACGTCATGGTTCAGGATCCAGGCAACTCTAGCAGGGTAATCCACACAACTGACCTAAGATCACTCGCGTACAACAGCACCGTGGTAACCCATCTCCGCCCAGGAACTACTAACAGTACCCGACCATGGCAGACCGAGCTGATCAACGTCTACTATCCAACCGGATACAAACTTCAACAAATCACGCTTAATGGCACGGCACTCTCAGTACAACTAAACAGTACCGTTACAAGCCCTCAGAAGGCCCCGTTTGAAAACCTATCTTGCGCACCGGGTTCAAGATGCTCATCTTCACTTGTCGCCCTGAATATGTCTGACTTCCATCAAGTATCCGTCAACTCGAACATGACGATCACTTCAAGGACGAACAATTCGATACTTCAGGTGTCTACCTTATCGGGTGGCGTACAGAACCAATTCTTCACATCCGGCGACGAGATCAGCATTAAGGTGGTTAACAAGCCGTCGATAGTCAACGCGTCGACCTCTCTACAAACCGGCAGCCTGATCATTACGTTCCCACCAGCTCTGTTTATCCCCAGCGGCTCGATACAAACAGCGACAGGAGGCGTCTACAACTTCACCCTTCCGTCCGATTGCGGGTTTACCGGGCAACTGTGCGCAAGAAGCTGGAGCTTCTCCGCCGTCTTCACTAGCCCATACGATATAGGCAATGCGACCGGTTCGTTCAGAATCGACCTATTGAAGGTGAAATCGTTCATCAGTTCCGGCGGTACCAACTCTCTTAGCGTCCAGGGCTCACTCGAATATGGCAACGGTACTGTTGCGGCTGGAATCAACGCGACCCTGTTCGCGATAGATCATGGAACACCGGTAAACACGCCTGTCACTAATGCTACGGCGGCTCCGATCACGTCTCAAACACTCTTATACATCTCAAACGTCACGTTGGTAAACGGCGTGTTCACGCCGGACCAACCTCTCATCATGCTATTCACAATTGTCAACCACAACTCGACCGCACCTTACAATGCAACTGTGACAATCCAGCACGAATTTCCCGGGCCTCAGCCGCACGGCGTGAGCGTCACATTCTTCCTAGGCCCCGGTGACCCACTGAGCGATTTGCCTTTCAACAATGGACCCCAAACCTACCAAGCGACCATCACATTCGCAGGAGGAGGGGTCTCAGTCGCGTTGAGTAACATCAGGACGGGAAACTCTGAAACTCGAATGATGACCCAGGGGACGAGCCCTGTATTACCAAACGCCCCGCACGCTGGCTTCTTCAACGTCAGCGTGACGAGTATGATCGGCAACAACGCAAAGACGCCGTCAAGCTTCCTCTATTCTCCAACTTATGCGGACGCCGGCTCTTCACTAGCTCCGGCAAGATACCTCTACGGATCATCAGTCTTCCGCACAAATTCAACCGGAGGCTTTTCGCAGACGATCAGCTCCCCCCGTTACCTACTCGGTGCGAAGAACCTTACCGTGTTCGTGCTCGCTAGGGACGCGTCTGGAATCGTCGTCGTAAACAACCTGCCTACAACAGGATTTACAGATTCAACGACGCTCCTAGCCAGTACAGACTTGACTGGATCGGTCGCGAAGGGCCAGACGACCACCGTCAACCTTCACCTAAAAAGCAATTCCACGCTGACCAATGGCATTATACAAGACATCACTGTGATCGCAACCGTCCAAGGTAACGGAATTACGCCAATCAACTCGACGCAGACCGGAGTTACCATTAAGCCTGGGGACAGCGTGACAGTTCAATTCACATTCCCAGCCCCATCAAATGTCGGATCATACACACTAACCTTCTACTCCCCTGAATACGGAAGAATACTAACTAGCCAGACACTCCAAGTCTCAATCCTCCCAAGCTACCAGTTATTGATCCCGGCAGGAATAGGAGTGGCAGCCGCAATAATCATTCTCGGCTTCTACATGTTCAGAGGACGCCGAGCCGACAAAGAAGAAAGGGCCGAGGTGACGAAACCCAGTCCAAAGCCTAAACCTTCGTCAAGTGGGAGTGCCCCCGCCAAATCCTTAACTCGAACCGGAGACCAAGACAAGTAGAGCCTTGCAGAGAATGGAAACTGGACCAGCAGAGATTGTACCTGAAGCTCCACCCGCGGAAACAGCTCGGGAGAGAAACCCCGGCGGACTATTCTACGAGTGCATAAACTGCGGATCGAAAATTTCCGCTGACCAGTTGGCCATGACTCCTGAGATCAAGTGTCCATTCTGTGGCTACAGAATCTTGAGAAAAGTCAGGCCTCCGATCGTGAAGCACGTTAAGGCGCGCTAGGCACCAGAATACTAATACTTTGAATACGGAATTCTACGCTCAATCAAAGCAATATAGTGTCCGCGTCACACACACCCACGGATCGGAGTTGGAGCAACAGGGTCTAGAGTTAAAGGACAGGTACAAGCTCCTTTCCGAAATCGCAAGACGACGAGGCTTCTTCTGGGGATCATTCGAAATATACGGGGGCCTAAGTGGTTTCCTAGACCTGGGACCCTTAGGCACAGGTCTCAAACGACAGATCGAAGATACTTGGAGAGATTTCTTTCTTAGGCGACACGGTTTCGTCGAGATATCCACCCCTATTATAACGCCTCATCGAGTCCTCGAAGCCTCAGGACACGTAGAGAACTTCAAGGACCCGATGACCGAGTGCACCAACTGTCGTAGAAGGTTCAGGGCCGACCAACTCGTCAAAGAAGCAACAGGGGAAGAAACAGAAGGACTGAATCTTGCTCAGCTTGCTACCTTCCTGGCCAAAGTCAAATGTCCAGAATGTGGAAGTGTTCTTGGAGCACCACAATATTTCTTGACGATGTTCAAGACGAGCATCGGTCCTTACGGCGAAGACCCAGCATACGGCAGACCCGAAGCCGCACAAGGCATCTTCGTAGACTTCCGAAGAGTCTACGAAGTGATGAGGGAGAAAATTCCCCTGGGCATCGCCCAAGTCGGAACTGTTCTGAGAAACGAGATCTCGCCTAGGCAGGGACCGATTCGCCTCCGCGAGTTTACAATAATGGACTTCGAACTCTTCTTCGACCCTGACAACGCAGAATGCCCGTATTTCGACGAAGTGAGAGACGAGCAACTGTCCATCGTGACCGAGGAAAACAGGAAGGAAGGAGACACGGAAACGACGGAAATTACCACGGGAGACGCGCTTGATAAAGGCGCGATAAAATCTCAATGGGCCGCTTATTTCATGGCCCAGTCCAAACGATTCCTGGCAGAGCTCGGAATCCAAGCCAGTCACCAACGGTTCTTTGAAAAACTTGGATCGGAACGCGCCCACTATTCAGCTCAAACCTTCGACCACGAAGTGAAACTTGACCGTTGGGGATGGACCGAGGTCGCAGGCTTCGCCTATCGGACGGATTATGATCTCAAAAGACACATGGACGCAACAGGATTAGACCTTCGAGTCTTCAAAGCGTACGATTCGCCTATCGAGAAGACCATCCGCGTTGTAAGACCTAGCCATGAGAAGATAAGAAGACAGTTCGGTACAGATGCTGGAAGAATAATAGGCCTACTGTCCCGGGAGGATCTGACGCGGATCCTCCAAGGGAAGAGACCAGGCAATAGTGTTGAGGTCGGGGGACAACACGTTCCAGTCGAGTTTTTCGAGACGAGAGATGAGAAGGTAAAGGAGACAGGTACCAAGTATGTTCCCCATGTGATCGAGCCCAGTTTTGGAGTAGAAAGGCTCGTCTACGCTACTCTGGAACATAACTTGAGGATGAGGGAGGACAGGCTGATCTTGGGCCTACCGTTCAAGCTAGCTCCTGTTCAAGCATCAGTGTATCCCCTTGTCAATAAGAACGGCCTCGTCGACAGGGCAAAAAGGGTCTACGAAGAGTTGACAGCTGGGGGATTGCGCGTAGATTATGACGACGCCGGCTCTATAGGGCGTAGATATGCACGAGCTGACGAAGCCGGGATTCCACTGGGAATAACTATCGACTATGACACGTTGAAAGATGATACGATAACACTCAGAGACCGAGACTCTTGGGCCCAAATAAGAACTCCACTCGACCAGCTTCGGGATACGATCCAATCTATCGTGAATAAGGGGTTCCCAGCCCAAACCGAGGGCGTTCGGAACTAGTTTTTATGTCGAAGAGTGGCATCTTTCGGGTAGATAGGCAGTGTCAATGATGACCTTTCCCGTGGAAACCGAGGCTGGCATACGACGTCGGATTCTCGACATTTGTCGGGAACAGTCAAGAAACGTAGTCGACATAACCCGTGAACTCGCGCTAATGACCGACAGCGTCGGGGAGGGCAAGGGAAAGGACGCGAAGGACCACTACCAGAATATGGTCAAGATCTTGGACAATTTTGAGGGTACCAAGAAGAAGCTCCTCGAAGAAGTTGCCTCGTTCGGGGCATTACTGAGCAACAGGGAAGACTTCATTCGGCTAATCTTCCGGATTGGAGAGGTTGCGGACTATGCGCAAGGAATCGGGTTCCGGCTGACGGCTGTCGTCGACCGCAGCTGGAAAGTTGACAAGAAATACACGAAACGCCTCTCCGAGTTGATAGGACTCGTCCTGGAGGAGATGTCTAAAATTCGGGAGACAATGATGTCTCTCGGGTTCAATCCAACCAAGGCAATGGACCTTTCAAGGGGCGTCGAGGAGACAGAGAAAAAAGTGGATTCAGCCTACCGGTCATTGGACCTTGAAATCCTCGACGAGAAGATTCCGCTACGAACACTCCTCCTCATCAGAGACTTGAGCGGGCATATGGAAAACATGGCAGACGTTGGAGTCGACGTGGTCGACCTCATCCGGGTCATAGCCCTGACCGCTTAGCCTAAGCAATGAAAGACCCCCCGGCGCTCGGCCACGCGGAACTCATCGGAACCAGACTCATCGTCTGGGACCACAAAGCAGGTCTCGGAATATACCGATCAGGCTTTTTCGGCAAACCCGTTGGGATACCAAAGCCTAAACCCGACCAAGACTTCGAAGTCCCACTACTCCTCGACTTGATGGAAGGATTGTATCTCCTAGAACACAAGCGGATCGGCGTAGTGGACGGTCGGACCAAGAAAACAGTCGGAAAGAGCGTCCTGCTAAAGGCGGCCAGGGAGACATACCGGGACTTTAGTCCCGCCTACCAAGTGTACAAGGATCTCCGCGAAAAGGGATACGTTGTAACACCAGGGATAAAATTCGGAGCAGACTTCGCAGTTTACGAGCACGGCCCCGGAATAGACCACGCGCCCTTCATTGTTTCCGTTGAAACACCAGACTCGATAATGGGACCCTTCGAAGTCGTCCGGGCAGGAAGATTGGCCACCACGGTCAGGAAACATTTCATCATAGCGATTCCCGATACAAAATCAGGAAACATCCGATACCTAGTGTTCCAATGGTTCAAGGCCTAGAGCAAAACGAGGTCTCGATTGGCGGTCATGATCGTCAACGAGCTTCTCCAGAAACAGTCGACGATTGTAAGCAGGAGCTTTCTCAGTTCTAGACCGTCAGCTCGTCCAGGCCGCGCGGATACTTCGTGACGAAGTCCACTCCTCTCCCAGTAATTGCAATCGTGTCAGAATGTCTAAACCCTGCATAGCCAGGCACGTACAGACCGGGCTCACAGGAGAACACCATCCCCCTCCTCATTATCGTACCGTCTCCCGGGTCAAGCCACGGAGGCTCGTGACCATCCAAACCGATACCATGACCGGTGTGATGCCTGAGACAGCTCGACAAGCCAGACGCCTCTACTGACCTCCGAGCGGCGTCATCAACCCTACTACAGGGTACCCCGGGACGGAATTCGTGGAGGGCCGCATCCTGTGCCCTTAGCATCGCCGCGAAATACCTCTTGGCCCGAGGACTGGGTTTCCCAACAACCAGAGTCCTCTCCAGCTCGCTCGTATAGCCTGCAACCTCAACTCCCGCCTCTGTTACAAGCACATCGCCTCTTCGAATCTTGTTCTTCGAATACACCGCGTGAGGTATAGCAGAGCCCGGGCCGACCTGCCCCCGAAACCCTACAACAACAGGAGAAAGTGCTATTCTCAACTGCACGTATCGTTGTCCCAGCTTCTTCAGCATCCTGGCCAACGCGTTGTAGCTCGACCTAATCGCGACCAGAGTGTCATGAACGCCAGACCTGACGTTCTCTAACAGAATATCGTGGGCAATCTCAGACCAGCGCGCGCTCTCTCTGAGAAGTCGAATCTCCTCCTGGGACTTCACCAATCTTAAACCGTCGACGATGTCGCGACCGTCCACGAATCTCACTTTGGACATCAGATCCTGAAGACCCGGACCCCGATAACCGTATCCGCCGGCGGCGCCACTGGGAGAATCAGTTGCAATCACCACGGATCCGAGACCTCGTTGAGCGAGGAATTTTGCGAAGATTCTCATCGGATGAGTCCTGCCCGGATAGTCTGGGTATGTGCAGACCTCGTCGGCGAGCTTGCATTCGCTCCGGATGTGGTCGTACTCCAATTGGGGAGCCAAGAAGAATAATCCGCCAGCCCGAGGAATCACTAGCGCTAGTGGTCGCTCGGTTGAGATGTGAGAGAAACCGGTCGCGTAGAGTATCCGGGTCGAATTAACGAGGTAGAGTGCGCCTATCCTCTTCCTCCGCATTTGGCTCCTGATTTTTTCGATCCGATCTTTGTGCTCAGACTGGCTTATACTCAGCTCATTAGACGGCATGGGATGCTTGTGTCTTTAGGCCAAGTTAATAATTTCTAAATCCATAAAACGGGGAAGGGCTGAGTTTGCGAATCTCAGCCGCTATTCGATCTTTATCTGTTTGGGCTTATTCCCAGGGCTCTTGCGCCGTAGTATCAGTTCGAGCACTCCGTTCTTGTAGCTAGCCTTTGACGTATCAGCGTCCACCTCTACCGGCAGTTCTAGCGATTTGAAGTACCGGTGCTTGTCTGTGTCCACCTTGAGCACAAGGTTTCGACCGTCGCATTCGAGGGCGATGTCGGATTTCTCAACTCCTGGAAGCTCTGCCACGACCTTGACATCGTCAGATTGCACCATCGTGTCCACCAGCGGTTCGCGTTCTTCCTTGACATCCAGCCGAGGCTTGGATACGCCGAAGGGTCCGCCTCGAAGGGAAGGCTTCACATTGCCGAACTCTCTTATGACTGGCTTGCCGTCGGGTCCCATGCTGAACGAGTATCCATAGACGAAGGGTCCCATTTCCTTCACTGTGCCCCCGTTAGGCAGTTTCTTTTCTCTGATGAGATCCTTGGGCAGGTCCATTCCACGGAACATTTCTTCAAAGGTCTGCTCGAAGTCGTCTAACCAGCTTGTCATGGGGAATCTCGAACGGCGTCTGAACCATTCTGGGAAGAATTCATCGTCTTCCAATCGATTTCACCTCCTCATTCTTTTGTTCATCCAAAGTCCTGCGGGTTCTTTCGAGAAACGCGATGAAATCGGAGAGCACAGTCTTTCCTAGGTGGCTAAGTTGATAGGTTCCTTCGACAGGCTCGTCGAGAAGCCCAGCCCTGGAAAGTGCGTCAATGTTATGGTAGACGAGCTTGGGATTGATTCTTGCTCTAAACTCCTTCTTCAGAGCAGACTTTTGCAGTAATGGAGTCAGCATTCTCATCCGAGTCTCGTTAACTAGAAGCTCGATGGTCCGCAGCGTCTCCCGAAGAGTCTTTTCCAGCGTGTCATCGAACCATCCCAGGGTCTCAAGCTTGACCTTTCCCTTGGTCATTGAGCCTGGTGCTTCTTCTTCGACGGTTTCACGGTCTACTTCCGAAGACACGATGAGAACCGTGGCATTCTCGGATTCACTCACCCTTCTGATTGTGTTCCAGACCTGACTGTCTGGAAAGCCCACAGTGCAGAAGGCGACAATGATTTCGTTTTCTCCGATGCCGCATGCGTCTGCATGCAGACTCGAAGGCTCGGGGTCAGATTTGAAGAAGGGGTCGAGATAGGTCTCGTATCCTTGCCGGATGAATCTGGTGGCTGTGATGAATCTCTCGAAGAGGTTCATCTCCTGGACATCTGTGGAGCCGTGGAAGCTTTTGCTGAAGATGTCATAGTCTAGAACTGATTGCGGAGTCACGCGCCTTGTAAGTGGATGTTCGACGAGTTTGAGAGCCATTTCCGCAGTCCCTTTCCGTTACCTATGGTAACATGAACGCGATATAAGTGTTACTTTAGGTAACAGGAGCGCGTCGGGTACCGTTAGTACAGTGAGACCCTAACAACGCCGGGAACCCCGCGAAGCTTCGTAATTATCTCCCCCGGGAGAGGCCGGTCTACAATCAAAACAAGTTTGGGCTCAGGTGCCAGCTCGGGATCATCGACCAGCGCTTGGCGTATGCTGATGCCTGCCTCTGACAATAGCCGAGACGCCCCCGCAATGATACCAGCTCTTGACGGATTATCAACGACAATCTCAATGGCCCCGAGACCAAGATCACTTGCAACCCCTTTCAGTGATAACCCCGCTGACGCGAGCTTCGCGAAGATTCCTCTCAGTTCGGGGGTGGCCTCTATCATCCGCACCGTCTCCCCCACGGTTCTTCGGTCAATCTCCGCCACTCGAGCAACCTTCATCATCGGCACCTCGATATTGTTCAAATAGATTCTAGATTTTCTTACCGCGAGACCGTTCTCGAGGAGAATCCTAACCACTTTCATTCGTTCAGGGTGATCCGCCATAGCAGATGCAATCTTGGTCCACATCATGTTTCTAGGGCATTAGTGTGCTGGAAGGCTTAGAATCTTGCGAACGCGTGACCTCACAGACACTAACTAGGGATTGCACTAACATTTTCAAACCGGACGAAGTTATACCAATAGCCTGCCAACATCAAAGTCGAAACAATCCTCCGACACCTCCTTCCACACCACTGTCGTTCAACTTATCTCCCATGAGAAGCGTCCTGAGGAGGCGCTAGACATGCTCTCAGAGCATTACCGGGTGGAAAGGCCTCGCCTCAAAATCGGTCTCCCAAGAGGAGAACGGAAAGCGCTAGGCTGCTACGTTCACCGGGAAAAGACAATCTACATCTCTAGCCAAGAGTATCTTTACGATCCGTACGTGTTGATACACGAGTTCTACCACCACTTGAGAAACGTCGGGGGAAAACATCGCGGGACGGAAAGACACGCCAAAGAATTTGCGCTTTCCTTCCTTAGGTCAGTCTAGCACTAGTCCCTGCCGTCTCCGGGGAGAACAAAATTATCCCGGTTCTTCTTAGGGTACTAGGTCCAGAGAGTATTGGGCAGAGTTCTCTCTTGCACCTGTATTACAGGTCGAGCCCTATAGATTTCGCCACAGTGTGGACACCGCAGACTGCGCCTCCACATCCTGAAGACGAGCCTCAATGCGATATAACTCATCAGAAAAACTATGACGCCGAAGACGGCAGTGTCCGCATTGATAATGAAAATGAAGTAGTGAATGTCGACCATACGCTAGGCGTCCCCCGAGCCAGCACGAAACTGTTGTGGAGAAGCATGTGGATCGAAGTTTGACTGCATAGGCCATATTAGCTGGCAGACAGTATAAACCTACCTCGAAAAAAAAGCGTCCAATTTTCACTTTGTAATTCCGGTTGAACGGATCGAACCGGGAAGAAAGACTATGGTTGGCTGTTGGGCACAGTAGCCTGTTGTGGCTGAAGAATCTCGTCAGCGTGAGTGATCTTGGCTAAGCCCCTCAAAAGCAGCCTATTAGTCATCTTCGCGCAGATATCACAGTCCTTACCCGGGCAGTAGCCTTTCAAGAAGTTCTCACACTTCCAACGATAATTCTCGATTTCGACCGTTGACATAAGAAGATGCCTTGCTTCGTATGGCCCCTTCTCCTAAGTTGACTAAAGCGTCGCGTAACTTGCTCAGAAAATTCCAAGTAACAATCGAATAGCGATGCCCCTAGCTTTCTTGCTTAGAGTCTAACCCTAGCCGTGTATATTGGCGGAGAAAGCCACGCCAAAGCGACCGGACGGTTACGAGGCAACCGGAGGAAGGCTGTCGTTTGCGAGATTCTGTTGTCAGGCGTACTGGGTCGGCGCTACTGCGATGGGCTTGGGTCGCGCTATCACCGCGATGGCCTCCCTGAAGAGAGGCCGGTAGGCGATTCCATACAGGATGAGCCCGTCCTTTCCTTCGTAGTCAAGTCGCCTTACCACACCCTCGAGCTTCGCCCCCGATTTCAGGTCTTGCAGTTTGGCGTCGACGAACAGCACCTTGTTCTGGTTTAGAATTTCAAAGTTGGAAGTAAATCTCTTCTTGAGCGGCAGCTTAGATACTGACTTTAGGCGAGCGATCAGCGGGTAGCTTCGAGTCTCCATAGCACCGTTGCACTCGGAGTCGAGACACTTTTCTCGGGCAGGATAGTAGATACGTTCACATCCCAGACAGAGGCTCAGAGTGAAAGCTCTTCCGTTGACCGGTTCGACCTCGCCAACGAATCTCGGTATCTCCAGTCTCTGCTTAATCCTCGACAATCGGGCTCGGATAAGATCCTGATAAGTCTCGATCTTGATCGTCGTCCTTCTCTTAACATAGTCATCTACAGTAGGTGTCCGCCCGCGCTTGCCTTCAATACCATCTTGGACCTCGAACCACGTTGCGTTGGAGTACGCTCCGGACCCATATGACACAGCCAATACCTGGTCGCCTGGCTTTGAATGGTCGAAAACTGACGCTAGAGAGATGAGCGTTGACGCCGCGTACGTGTTACCAGTGTCCAGTACCCTCAACCAGGGTTTCACCTTCTTCTCGATGTCCTGCTCAGTAAGCCTCATTCGCTCTGCAATCGACTCGTCATCCACGTAAGGAATCTCCTCCTGGGTCAAAGCTGCACACGTCTTCATTGGGAGGTAGCCGGATGGTTGATGGAGGGTGATAGCGTCAAACTCTTTGAGAGTCAATTCCGGATGCTTCCGGAACAGATTGGCAATAGCGCCGATAACGTGAGACTTGTACGCCTCCACGGTGGTCCGGCCGAAGTGCTTGGGCACCGGTGCCTGGTCGCGCCTCCAAAAGTCCATGAAGAGGCTCGAAAACCCTGCAATGTCCTCTATCGACGCGATCAGATCGGTCCTCCCCACCACGAAAGCACCTGCTCCCGCCCCGCAAGAATATTCCAACGGGTCGCCTCTTTCAGCTTGAGCCACATCAGAGCCTATTGCCAGCCCATACTTTATTCGGCCGCTCCGAATCTCAGAGTCTATGAAACCGAGACCCTGCATTCCTGAATTACAGGCGCCTTCAAGATCAGCGACGAAAACATTCTGGCCGATTCCGATAAACGAAGCTACATGCCGAGCGATTGTCCCCACAGCATAAGGCTTGGACTCGGATCCCGCAGTGACGCTCCCGATTTCTTCTGGAGAGATCCCTGCCATCCGAACTGCGTTCTCGGCGGCTTCGGTTGCAATCGTGATAGTGTCTTCAGTATGACCCGCGAGAGCCTTTTCTCTGAGAAGTAGACCGTGCCTTACTTTTTCAAGGACTTTTTCGAGTTCCTTTCCTCGCTTCCGCTCTCGTTCTCTGACAATCTTCTCAGTCTCGATCCGTTCCCATGGAATGTAGACCCCGTAACCAACTATCCCCACTCCTCGATGGCTCATATGGAAAATCTCGGGAACGATGCCTTCTTGAAGCAACGAGTTTTCTTTTGCAACGTATTTAAGGCTACCCGGACCCTTCCAGATGAATCACTCATTCTCACTGTTAATGAAGAATCCCAAGAACCAATCATCGAACAGGTTGATACGAGGCTCACCGGTGACACCTCGCTCAGGCTTAGCCGGTTACAGTCGGCTTTTCCCACTCGCTCAGCCCCCGAACGAGAGACGCGAAACGGTGGCAGACAGCGATACGCCTCTTCGCATTTTCAATCGTCGCTTTGGCTCTCATGCCTATTGTCACAGGCAATAGCTTGCTTACCCTTCATAATCAGACAATACTTACAGAGATCCAACCCGCTTCCTCGTCCGCACCCATCACGGGAAGTCAACCTACGCTAGTCGTGCTCGTACGGTTCAGCGACGTATCCAACGCGACCTCCCCCTCCAAGATATCTCAGCTGCTCGCAGGTTTGAACAGTTACTATGCGGAAGACTCCTACCGGCTAGTATCCTTCGCGGCGACAATCAACCCATCCGCCACACAATGGTACTCACTATCTCACACCATGGACTACTACAGTTCTAGCACGATCTCAGCAGACAACCAGCTCGTTGCCGACTCCCTCCAGGCCGCCTACAACTCAGGAGTCAATTTTCACAACTACAAGTACGCAATGGTTGTGCACGCTGGAAGCGATGAGGCGATGAGCAACACATCAACCGATATTCACTCATTCACACTTCCTGGCTACACTTTCAACCCGACCCCCTTGAGCTCGTTTCAGATCTCCACATCCGTAGTATCGGAGTCTGACCCGGTTGGCGTCTACTCCCATGAGGCGGGTCATCTGCTCGGACTGCCCGACCTGTACGACCTAACTCAACAGATTGACCCGAGCAACAATTTTGTCGGCTACTGGGAAATCATGGCACTCGGAGAATGGAACCCAAACAACGGGAATCCTTCGCAACCTGCGGCCGGGACCTATCCCGCACAGCACTCGTCATGGTCCAAGGTGAAACTTGGCTGGATTTCCAATTCAAGTGTAAGAACGGTCTACCCTGGCAATCTGACGACCGTAAGTGTTCAGAATCTTGAATGGTCCACAACTGGAATCCAAGCGGTCAAAATTCCGATCAGCGTCGGCGCGGACGGGTCGCTCTCATATTATCTGGTGGAGATGCGGGCCAAGCTTGGAACCTACGATCAGTACTTGCCATTTCCCTTAGACTACCCCGGTGCCGCCCTACTGGTCTACAAGGTAAACGATAGCATCTCGCCCGGACATGGCAACTTGAGACTGGTGGACGCTCATCCGGGAGGCGACCTTAGCGACGCAGGCTTCGGCCCCTGTTTCTCACCTTGCGTCGCCAACAACACATTCTCGGACCCCTCTAGCTTTGTCAAGATCATCATAACAAACACAAACTCCACCGCCTATACGATCGTGGTCGATAGAACAAGCTCGCCTCTCTTGCTACTCCAGGTCAACGCCCCTGCTCCCGGAATAATAGTCTCCGTGGACGGTCGAAATTCGACCTCGGACCGGTCCAATGAGCTAAGGATACCAGTTCACTACGGCCCCCATGAAATCTATGTGCAGTCACAAGTCCCAGTTTCACTAGGAACATCATCGGTTCACATTGGCTTGTCGGACTCGTTTGCTGCATGGGATGATGGCAATACTGCGAATCCGCGGTGGATTTCAGTCATCGAGGACACAACTTTGACAGCAACGTACCGAGTAATAGTTGAACCATCCTTCGCGACAGCCGCAACGGCTGCCCTGATCCTCGGCGTGGTCCTAGCCGGGATCAGGCTCAATCGAGCGGGACGCCAGAGCAACCGGCCCGCCACAGCCCAACAGACCTCTCACCAGGACGGTGGTCAACAAGCCGAAGCCGAGAGCGAGACTCTATTCCCACGGGATAACGGTCTTGGCCGCGACCCCGTAAACGGCGACAAAAAGTCCAATGACCCCTAAGCCCAGTGCCACGAAATTCGACTCTCCGTCTCTCGTAACAAAACTGTTCACTGAACTCGTCATCAGCGAGGTTGAGAGCAGCACAGTTTTCGACGTGCTCGCATCTCTATTTTCGAAGCTGAAATAGTACGTCGTCGAGGCGTTAAGGGGCACCCGTAGCGTCTGATTAGACACGTCCTCATTGACAAGGCACCCACTCGGACTTGTCTCTCGCACGCAGTTTCCGGACTCGGCCTGTGTGAATAGCTTGAACCGGATCAAGGAAAGACTACCCGACTCCGTTGAGACGGTAACATTGATCAGCATTGCATTTTCCTTTCCTTCGACCAATGTTACGTTCTGATGGGTTTCAGCCCGGTAATTCGGATAGACTACTCCTGGTGACGGAGTAGCCAAGACAAGACTTGACTGAACAGGGACTGTGTGAACATTAGGAATCGTTGCATAGCCCAGAAGACCGAGTATGAGAAGGGACACTCCCGCTACAAGTGCGATGAATTTCGTCTGACCTTCACCGATCCTCCATGTCTTTGAGTTTCTTGAACTCCTGTAGCTCGCTCAGCCTATGGCGCATGATGCTACTTTCCAACTCTGCCTGGAGTAAAGCGAAAATATCC
>WNGK01002955.1_pt1 | contig 23363 bp, 17 predicted proteins | sample 5400601 | NCBI WGS metagenome assembly WNGK01 (sample SAMN13153376, study PRJNA577476) | soil metagenome | isolation source: 60 cm soil or saprolite under Garry oak tree replicate 1 | place: USA:California | collected 2016-06-15
CGGATTGGTTCGGCGTACACCTTAATCAGAATCATTGAGAAATCTTTGCCAACAGTGCTTCGTTGGTGGGGCGTGCCGCGCGGCACGATTATGAGATCACCTTTCTTAACTTCAAACGTCTGGCCGTCGATGATGCGCGGCGAGCGCCATTCTCCGGGCTGTACTTCGCGCGGTGTCTCAAGTTTGCCGCCGAGTATGAGCGTGGCTGTGCCTTCCAGCACGTAGTAAACGTCATCAGAAGCATCATGCAGCTCGGCGGCGGCGCCTCCCTTGTCTTTCTCATGTTGCACGGCCACGCGCAACTGCATTCCTTCGCCGCCAATCAAGTCCTCGACTTTGTTTTCCGAGTGTAACTTCCGTTCGAGATCCCCGAGTGCTTGATTGGTGAGCACCACAAAAGGCCGCGCGGCTTTGCTTGGCAACCTCTCTCCAGACTGCGCCGACGAACTAACAGCTAGAGCGATCAAGATAGCGAGCGCGCAACCCACGTGTTTGGTTCTCATCAACATATTATGAACAGTCCCCTCTAAGACTTTTTCGCTTGCCGACATCACACGCCGCTGAAGGCCTGGAAGCCGCCATCGACGGGAATGACGACACCGGTAACGAATGATGAGGCTGGCGAGAGCAACCAGAGAACCGCGCCGATTAAATCCGTCGGCTCGCCAAAGCGGGCCATCGGCGTGTGATCGATAATGCTCTGGCCCCGCGCAGTCAGTTGACCTGTCTTTTCGTCCGTTAACAGAAAGCGATTCTGCTCGGTCAAGAAAAATCCGGGCGCGATGGCGTTGGCGCGTATGTGCGGCGAGTACTCGCGCGCCAGATGCACCGCCAACCACGCCGTGAAATTGTTGACGGCTGCTTTTGCGACGGAATAGCCAACGACACGCGTCAAAGGGCGCAGGGAACTAATCGAGCTGATATTCAGAATCGCACCGGCGCCCTGTTGGGCCATCTGTCGGCCGAAGATCTGAGATGGAAGAATAGTTCCAAGCAGATTCAGATCTAAGACTTGTCGTAACATCTCTTCCGGCAGATCGAAAAACGAAAGCTTGTCGCTCGTAGTAGCTTCGGGCCTGTTGCCACCCGCGCCATTGACCAGACCATCAACGCGTCCGAAGTTTTCCAGCACGGTTTGTCGCGCTACTTCCAAATCCGTACGGTTCAATACATCGCACTGGATAGCGATTGCGCGTCCAGGTCCTGCTAGTGAATCGACAAGCGCTTGACCCTTATCAACGCTCCGGCCAATTACCGCCGCGTTGGCGCCGCAGCCAACCAGCGCCTCGACGATCGACTTGCCCAGAACGCCTGTGCCGCCCGTGACGACGACTGAGCGGCCGGTGAAATCGTAGAGCTTGCTTAGTTCGCTGAGATTCATTGCGAGTCGTTGATGACGGCGCGCGCTTCGCGGACCGCGGCGACGTAACTGCGCGCGACGGCGATGACGGATTCGCGCTCGCCTGATCTTATCGCTTCAGTGTTGACGAGATCCGCGCCGACACCCAGGGCCCAGGCACCGGCAGCAATAAAATCTTTCACCGTCGAGAGCGAAACGCCGCCCGTGGGGATCAGCTTTATTTGCGGCAGCGGCGCCTTAAGCGCGCGCAGATATTTTGGCCCACCAACCGCGCTGCACGGAAAAACTTTTACAACATCCGCGCCCGCTCGCCAGGCAGTGACAACTTCTGTGGGCGTCAATGCGCCGGGGAAGACCGCGATGCTTTGCTGCTTGCACGTTTCAATAGTTTGAAAATCGAGCGCAGGACTAACCACAAATTGCGCGCCTGCACCAATGCACACTTGCGCCGATTCCGGATCGAGCACGGTGCCTGCGCCCACGAGAACCTCGTCACCATAACGCTTACTGAGTTCATCGATGACATCGACTGCGCCAGGCACGGTCATCGTGATTTCGAGAATGGGAATGCCTCCTTCACCGATGACTTCCGCCACAGCGATGGCTTCGTCGGCAGATGCGGCTCGCACGACGGGGATTACGCCAACTGAATGAATTCGTTCAAGAACGTTGCGCTTATCCATGGAAGATTAGCCACAAAAAGGCTCAAAAGGCACAAGAATTAGCTGCGACTCGTGGATATCCAAGAATCAGTCCAGATGCAGCCGTTCTCATGCTTTGCGCCTTTGGTGCCTTTTTGCGGCGATTAGCCTGTCTAACGCGCCACGCGCGCTGTGCCGCCTTTCATTATCCGTTCGACTTCGGCGAGCGTGGCCGTTGTGGTATCGCCCGGTGTCGTCATCGCCAGAGCGCCATGTGCCGCGCCACATTCTACGGCCCACTGTGGCCCTTTGTTCTCGAGCAATCCGTAGATCAAGCCTGAGGCGAACGAATCACCGCCGCCGATGCGATCGAAGATCTCCAGATCTTCGCGCGCAGTAGCTTGATAAAGCTCGCCTTCCGCATAGCAGACCGCGCCCCAGTCGTTACGCGTCGCGGTTTTGGCGTGGCGTAAAGTTGTAGCAACTACCTCGAGATTCGGAAACTTTTTTACCGCGCGTTCGATCATCCGGCGAAAGCTCTCGACGTCGAGTTTCGAGTGATGCTCATCGAGGCCTTCAACCTCAAAGCCGAGCGCGGCGGTAAAATCTTCTTCGTTGCCGATCATGACGTCGACCAGCGGCGCCAGCTCGCGATTAACTTCCTGGGCCCGTTTTTGTCCGCCGATCGATTGCCAAAGTGAGGCGCGATAGTTCAAATCGTAAGAAACTATTGCGCCACTTTGCTTAGCTGCCTGCATCGCTTCTCTCGCCACCAGCGGAGTCGTTTCGGAAAGCGCGGCAAAAATGCCCCCGGTATGAAACCAGCGCGCGCCCTGGGTGTCGAAAATTTGTTTCCAGTCAATATCGCCTGGGCGCAATTGCGAAACGGCGGTGTGGCCACGATCGGAACAGCCTGCGGCTGCGCGCACGCCAAATCCTCTTTCGGTGAAATTCAAGCCATTGCGCACCGTGCGACCCACGCCATCGAACGTGACCCACTTAACATGTGATTGGTCAACGCCGCCCTGGTAGATCAAATCTTGCACTAGTCGACCGACGGAATTATCGGCCAGCGCCGTCACAATCGCAGCCTCCAGCCCGAAACAACGCTTCAAGCCGCGCGCGACGTTGTATTCGCCACCGCCTTCCCAGACTTTGAAAGAACGGGCGGTGTGGATGCGCTCGTCACCGGGATCGAGACGCAGCATCACTTCGCCGAGCGCCACGCAATCCCAGCGACATTCTGATTTTGGTTTAAGATCTATTGCCAAGTGTACCTAGCTGAATCGTGAGCCCTCCCTCACCGTCCCACCCCAGCCGAGCTGCTCGGCTGGGGACCCCGGGGTCGGGCTACTGCCCCGTGGCCTCCTGCCTACTGCTTACTGCCTCCTGCCTACTTTTCATCTTCCCATCCAACCGCCATCAACGACCAGAATGTGTCCGTGCAAATAATCGCTCGCGGAGGACGAAAGAAACACGGCCGCTCCTGCAAGGTCAGCAGGCTCGCCCCAACGACCGGCAGGAATGCGTTCGAGTATCTGTCGATTGCGCGTCTCATCCTGCTGCAGCGCGGTAGTATTGTCGGTTCGCATGTAACCCGGTGCAATAGCGTTGACGTTGATTCGATGTTTCGCCCATTCATTGGCCAGCGCTTTCGTCAACTGCGCGATGCCGCCCTTTGAAGCGGCGTAAGCCGGAACAGTGATGCCGCCTTGAAAGGAAAGCAGCGACGCGATGTTGACGATCTTTCCGCTACCGCGTTCGATCATATGTCGGCCCGCAAGCTGCGAAAGCCGAAAGACGCTCGAGAGGTTGACCTCGATCACTGTCGCCCAATCTTCTTCGCTGTAATCAACCGCCGGCGCGCGACGAATCGTCCCTGCGTTGTTGATGAGAATATCCAGCCGCCCAAACTCGTCAAGGGCTTCGGCAAGAGCTACCGCAATGGCCGCGCCGAGTCCGGCTGACGCGCCGGTGACTAATGCGGTCTGGCCGTCTAATTTGAAAGCGTCGAGAATCAAGCCGCTGCCTCCTGCTCAACCGGCGCCGGAGCAAACCGTGGCACGAGCAGATGGATGAACAATAGTGCAGTCAGATAAGCCGAGCCAGCCATGATGAAGATGGGCAGATAACTACCGGTCCATTGCAGCACATAGCCCACGACTTTCGCGATCAGCATGCCGCCGACAGCTCCAGCCATCCCGCCGATACCGACTACCGAACCCACGGCGCGCCGCGGGAAAAGATCCGAAGTCATCGTAAAGACGTTGGCCGACCAGCCCTGGTGCGCTGAAGCGGCCAAACCGATAAGCACCACGGCGGCCCACATGCTGGACGTTCCGGAAACCAGCACGATCGGTACCACGCAGATAGCGCAAATCAGCATGGCAACCTTGCGCGCCCGTCCAAGTTGCCAGCCGCGTTTGATAAGAGTCGAAGAGAGCCAGCCGCCGCCAACACTGCCAACGTCCGCCATCAGGTAAATCACCACGAGCGGCAGGCCGCTGGTAAAACGATCGAGCGGCAGATTGTATTTGTCGTGCAGAAAACCCGGAATCCAAAACAGATAGAACCACCAGATCGGATCAGTCATGAACTTCGCGATGACGAAAGCCCACGTCTGACGATGAGGGAGCAGACGCAGCCACGGGATCTTAGTTTCCGCGTCAGGCGGATCGCTGTTGATGTATTCGAGTTCGGCCTTCTTGCAGCGCCGGTGTTCTTGCGGCCTGCGATATAGCGCATACCAGGCTATCAGCCAGACGAACCCTATGGAGCCGGTGATGATGAACGCCCAACGCCAGCCCAGATGGCCGACAATCCAGGGCACACTGAGCGGCGTAACGATCGCGCCGACGTTCGTGCCGGCATTGAAGATGCCGGTAGCCAGCGCGCGCTCTTTCTTAGGAAACCACTCAGCCACTGTTTTGATTGAGGCGGGAAAGTTTCCTGACTCGCCCAGTCCCAAACCGAAGCGCGCGATGCTGAAGGTCAGTACCGAACTCGCCAGCGCGTGAGCCATGGCTGCGAGGCTCCAGAAAGCGACGGCGAGCGAAAACCCGCGGCGCGTGCCGAGCCGATCCATGAGCCGACCCATCAGGATGAAACCCAGCGCGTAGGCGGCCTGAAACCAGAAGACGACGTTGCTGTACGCGATCTCGTCCCAGCCCAGTTCGAGTTTGAGAGTCGGCTTGAGGATGCCAATTACCTGGCGATCAATGTAATTGATTGTGGCGGCAAAAAATAGAAGCGCACAGATCGTCCAACGGAAATTGCCGATTTGCGTGCGTGGTTGATTCACTGTTGCGGATTATGCCGGAATCATCGGCGGCAAAGAAAGCCTGCGCCGTAGTCGGCGGTGTCTTAGTTTGATTTCTTCTCTGCGCAACCTCCGCGCCTCTGCGCCTCTGCGGTGAATCCTACCCGCCAAGATCTCACCGCCGAGACGCAGAGGCCGCAGAGGCGGCGCAGAGAAGAGCTGCTCGTCGAATAAATTCTACGGGAACCGTTTGATTGCTTCTAGAATTGTCAACTCAGCCGTTTAGAAAATCTTCTCGAACGGGCGAGAAGATGTCGATCAGCACAACTTCTTCATCCATCATAGTCGCGCCATGCCAGCAATGCGGCGGAAAGTGGAGGACGTCGCCGGCAGCGGCTATCTGTTCCTCTCCTTCGATGAAAAAACGCACGCGCCCACGCTCAACAATGGTCATTTGCTCATGCGGGTGGTCATGTTCGGGAGTTACGAGGAAAGGCGCGAAGCGGAAACGGCAGATCATCAATTTCTCGCCGACGACCATTTGCCGCTCGATGCCTGCGGCAGGGCGTTCAACTGGAATACTCGCCCAGTTCAAGTACTGCGCGCCTCCATTGCCTGCCGCGTGACTCAACTGTTCGACTCTGTTGTGGCTAGTGGTAGACATTTTCCTTCCTCTACTTTGCGGTAACGGCTTCCAGACCAGATCCGCCGGCAGCGTATTCCGGCTGTACGTTAACGACGCCATACTGGCGGTCTTCTCCTTCGCGCATCGCCGCCATCATCCACAAGAAGTTAATCTGGCCGCCGGGTGCCGCGACGTTGGGGTGATAGCCTCTGGGCATCAGCACGCAGTCGCCTTCGCGCACGACTTGCACTAGCTCCGGCTTCTCTGGATTCGTATAAACGAACTGCACACCAAAAGCCGGCGCGGGCATGTCGATGAACAGATATGCTTCTTCCAGCATGCGCGAGTGTTCATGCGGCGGCCACGACGTCCAATTGCCCGGTGTCGAGAAGGTAACGCCGGCCATGATGCGTCCCGCATCGATATTGCCGCCGATCAGAATATTCAGATCGCGTTCTGCGGGAGGCTTGCCCGCGATTAGGTGCAACTTCGGATTCTGTCTTACGTCGGCGTAAGCGACGAACTGAATGGGATAGCGTTTGGCAACCGGTGCGGACATCTCTGCCAAGTCGCAGCCTTCGGCTCCTTTTGCCTGGACTTGAATTTCCGAGTCGCGCGGAATATAGAGCGCGTCATAGCGCGAGAGTTCAAAAGCCTGTCCGGCAGTCGAAACTCTCGCGGCGCCGTTCAAGCAGACAAGACCGGTTTCGTGATCGTTGTTTTGGAAACTGATTGGGGCCTCACCCCCATCGAGCGTGATTCGTCCATAGTGCAAGTAACGCGCGGCGGTGTCGCCGGGCGCTACGGCCGTGCGTCGTCCTTTGCCTTTGTGAGTACCGGGCACGAAGCACGTTTCCTGCGTAATGTTGATTGGAGCTAGTTCCTGGGCCATAAAAAATCCTCCCTCTAAAGTTTGGTTTGATTCCTTTCTGCTTTCGGGTTTGCATTGACTGTCAAAACGAGCCTGCAGCGCAACGGCTTCCCCGGCTGTATTCGCGAGTTACGCGACTCGAATACGAGATGCAACGGGATCGCGCCGCGCACGCCGCGTCCGAGCGGACTATCGCCGGTCGCAAAAATCCTGGTCGTCATTGGAAATGTCGCGCCGAACATTCTTATTGCCAGGCTTCCTTCATTTGAAGTGAAGCGATCCGCGCGCACGTTCTTCTCTAGCTGCGTTTCGACGTTTCCATAGGTCGTAGTTAGGGCGAGTCGCCAACTACGAATGCTGAGTGGCTGCTTTGCAGTCAATGTCTCTTCGCGTGTCAGCGTTTCGTTTTCGATGCGCCAGAGAACTTCACTCGTCAGCCCTGCATCTACGAGCTCGCCGGGTTTGCCCCCAACCAGTGCCCAGCGATTCCAGCGCGCGCGCAAGGTCTGTCCGTCGGCGGACGGTTCAATTACGTCGGCGCCGTCTGTGGCGACTATCGTGCGACCGTCCTCGAGTTCAATATATGGCGTCAACGCCGGGTAGGTTTGTTCCACCGGCGCCGCGAATCCCGGCAAGCCATGCGGCGCCGGCAAGTAATCCGCCACGCCCGGTTTTGTCCCCGTCGTGATCGGCAACGCAAAACGCAGCGCTCCCTGACGCACCAGCCAAACGCCTGCCGAACGCTCGCTGTTTTGTCGGAAGAACTCAAAACGCGCGACCCGCGGCAGAGTGGGAACTGCTGGGAACGAAGTGATGCCTTCACGTTCGAGGGCCTTCATGAGCGTCGTGTGCGAGTTGGCGAGCTTGCCGAAGAAGCTTGTGGTCTGTTGCCACTCACGCTGCGACGTGATGTACGCATAGTTACCGCGCCCGAAGGCAAAGATTGAAAGCAGATGCGCATCGTCGCGGTAATCGTGCCGCAAGTAGCGCCAGGCCTGATAGTAGAGCGCGGCGATATCAACGAGCGGCGCCGGTCGAAACTCCGGATGCACGCCAAGAAAGCCGGCAATCTCAGGCGTGTCAAGGTAACTTACTACGCCCTGGCTGCGCCCCCAGTTGTAACCGTAGCCATCTTCTGAGACGAGATCCCACCACAGACGCATCTGTGTTGTCAGCGATGGCCGTAATTTTTCCAGAATATCCTTACGGCCAACAGTCTCGGCAGCTTCGTACATGTAACGCGCATACTCGTTTGAGTAGCGATCATAGCGGCCCGTCGGTGGAGCATCGTCGGAGTAAATGGCACCGCTCGTAAATTGAATCGCGGCGCGATCCAGCAACTTATCCACGAACACTCGATCGGTCGAGATCCCTAGCCGATAATCAACGCTGGCGATGCGTGCCGCGACGCCAAAATAATTCTCGGGCAAATTGATGACTCGATTCGTGCGCGGGTCATAGAAGCGTTCGGGATTGAGTAACTGTCGCCACTCCTCCTGTTCCTTAGGAGTCAGACCCTGCCACAGCTGGTTAGTCTTCAAGTCAAGTCCAAAATTGCGCAGCGCCAAGGCGGCGTAAAGTTGTGAGAAGGTTTTGCTGCCGGCTTTCGCTTCGACGAGACCGATCTGCCCGACCCACTTCGCCAAATCGCGTCCAGCCAACTGACGCTGTCCGGTCGTGTCTGCATAACGCGCGAGCGCATACATGAACGTGCCCCATGAAAACTCTCCGGTCGTCAACGCGCCGACCACGCGGTCAGGCGGCGGGTTAAGCGCCTTGATGTCACTCAAGTGCGCAGCGAGCTCTTTAGCGAGAAAGTCATTAACTTCCGCGCGCAGAGTTGTCGTCTCGACCATTGCCGCCAGCGCTGCCGACGATTGCGCGACTGCCGTGCTCGCTGTGATATTTCCCCGCAACCAAATGACGAGTGAAATCGCAATCAGCACGTGTCTGGTTCTCTGCCGATTCATCGCAAGAATCTGACCTCGTCGCACCTTTCAGAATCTAAACCTCGAAACCACATGAAATGTCGCTCCTCAAAGTATCGTTTCCCGCGGTTGCCTCCTATCGTTCGCCTGCCAAATAACTCGCGGCGACTTTCGCTAAGGGTCGTTAGTGGAGTAACCCATTTTATCGTAAATCTCTCCCCAATTCGCCGGTCATCCCTCAATGTTCAGTCGCAGTATGAATCGAGCTCTGGTGGTGGGCGCCGGAGTGGAAAGCAAAAGCTTCTGGCCGCGCGCCTGACGCTCACCCTTATCCACTGCGCCGGGAGGGCCCGGGGCGGTCATCGTATTCGTTTCGATTATGGCCTGAATTGGGCTCTGAATTTGTTTCCGCCTTGGCAGCTCATTCGGCTGTTCGATTGTTGGATCGATCAGCAGTTTCACTCCGCCCGCTCTGATGACGAACCGGTTGCCGCTTTCTTTCTCGATGCGATTGTCAGCGTGCAGCAGGAAAGTCAGGACCGCGGGCTTTGTCGTTTCCACTGCGTCAGCAACGGTGAAGCCTGCGCCGGATCTGTAAACGAACTCTCGCACAAACTTCTTCAAACCCAGTTCCGGTCCGTAGGCCGCGGTCGCATCGCCCCGCACGATGACCTGGTTCTGCTCGACTTTTACTTCGCTGATGCGTATGCGATTCAGGAGTTCATAGGATACTGGGGCAAACGCGTCGTGACCGTTGCCCTCTTTTGCCTGGCCTTTGCCATTGACCAGCAGAGTATTGTGATGCTCGGTCATCGGCACACCGGCGTATCCAGTGTCACCGGTAAGGTACTCACCGCGCGCAAAAATGATGAAGCTGTTCGCGTCTGGATGCGCGTGGCCGGAAGACAAACGCCAGTCGGGAAACTGTTGCAGCAAGATTTCGGTATGGTGGCCTTCCGGCGGGCCGCACTTAAAGGCAAAGGCGGTCGCCTCCTTTGACCAATCGCTGCGCCAGTAGAAAACATCATGGTCCGGAAAGTAGTGCCAGGCGGGTTGTCGCTCGATGGGCACGGGTTTGAGGTTGGCGTCGTACCAAATCAGCGACCAATAGTCTTCCGCGTTTACTTGACGGAACTGCTTCAGCCACTCAGCCACACCCTGCGCCTCGCCACTTTGGAAACGTTGCGCCAGGCGATAGAGCAGGTTGTAGTTTGTATGAAAGTGACCCTGCGGGTGCGTGCGCGGGTACTCCTCTCCTCTGCCGGCGCGCGTCAACGGACCCTCAAAGACGTCGCCAAAATCAAAGACATAATTTCCACTCGGCAGCATTGAGTGCGCGACGTACTGGTGCATCAGGCGAAAGCCCGCGACGTCGTAAAGGTCTTCGCCGGTGGCATGTGCGTGCGCGTCGAGATAATGTATCAGCCACGGGGTCGAGAAGATCCAGTACTCAAAGCCTTCGTAGTAGTAACCGTCCTGCGAATACGTCGCCAACACACGATCGTAGATCGCCCGCGTCAGGCTGGCCCAGGCGGGCGCTTCCGGAGTCTCGTCGTAAAGTGCATAGGCAGCGACGCCCAAGCCTGTAATGGGAATGAAAGTGTGATTCTGGCTATAGGCAAACGTGCGACCCGGTTTCGGCTTGAAATAATCAGCCATCAGGCGCGCTTGCCTAATCAGTTTGTCGCGATACCGCACGCGCTCTTTTTCGCTGAGGTCGTGATATAGCAAATCATAACCCCACGCCAGGCCGTAGAGCAGATGACCCGCGGCCAGATCTACATTCGGCTTGTTGCTGGCATAACCCCAGATGTCATAACTGAGGGCCGCGTCCATGTACTTGCGGGCGGCGTCCAGATATTTCTTATCGCCTTCGATCTTGTAAACGAAAGCCGCTTCCGCGATCGCGATACCGACGTCGTTCTGTTGGCGGCGCTGCTCTGCGGGTGGTGGCGGCGGGTCGGCGTCAAGAGCGCGCACTCGGCTGATTGCTCGCTGCCATAATTCGCGGTGCGAGCTGCGAGAGCGCTGGCGCAGCTCAGCGAGTTCTTTGTCCGTGACGTAAACACGCGGATGAACGCCCAACAACTCGCTCCGCAGAGCAGATTTGCGCGTTCGCATCAGCTCAAACAGCGGGTGCTCGCCTTTGAGTTTCCTGCTCGCGGTGCGCTCCTGCTCCAACTCACGCGCATCCTGGGCGAGTAGCGGAACGACCCGCAAGATACTCGAAGCGAGCGCCAGCGTGATAACTAACAAGCGGCCCCATTTGTCTGTATGGTTGCTAATGATCATCTTCTACTTTGCTGCTTAAACCTCTCGCTTCGCGACTCGAACCTGCGGCTTCGCCGCTTCCCAGTGCGGTAAGGCTCCGCCTTACCGACGAGCCAAATACTAATCCCGCGGCTACGCCGCCAATTCACTCGGAACGCACGAGTCTCGATTCGCCCCTCGCGGCGTAGCCGCAAAGATCAATCAATACGATCGGTAAGGCGGAGCCTTACCGCACTGGGGAGCGGCAGAGCCGCGGACAGTTAGGCCCAACTATTACCTCAATCAATGACCTTAACCAGTCGCGAATCTTAGCGACGGCTTTAAGGATACGCGCTCGATGCGACCCGAAAGCGCAAATAGAACTAAGGTCCCAAAGGGGGCGAGTAAGCCGGCGACGACTAACACCGGTGCGTACGAAAAGTGGTCCACGACCCACCCCGTACTGAAAATAAAAATCATCGAGCCAATGCCCGCACCTGTACCACCCAAACCCGCGACGGAAGCAACAGCTTTGTCAGAGAAGAAATCGCTGGGCAGGGTCTGCACGTTGTTGATCCAAACCTGAAATCCGAAGAGCACAACTCCGATCAAAATCAGCGCGACCATCGCATCGTGCGCAAATGCCGCAAAACTTCCTGCGGGCATTAACAGTGCCGCTATTAAAATTACTACCTTGCGCGCGCGGTCCACACTCCAGCCGCGGGCGATTAAGTATCCAGACAACCAGCCACCTGAAAGACTGCCGGCGTCGGCGGCAACATATGGTACCCAGGCGAAAAGTCCAATCTTGACAAGAGAGAAGCCTCGCGCATCAGCTAGATATTTCGGTAACCAACTGATGTAGAGCCACCAGATTGGGTCGGTCAAAAACCGCGCCAGGACAATCGCCCAAACCTGCCGATAGCGCAGCAGCTCGCCCCATCCGAGCGGCGCAGGCGGCGCTGTTACGATCGTCTCTGTCGCACCGGCTCGCTGTCCCTCACGGATCAGGTGGCGTTCCTCCTCACCCAACCATTTATGACGATCTGGTGTCTGATAAAAGAGAAGCCACAATACCAACCAGGCAAATCCAAGCGATCCCGTCATGATGAATGTTTTTTGCCACCCATACGTCAGGCTAAGCCAAACGATCAGCGGCGGCGCAACCACCGAACCGATTGCGGCTCCACTATTGAAGATGGCCATCCCAAAAGCACGCTCGCGAATGGGAAACCACTCGGCCACGGTCTTGGCGGCGCCGGGCCAGTTGCCTGCCTCACCGAGTCCGAGCACAAAACGAAAGACGCTGAGGCTGGCCAAACCGCGTGCGAACGCATGTGCCATCGCGGCGATGGACCAGAGCGTGATCGAACAGACGAAACCTCGCTTGTTTCCGACTCGATCGTAAAACCGTCCCGAAAGGCCCTGGCTAATGGTGTAAGCCAACAGAAACCAGGTAAGAATGCCGCCAAACTCAGTATTAGTGAGCCCAAGATCGCGAGTGATCACCGGGGCCAGTACGGAGATAGTCAACCGATCGATGTAATTGATCAGCGTGGCCAGAAAGATCAGCCCGACGATCCACCAACGCAATCCTGGAAGCTTGAACCCAGCCTCGGTCGCAGTCCCTTCAATTGGTTGTACGTCCAGCATGTCTTGACGTCGGTCATCGCTCGACTAAGAGTACTGGGGCACTCGCCCGACCGTCAGGGAGGGCTCCGCAATTTCGTCGCTAAACCGAGCCCTCCCTGACGGTCGGGCTAGTGCCCCGTGATTTCAGAAGGTCAGGCGCAAGCCAAACTGCAGCTTGCGCATCGCGGCGGCCGAGCTGATGACGCCAAAGGTTGTGGATGTAGCGCCCGAAGGAACGGAGTTACCCGGCTGTCCCAGATTCACCATGTTGAAAACATTCGTGCCCTCGGCCCGGAAGCGCAGTCTGAACCGCTCGGTCAAACGGAAGTCGCGCGAGATGGCCAAATCGACGACGCGATAGCCCGGACCGTCGAGGAGGTTGCGCGGCGAGTTGCCGTCGGTGGCGACCCCGGTCACGATCTTGTTTTGGACAAAGGCCGCAGTGTTGAACCACTGCGCCGCCGTGGGATTCGCGATGTGTGGATCGCCGATCAGCTGAGCGCGGTCATTGGTGTTGCCGTCAAGGTTGGCATCGACATTGCCGTTGGTGATAGTGAATGGAAGCCCGCTGCGCAGCTTGACGATGGGCGAGATGCTCCAGCCGTTGATGAGATGGCGCAGGACGCGGTTATCGCCTTTGTAGTAGTCGGGCTGGTAGTTAAAGCTCATGCTGAAGACATGGTGCTGGTCGGTATCGGCGCGACCGTAATCTTCCGCCAGGTTGCTAAAATTCTGAGCTCCGCCTTGAGTGGTGTTGTTCTGAAGCTGTGCGCTGTCGTTCGTGTGGCTATAGGTGTAGAAGCCGTTGAATGTCAGATGGTGGCTCATGCGCATCGCCGCTGTGATTTGCAAGCCGCGGTAGTCAGCAGTCTGGTCCGACTGAAGCAGCGACACCGCACCGAATGCCGGATTTGGTCGCCGGGAAAGGATGTTCGCTCCCGCGCTGGTTGCAGTCGGCGTTAGGACCGGGTAGTTGATATCGCGCGCGAAAGGCAAGTCGCGGCTCATCGTGCCGACGTAAGCCGCACCTAAAGTCAGATCCTTCGTAAGCTGGCGCTGGATTCCAATGTTCATCTGCCACGAGTGTGGCCACTTGAAGTCCGACGCAACTGGGAAGAGGCCGCCGCCTGTAACGAATGTTCCTTTGTAGGGAAATGGATTGCCGCCCACGAAGGCGTTATACGGGTTGCTTAGTGAAGCGCCCAACGGTACGCCTGTCGAGGTCGTCTTCGCATTAATGTTAGAGAAGGTCAGCCGGGTGGAAAACGGCTGGAAATTCGTCATGGTGTTCCACTCGTTGCCTGAAAGGCTGCCGTAAAAGAGTCCGATCGCGCCACGGATCGATGTCTTGCCATCGCCGGCCGGGTCCCATGCAAAGCCAACGCGGGGAGAAAAGTGGTTGAAACTTGTCGGGATTCCTCCCCGTTCGACACCTGGGTCGCCGTAGAACAAAGCCCCAACCGGCGCTGTCGGATTAACAATGGATTTCTGGCCGGGTACATAGTTGACAACACGATTGAGTGGATCGGTCGGAGCAGTCTGCACGTCCCAGCGCAGACCCAGGTTTAGGGTCACGCGCGAGTGAACTTTGAAGTCATCCTGCGCAAACAGCGCCGTGTACCAGCTATTCGTGTAGCCGGTGACGGGCGCGTCCTGCGTGATCGCGCTGGGAATACCGATCAGGAAGTCCGCCAACGCGTTCTTTGTTACGCTGTTGTTAAAAGTGAAGACCCCGTAGTTATTGAGCAGCGTCTGCTGAATGTCCTTGTTGAGCGAAAGTTCTCCCCCCAACTTGAGCGAGTGCCGGCCCTTGGTCCAACTGAAGACGTCACGCACGGAGTAAAAGTTAGTGCCGGCTGTCGGGCCGCCGATGGCGTTTGTCAGGGTAAAGAAGCCGCTGACGGTGATCTGCGGTAGAGATGGCGTGCCCTGGATTGTGAACGCTGAACCCAGATCGCCGAGCGACGTAGCAGGCAGGTTCAAGCGACCGCCAAAATTGCGCGTGTAAGTCATCCAGGCTTGGTTGATCTTGTTAGCGCTGATTATCCAAACATCGCTAGCATTCACGTTGTGCTGACGCCATTTGAATTGTTGGCTAGCCCAGGGCAGATTGCCGGAGCCCGCCTTCACGGTGTTGGTTCCTGACGTCTCAAAGTAGCTGAAAGTGAGGCGGTGCTTGGCGTTAAGCTGGTGATCTAACTTCACCAGAAAGTCGTTGGAGTCAAACGGGCTGGGAATGTTGCCCTGCCATTTGCTGCCGGTAACGTTCGAAAGGGGAATGTAGGTGCTGATGATCTTCGCGGCCACCGGATCGATTCGGTTGGGGCAGATTACGTTGGTGATGCCGTTGCAGACGAAAGCAGCGCCGGTCGCCGGATCGACGGGTTTGGTACCCGACGCGGTGAAATTGCCGGCACGCTCCAGGGCGGTAGGAACGACAGCGCCGTTTAGAAACGTGCTGGTAGTCTGACGTAGTCCCGAATACGAGAAAAAGAAGAAGGTCTTGTCGTGCCTAATAGGACCGCCGATTGTTCCTCCAAACTGATTGCGATGAAAAGGGGGCCTAGCCAGTGTCGAGGCCCAGTCATTGGCGTTGAACACGGTATTGCGCAGGTACTCAAAGGCCGAGCCGTGAAACTGATTGGTGCCGGACTTGGTGAGTACGTTGATGACGCCGCTGGCAAAGCGCCCATACTCTGCATTGTAGCTGTTGGTCTGGACGCGAAATTCCTGAATGGCATCGGGGTTGGGCAGGATGTTGCCGGTGTTGCGCAGGCCGGTCATGTTGTTGCCGCCATCCAGGTAGTAGTTTACTGAGCCGGTGCCGCCATCGACACCGCCGTTAATCAAGGTGCGCTGCTCAGGAAACCCGAGAATGAGTGAACTGGTACCGGTAGAGGCGGCCGCTACGCCGTTGTTGTTCGACTGTACGCCGGGCGTTAGGTCCAGCAGCGTGTAGACGTTGCGCTCAACCAGTGGAAGACTGGTGATCTCACCGGACTGAATGGTGCGCCCGATCTCAGAAGTGCTGGTGTTGATTTCGGGTGGCGCAGAATCTGTGATAGTCACGGTCTCGTTGACTTGCCCAACGGCGAGGGACACATCCACACGGGAGGTGTCGTTCACCTGTAGAACGATGCCGCTGAGCAGGGCCTTCTTGAAACCCGTATAGCTGACCTCAATGTCGTACTTCCCTACGGGAAGAAATTCAATCCGGTATGTACCGGCATCCCCGGAGGTCACGGTACGAGAGAGACCGGTATCGACATTGCGCGCGGTGACCTGGGCGCCAGGCACATTGGCGCCGCCCGGGTCCGTGATCGTCCCGACAATCGTAGCGGTTGTGACTTGCGCGACAGCTGCCACCGGAATGCCGAGCAGCAGTGCGAGGACAGCAAATTGGATCTTCCCTAAACCAAAGTTTCTTACTTTTAACATGTCAGCGACCTCCAATGAGAAATTCGAGATTGTAGTCAACACGCCGTCGAGCATCGGCGACACTGTTGTCCTGAAGTTTTACTTTGAGTCCCATGTGCTACTACCCTTTGAAGATGGAAAAGGAGCCTCTTGATTCCAAGACAACGCGCCGGGCGCAAAGAGTCGGCCCCAACGATCAACGGTGCTGCTCGGACAGACTGCGGATATCTCTAGGCAACCATCGGGGCAGCAAAGGCCGGCGCTGCCACCAATGCCGCAGCGCCCCGTAGACGCGGATGTTCGTCTACTGAGACAGTTCTGATCTCTGTGCGGGCGGCGAGATCTGTAAGAGATCGTTCCGCCAAAGCCGCTTTCACGATGGGCTCGATCAAATCCCAGGCAGCAGTTATTTCGCCGCCGATGTAGACTCGACCGGGATCGACGGCATTAATAATTGAAGCGAGACCCAGGCCGAGATAGCGGGCGGTTGAATGCAAGGCCGCAACGGCCTTGCCGTCACCGCTTCGCGCGCGCGCAATCAGATCTTCGATTGTAAATGTCGCAGCTTCGGCGGACATCGGTTTTCGGTCACTGGGATTGCGACCAAAATAACGTGACAGCGTAGCCAGATTCGATACATATGCCTCCCAACAGCCGGTTGCGCCGCAGGAGCATCGTGGTCCATCGACGCTCAATGGTACATGACCAAATTCTCCCGCAATGTTGTGTCGCCCGCGCAGAATCTCTCCATTAACTACGATGCCTACTCCAACTCCGTCCGAGACACTTACGAAGGCAAGATCTCCCGTGTGCACGTCGCCACGAGTGGCCCAAACCTGCGCAAGGGCGCAAGCGCGACCGGAGTTCTCCACGTGCACTGGCAACCCTGTTGCGGCCGAAAGCGGGTCTTTCAGGTTAACGTCGCGCCAGGCCAGCGTCGGCGCATGCAGTACGCGGCCCGAAGTAGGGTCAGTCATCCCGGGCACAACAACGCCGACACCCTGGCACGTGGCGATGGCACGATGGTTTTCAAGAATAACTTTGATCTTCTGGCTCAGATCAGAGACCAAGCCGGCCAAGTCTGGGTTGGTAGGGAAGTTAGTAATACCAACCATTGGCTTGCCAAGTAGATCTGTGGCCATGATGTAAGTGCGTGTCGCGCGTATATCTACCGCGATGACGTAGCGCTCTCGCGAGTCGATGTAGAGAAAGGTCGGTTTCCGGCCTCGCCCGCCACCTTCTCCAATTGCGCCTTCGAAGATCAGACCCTCCGCCAATAACTCATTCACCAGGACTGATGCAGCCCCACGACGCGTGTCCATCAGTCTGGCAAGATCAGCACGCGAGACCGGCTGATGGGTACGAATCAGTGTCAAGGCAATCTGGCGATTGATTTCTCGCGACGTGCGGCGCCTGGCGATTCGGAAGCGCTTGGGGTCGATCTTTCGCATATTTGGGCTAATATGTCCTTCTTTGTGGCAAATTATTTCACTAGTAGCGTCGGTCAGTGCGATTCTTAGGCTGTGCACTCAGTTCGAGAGCACCAACGCAGCAAAGCTTCGGTTAATTGTCCTAAGAACAGACATATTATACGCGCTGGGAGAAATGTCAACACTTTTTTTGTCATGACGCCTGACGGCCGCTCACCCTACAAACCGCTGACGCGCGAGCGGTTTCTCCATGCGAAAGAAAGATATTATCAGGACCTGCTCAAGCAGTATCCAGGCCGGCGCGACCTGGCCGCTGATCTAGCGAAGACGACGGAGATGCTCCAGCAGTTGACGCCCGAAGAGCGACAAGCGACCGCGATCGTCCGCGATCCATTGGCCTCACCAATTCGGCAGAAGCTGTTCGTCACTGAAGCGGAAGGCGGCCGCCGACTCGTGACCATCGACGGGCATTTGTTCGAAAGCAAGTTACCGCGCCACGCTGTCCGCGTAATCACGGTTTACTGGGAATGGAACGAGGAGAACCTTGCAAAAGCGCAAGCCATTCGCTTGTTCAAAGACAATTTCGACTTCCAGGCGCTGCGGCAGTTGCTGGACCGTTGATTTGCATTGAGACTCTTTTCATTCCCGCATTTTTCCTGTAGCCTCTGCCCAAACGGAGAAGGGAAAAACCCAACCAATGCGGGTAGTCGACTTTGTGCGAAGAATGAAAATTAAGGAAAGAGTGACTGGAGGAGATCAGTGAAAACCCGATTACTAATGTTATTCGTGTTCGCAGCTTCGCTTTGTACATTTGCCTATGGTCAGAAAAAAGACAATGACGCCGGCCCTTACACACCGGCCAAGGGCAGCGCGGAGCGGCAAGCAATTCTCGACGCGTTGCGGGGCGACCAGCAAGTAGTGTTTCAGGTTCACTACTTCAAAGTTCATAACGGCTGGTGCTGGATTGATACGACTCCGCTCGACAAGCGAGGCCGTCCGACCGCTGAAGGTGGCCCGAATCTGTTGCACCTGGAGAATGGCAAGTGGAAAGTGATGGATCTTTCAAAGGTTCCCGACGACCCGGATGATCCGCTAGGTCCGGAGGACGCCAGTCCCACTTTCATCAAGAACCTGATGAAGACATTTCCCGGCGTGCCGCGCGATATTTTTCCCAAGCCAACAAGATAGTAAGATTCAGCCGAGTCCGTTCTCAACCTGGAGAGGCGACATGCTTCTACCTCAGCGGTGCGGACATAATTAAGTCGCGTTATTCGCAATTCGCGAATCGAGAATCCGGGCAACTATCCTGTCGGCAGAGCTATCAAAGCCATCGCGGGCACGTGTTCGCAGATTGTTTTTCAGAGAAAGTGCTTGACAGGATCGCGCTTGATACTTTATACAAGACAATTCGCGCGATCGTCGTGTCGCGTACTGTGAGGAAGAAACTTCAATGTTGACGAGCAGGACATACAAAGAACCGATCGACAAATGGCAGCCGTCGGCCGCCATGTACGCGGTCGTCTGTTCATTAGGCCTGAGCTTGGCGTCGGTCTCATCGGGGACCAATATTTTTGGCGGCAGACTCGGACAAGACACGTCCATAGATAGCCGTCACATCAGGCATTAATCAGCGGGAGCGGACTCCCGCTCCCAAATCTCAAAGCAAAATTCGCGAGAATTGAAGGAGCGGGCAGCTTCCCTGAGAGGCTTAAAGCCCGCTCCTTTTGTTTTTTGACAATCGAATTACCTTTTTTTGCGAGAGCGCGGGGCTCCCGCGCGGCATCCCGCGTGGCGTGCCAGATGAAGGCAGGGAACCTTCAACGGATGACGACGCCGTTCGTTTGCGAAGCGTGTCGGGCGTCGCCATCCTCAGGAGAAGTGTGCCTCGAAGTGTGCTAGCACACCAAGCGGGCTGCCCGCGTGGGGACCCCGCCATTCGCAGCAATGTTCTCTCTGCCTTCATCTATTTTTTAACATAGATGGATCTCAGATTTGAAATCATTTGGAATTTTGAATTTGAAATTTGAAATCTCGCGTCGCATGTGTGGCTGAGCAGCAAAAGCACCTGACTGTAAATCAGGCTTCCCTGCCAATAACTGAGCAAAGCGCCAAGAGCTAAGGGCCAGGTGCAAATCCGAGATCCGCAATTCGCAATCCGAAATTCTTCTTTGGAAGGGTAGCCTAACTGGCAAGGCAGTAGTCCCGAAAACTACCGCGCATTTGTCGCTTGCAGGTTCGACTCCTGTCCCTTCCGCCAATTCACACGTTGGAGGCGTCGCCTAACGGTATGGCAGCGGTTTGCTAAGCCGCCGCGCATTGCGTGTGCAGGTTCAAGTCCTGCCGCCTCCGCCAAGAGTCAGAACCATCTGCGGCAGCGGATGGTTGGTCCCGAAATCGATCAGTTATGGACGCTAAGTTTCAACCGCCCGCTACCGCAGGCGGTTCCGACGCGGACATTGGACTTGGATCCCGGCGAGCTCGGTACGGGCCCGAACCAATCGGCAATTGGCAATCAAGAATCGGCAATGCCGTTTGCCGGCGTAGCCCAATCGGGAGGAGGCGCTAGTCTTAGGAACTAGACAGTGTGGGTTCGAATCCCTCCGCCGGTACCAATTCAAAGGATGAAGGATGAAGGATGAAGGATGAAGAGGAGCGACTAACTTTGCGCTTTCATCCCTCATCCTTCCGCCTTCATCCTTTGCCTTCCGCTTACGCGCACCAACATTTCCGGGGCGCCGAATGCAAAGAGTCGCGCAGTTAGTTTTTCAAACTAACCTTAGAGAGTTCGAGTCTCTCCGACGCTACCAACAGTTTGCTGTGGCCTTGGTGTAATTGGTTAACACACTGCACTGTGAATGCAGAGATGACGGTTCGACTCCGCAGGTCACCCAGCATAAAACCAGTTTCGGGTTACGAGTTTAGAGTTTCGAGTTACACGGACTCGAACTCGAGACCCGAAACTCCGAACTCGAAACCTGTTATTCGGAACTGTGGCCGAGAGGTGAGGCACCTGATTGTCGATCAGGCCGATGACGGTTCGAGTCCGTTCAGTTCCGCCATGCGTCAGTAGCCAAATCGGCTCAAGGCACCTGCCTCTTTAGCAGGGGATTCCGGAGTTCGAGTCTCACCTGGCGTACCAGATCAAAACTGCCACAGAGACACAGAGACACGGAGTAGAAATGGAGAAAGACCATCCTCTAATCCTGATTCCTTTTCTCTGCGTCTCTGTGCCTCTGTGGCAAATTCTCCGTTTTCAATTATTCTAGAAAGGAGGAAGCAAATGCCTTACAAGAAGCTAACAATCGGCGGGGCCAAACAGGAAATCCTGTCGTGGGCCAACCACGAATTCAGCATCGAAGAGCAATCGATGCTGCGCAACGTCTCGCGCTTGCCATGTTTGTTCAAGCACGTCGCACTGATGCCGGACGCGCATCTCGGAAAGGGCAGCATGGTCGGCTCTGTCATTGCGACGAAGGAAGCGGTGATTCCCGCAACCGTGGGTGTCGACATCGGCTGCGGCATGATGGCGGTGAAGACGCCATTCAAGAGTGTGATTCTCGACGGCAAGTTGAAAGACTTGCGCCTCGCGATCGAAGAAGCAATTCCGGTCGGCTTCAGCGCGTACAAGGAATCGGTTGACGACTCTTCGTACTGGGACGGCTGGAAAGACTTCAGCGAACTTCACAAGGGCGTGCACGATCGCAAAGCGAAAGCGATGAAGCAGTTGGGCACGCTGGGTGGCGGCAACCACTTCATCGAAGTTTGTCTCGATACGGAAAACTTCGTTTGGTTGATGCTCCATTCGGGCTCGCGAAACATCGGCAAGGAGTTGGCCGAACGCCACATCTCAACGGCAAAGTCGTTATGGAGACTGTCAGAACTGCCGGCGCCCGACCTCGCCTACTTCATTCAGGGCACGCCGGAATTCGCGGCGTACTGGAAAGACCTGAAGTGGGCGCAGACTTACGCGATGAAGAATCGCGAAATCATGATGGCGCGTTTGTTGAAGGTCTTCAACAAGATGTTCAATCATCGCAGAGCGTTCCGTCCGGAACTCACCGTCAACTGTCATCACAACTACGTCGCGCTCGAAGAGCACTATGGCGAAAAAGTTTTCGTCACGCGCAAGGGCGCGATCAATGCTGAGAAAGATGTCTATGGCATTATCCCCGGTTCGATGGGCGCGAAATCGTTCATCGTTCAGGGACGTGGCTCGGCAGAGAGTTTCAACTCCTGCTCTCACGGTGCCGGCCGCAAGATGTCACGTGGCGCAGCGAAGCGAGCCTTCACCAAAGACGACTTGGCGCGTCAAACCTCGGGCGTTGAATGTCGCAAAGACGTAGGTGTGCTGGATGAAATTCCCGGCGCTTACAAAGACATCAAGGCGGTGATGCGAAACCAGAGCGATCTGGTGAAGATCGTCGCCGAGATCAAGCAAGTGGTCTGCGTGAAGGGCTGAGGTCAGAACCGGGAGCGGTAGCGACCGGGTTTAAGACTCAAGTTGTTTACGTAGGCTGTTGTGAAGTCGAGTTCAAGACCCGGTCGCTACCGCTCCCGGTTCTGACTTCACTTTCGGGGTGTGGTGTAACGCAAGCATCCGAGTCCTGGGAACTCGTGGCGACAGTTCGATTCTGTCCTCCCCGACCAAAGTCATTGCCGATTTGCGATTGGCCCTTCACGCCGAATCAAATCAGCAATCAACAATCGGAAGCAATGACTTGCGGAAGTGATGTAGCTGGAAACATGCGAGTCTTCCAAACTCGTTTCGAGGGTTCGAATCTCTCCTTCCGTTCCAATTTGCGCGCGTCGCCAAGCGGCTAAGGCGCCGCTTAATCAAACTTACGAGCCGCTCGGCACCATCAGTGTCGCACGCGCAATCATCATGACGTTCAAGAACACCGTCTTCGTCGAGGAATGGGACGGAGATCGCGTGCTGCGTTCGGCGCATGATGAATTCCCAGTGCCTTCGGTTATTCGCCGCCGCACCTACATCAACGTGCGGCGACGTCGCGAGCAGTCGGGCATGAAGCGCTTGCGCATTTACCTGCGCGACAAGTTCCGCTGCCAGTACTGCGGTGAAAAGAAGGGCGTGGCAGAGCTAACGCTCGATCATATCCTGCCGCGTTCGCGTGGTGGTGATAACTCGCCCGTAAACATCGTGACGGCTTGTATCAAGTGCAACAACCGGAAGAGCAACCGCACGCCGGAAGAAGCACGAATGCCACTGTTGACTTCGCAGACGGCGCTGCGCGTGAAGGTCGAACGGGTCGTGCTTTGTCACTATGCCGAAGCAAGAGCCGAGTGGCACAAGTACCTCTTCATGGACGTGCACGATGATCGTGCCCGTCGAGCCTAAGAGATCACCACCAAGACACGAAGACACAAAGAGTGCAAACCAGCTTACTTGGCTCGTCATGATCCTTTGTGTTCTTTGTGTCTTCGTGGTGAATACCGGTCTTCGGTCCTTGGGCACCAAGAACGGACACGGAGACGGGGAGACGCGGAGACGTGGAGAAAAATGCTTGTCTTTGTCACCGTGTCTCCGCGTCACCTGTCTCCCTGTCTCGTGGCTTCTCGGGGCGTGACTCATCCCGGCAGAACCGTGACTGTCCGGGAGCGTGGAGTTCGAAGAGGCGCGGTCGGCCTCACGCCCCGACCACTTAACATTGCCGATTGTCAATTTGAGATTGCCGATTGATTTGAACCGCAGTGCCTTTGTCATTGTTGGCATCAATTAACGAACCAATCGGCAATTGGCAATCGAAAATCGGCAATGACCTGGCCCGCGTTCCCGGCGTCGGTCTTCTAAACCGAACCTGCAAGAGCTGGGCGGAAAGGCACGAGGTTCAACTCCTCCGCGGGCTTCCAATTATTAAGTTTCAAGTTTCAGGTTTCAAGTTTCAAGTTCCGAAACGCAAACCTGAAACTTTGAACTTGAAACCTGAAACCA
>WNGK01005126.1_pt1 | contig 23358 bp, 15 predicted proteins | sample 5400601 | NCBI WGS metagenome assembly WNGK01 (sample SAMN13153376, study PRJNA577476) | soil metagenome | isolation source: 60 cm soil or saprolite under Garry oak tree replicate 1 | place: USA:California | collected 2016-06-15
AGGTCCCCTTCGACGCCGGGCTTCAGGTGTTCGGGTGTGGTTAACGCGCGGTCCAGCCAGATGAAGTAGAAGGAGCTGCCGATCCAGGCGATGCCGGCGATGAAGTGCGCCCAGCGCAGCAGGAGATTCGCCCAATCGCCCAGCCAACTGGTCATGGCGCTTAATCTCACCGTCACGATACTTTTAGGCCATGCTGCCTCTTCTACTATCAGTCCTCTTTGTGCTGCCGACAGATACCGTGACCGGCCGGGTCGTCGACGCGTCGGGTCAACCAGTTGCCCAAGCGAACGTCGAAGTCACCGACCTCGGACGGAGCGTCACGACCGGGGCCGACGGTGCCTTCCGAATCGTGGTGCCGGCGGGCCGCTATACGCTGGCCGTGCGGCGAAATGGATTCGCCCCCGCGGTCCGTGAAATCACTGTCGGCACCGGCCCGAGCCGGGCCATTGAGATAGCGCTCACGCCGAGCGCGTTCCGGCTCGAGGCCGTGACCGTCACGGCAACGCGGCAGCCTCTCGCCTCGGAGAGCTCACCGCTCCCCACAGCCGCGCTCGCCGGCGATGAGCTGCGGGGTGCGCAAAGCGTCTCGCTCGCGCACGTCGTCGCGGCGCTTCCGGGCGCCCGCGCGATCACCACGGGCTCGCAGATCGGGAAACCGGTGATTCGCGGCTTCTCTGGTCCGCGGGTGCTGGTGCTCGAGAACGGCAGCCGGCTCGAGGACTACTCGTGGAGCGACGAGGACGGCCCCTCAGTCGAGACGGCGTTCGTGCGGCGCGTCGAGCTGATTCGCGGACCGGCGAGCGTGCTGTACGGATCGGATGCGTTGGGAGGTGTCATCAACGTCATTCCCGAGCAGCTGCCCGATGCCGCTGGCGGGCCAAGCATCATGCGCACAGGATTCACGCTCTCGGCGGCGACCAACAACATCGAGGCCGGTCTGGGCGCGCAGGTCGAAGGCGCGCGGGGCACCATGGGATGGCGCGTCGCCGCGATCGGGCATCATGCCAACAACCTGCGCACGCCCGTTGGTGAGTTGGACAATACCGGCTTCGGCGCGTTCAATGGAGAAGCAGCGGCGGGATGGCGCTGGCCGTCGGGCAGCGCGCTCGCTGTTCGGGTGGTCCACTACGGCGGCGAGTTCAAACTACTCGAAGCGAATGCGCCGCCGGGGGAGACCGGTGGTCCCGAGCGCAAAGCGGGTGACGAGCGCCTCCAGATCACCGGCCAGCGGCCATTTGGAGATTGGCGCCTCGAAACCAAGGCACAGCTGCAACGGCACTCGCTGATCGAAATAGCGGATGATACGACTGGAACGGAATCGGAGCAGTTCAATCTGCTGCTCCAGACCGCCTCGCTCGATCTTCTCCTCCATCACGGCGGCACGACGTTCGGGATCACGAGCGTCGGCCAGAGCAGCGACGCGAGCGGACGCGAGCCAATCGTTCCCAACGCGAGTGTCCTCTCGGGCGCCGCGTTCGCATTCGAGCGATGGACCCCCGGATCGGGGCGCTGGACGTTGCTCGCGGGATTGCGCGCCGACGCTCGCCGGCTCCACGCCGATCGTGACGACTCCCTCGGCGTCGTTGCACAGGACCGGAACTCGCAGGCGTGGTCCGGGAACGCCGGTGTCGTGTTCACGCCGGCTACGGGACTTGCGCTCAGCCTGAACGTGGGCCGTGCATGGCGTGCCCCCACATTGTTCGAGCTGTTCGCGAACGGTCCTCATATCGGCGAAGCGCGCTACGAGCTGGGCGATTCGACGATGAAGCCGGAGGCGAGCCGCGGCGTCGACCTCGGCATCCGCGTGAGTGGGCGGCGTGCACGAGTGGAACTCGCCGCGTACCACAACCGCATGTCCGACTACATCTACATCACGCCCACGGCCGTGTTCATCGATTCGCTGCGCGTCTACCAGTACGGCCAGGCGGAGGCGGAGATGCTTGGCGGCGAGGCGCTGCTCGAAGCGGAGATCGGTCAGGGACTCGTGGCTCGCAGTCGCGTGGAGGTAGTGCGGGGCACCAATCTCACCTCCCACGAGCCGCTGCCGCTGCTGCCGCCGGTGCGCGCGGCGGTGGGTTTCGGGTGGCGGGATCGGTTGAGCGTGGACGTCGATGCGTATGCGCGACCCAAACGGCTTAACCCGCTCGACATTCCGACCGCCGGCTACGCGCTGCTGCATCTCGGCGGCGGGGCGGATGTCCGGTTGTTTGGCCGGGCGATGCGGCTCGATGTCTCGCTGCGCAATGCGCTCAATCAGCGCTACAAGAGCTTCCTGAGCCGCTACAAGGAGTTCGCGCTCGATCCCGGACGGAACTTGATCGTCCGGCTGTCGAGCGGATTCGTCGACTAGCGCCGCCCGACGGCGGCGCTGGTCGCGGCGTCGAGAATCGCCCAGATCCGATCCGCCCACGTACGGTGCTCGGGCTTCATCAGGACCGAGCGCAAGCAGACGATCGTATCCCGGTCACGCTGCATGTCCTGCACGTCGATCAGGGGGACCGGTAGCGTCGCGAGGGCGAGGTGGAGGTGGCGCTGCGCCGCCTCGTCGAACACCCGCTGCGAAAGCGTGGAGGCGTCGCTCACGCGCTTCGCACGCGGCGCCCACACGAGAATGTCGAGCGCCGGCGGTGTCCCGCTGACGAACCGCCCGTCACTGCGCAGTCGATTGTAGAGCTCCAACGCGGCCGCGCGGCCGCTCTCCAATCCTTGTGCGAACTCACCGCCCGGCTCGAGCGGAAACAGCCGCTGCGTCGCCCAGAGTGCGACGGCCGCGGCGCCGGGCCGCGAACACTCGAGGCTGATCTCGCCGAGATGCAGGTCAGTAGAGGTGAAGTAGGTGTACGGCGAATCGTGGCGATACAGGCGGCCGACCGAGGGATCGTGGAAGATCACGCAGCCGCAGCCGTACGGTTGCAGCCCGTGCTTGTGGGGATCGATGACGATTGACGCGGCTTCGCGCATGCATGCGAACGCGAGCTTGGTCTCCTCGAACAGATTGTCCGCGAGAATGAAGTAGCCGCCGTAGGCGGCGTCAGCGTGAATCCGGAAATCAACGCGGCGCCGCAGATCAACGATGGCCGCGAGCGGATCGACCGCGCCGGTTGCGGTGGTGCCCATCGTGGCGACCACGGTTCCGACCCCGCCAGCCGCGAGCCGGCGCGCGAGCGCCTGCACGTCCATCCTGCCGGCGCGATCGCAGGGAATCGTCTCGAACGGCAGACCCAACACGCCGGCGATTCGCTGGTGGGTGTAATGCGCTTGCGTCGATGCGAGGACCGTCTTGCCGGGATCGAGCTGCCCCGCGACCCACAGCGCCTCGAGGTTGGCCATGGTACCGCCGCTACAGAGGTGGCCGAGGTGCGTGTCCCACCCGATCATGCGCGCCAGCGCCGCGACCGCTTCTTTCTCCATGGCCGAGCTCGCGCGGCCGCCGTCAAGCGCATGGTTGTTGGGATTGATCTTGAGGGCCATCTCGTACGCGCGGCGCGCCACGTCGTGCGGTGGCTTGAGCATCTGGCCCGCGTAGAGCGGATCGCCGTATGGGTAGTTGTCCTTGAGGCGTTCCGCGACTTCCTTCAGCACATCTTCAAGATCCTTCAAATGCCCTCAGGTAGGTGCGATCCCATGCGGCTGGGATGCTCTCGCGCGGCGAGTAGGGGCCCGGCGCGTACACGCGGGAGCTGATGCCGAGCTGGCTCTGCTCACAGATGTGCCAATCCTGCCGGTTGGTGCGATCCCAGAATTCCTCGGCGTCCTGGATGTTGTAGCCCGTCGCGGCGGGCGCATCCGGATGCACCATCCATTCGCAGACCACGCGCGACTCCTTCGTCGCCACCGGCCAGACGGTATAGAACACCGCGTAATCCGGATGCAGGCTCAGCATCATCGTGGGAAACAGTGCGTAGTAGAACGCGCGACGCTGATCCTCAGGCGCGAGCGTGCCGAGCGGTATGGCGCATGCCCGGCCCGTCATCGTCGCGCTTTCGTTCGGTGCCTTGATTTCCATGTAGCCGCCGAGGAACGGCCCCTCGATCAGGTCGTTCGCGCCGCTCGTATACGGCAGCTTGGTGGACAGCTCGGGGTGAATCGTGGGGCAGTGCAGGCACTCGTTGTAGTTCTGCAGGATTAGCTTCCAGTTCGCCTTCACGTCGTACTCGATCCGCCGGACGGTTCGGAGCAGCGGCAGGTTGTAGCGCGAGAATCGTCCGTCGAGCGGCGCGAACCATTTCGCAGCGGGCGTCCCCTGAGGATCGTGATTCACAAACAGGAATCCTTCCCACTCGGCGAGCGCCACGGTATGCAGCGGATAGGCCTTCTTGTCGAAGCCTTCCACCTCGTGCATGTGCGGCGCGCCGATCAGGCGGCCATCGAGCGCGTAGGTCCAGGCGTGATACGGGCACTGAATCGTTTCGGAGAGCCGGCCCTTCGGCGCTTCGCACAACCGAGTGCCGCGATGGCGGCAGACGTTGTAGTAAGCGCGCCGCTCCCCTGACTGATCGCGCAGCACGATGATGCTTTCGCCACCGACCTGAGCCACGAAGTAATCACCCGGCGCAGCCAGGCTCGCATCGCGGCCGACGCAGATCCAGTTGCGCGAGAAAACCCGGTCCTGCTCCCCCGCGAACACTTCCGGATCCGTGTAGTACCGGCCGGGAAGCGTACGGGCGCCCTGGCGGTAGCTCTCGACGGTCTTGAGGAAGGTCATAGGATCTCCCGCGCCGCGTTGCGACCAGCAGCCCCAGGGATTCCGCCGCCTGGATGGGTCCCCGAGCCACACAAATACAATCCCTCAATCGGGGTGCGGTATCGGCTCCAACCAGGCACGGGACGCATGAACAGAATTTGGTCGAGCGTAAGCTCTCCGTGGTAGAGGCTCTCCTCGGCCGGCTGCAGCGTCACCTGGTTGGGGCGAACCTCGAGGATCTGCGCAACCCGCTCCGCGAGCCCGCCATGCGTGCCGGGCGGCACGAACTGCACATGGACCTCTACCCGCCCATCCGTACGCTGGACCTCGACGTACGGAGCGGTCGAGTCCTTGCCGTACTTGGCATCGTCATAGGCCCGCTCCAGGTAGTCGAGCGAGGGGGCGATGCAGAGGGTGGAGTAAGCGGGCGGCTGTGCGAGCGTTAGTGTGCCGCGGGCCACGACACCGCGTGCCTTGATGTTGCTCACGGCGCGCGCGAAGTCCGGGTAAAGCTCGATCGCGAGCGGCTGCAGGGTGGCGCGCGGCGGGGCGCTCGATACGACGAGCGGTGCCTCGATCGTCTCCCCGCTGTTCTCGAGCACCACGCCGCTGGCGCGGCCATTCTTGGCGAGAACCGTGGCACGCGCTCCCCGGCGAATCTCGACGCCCGGCTTCGCGGCGAGCGCCGCCGTGACATTCGAGCGAGGTGGCCGGAACACGCCCGCGGCACTTCCCACGTGATGATGCAGGAAGTTGAACGTGCCGCCGGAGCGGGGCCCTTGCTTCAGGTGCCAGATGCTGAGCGCACCCAGCGCACCCTTCAGGGCATCGTTCTCGAACCAGTCGTCGAGCAGCTCCGCGATGGACATCGGCAGAATGCGGGCGAGGTCGATGACCGCCTGCTTGCCAAGTCGGCGCACATACAGGCCCAGGCCTACGATGCGCGCCAGCTCGCGAGGGTCCCGAGTCTCGATATCGGGCGCCGGCACGAGGTAGAGCTTCTCGAGAACCCCGGCGAGCGTCCGCATACGCGCGCAGAACTCGGGCCACTTGGCGGCGTCGGCGGGGCTGAGGCGGCGAATCGCGTCGGCCGACCGACCGACGTCGCGCGACAGTTCGAGCGTCCCACCGCCATCGAGGGGCACGGTGAGCCACGGATCGGGCTGCTCGAGTCGAAGGTTTCGTAGACCCAGATCGCGAATCACCCGGGGCGGCACCCAACCGATATCGGCGGAGGGATCAACTGCCTGGCGTTGTTCCACCACGACGACGCGTTTGCCCGCACGGGCGAGATAGTGCGCAGTCACGAGGCCGTTGGCTCCCGCGCCGATGACGATCGCGTCGTACTTCACGCGCGATCCTTCAGGATGCGCATTGCCGCAAGCCGACCCGACGCCCCCATGATCCCGCCGCCTGGGTGCGTTCCCGAGCCTGCCTGGTAGAACCCACGGACCGGCGTGGCGAACTTCGCCCACCCCGGCGCGGGACGCAGGAAGAACAGCTGATGCAAGGCCAGCTCGCCGGCGAAGATGTTGCCTTCCGACAGGCCGGTGATCTTCTCGATGTCGAGCGGCGTAATGACCTGGCGGTGCAGGATCTTCGACGTGAACCCCGGTGCGAAGCTCTCGACCGTGTTCACGACCGCGTCCCCGAACGCCTCGCGCTTTGCGTCGGTCCAGCCGCCATTCAGGTTGTAGGGCGCATACTGCACGAAGATCGACATGACGTGCTTCCCAGGCGGCGCCATGCCGGGATCGATCATCGAGGGGAACACGATGTCCATGTAGGGCCGGCGCGAGAACTCGCCGTATTTGGCATCGTCGTACGCGCGCTCGACGTAGTCGACGCTGGGGCTGATCGAGAATGCGCCGCGATGCTGCCGCCCGATGCCCGGCATGCAGCTGAAGCTCGGCAACGAATCGAGCGCGAGGTTCACCTTCCCCGACGAGCCGCGGAACTTGAAGCGCTTGATGTCCTGGACGAACTCCGCGGGCAGCTCATCGGACTCGAGTAACTGGAGGAACGTCCGGCGCGGATCGAGACTCGACACGACGATTCCGGCAGGCAACTCGTCACCGTTTTCCAGCACGACGCCAGTGGCCCGGCCGTTACGCACGAGGACCCTCGAAACACCGGCATCGCACCTGATCTCAGCCCCGAACGAGCGGGCGGCGGACGCGATGGCTTCGCTCACCGCGCCCGTGCCCCCTTTCGCGAATCCCCAGGCCCGAAACACGCCGTCCAGCTCTCCCATGTAATGATGCAGGAGCACGTACGCCGTCCCCGGCGACCGCGGCCCCAGGAATGTGCCGATGATCCCGCTTGCGGACTTCGTCGCCTTGAGCACGTCCGTCTCGAACCACTCATCCAGGAAGTCCGCCGAGCTCATCGTCATCAGCTTGACGAGCGCGTGCAGCCGCTCGCCGCCGAGGCCCCGGAAATGCTTGCCGAGCTTGAGCAGGCCGGCCAGATCACCGGGCGCAAACGAGGTCGGATCGGGCGGCACCATGCCGAGGATCGGCTTGACCGCCTGCGCCATAAAGTGCATCAACCGGCCGTACTCGTCGTACGCTTCCGCGTCGCGGGGCGAGTGGCGATACAGCTCGCGCCGGGTCTCGTCGTGATCGCCCCAGGCGGCGAGGTAGTCGCCGTTCTCCATCGGCGTGACGGTGCTCTCGAGCGGCAGGATGTGCAGCCCGTGCTTCGGGAGATCGAGATCGCGAATGATCTCGGGCCGGAGCAGGGAGACGACGTAGGAGAACGTCGTGAACTTGAAACCGGGGAAGATTTCCTCGGTGACCGCGGCGCCGCCGACGCGCGGCCGGCGCTCGAGGACGAGCACCGACTTCTTGGCGCGCGCGAGATATGCCGCGGTCACGAGACCGTTGTGGCCGCCGCCGATGACGATCGCGTCGTAGCGTTTCATGCCCGCTTCCGCTCGGGGTTGAAGAACGGCAGCGGCGTGACGAGGGCCTTCGCCTGCTTACGGTGATGCTCCACGGTGATCTCCATGCGGACTTCCATTCCGGGAGCATGTTCGGAGCCGAGATGCGCCAACGCCATGTAGCGCTTGAGCAGCGGCGACCAGCCGCCGCTCGTCGCATAGCCCAGCTGCGTGTGGCCGCCGCGTTCGTAGATCGGCACGCTGGTGCGCCACGCCTGGCTCGGCAGCCGCGGCGGCAACCCCACGTCGGCGTACAGCTGCTCGAGAGAATCCCAGTCGACCGTGAGGCCCGTGAACTGCCAGGACGGACCGCGCTTTCGCTCGGCGTCGAGCGCGGCCTGGCCGTTGTAGCGCTCCTTGTCGGTCGCGACGGTCCAGCCGAGCCCGAGCTCGAGCGGCGACGATTTCTGCGATTCGATCAACGCGTGCCGCGAGGAGAAGTAGTCCACTTCGATGAGCAGCAGGCCCGCCTCGATGCGCGCGACGTCGAGGGCCAGCATTCCGGCCGGTGTGAGGCCATACGGCGTGCCGGTTTCGATCAGGGCATCCCAGAGCGGGACGGCCTGCGACGCATCAACCCAGACCTCGAACCCCAAATCCCCCGTATAGCCGGTACGCGAGATGGTGACGGGGATGTTGCGGATCTTTGCGCTGGTCAGCCGGAAGTATTTGAGCGCGGACAGGTCGCGCTCCGCGGCGATCTGGAGGATCGCGCGCGAGCTGGGACCCTGGAGCGACAGCGCCGCCGTCGTTTCGGAGACGTCGGCGATTGAGACGTCGAGACCGGACGCGTTGAGATGCAGCCAGCGCAGCGTTGGGTCGGCGGACGTCATACGGAACGTCTGTTCGCCGAGGACCGAGATCGTGCCGTCGTCGATCTGCTTGCCTTCGTGGTCGCACCACGGCGTGTACAGCACCTGTCCGACCTTCGCCTTGCCGACGTTGCGCGTGACGACGTGGTCGAGCAGCCGCGCCGCATCCTTGCCGGTGACCATGTACTTGTAGAGCGGCGACACGTCGAACAGCGCCGCGGAATTCCGGATCGCGTGGTACTCGCGGTCGTGCGACAGCTCGTACGCGCTGGCAACTACGTAGCCGGCCCAGCGCCGCCAGGCCTGACCTTCCGACAATGGACCCGTGCGGGGATGAAACGGCGTGGTCCGCAGGCTCACGTCGCGGCCGGCGTTTCTGCGGGGGCGAAAACGACGAACAGTCGGGGGAGCTCAAAATTGTCCATTATCGGGCGCGAAATCTAACTTTGCTGAGATGCGAGTGCACCTCGTCGAGATCCACGACTTGCCGTCCTGCCCGCCGTCGTTGCGCGACGCGCTGACCGATTTCCTGGCGTTTACCGAGAATCTCGCCGGCGCCTATGATCCGGTGGCTCCGTTGCTGCGCCGCGCGCTCGAGCAGACGCAGGCGCGCCGGATCGTCGACCTCTGCTCCGGCGCCGGAGGGCCGTGGCGGCGGCTCGCCTCGCGGGTAGGTGTGCCAGTGCTTCTCACCGACCTGTATCCGCACCATGAGAGCGTAATTCGTGTAGATGCGCGGGCCGTGCCCGCGGGGCTCGACGGCTTCCGCACGATCTTCACGGCCTTCCACCATTTTCGACCGGCCGAGGCCCGGGCCATCCTCTCGGACGCCGTAGGGCGAGGGCAGGGCATCGGCGTGTTCGAAATCGCCCGGCGGGCGCCGCTCGAGATCGCCGTCGTCGCCCTCACGTGGTTGGGGACGATCGTGTCCGCCCCGTTCGTGCGCCCGTGGCGGTGGTCCCGATTGGCGTGGACCTATCTGCCGCCCGTGCTCCCGATCGTCGGGACGTTCGACGGGATCGTCTCCTGCCTGCGGACCTATTCGACACCGGAGCTCGAGGAGCTTGTCCGGGGACTCGACAGCTATGACTGGGAGATCGGGGACTTTCGAGGCGGCTGGTCGCCGCTGCGGGGGGCTTTCTTAGAGTTATCCTTCAATCCGCCGTCCGCGGAGGCCCTATGCGTTCCGTGATTGTGGCCGCGCTCCTCGTTGTTCCGTCCGTTGCCGCGACTCAAGAAACCGCATCCGACACGCTCCTCACCGTCAACCACTATCTCGACTGGGAACAGGTCGCCGATCCGCAGGTTTCGCCCGACGGCTCCCAGATCCTGTACACGCGCCGCTGGGTGAACAAGATCGAAGACCGCTGGGATGCCGGGCTGTGGATCATGAACGCCGACGGCTCGCGCAACCGCTTCCTGGTGAAGGGCTCAAACGCGCGCTGGTCGCCTGACGGCACGCGCATCGCCTACTTCGCCGACGGCGAGCCGAAGGGCACGCAGGTGTTCGTGCGCTGGATGGACGCCGAAGGTGCCACGTCGCAGATCACGCACGTCAGCGAAACGCCCGCGAACCTGAGCTGGTCTCCCGATGGACGCTCGCTGGCGTTCACGATGCTGCTGAAGAGCGAGACGCCGTGGAAGATCAGCATGCCGGCCGCGCCCGAGGGCGCGAAGTGGACGCCCGCGCCGCGCATCGTGGACCGGCTCCACTATCGCCGCGATCGCACCGGCTACGTCGAGCAGGGCACGATCCAGATTTTCCTCGTGCCGGCAGAGGGTGGCACACCCCGGCAGCTCACCAAGGGCGACTTCGGCGCCAGCGAGTTGGGCGGCCTCGGCACGCCGAGTTACGACTGGACGCCCGATGGTCGCACGATCGTCTTCGATGGGCTCCGCGAAGCCGATGCCGACTATCGCTATCGCGAATCGTACCTCTACACAGTCGATGTGCAGAGCGGTGCGGTGCGACAGCTCGTCTCGAAGAAGGGTGGTTGGACCGGACCCGTGGTGTCGCCCGATGGACGCACCGTGGCGTTCACCGGTCACGAATACGGCACGTTCTCCTACCGTGCCGACGAAGTGTGGACGGTCGGGATCGACGGCAGCGGGCTGCGCGCGCTGACGACGTACGATCGTGATCCCGGCGCCGTCCGCTGGAGCCCCGACGGCAGCGGCGTGTTCTTCGCGCTGGCCGAGCAAGGGACCAGCAACGTCTACTTCGCAGGACTGCGGGGTGGTACTCGCAAGGTGACCGAGGGCAATCAGATGTTGTCGCTCACGTCCGTGTCGCGGGATTTCAATGCGGTCGGCATCCGTTCCGACCCCGATGATCCGGCCGACGTCGTGCGATTCAGCCTGCGGCGCGCTCAGCCAGTCGCCCGTCTCACGAACGTGAACGCCGATGTGCTGCAGGGCATCAAGCTCGGCGCCGAGGAGGAAGTGTGGTACACCTCGACCGGCGGCGCACGCGTCGAGGGCTGGATCATCAAGCCGCCCGGATTCGATCGCGGCAAGAAGTATCCGCTGATCATGGAGATCCACGGCGGGCCGCACGGGATGTACAACGGCGCGTTCAGCTATCAGCTGCAGAACTTCGCCGCCAACGGCTTCGTCGTCCTCATCACCAATCCGCGCGGCAGCACGGGCTACGGCAGCGCATTCGGTAACGCGATCGAGCGCGCCTATCCGAGCGTCGACTACGACGACTTGATGGCCGGCGTCGATACCGTCGTGGCCCGCGGCTACATCGATCCGCAGCGCATGTATGTGGGCGGGTGCTCCGGCGGCGGCGTGCTGTCGAGCTGGGTGATTGGCCACACGACGCGGTTCGCGGCGGCGGCCGTGCGCTGTCCCGTCATCGACTGGATGAGCATGGCGGGCCAGACCGACGTCCCGCTGTTCACCTACGGCTTCTTCGACGCGCCGTTCTGGGAAAAGCCGGAGCAGTGGATCAAGCAGTCGTCACTTGCGTATGTCGGCAACGTGAAGACGCCGACACTCCTGATGACCGGCGAGCTCGATCTGCGGACGCCCATCCCGCAGACCGAGGAGTACTACTCCGCGCTGAAGATGCTGAAGGTGCCGGTGGTGATGCTGCGCTTCAACGGCGAGTACCACGGCACCAGCTCCAAGCCGTCGAATTTCCTCCGGACCCAGCTCTACATGATGAGCTGGTATCAACAGCACCGGCTCGGGAGTGAGGCGGCCGCGAGCGGGTCAGGCGACGCGCATCAGCGCTAAGGCCGCCGCAGCGTCTGGTCGAAAATCTTTTGCGCACGAGGGTCGTCGCTCTCCGCCAGGCGGCGGAGGGCGGCGGCCCGAACGTCCCGGTTCGGATGTGAGCGAGCCGCGTCGATGAGCGCCGGGATCCCCGCGCCGTCGTCCATCTCCTCGAGCGCCTCGAGCACGGCGTTGTAGACGTCCTCGGGGGCATCGCTGGCCAGGATGCTCTTGAGCAGTGCCACTGACGAATCGCTCGGCGCCGATTCGCCGTAGGTCTCGATCGCTTTCCGCCGGACGTCGACGTTCGGGTGCGTGCGCGCGATGCGCGCCACCAGCGCCAACGCCCGCGCGTCGTGCAGCTCTCCCAGCGTTTCCACCGCTTTCCGCGCGACATCCTCGTCGTCCGAGCGGCGCGCGAGATCGTCGAGGATGACCATTACACTGTCGGCACGCCCCTTCTCGCCCAGCGTCTCGATTGCTTTGCGCCGAACGTCGCTGACCGGGTGGCTGCGCGCGAACTCGACGAGGAGGTTGTAGGCACGGTCGTCGTGCAGCTCGCCGAGCCGCTCGACCGCTTCGCGCTGTACATCCGGATCCCGATCGCGCCGCGCGAATTGCGCCAACAAATCGAGGGACTGGGCGGCGGGTGCCTTCTCCCCGATCGTCTCGATGGCAGAGCGGCGGACGTCGGTGGAGGGATGCGTGCGAGCAATCTCGATGACGGCCGGGAGTCCGAGATCGCCGATTTCGCCAAGCGTCTCGACCGCTTCCCGCTGCACGTCTTCATTCCGGTCGGTGGCCGCGATGTCCGCGAGCACCCGGACGGTCTCGGCGGTCGGCGCCCGTTCACCGAGCGTCTGGACCGCTTCGCGACGGACATCGGAGCTGGGATCGCTGGTCGCGATGCTCTTCAAGAGGGTAATCGCCTCGGCGGGCGGCAGTTGCTCGCCCAACGTCTCGACCGCCTTGCGCCGCACATCGGACTGCGGATGGTTGCGCGCGATGTCTCGGACCGCGGTGAGCCCGCGTCCGTTCGGCATTTGTCCCAGCGTCTCCACGGCTTCGCGCTGCACATCCTCGTCGCGATCGGACTGGGCGATCGCCACGAGCGTGGTGAGCGCCCGGTCCGAGTCTTTCTTGCCGAGCCCCTCCACCGCTTCACGCCGGGCGTCCGGATCGCTCGCGGTCCTGGCAACCGCGATCGTGGACTCGGTGGCGGCCGGCAACGGGTTGTCGCCGAGTGCCTCCGCCGCTTGCCGGCGCACATCGCCGGCTTGATCGTTGCGCGCCGCCGCGCTGAGACCGACGACGGCGGCTGGCGTGGGATGGAATCCCAGCCACTCCGCCGCCTGGGCGCGCACATCGGCCGGCTCGCGGCTCGTGAGCAAACGCAGCAGGATGGGAACGACGAGGTTGCTCGACCCGTGGACTCCAATCGCCGCGACGACGTCCTCGCGCAGCTCCGGCTGTGACGTGGCGGTGAACAGCGCTTCGACGACCGGCAGACTCTGCGCGTCGGCGGCGTCGCCGAGCCAGAACAGGGTGCGGCCGCGGAAGTCCATCGGCAGGTAGAAGCTCGCCACATGGACGTGCGACAGCGCGACCTTGCCGCTCGGATCGGTCGTGAATCCCAACAGGATCACGATGTCCTCGGAATCGTTACTGCCCGTCAAGCGCGCGAGGCGCACGCCGTGGAACAGGAAACCTTGGAAGTCCCCGAACAGGCGGCCGCTGATCGTGATGTCCTGACCTTTGACCTCCATACCACGATCGACGTACACCGAGTGCTCGAGCCACTCGGGCCGCTTGATCTGGTAACCGACCCAGTACATGCGGCGGTTGAGCTGCCGGGCCTGGGCGCGCGCCCAGTCCCAGCGCTGCGCGAGTGGCTGCGAGGGGTCGGGGTGGCGGAGGACCGTGTCCGGCGCCGCGCGGGTCGTATCGGCGGCGACATCCGTGGCGGGCTCGCCCGCCAAGCGCTGGCTGCCCGCTGTCAGGAGGCCGATAGTCACGGCGAGCATCCCGGCGATACCGGCGGCCCAGCGCGGGAAATATTCCCTGCGCGCCGTTGGCGGAAGGATCAACCGTCTGACACGGGTGAGCAATGAGCCGCCGGCGCCGGTAGCCGCGAGCGCCAGGCGCGGTGTCGTCGAGCGGATACGTTCCATACCGACGAGCGCCGTCGCGTAGAGGTGCGGATCGCCGCACACGGCGACCGCGAGATCGTCGCAGCAGTGCTCGCGCTCTTCCCTGACGCGGCGCGAGACCCACCACACTGCCGGATGATAGAAGAGCAACGTCTCGATGACGCACTGGATGATGTTGACGAGGTAGTCGTAGCGACGCACATGCGCCAGCTCGTGCGCGAGCAAGACTTCGAGTTGTTGCGGCGTCAGGCCGGTGAGCGCGCTGGCCGGTACGAGAACGACCGGACGCAGCCACCCGACGACGGCGGGAACTTCGATGAGCAACGATTCCAGCAGCCGCACCGGCCGGTTCAGGCGCAACCGCGCGGCGAGCCGAGCCAGCACCTGCTGCAGTGCTTCGGGCACGGCGCGCGTGCCGTGCGTCCGCAGGCGGTGTGCCCCCATCCACCCGTAGGCCAGGCGCACTGAAAGGATCAAGACTCCCACCACCCACACCACGACGAGCCAGGGCAAGACGGGTTCGAGGCGATCACGGAGCAGCGTGAGTCGTGCCGACCCGCTGTTCGGCTGCGTCGCGGACGCGATGAGCGGTAGCGACTTGACGGTCGCACCGCGTGGTGTTGGGGAGGGGGAGGCCGTCAGGTCCGACGATGGCCCCGGCGCAACGAATGTCTTGGTCGCAGTCGAAACTACGGGATCGTACAGTCGCAGCGTCGTCGCGATGGGAAGAATGAACATCGCAGCCAGCGTGACCATCGAAAGCGTGTAGCGCGTCCGTGCCGCCGTGGGCCGGATGAGCGCGAGGGCGACGCCCAGGAGAATCGCGAGTGCCGCGCCCTGCCACAGGAAATGCACGAGCGCCCATCCCAGCGCATGCGTTGCGTTCATCGCGAATCTCCCTTCCTCTCATCGAGGAGGCGTCGGATTTGTTCGAGCTCGGCGGGGGTCGCGCGGGTAGTGGACAGCGCCTGCAACACGAGCGCCAGCGACGACCCTCCGAACGCCCGATCTACCAGATCAGACAGCAAGTGCCCGCGCGTGGTTGCCTCGGAGACCGCGGCCGCATAGACGTGCGTCCGCGCTCGCGTGTCCCGCTTGACGAGCTTCTTCTCGGTCATGATCTGGAGGAGCTTGAGGACCGTCGTGTATCCGACGCCGCCGCCGCGCGCCGCGCGCAGCGCCTCGTGCACGTCGCGCACGGTACTGGGTCCGCGCTGCCACAGCACGCCCAGAATGGCCAGCTCTGCATTGGTGGGACGAATCATAGGTGCAAAATACGAAAGACTTCGTACTTGTCAATACGATGCGTTTCGTACTTCACGGAGCGGCGGCGCGCTCCACGTCGGCCCACGGCAGCACCACGCCATGCCCCCCCGCGACGCGGTCGACCGTGATCCCCCGCGCCTTGACGAACCTCACCAGCTCGGCGCTCCCCGCAGCGGGCGGGGTCGGCATGGCGTTGACCACGTCGCTCTGGAACAGAATCCTGGCGGAGGGGACGTAGACGGCGAGCATCCCTTCGGCGTGTGTGGTGGGCAGGCGGTACGCAATGACCTGCCCGTCACCCCTGCCCACGACCAGGCTGTCCTCCACGGCGCTTATCGCTGGGAACGGCGGGCGGGCGGGGCCGAGGCGGCGTGACAGCACGTCGGGACGAATGGTCTTCCGTGCCGTAGCGATTGACCGAACGAAGCTCACGTTACGCGCCTGGGTCACCACAGGGACGCCCGCGGCAAGGACGGCCCGCAACCCCCCGGAATGATCCCAGTGATGATGCGTATTGATGACCAGCCCCACGGGCTTGCCGGGGAATCTGGAGCGGAGCGTGTCGAGCATTGCCTCCATGCGCATCGCGTTGAGCGGCGCCTCTACCACAACGAGCCGGGCGCCCTGATCCACGATCAGCGAATGATGCGTCCCGCCTTCGGCGCGCCACACATTCGGAGCGAGCTCGACGAGCGTCACGACCACGGGTGGCGGCGTGGCATCGCTCCGCTGCGCGCGAGCGGCGACGGAGTCGGGAATCGCAAACATGCTATCGGACAGCGCGGGATTCGTGCTGATGGCCGTGGCGACGCTATGATTTTGCAACCGGTTATTCACTTCGACGTCGAGCTGCCGCCAAAGCAGCACCCCGCCGGCGTCCTGCCAGCGGGTGAACGCGGTGCGCGTGACACGATCGCCGAGGATCGGATCGTCGGTCAGCGTCTCGGTGAGGACGAGCAGTCCGGTGCGGCGATCGAAGTAGAGATCGAGCGTGTCCGCGCCCGCGGCGTAGCGGACACCGTCGAGTGTTTCATCGCGCCAGCGGCGCGCGGGGACGGGTCGCAAGGCCGCGGGATTATCCAGTGCTGTGAGGAGCAATCGCTCGGGTGTACGCCGCATGAACCGTTCGAGGGTGGCTACCTGCCCGGGGTTGTCCGGCGCCGGCACGCCGTTGGTCTCAGTCATCCCGATGCTGCCGGCGATCACGCGGCGAACGTTGTTGACGGCACCGGTTGGGTTGCGGCCCTCGGTTGTGATCAGCATGCGGTTGCCCGCATAGTCCGTCACTTGCCGGCCGACCGTCAAATTAGCTCGCGCCGGGGAGGCCGGCGTCTCTTCCTGCCCCAAGGCAAACATCGCCTGGTAGAAGTCGATCGCGGAACCACGCAGCCCGCGCACTGCCGTCTCCCCGCCCATCGCGGTGACGGCGCGTGCGACGAGGTCGCGGGGAGCAGGGGTTTGTGCGAGTGTTGAGAGCACGAGCAGCGGGACGGCCAACACGGTCATAGAGCCTCCGGGATGTCACGAAACCTGACCCCGGTGTCCCTGACCCGGCAAGGAGGGCACGTCATGAATGCTGACACCCAGTCGATGCTCGCTCAGATCGATGCAATCAAAACGGAAGGGCGGGCGGTGACCGCCGGCCTCACCGATGATCAATTGAACTGGCATCCCACTGAAGGCAGCTGGTCGATCCTCGATTGTCTCGAGCACCTGAACGTCGGTGTGACGAAGACGTTACCGGCATTCGATCGCTCCATCGCTGAAGGACGCGCAAAGGGACAGACGTCGAGTGGGCCGTTCCGCTATGGCTGGTTCGCACGGATGGTCGCGGGATCCATGGAGCCGCCTCCCAAGTGGCGTATGCGTTCTCCCAAGCTGATTCGCGTCGCGCCGGCCACGAACCGCCGCAGCGCTGAAGTGTTGCCGGAGTTCGTTCGGGTGCGGGACCAACTGGGGGCGCGGGTGCGCCAGGCGGACGGTCTGGATCTGGCGCACGTGCGGGTGATCTCGCCGGTGAACCGCCTGCTGCGCATGCCGTTGGGTTCCTACTTCAACTTCATTCTTGCCCACGACCGCCGGCATCTCTGGCAAGCCCGGAACGTCCGCAACCGCCTCGCTTGACAAGAATCCCCCCAATGCTACTTTCTTAGCAGTAAGTGCTAATTTTTTAGCATCCAACCGTTGGGGGAGCGGCAATGTCCAAAGAAACGAATACGCAGCTGAGCCGCCGGGAACGGGAGATCATGGATGTGATCTATCGTTCCGGCCGCGCCACCGCCGCCGAGGTGCTCGATCAGCTCGCCGAGCCGCCCAGTTATTCCGCTGTGCGCGCGTTGCTGCGGGTGCTCGAGGAGAAAGGGCATCTGCGTCATGAGGAAGACGGCCCCCGCTATGTGTTCGTGCCGACCGTGCCGCGCGAGCGCGCTAGGGCATCGGCGCTGCGACAGCTGCTCCACACGTTCTTCGACGGTTCCACGGAGCAGGCCGTTGCGGCGCTGCTCGATCTCTCTTCCACACGCCTCTCCGACGCGGAGCTCGCCCGCCTGAGCCAGCTCATCGCTGACGCGCGGAAGGAGGGCCGCTGACATGATCGCGTTCCTCGCTGATGCCTTCGTCAAGGCGACCGTGCTGCTGCTGCTGGCCGCCCTGGTGACGGTGTTCCTGCGCCGCTCGCCCGCGTCGCTGCGGCACCTGGTGTGGACCCTCGCCTGTGGCGGCGTGCTCGTACTGCCACTCGCGTCCGCGCTGCTGCCCAATTGGAGCCTCGCCGGGTGGCCGCGACTCGATGTGCCGGTCGCGTTCGACGCCGAGCAGATAACGCCGCCCGCGCCGAAACCAGGCCCCACACCTCCTGCGCCCGTCGTCCCGACGGTGGCCGCGCACCAAGCGAGTTCGGTACCGTCGACGGCAGTCGGTGAAGAACCGGTTCGCTGGCGTCTGACGTCCGATTGGACCGCGCTCGTGTTGCCGGTGTGGCTCAGCGGCGTCGGAGCCGTCTTGATCTTGCTGGCGGTGGGGCTGGCCCGAATCATGTGGCTCGATCGCGTCACGCGGCCGATCCAGGACGAGGCGTGGCTCATCTTGGTCGAGGAGCTATCGCTGGAGCTGGGACTCCACCGTCACGTCCGCTTATTGCAGGCGCAGGGTCCGGCGATGCCGATGACGTGGGGCATTCGCCGTCCCGCGATTCTGCTGCCCGCTGAAGCGGACGCGTGGAGTGCGGAGCGGCGGCGCGACGTGTTGCTGCATGAGCTGGCCCACGTGAAGCGCCATGATTTCATGATTCAGCTGATCGCGCGCATCGCGTGCGTGGTCTACTGGTTCCATCCCCTGGTGTGGCTTGCGGCGACTCGCCTGCGCGAGGAGCGGGAGCGCGCATGTGACGATCACGTGCTGCGCGCCGGCGCGACCCCATCGGCGTATGCCACGCATCTGCTGGACATCGCGCGCGGCTTGCGCGCGGCGCGCGCGACCTCGCTCGCGACGGTCGCGATGGCGCGGCCGGCCCAGCTTGCGACGCGCCTGATCGACGTGCTCGACACGCAGCGGCGCCGCGATACGCTGTCCGCCCGCGCCGCGCTGCCCGCCTGGCTCGCGGCGATCGCGGTCGTTGTGCCGCTCGCCGCCGCCGCGCCACGAGTCGCGGAGCCGACGTCTGTCCCCAGTTCCATCGACACCATTCCGCGGGTGCCGGCGCGCGGCACGGGAGGGAAGCGGAGTGGGGGGCCCGCGCTACGATGGTCGCAACCGGCTGCTGTGGCTCTCGACACGCTCCACGGCTGCACCGACCATGGCTCGCGGCGCTCGACGCATAGCCATGAGGGCGACGGTGATGTCGTCACGCTCAGCATCACGACCGGCGGGTGTGCCGTCACTTTCGACGGAGATGGGAAGTTCACGTTCAACGATGATTTCAGCGACATCGCCACGCTCGCGTCGGGCGGGCGGATCGTCATCCAGGTGGATTATGGTGCGCACGATCGCCGCCTCACGATTCAGCGCGGCAACAACGGGCTCGAGCGTGTCTACAAGATCGACGGCGACATCCGGCCGTTCGACGACGAGGCCAAGGCGTGGCTGAAGGAGACCCTGACGTTCCTGTTGCGGCGCACGGGCTTCATGGCCGAAGAGCGCTCCCGCTGGATTCTCGAGCGCCGCGGCATTCAAGGACTGATCGAAGAGCTCGGCGAGCTCACGGGCGACTACACGCGGCGGATCTACTACCAGGCCGCCGTCGAGAGCGGCAAGCTGGATGCCGCGGGGTACGAGCGGCTCGTCACGATGGCCGGTCAAACCATCGACAGTGATTATGAGCTCGCCGAGTTTCTGATTGCAGTTGCCCAGAAGCAACCGCTCACCGAAAAGATGCAGGCGGGCTTCGTCACGGCCTCCAAAAAGATCGGCTCCGACTACGAGCGCCATCGCGTACTCAAGGCCGCCCTGTCGCGCCCCGGTCTCACGCCGGCCATGGAAGCGGCCATGCTCGACGCCGCCGCCGACATCAGCTCCGACTACGAGCTGGCCGAGCTGCTGATCGAGGTGAACACGGCCCGCCCGATCGATGAGGCGGTACGGCCCGCGTTCTTCAAAGCGGCCAACAAGCTGCAGTCCGACTACGAGCATCGTCGCGTGCTGGATGCCGTCGTCAAGCGGACCGGGATGAGTCCGGGGATGCTGCTCGACGTCCTCGCGTCGGCGAAGACCCTCAATTCCGACTATGAGCTGTCCGAGCTGCTCGTCGGAGTTGGCGGTTCGTACGTGCTGGACGACGCGCTGCGGCCCGCGTTCTTCGCCGCCGCCAACAATCTCGGCTCCGACTACGAGCATGGCCGCACGTTGCTGAGCGTGGTCGAGCGGGGCGAGCTGTCGCGCCCGGTGGCGCTCGCGGTGCTGGAATCGGCCAAGGGGATCGGGTCGGATCACGAGTTGTCGGAGCTGCTGCTCGCCGTCATCAAGCGTGCCCCGAACGACGACGCTATCCGGGCCGCCATTCGTACGGCCGCCGCGTCGATCAGCTCGCAGTACGATCGCGGGCGGGTGTTCGAGGCGCTGAGCCGCGATTGAGCGTCGGCGCGCTGTGCTTCGTCGTCGCCGTCGTGCTGCAGACGAGCGAGGCACCGCCGGCCAAGCAGATCCGGGCGATTCGCCTGCAGGGCACATCCATCACCGTCGATGGGCGGCTCGACGATCCGGCGTGGGCACGGGCCGCGTGGATCACTGACTTCGTCCAGAAGCGCCCGCGGGAAGGCGCGGCCCCCAGCGACAGCATGCGCATCGCGATTTTCTACGACGACGATGCGCTCTACGTCGCCGCGCGGATGTTCAGCCGTGATCCGTCCAAGATTCAGGCGCCGCTCTCACGCCGCGACAATACCTTCCAGTCTGAACGCATGTGGGTGTCGTTCGACAGCTACCACGACAAGCGCACCGCGTACTCGTTCGGCATCTCGGCATCCGGGGTGCGGGCGGACTGGTATCATGCGTCAGACAATGAAAACGACATAAACTGGGGGTTCGACCCCGTCTGGGAGGCGAAAGCGAACATCGACGCCCTCGGCTGGACGGCGGAGATGCGCATCCCATTTTCGCAGCTCCGCTTCACGAATCAGCCGGTCCAGGTCTGGGGCTTCAATGCCAACCGCTGGAATCCCGTAACGAGCGAGGACGACTACTGGATCCCGGTGCCCACCAATCGTACCGGATGGTCGTCGTTCATGGGCGAGCTGGTGGGGATCGCCGGCATCAAGCCGACGCGGCGGCTCGAGCTGATGCCGTACGGCGCCGTCGACTCGCGCGTCCTGAGCAACGTGAGCCCGGTCGATCCGTTCAACGACAAGGCCAACTTCGCGGGTCGCCTCGGCGCCGACTTGAAGATGGGCCTCGGTCCGAACATCACGCTCGATGCCACGATGAATCCGGACTTCGGGCAGGTCGAAGCCGACCCGTCGATCGTCAATCTGTCCGGCTTCGAGTTCTTCTTCGACGAGAAGCGGCCGTTCTTCACCGAGGGGAGCCAGCTGCTGCGGGGCAATGGCCCGAGCTATTTCTACTCTCGCCGGATCGGGGTGCGGCCCGGCTGCGATGCGAGCGGGGATTTTGTGGATTGCCCGCAGAATGCCACGATTCTCGGCGCCGCCAAGGTCACCGGGCGCCTCGCGACGGGAATGTCGCTGGGTGTTCTCACTGCGGTCACGGGACGCGAGTTCGCGCGCACCTACGACTCGACGACGCGGACTTTCGGCCGCACCGTGGTCGCGCCACCCGCCGGCTACGGTGTGATGCGCCTGCAGCAGGAGTTCGGAGCCTCGAAATCGGTCGTGGGCGTCACGTTCACCACGGTGCAGCGTGACCTCGACAGCTTGCTCGCCCCGAACTACACGAGGCGTGCCTATGCGGGCGGCGCGGATTGGGTGCTACGCTGGGACCGCGGCGCGTACGAGCTGCGCGGCTACGCGGGGTTCACGCATCTGCGCGGCGACGCGCGTGACATCAACCGGGTGCAGCGCTCCCCGGTGCACTACTTCCAACGTCCCGATGCCAGTTACCTGACGTACGACTCCACGCGCACCACGTTCACGGGCTCCGTTGCGGATCTCTGGTTCCGGAAGACCAAAGGCAACTTGTTGTTCGATCTCGAATACGGCTGGGAATCACCGGCATACGACCCGAACGATGCCGGACGGCTCGGCAATGCCGATGGCCGTACGGCGTTCGCGGGGATGATTTACCGGCAGACGAAGCCGCGCGCCTGGTTCCAGAATTACGTCGCTACGCTGAGTGCATTCACGGAGTACGACTTTGGGGGCGATCGTCAGATCCTGTCCAGCCAACTCTATGGCGAGGTGACACTCAAGAATTTCTGGGACTTGAGCTCGTACGTCGACTACCAGCCGCGCTCGTTCGATCACTCCCGGACACGCGGTGGTCCCACCATGGCGACGCCGGCATTCGCGAACTGGGTCGTGCGCCTTTCCAGCAAGTTCGGCGCTCGAACTGGGTGGGTGGCGCGCGTCTACTACGGAAAGGGTGAGCTCGGCGCCGAGACGTACCGGCTGAGCGGCGAGCTCTCGATTCGGCCGTCAACCCGCTTCCAGTTTTCCGTAACGCCCAACTATTTGCGGGATATCGAGCCGCGCCAATGGGTGATGACCGTCGATACGGGCGGATCGCCGGCCACGTACGGCTCGCGCTACGTCTTCAGTCCGATCGATCAAAGCACGTTCTTGATCGACTTGCGGGCGAACTACACCGTCGGCCCTGATCTGACGCTCGAGGTCTGGGGCGAGCCGTTCGCCGCCAGCGGTCACTACTACGGTATCGGCGAGCTGGCCGCGCCGCGCACGTTCAACCTGCGGCAGTATGGCACGAGCGGAACGACGATCGCGCGCGATTCGGTCGGCGACTACACCGTCACCGACGGTCCTACGCACACCGTCGCGATCCCCAACCCCGACTTCAACGTCCTGTCATTCCGCAGCAATGCCGTGCTGCGCTGGGAGTGGCGGCCCGGCAGCACGCTCTACCTCGTGTGGGCACAGAACAAGAATGGCTCGCAGTCCGTCGTGCGCGGAGTGGGCTTCGACGATCTGGCCCGATCGTTCGGAGCTCGAGGGGACAATTTCTTTGCGGTGAAGGTCAGCTACTGGATTCCGGTAAACTGATAAGCGAGGACCTGCAAAGCCTAGGCCGCAGACGCACCGCGGTCACTCGTAATCAGTCAACGGGACCAACCGCGCGAGAGTTGTCCCGTTCCTCGCTTTCCATTTCCAGCAGCGATCTTTTCCGCTCAACGCCCCACCGGTATCCCCCAGTTTCTCCGCTCTTACTAACAACTCGATGGCACGGAATCACCAGCGCAGCAGGATTCATGGCACACGCCCGCGCCACGGCGCGCACAGCCGTGGGCTGCCCGATCCGTCTCGCCACCTCGGTGTACGTTCTCGTCTGCCCAAATGGAATCTTCTGTAGCTCCTGCCACACCCGTCGCTGGAACGCGGTGGCGCGAATGTCCAGCGGCAGATCGAGATCGGGTTCGGCGCCATCGAGATACGCGAGAATCGCGGCGACCCAACCGTGGAGTTTGCCGCTCTTGTCCTGGACGACTCGCGCCGCCGGGAATTCAGCGATCAGCTCTGCCCCGAGCGCCGCGGCGTTCTCGCCCAGGGCGACGCGGGAGACCCCACGCTCGGTTGCTGCAACCAGCAGGCGTCCGAGGGACGTGGGCACGGTGACGTAGGCGATGCCGATCCCCGCGCCGCCGCGGGCATACGTTGCCGG
>WNGK01001774.1_pt1 | contig 23335 bp, 16 predicted proteins | sample 5400601 | NCBI WGS metagenome assembly WNGK01 (sample SAMN13153376, study PRJNA577476) | soil metagenome | isolation source: 60 cm soil or saprolite under Garry oak tree replicate 1 | place: USA:California | collected 2016-06-15
AATCAGTCCTATGACGGGTCCAAGCTCTGCCAGTTCGAGCTTGCTACTAAGATGGCGGCTTAATGTTGCTTGACGAAAAAAGAGAGAGGTTCTCCTGCACCTCTCCAGAGAGAAAAAATTGAATTTCAAGAGAGAATCTATAATCTCCGTCCTATGAGCCAGCCTCGAATTCTTACGAAATACAAAACTACATTTTCTTTCAGCTCAATTGCAATCCGGTTCGTTGCTGCCTGTACGCTACTTCTCCTCGGCAGCTTGAGTGGCGAGGCTCAGCAGCAGGTCATCCGGCCGCGGCTCTTGATCGGGAAAAACGATGCTTTCACCGGGCTCACGATTCTCCGCGCAAGATACGCCGCTGGCATGCGCCCCTCAGATGATATCGCTGGCTGGGCACTCATTTATTTAATTACCGGTGACGATTCATTCGCGCGGCGTGCGATCGATGAGATGAGGCGAACGCATCCGCCGGACAAAGTGGGCTCTCGAACCTACATGGATTACATCCGCTGGTCGCTAGCGTTCGACTGGCTTTACAACTACAAGGATTTCGACGGAGCCTTGAAAGATCGCATCGCAGGTGAGCTGTTGAATGGGGCAGAGCGCATGTTTCAGGACAATGCGCTCGCAGACCCTTCGCTAGTTAGTTATCACAACTACGTTGCACGTTTTTTGACCCTCACTACCTTTGCACTGACCGCGATTGAAGGGCATCCCTCCACTGAGAATCGGGCTGCGCCACTGCGAGAGCGCGCTCGTCGTTCACTCGACAACGTGCTGGACATCAGTCAGTTCATCACACCCGAGGGCGGCTATCACGAGTCCATGGACTACATGCGTATCACTTTCCTGCCCATGGCGTTGTTGGCTGAACTTCGCCGCACCACAAGTGGCGATGATCCGGCACGCCGTTTTACTGCCTATTGGCACTATGGGGATACGTATCTATTCAAAACTCTCCCTGATGGGACCACTTCCCGCCGCGGCGATCACGAGTGGCCGTACTTTCTGGCGCAGGACAACGATGTCCTCGGTTACATCGTCAATCGCTTCAAAGATCCATACGCAGCATGGATGCTGCGAAAAAGTGGCTGGCCTTCGACGCCCAACTGGTACATTCCGATACTGAAATTTCTTTGGGACGATCCTCAAGTCGCTCCTCGCGATCCAGCGCTTGCAACTGAAGTGGAACTTCCGCGCCAGCATTTATTCAGCGGTGTCGGCGACTTGGTGATGCGCGACGGCTGGGGGCCCGATTCGACGTGGATTGAATTCACTTCTGGTCCTTATCTGGCCAAACATCAGCATCTGGACCAGAACCAGTTCACGATTTTTCATCACGGATATCTGGCGATCGATAGTGCAGCAGACTATACCGACACCGAGAGTCCGAATTACTTGAATTACTATCGGCGGACGATTGCGCACAACACCATGCTCATCTACAAGCCGGGAGAGCCGTTCTTCTGGGCGGAGAATCTATGGCCTGCCGCCAACGACGGTGGCCAACGGATGGACTCATCGCGCTATTGGAATACGATCCGCAGCCGCGATGACTGGGGGCGCACGCGCGACCTGTGGGACCTGGCGCGGATGGAAATCACGGACTATGTGCCCAATGAATTTCAGTATGCGAAAGGTGACGCAACTCACGCCTACAGCTCGTCTAAGCTGGACCTGTTCACGCGAGAACTTCTCTACATTCCTCAAACTCATGTCCTGATTGTTTTCGACCACGTACGCAGCAAGGATCCGTCATACAAGAAAGTGTGGCTGTTGCACGGAGTGAATGAACCAACGCTCGAAGCGACAGATCGCGGGCATGATGTGGGTCATGGAGGCACGTCGTATTCGAGCGCGGCGAACTTCACTTTCGAGGATGGCAGCGGACGATTGCTTGTCCACACGCTGTTGCCGTGTGAACGTGAAGTCGTCAAGCGCGGTGGGCCTGGATGGGAGTTCTGGGCGCCCGGCGATGAATACGGAGGCGCATGGGGCACCGGAAAGAATTGGCCAATTGAAGGGGCGCAGGGTGGCCCGCTCCCCTCGGACCCTTATCTGAACAAAATGTGGCACACATTTTGGGGCGAGGATTTCAATCGCATACTTCCGTCAAACATGCTTCACGTTGTGCCCGGTGCGTGGCGCATCGAGATTTCTCCAGCGAAGCCCAGCGAAGACGATCTGTTTCTCAATGTTCTTGAGATCGGAGACAAGGGCGATCCCAAGACTCGCCACGTTGAGCTCGCGGATGGAGTGAATCTTATCGGCGCGATCGTCGCGGGCCAGACGCTTGCACTCTTTGCCACGACCGACTCGCCGATCACCAATGGGGAGGTTACCGTCCCAGATGTTGAGAGTGAAACTCTGATCGTGACCGGACTGAAGCCGGAATCAAAATACCAGCTCGATCTCACCGGAGGGAAAACAAAGACGTGGGGCGGGGGATTGTTTCAGGGAGTCCACCTGTGGACTGCCACAGCCGATACGGATCGTGCGGGTGTTTTGCGTATTCCGTTCCGCGGGCACAAGGATGCTCGTTTGCGACTGTACCTAGTCCAGTAACCTGCTTGCTTGGAGGAATGGAAACCCGCGATGATCATCAAAGTCTTCAAAGATAAACATTCAGTTGCGAGCGCTGCCGCTCAACAGGCTGCGGGACACATCCGGAATGCCATCTCCGAGAAGGGTAGCGCACGAATTATTGCTGCCACGGGGGCGTCACAGTTTGAATTTCTGGATGACCTGACCGCAATGCCTGATGTTGATTGGAAGCGAGTTGAGATGTTTCACCTGGATGAGTACATTGGGCTTCCGCTGTCACATCCAGCCAGCTTTCGCAGCTACCTTCTCAAACGCCTGATCAACAAGGTAAAAATAGTGCGCTATCACTTGCTGGATGGAGAGAGCGACCCTGCCTCGGTAGCGCGAGAGGTCGGGGCAAAATTAGCCAGCGTTCCGGTTGATGTGGCGTTCGTCGGGGTCGGAGAAAACGGGCATCTCGCTTTCAACGACCCTCCTGCAGACTTTGAAACTGAGGAGCCGTATCTGATTGTTCGGCTGGACGAAGCTTGCCGGCGGCAGCAAATGGGCGAGGGTTGGTTCGCCACTCTTGCAGATGTTCCTCGCACGGCGCTCTCCATGAGCGTGCGACAGATCCTGAAAGCTCAAGAGATTATCTGTATCGTGCCGGATGCGAGAAAGGCGCGAGCAGTGGCGTCCTGTTTTGAGGGAGAGATCAGCCCTAAAGCTCCCGCGTCGATTTTGCGCACTCACCCGAGATGCACCGTCTATCTTGACAAGGACTCCGCCGCGCTCCTAACTTCGGCAAGACCGCCGGTTGAGCCTTCGCCAGATAAATGAACAGTGCGAGAATAAGTCCCCGCACGATTGCCGACCCATGTACAGGTGGACACGCGACCGGCACGGGTCAGACTCCTTTTCGCCAGCTAGGATCGTCTTTTTTTTTAACTTCAATGGCGATTGAGCCGTCGGGGTTGAGTGGCTGTTCGCATGCCCACGCAACCGGCTTCAACACTCCGGGACGAATTTCCAACTGAGCAGAGAGATGGACGTTGCCTTCAAAGCCTTTCGGTAGGAGGAATGAACCGAGACGAATACCGCCGCCGTGAGGATGACCCGGGTCAAGCGTGCCGCGGAGCTTGAGCTGTCCATCGGGGCTCTGCACTTGCAGCCACAGCACCCCCGGGACTCCCGCGACTCCGCGGTTGGAAATCGCCACAATCAGTTCGGACGTGCCATGTCGTTTGCGTTGCCAGACCCACGACGGACGCAGCCGGTATCCCAGATTCGCACGCAGGCGCTCGAAGCCGCGTGGATAAGCTTCGTTGTAGCGGGCGAGGTTCGCAGATTCAGTCCAAAGAGACCAGTAATTCGATCTCAGATCCAGCGTGTGCAGCATGTAATTTTCCATCACGTTCACGCCGCTCGAATCTTTCGTCAGTTTGGAAATGTCGTATTGGCGGAAATAACCGTCCTCAAGAATCGCCGCCAGCCACGAAGGGCGATTCGCGAGTTGGTCGATCTGAATGGGTTCTTCGATGATTATGCTGTCCGACCGCAGCCATGCCCCTGCACTCATTGCCATCGCGAGCGTCTTCCGATTTCCAACCTTGCTGATGTCCGGCTGGGTGTTGAACGCGAGTGGAGTTTTCTTCCAGGTTTCAAGCTGTAGAGCGGTCATCTCCACAAATGTGCGCTCCGCGACTACATCGTCGGGAAAGGGATTGGGAAAGTTACTGGTGTGCCCCTCACCCCAGAATCCGTACTGCATCACGTCTACCCATTCGATGAGCGGGTTGCCATCGAACTCGGCGGCGAGGAGATTGTTGAGCTCGGCGAAAGCCTTTTGAAATTCTGGATGGTCGTATCGGGGCTCAACGTATTCAGAAGCTCCATGCTCTGGAATGCGTCCGATCTTCACCATCGGAACTCGCGAGCGCAGAAATTCCGGTAATGCAATTTGCTCTGGCTGGAATACCGGACTGGAGAGTTGCACGCGGAACGCTACCCGCAGACCACGACTTTTGGCGGCATCAAGCGTGAGTTTCCAGACGGGGTCGAGATCCAGCCTGCCGGGGCGAGACTGCACATTCCGCCAATCGCTGCGGATGTAGAGAATATCCACGAATGGGAGGCTGGAAATGTTTTCGACGTGTTGCTCCAGCGTTTCGCGGCCGGCTCGGGCAGCCAGTGACGGGCCGCTCTCTTCCCATGTGTAACCCACCAGGCCAAGCCCGGGATTGCGTAACGGCCTTTCGGAAGGAGTTGTGAAAAGACTGGTTAGCCAGCCCTCGTCTTGATCGATATCGAAGGGACCTTGTTCCAGCCGGTCGCGGGGAATTATCGGCGAACTGAATTCTTGATTCCCGAAACCTTGAGCAAATCCAGAGGTGGGGACCGATCGTCGCCAGCAGCGCGGCACCTTTCAGAACGCTTCTTCTCTGCATCGGTTGACCGCGATCGCCACTTTGCCGTTGACATTTTGTGAACTTTGCCGGAAAGTGGTGAAGCAAAGATATCGAAAGTAAAAGAAAGAATCAAATGGCACAAATGGGGCGACATCTGATTCTGTTCTTCGCCCTCGCCGGGGCGGCATTTGGCGTCCGCCCCGGCGATTTCGAAGTTCTAGGACCCGGAGGAGGGGGCGCGATGTTCAATCCCACCATCAGCCCCCACGATGCGAATACGGTCCTAGTGTCCTGCGACATGACTGGGGCCTACATTACACATGATGGAGGGCAGTCGTGGCGGATGTTTAATCTTCGCGGCGTGGTTCGGTTTTTCGTTTTTGACCCTCTCGATCCAAAGGTTATGTACGCGCAAGCCACCGGGTTGTGGCGAAGCATCGATGCCGGAGAAACGTGGAAGCTGGTATATCCGAAGCCTGCCACAATCAAGACCATAGTGATGAGATCGGACCATGCGGACGAGAACCTTGTTGCCGATCCTGATCCGTTGGGTACAGTTGCGGCTCTCGCAATCGATCCTGAGAACTCCAAGGTACTTTATGCAGCCGCTGGCGATAAGAGCCACCCAGCGCTGTTTGCTTCTCAGGATTCGGGCGAGACGTGGCAGCGGCAAGACGTTTTGCCGGAAAGCCCGCGTCGAATCTGGGTTGATCCACATTCTCCACGGGACTCTCGCACCTTGTTCATCGCTGGACAGCACTTCGTTTCCGTGAAACGCGGCAGGGAATTGCACAACTCCCCCGCTCCGGAATCTGCCACGTTTACGGATATTTCTGCAGGATTCACTTCCGCCTCGCAGCCAGTCATTTACGGGGTGTCCGAGAGAGGAATCTTCCGCTCGAAAGACGGTGGTAGCACCTGGCAACCATCTTCTTTGCCGGGCTCGGGAGCGAAAGTCCGAGCCGTCGCGGCCGGCCGTTTGCACGGCGATGTCGCGTACGTTTCTTACAGTGACCTGTCACTGGATGGGAAAACCTGGATTGGAGTCGCTAAAACCGAAAAGGCGGGAGATTCGTGGCAGTTGGTGTGGAAGGAATCCGGCGCTGCAGCACCCAATGTCCATGATGCCTGGATCACCGAACGCTTCGGCGTGGGCTGGGGAGAAAATCCGCTTGAGCTCGGAGTTGCCGATCAGGATCCGAATCTTTGCTACGGCACTGACTTGGGTCGCACTATGAAAACCAGTGACGGCGGCGCCAGTTGGTGGGCTGCGTACTCGCGCAAAATACCTTCCGGCGAGTGGGTCAGCACCGGCCTTGACGTCACCAACGTGTACGGCATTCATTTCGATCCGTTCGACTCTGACCGGCAATTCCTCACTTACACCGATATAGGTCTGTTCCGTAGTGAAGATGGCGGCGCGACTTGGCAAAGCTCCACCAAACGTGTGCCGGAGGAATGGCTGAATACAACGTATTGGCTCGCGTTTGATCCCAAAGTCCGTGGCCGCATGTGGAGCGTGAATAGCTATACCCACGATTTGCCTCGTCCGAAAATGTGGCGTCATCAAGATGTTGCCAATTACAAAGGCGGGGTTTGCGTCAGTGACGACGGCGGGAAAACTTGGACGAAGTCGAACACGGGAATGGACGAAACCGCTGCCACCCACATTTTGCTCGATCCCAACAGCCCGCCCGATGCCCGCATTCTGTACGTGGCCGGATTCGGGCGCGGGGTTTACAAGAGCACGGATGGTGGCAAAACCTGGTCTCTAAAAAATCAAGGTATCACTCAGCGGCAGCCCTTTGCTTGGCGACTGTCGTTGGCGTCGGATGGAACTCTTTACGTCGTGATCGCGCGGCGCTCAGAGGATGGCAGCATCGGAAATGCGAACGACGGCGCGCTGTATCGTTCAAAGGACGGCGCCGAACATTGGGAATCGGTTCTGCTTCCTAAAGATGTGAACGGCCCCAATGCGGTAACCATTGATCCAAAGGCCGTGCAGCGCCTGTATCTTTCTGCATGGGCGCGCGCTTCGGGAACGCACGGCGATGGCGGAGGTATCTATCTCTCAGAGGACGGCGGACGCAATTGGCGGCAAATTTTCGAGGGTGACCGCCATGTCTACGACGTCACCATCGATCCAAATGATGCCAATACTCTCTATGCCTCGGGTTTTGAATCTTCCGCGTGGCGCTCGAATGACCGCGGAGAGCATTGGTCCCGGATTCCGGGCTTCAACTTCAAATGGTCGTATCGCGTTATTCCCGATCCGGTCGACCGTAACAAAATTTATGTATCTACTTTCGGCGGCAGTGTTTGGCACGGCTCTCTGATTGGACGAGGCGAACCAGGAGATATTGCGACTCCGGAGCTGCAGCCGGGCAAATAGGCTTTCGCACTTACTTTTGGCTTTGCGCTCCGGGAGCCGGACGTTTGTTCTGGCGCAAGCATTTGAAGGGATGTTCGGGTGACGTTCCGCACAACAGTTGCTTTCTCGGAGTGGCTGCGCGATATCTGCGAGCGCCAGCCGGAGGCCGCAAGGTTGCTCAGTGCGCCTCAGGAAGAGCAGCACAGGCGCGGGTATTTTCACACTCTGCGTGAAATTTTCCAGCAACCTTCCAGTTGGGTCCATACCGCTGAACAAATGTCGTTGCTTGCGTCCAATCTGCGCCCTTGTCTTGCCGGCATAAGGAATCTGGTGCTGACGGGTTCTGGTAGTTCCGAGTATGCGGGTCACTGTGTGCGGCTCGCTTTACAGAATCAGCTTAAGGTAAACACGCTGGCAGTGGGCGGAGGCGTCTTACTCACCCATGGCGCCAAAGCGCTACCCCTCGAGAGGCCAGGACTTGTGGTTTCGCTGGCGCGATCCGGGGACAGTCCTGAGAGTGTTGGCGCACTGGGGCTGCTGTTGGAACTGGATTCCCGGCTACGGCACTTGGTGCTGACTTGTAACGCAAGCGGCAAGCTGGCGACGAGCTTCCCTGGCGACTCCCAGGTGCAAGTTATCGCACTCGATGATGGAACGAATGACCGCAGTCTGGTAATGACGAGCAGCTTCACCAACCTCGTAATTGCAGGTCAGTTCCTGGGATTTCTGCAGGCACCCGATCTGTACCAGTCTCGCTGTCGAAGGCTAAGTGGAATCGCCGGCGAACTTCTCCAGGATCATTTTGGGACCTTGGCGCAGGTCGCGAGCTTGAATTTCCAGCGAGCGGTATTTTTGGGAACGGGCGCACGGTTGGGTGCAGCTCGGGAAGCCGCGTTGAAGATGCTGGAAATGACCGCCGGGAAGGTGAGCGCCATGTCTGAAACCTATCTAGGGCTGCGGCATGGCCCTATGAGCTACGTGCATCCGGATACGCTGATAGTCTGCTTCCTGTCTTCCGATCCGACCATCAGAGCGTACGAATGTGACCTAATGCGTGAACTTGATCAGAAGACTCTGGGGCTGCTAAAGGTGATTGTCGGTGACGATGTTCCCGTAGACGTAGTGCGCGGCCAGGATGTTGTTATAGGCTGCCCGGGGTTGGCTGAGGCAGGTGACGACAGCGCGCCTGTAATCGATGTGATGGTAGGCCAATTGCTTGGATTCTTTCGCTGCATGCATGAAGGCTTGCGCCCTGATTCCCCATCGGAGAGCGGAGTCATTAATCGAGTCGTGCAGAGTTTTACTTTGCACTTTCCCACCGGTGGATCGTCAGCTGCAACACGCAATCGATCAGGAGATGGCAATTGATCAACCGACGACAGTGGCTGCGCGGGTTGGGTCTGGCGCTTGGCGCTTCCGCACATACCGGCTCCACCCAGGCATTCGCGCGGCCCGTTCCGCAAGAGAGTTCAACCCCCGCACGTTTGGCGCTGGCTGACTACGAACCCAAAAGCATGCTCCAGGTGCGGGAGACCCGTGTTGAGCGAGCTCGATTTCCTACAGTGGATATCCATACTCACATCTCTGTTTCCGCGAAGTCGGAAAAAGGAATCGAATTGGCGCCGGAACGCACGTATCTGGGCCAACCTGTAGAGCTGTTTGCAGTAATGGATCGAAAAAATATCCGGGCAATGGTGAATCTGACGGGCGGGTTCGATAACGGTCTGGTCGAAGCTGTTACCAAGTACGACAAAGCATTTCCGGAACGCTTCTACACCTTCACCGAGCCTTCCTACTCGAAATTTCTGGAGCCCAACTACCCACGCCTTCAGGCAGATGCTATCGAGCAGGCTCACCGTGCGGGAGCCAGAGGTCTGAAGATCCTGAAGACGCTGGGTCTCTATTTGCGCGAGAACATCACTTCGGGCAAGTTGGTGAAAATCGACGACCCACGATTCGATCCCATGTGGGACACCTGCGGACAGCTGAACATGCCAGTCGCGATCCATGTCTCCGATCCCATCGCATTTTTCACGCCCACAGATCGGTTCAACGAGCGATACGAGGAGCTCAATAACCACCCCGACTGGTCATTCTACGATCATGATTTTCCCAGCAATGCCGAATTGCTTGAGGCTCGGAATCGCGTCTTCGCCCGCCATCCCAAGACGCAGTTCATCGTTTTGCACGTGGGTAATTTCTCCGAAAACCTGGCCAATGTCTCCGAAAACCTGGATCGTTTTCCCAACATTACCGTGGACACAGCGGCGCGCATAGGGGAACTGGGGCGGCAACCCAGAACTTCTCGCAGATTCTTCGACCGTTATCAGGACCGCATTTTGTTCGGTACCGATGCCACGCCACATGGAGATGAGTTCCCGCAGCAGGTCTTTAATGACAAGCTTTACGAAATCTACTTCCGCTTTCTGGAGACTGACGACGAATATTTTGATTACGCTCCGGCAAAAGTGCCGCCGCAGGGCCGTTGGCGAATCTATGGAATTGAGCTGCCCGAGTCAATCCTCCACAAGGTTTACAACCAGAACGCTGCGCGCCTACTGCAAATCACAGTATGAAGCGATTCTTAGTATTGCTCGTCTTCTTGCTGACTGCGTTGACGTTTGCTGCGGCTCAAGTGCGGGTGTGGCAGGGTACCTTGATGCTGCCCACCTATGAAGAAGGCCCGCCAGATCCCAATCCGCCTTTCGACCAATACGCAAATAACCGTTTTAACTATCCCTACACTCTCCGCCACAATTTGACTGACCATCGTGTGGATCACGCCTGGCGAGCGCTGTTTCTTGAAAACGAGTATTTGAAGTGCTCAGTACTGCCGGACATTGGCGGGCACCTATATAGCTGTACCGACAAGGTTAGCGGCAAGCCGATTTTTTATGAAAATCCTTCCATGAAGAAAGCCGACGTTGCCTATCGCGGCGCGTGGGCGGCATTTGGCATCGAGTTCAACTTTCCGGTTTCGCATAATTGGGTTACAGCCTCGCCCATCGATTTTGCGTTCGGAAAGAAGGACGATGGCAGCGCATCCGTCCAGGTCGGCAACATCGACCGAGTGTACGGAATGCAGTGGACGGTCGAACTGATTCTTCGTCCTCGTTCGACTGTACTGGAGGAGCGGGTTACGCTGAATAATCGCGGCGAGGTGCGGCATCGTTTTTATTGGTGGAACAACGCAGGAATTCAGGTCTGGGACGACTCGCGGATTCAGTATCCCATGCGATTCGCGGCGAGCCATGGATTTCGGGAAGTGCAGCCCTGGCCGGTCGAAGCCGACGGAAATGACCTCAGCATAATCAAGAATCACACCAAAGGGCCGGTGTCGCTGTTTGTCCATGGCAGCCGCGAGCCTTTTATGGGTGTGTGGAATCCGCACACGAATACTGGAATCGTGCACTTCGCCGATTGCGTACAGCTTCCCGCAAAGAAAATCTGGTCATGGGGATCGGACGCGGATGGTCTGGACTGGCGCAAAGCGCTCTCCGATAACAACAGCGCTTATGTAGAAGTTCAGGCTGGGCTGTTTCGGAATCAAGAGACTTACGCGTTTCTCGAACCTCGCCAAACCATCAGCTTCTCCGAATACTGGATGCCAGTGCGGGACATCGGCGGAATTTCCCGGGCAAATTTGGCCGGCGTCGTGAACTTGAGCCGGCAGGCGAACGCGCTGGTTGCCGGCCTGAATGTGAACCAGCCGTTACATGATGCCACGCTGCTCATCTCTGCCGGAGATAAGCGAGTCTTCGAAACAAAAACTGATCTCACGCCGGAACGCACGTGGTCGCATGAGGTCCCCAATACCGACCCGCAGCAGAAATATACGTTTGAACTTCGTGATGCAAAGGGCGCGGCCCTATTGCGACAGACCGAGGGTGAGTATGACTGGACCCCAACTGGAGAAATCCACGTTGGACCGCAACCCTCTTACCGCATTCCCGAGCCGGACAAGCGAACCGAGGACGATTGGATCCAGCTCGGAAATGATCAGGAACTGAATGGCAGACTGCTTCAGGCGCTGCAAGCTTATCAGGAGGCGCTCGCGAAGTTTCCGGACAGCTATGATGCGCGCAAGGCGGCAGGACGTTTGTGTGCGAGTTTGTTGCGTTTCAAAGAGGCCCAGACCTATCTTGAGCCAGTCCAAGCTCGCAATACTTCGGACCCAGAGGTTTCCTACTATTTGGGGATTGCCTATGAGGGCTTGGGAGAAACTCGCAATGCGCGCGAAGCCTACGAGTCGGCATACCGAATGCCCGCCTTAAGGGCCGCAGCGGGTTTGCGTCTGGGCGAACTCTCCGCTCGGGAACGCAACCTGAGCCAAGCCGAGTCTTACTTTCAGGAAGTCATGCGAGTCGCGCCCGACGATCTTCGAACCGCTGAGGAATTGACTGCAGTTCTACGTGCCGAAAGCAAAACCTCACAGGCGGACAAGCTAGCTCAGGAATGGCTGGCCCGATTCCCGCAGCGTTATTTTCTGCTTGAGGAGGTGCAGAAGCCTGATCTGCGCCATCTTGCCGACGACGTGGAGCGCATTTTGAATATCGCGGCAGAGTATATGCGGCTCGGCTTGTACTCGCGGGCTCTTGAGGTCCTGTCTCGCGACTACCCAGCCGCGGTTGTGGATGAAACCGAGCCAGGCGCACTTCCTCCACAGCGGCATCCGATGGTGGCTTACTTCCGCGGGTACTGTCGCGAAAAGCTGGGCCAATCCGGCGCGGCCGATTTCAGCGCCGCGTCAAAACTCTCCTCTGCATATGTTTTTCCCAGCCGGGCGGAAGACATCAAGGTTTTGAGCGCAGCCCTTCGGACCAATCCGCCGGATGCCAGCGCCCACTATCTGCTCGGAACGCTTTACTTCTCCCGCGGACTTACTGACCAGGCGCTTGACCACTGGACTCAAGCTCGCAAATTCAATCCCCAGATTCCGGTTCTGCACGCCAGCACGGGGCGTGCTCTGTTGCAGGTGAAAAACGATCCCGAACAGGCGCTCACGGTTTTTCAGGAGGGCCTGCGGAGTGATCCGGCGAATGTCGAACTGTATATCGGACTCGACCAAGCACTCAGCATCTTAGGCAGGCCAGCCCGTGAACGGGTCGCAGCGCTTGAGCGTTATCCTGATCGCGCCAACATGCCGTCCCACCTTGTCTATGAGCTCATTCTGAATCTGGCAGAGGCCGGGGATTATGACGGCGCTGCAGCGCTTTTTCACAATAGATTTTTCCAGCGTGAAGAAGGCGGGACAAATGTGCGCCAGGTCTGGATTGAGGTGCAGCTACAGCGCGCACTCTCCCTTGGGCAGCATGAGCAATGTACTGAAGCTGTTTCCATCGCAGACCGTTTGGGAACCGAGATTCCAGATCTGCCCTTCACCCATGACGGTCTCGAACCCTTGCTTCGTTCGGCGCGGATCAGCTACTCGCTAGGGACGTTGTACAAAACCTGCAAGCAGCCGGACAAGGCGCAGTCGAGGTTCAAGCAAGCCGCCGAGCAAACCAACCTGGAAGATGCTGTTTGGGCTTGGAATGCGGCCAAGGAATTACCGGGCTTCGAGCAGGATTCAGGAAAGCAGAGGCTTGAGTCCATACTTCAACGCACAAGGAGCACTAGCGAAATTAGTTCGCGAACCGGATGGTGGCTATACAACGCTGCCATGCTGGATCGCGCAGTGGGGCATTCTCAGCAGGCCGAGGAAGAATTCCGTAGTGCACTCCTTTTTCCCGACCAGATGTTGACTTACCACCTTACACGTCTGGCGATGGCAAATAGCACGCAATAGAAATTATGCTTGGCGAGATGGCACGCGCACGCCGTCGTTGTATTTCGCTGCAACATCCGTTCTGGTTGCTGCGGATGCTCGCACGAAGCGCAGCGCCACACTGATGGAGAGCGTGAGGCCGGCAAACCACAGAATTGTGCCGCGCTGGTTTGATGGAGCCGTCAGCAGCAGCAAAAGGCTCAGCAATCCGATGGTGGCAATCGTACGGCTAAGAAACCGGAAGACTTCACCGGTAAAATCGGGCGAGTCCCTGAGTTCCACGCCAACGTTGACCGGAGTGTTGAGATTCCTGAATAACCTTGCTCGCCCCGGACCGTCCCCTGGGTCAAACAAGCCACTCAAGAAAAATATGCCGAAAGACGATGGAATAATAATCGCCACCTGCTGAATCAATGACCAGTGAAAAGCAAAAACCCCCAGAATTCCCAGCACCAATCCAGTCATAAAAGACGCCAATCCCGACCACGCTGGCGTTCGGCGCACCACCAACCCAAGCAGCGCCGGTGGGCCATATGCCAGGGAAATCAGAGTATTGAACGTGAGCATAATTTGAAAGACACTCTTGCCGCTCGCGGCCATGAAAGTGGCGATTCCCGTAGTCATCCCACCGATCAAGAAGGTATTGATCCAGCCAACGGCCAGCAGTTCGCGTTCTCCTGCATTCTTTCGGATCAGTGTCTGATAGACATCCTTGGAGAGAATTGCCGATTTTAGATTGAATTGTGCGGAAAGATTGGCCATGGTGGCGCTGAACATGGCCGCCAGCATTACGCCAATCAGACCGTGCGGAAGCAACGTAAGGCTCGCCACTGCATATGCGGCTTCACTGGGGTTCGCAAGCGCGGGCCAGACGGTGTGCAAATCAGGATAAATAACCCGCATCGCCATGGGTGGGAGGAACCACAGAAAGGCTCCCACGAAGAATAGTCCGCAGCACAGGAGCGCCACTTTACGCGCTGAACGCTCGTCATCAACGCTGAAGTAACGCTGGGCCATGGCGCTGGTGTTGTAACCGAATGAAACCATAATCGTCCAGGAGACCAGATATATCCAGCCGAACTCCCCAGAGAAGTGGATGGTCTTCATTGCCGGTGGAAGGGAATGCACCAGTGCAGTGACGCCCCCTACCTTCGCGAGGGATGTGATTACCAGCACCAGGCAGAAGGGCATCAGGATAGACGCCTGTAGGAAGTCTGTAACTACAACCGCCCAAAGCCCGCCCACCACGCAGTAGAAGATGATCAAGGCACCGGCTGCGATGATGGTCCAGGTCACCGGGAATCCGCAGGCAGAAGAGATGAACAGGCTAAGGCCGTAAAGTGTGCTGGCGCTGGTGAACAACTGAAAAAAGATCGTTACCCACGAAAATGTCTGGTGAGTCACGGGGTTGAAGCGGTCCGAGAGATATTCCATGACTGTGGTGACACGGCTGCGCCGCCATCGCTGAGCGAATACGAAATATCCCAGAAGAAAACTGGCGGCATTGCCAATGTAGAGTCCAACCGCAGCAATTCCGCTTCGGTACGCGACCCCGGCGGCGGCGGTGAAAGTCCAGGCGCTGAATCCGGACATAAAGCAGCTCAGACCGGCTACCAACCAGGGAATTCGGCTGCCGCCGCGAAAATACTCCGCAGCTCCCCGGTTGAAGCGCATCACGTAAATGCCCACCACGACCATTAACAGGCCGTAGGTTCCGATCACGGAATAATCAACCAGGTTTGCGCCGTTCATGCTTCCACTGCTTTCTTATACTGTCTTTTCTTTTCAATTGGAAGCTAATAACAAATAAAACGAAGCGTTCACAGGCGTTGCGATGGTAAACTGTTCGCCCATGCGCCCTAGACTCTTGGTCTCCGCTGGTCGGGATTTGTTTGCTTCTTTCTTCCCGTCGGCACATGAGGCCCGATTGAGTCGCTCGTTCAACTGGGAAAGGATCGCCGCCCGCACAACCAACATGGCGTTCAATCGCAAGCTCGCAATGGCCGATGGCCTGCTGACCACCTGGGACAGCCCTTATCTGGGCGCTGATTTGCTTCCCATCGCTCCCAAGCTGCGGATTATCGCGCATTGCGGAGGAGAGGTGAAGTCGCGATTCGCGACACCGTTGTTCGACAAGTTGACGATCACGAATTCAGCAGGTCCGATGGCGCGTGCCACCGCAGAGCTAGGTGCAGTATTTCTTCTTTATTGCGCGCGAGATGTTGACCGCTATCGCGACAGCCTTCGAAAGCCCTCGAACCGCGAGTACTCCAACGTCCACCTCCACGGCACCGCAGAATATCTCGCGAATCGCGATGTGGCCATGATCGGTTTTGGCCGGGTGGGGCGCGCTCTGGTGGATTTACTGCGTGGTTTCGATCTCCACTGGATCGTCTATGACCCATTTGCACCGCGCGCTCTGAGTGAGCACTATCCAATCGTTTTCAGTGAGCTGAAGCCGCTCTTGCGGCGGGCCCAGCTTCTGGTTCTGACCGCGGCGTTGACGGAACGCACTCGCGGCCTCCTGGATCGCAAGGCTTTGTCGATGCTGCCAGACGGGGCAGTGATCATAAATATCGCGCGCGGTGGCCTGGTGGATTTGGCAGCTCTGACCAGGGAAGTCCAGCGCAAACGCCTCCGCTGTGCTCTGGATGTGACCGATCCAGCAGAGCCTCTCCCTGTGAGGCATCCTCTCCGAAAGTTGTCGGGTGCGATTGTTACCCCGCACATCGCTGGCGGCGGCCGTCGAGTTCGACAAGAGATTGCTGCGACCGTCATGGATGATCTGGAGAACTTCTTTCGCGGTAAAGCAGTTAAGAATCGCGTCACAAAGGCGATGCTGCAGCGGATGACCTGAGCCATGAAGACGAGCTTCTCAACTCTGGCGTGCCCCACTTGGACGCTGCACCAGGTGATCGAGATGGCCGTCAGTTCAGGTTATGACGGGGTCGAGTTGCGATTTCTGGAAGGGGAAGACTCGCTTTGGAAGTTGCCGGGTTTTCAGGGTTCGGCATTGGCTGCAGCGAAACGAATGATTTCCGATAACGGGCTGGCTATTACATGTGTGGGCACGAGCTGCCGCTTCCACTCGTCCGATCGGAGTGAAAGGGACCGATGGGTCGAGGAAGGGAAGCGTATGGCGGAATTAGCGGCGGCTCTGGGTTCGCCGGGCGTTCGTGTTTTTGGAGACAAGATACAGCCAGGCGCTGACCGCGATTCCACTCGCAACTGGATCGCGGACGGCGTTCGATGTCTTGTAGAAGAGACGAAAGACAACGGCGTCGAGGTCTGGCTGGAGACCCACGGAGACTTCGCGTCCTCTGTGGAGACCATGCGAATCGTTGAGCAGGCTGAGTGCCCAGACGTTGGGATCGTATGGGATCCTGCGAATTGCTTTACGGACGGCAAGGAGGATCCGGGCGAAGCCGTTCATGCATTTGGAAGTGCGCTTCGGCACGTGCACTTGAGGGACTTGAACTCGCATAACGGCGTGTGGGAACCAGTGCCCACCGGCTCGGGAAAATTTCCGTTGTGCGAAATTCTGGCAAAACTGAAAGCGATTGGTTACGACCGTTTTGTGTCATTCGAATGGGAAAAGAAGTGGCGGCCAGAACTCGCAGAGCCTGAAGTCTCGATTCCGCAGTTTGCACGATGGTTTCGACAGAACTGATGGTTGGAATGGAAATCTCGACTGAGCAATTGCGGCTTATGAATGCTGGCGATCTTACTGCGGCTGTCGACCTTTCGACCGCGGCAGGATGGAACCAGACACCCCAAGACTGGCACATGCTGATGGATCTGGCGCCGACCAACTGCTTCGCAATTGAGGCTGACGGGCGGCTGGTTTCGACCACAACTCTGCTGTGTTACTCGCAGCGGCTTGCATGGATTGGTATGGTTTTGACCAGCGCAAATTATCGCGGACGCGGTTTCGCACGCCGTCTTCTTGTTACTGCGCGGGATCGCGCTGACTCGCTGGGAATCGAAACCGTCAAGTTAGATGCGACCGATGAGGGAAAGCCAATCTATGAGAAGTTTGGTTTTAAGGCAGAACAGCCAGTCGAGAGATGGTCTCGGCCTGGCTCTGACCAGCCTTCGGAATCGCGGAGATCCCGATCTTCTTCCATGCTCTCGCCGCGCTTCCGCGAGTTGGACAGTCAGGCTTTTGGCACAGATCGTTCAAACATTCTGCAGACACTAGCGCAGCGAAGCACTCTGGAATCAACGCCCAACGCTTTCTTGTTTGCCAGGCTTGGCCGCACAACCCAGTATCTCGGTCCGTGCATAGCTAATGATCTCGCGGCAGCGCGAGAGATCGTCATCGGCGTGACCAACGCTGCTGCTCACACCAGTTGGTCGTGGGATTTGCTGCCTGCGAACAAGGACGCAGTTGCGCTTGCCACAGAATTGGGCTTCACGCGGCAGCGGTGTTTGACCCGCATGGCACGTGGCAAGCCTCTGCGTGGGCGCGAAGAGATGGTCTTCGCAATCGCGGGATTCGAGCTCGGATAATGACAACCATCAGTACAGCGGCGGAATTAGAAGAGGGACTATCGCGTCCGACTGCGGCCGATATCTTGGCCATGGCAGAACTCGACGGTGATCTGCTGATCCTGGGGGCCGGTGGCAAGATGGGGCCGAGCTTAGCAGCCCTGGCACGCAGAGCGGCGGATCAGGCCAAGGTTAGGAAACGAATCATCGCCGTTTCTCGCTTTGCCGACGACCAACTGAGAGGTCTACTTTCGTCTCAAAACATCGAAACCATCGCTTGCGATCTGCTTGAGCCGGGAACGCTCGCCAAACTTCCCGACGCTGGAAATGTCATCTTCATGGCAGCTCGCAAATTTGGAACCACCGGTTCCGCCCACATGACTTGGGCGATGAACACTTATCTGCCAGGGCTGGTCGCGGAACGTTATCGCGATTCCCGGATCGTCGCATTTTCCACTGGGAATGTTTACCCTCTTCAGCCGGTACGGGAAGGCGGAGCCGTGGAATCCGATCCGGTTGATCCGCAAGGAGAATATGCGCAGTCGGCGCTGGGACGCGAGCGCATGTTCGAATACGGGTCCCATCGCTCGGGCACACCGGTCACAATCTTGCGCCTGAATTATGCCGTTGAACTTCGTTACGGAGTGCTCGCTGACATAGGTCAAGCGGTGTTCGAGCGCCGGCCCATTGATCTGCGGATGGGATTTGTAAACGTGATCTGGCAGGGAGACGCGAACTCCGTTTGCCTTCGTTCATTCGCGCACTGCCAATCCCCGCCGCTGATTTTGAATGTGACTGGACCCGAAACTCTCTCTGTGCGCCAGGTTGCTGAGGAGTTCGGACGACACTTCAGCATCGAGCCAATTTTCGAGGGTGAAGAGAGCCCAACAGCTCTTCTGAGCAATGCAGCCAAGTCCCACGCGCTTTTTGGATGTCCAGAGGTAAAGCCTTCAGAAGTCGTGGAATGGATTGCAGACTGGATCCGTAATGACGGCGCCATGCTGAACAAGCCGACTCATTTCGCTACGCGGGACGGAAAGTTCTGATGAACGTGCGCCAACAGTTGCTCTCCGGTTTGGTGATTCCTGCTCACCCGCTGGCTTTGACCGCCGAACGCAAGCTTGATGAACGGCGGCAACGCGCTCTCACTCGCTATTACATGGCGGCAGGTGCCGGAGGAATCGCGGTTGGAGTTCACACTACCCAATTCGTCATACGGGATCCGAAGTTCGCGTTATTGCGACCGGTCTTGGAACTGGCCATGGAAGAGATGCGTAGCAGCGAAGTTGTGAAGATAGCAGGTGTGTGCGGAAAGCAGCCCCCGGCGCGAGCAGAGGCGGACCTCGCTGCTGACTTAGGTTACGATGCCGTGCTCCTCAGCCTGGCAGATCTGCGCGATCAGCCAATTGCCACGCTGTTCGATCATGCGCGCTCGATCGCCTCGATTATCCCCGTCATTGGCTTTTACTTGCAGAGCAGCATTGGCGGCCCTGTGCTGCCGTATGAGTTCTGGCGCAAGCTGGCGGAGATTGAGAATCTTGTCGCCATTAAGATTGCGCCCTTTAACCGCTATCAAACGCTGGACGTGCTACGAGCGGTGGCGGACTCAGGTCGAGCGCAAGAAATCGCTTTGTACACCGGCAATGACGACCACATCCTCCTCGACTTGCTCACCGAGTTTGATTTCGGTGGCGCGAAGGTTCGATTTGCCGGCGGCCTTCTTGGCCAGTGGGCAGTCTGGACCAAGACGGCGGTTTGCCACCTTGAACGTGTGAAGCGCCGCTCGAGTTCAGATCTTCCCGAACTGTTGAAATTGGCGCAGCAACTCACGGATGCGAACGCGGCACTCTTCGATCCCGCCCACGATTTTCGTGGTTGCATTCCCGGAATTCACGAAATTCTGCGCCGCCAGGGATTGCTCGATGGCCGGTGGTGCCTCGGGCCGCATGAGGATCTTTCTCCCGGACAGAGCGAGGAAATCGATCGCGTCTGCCGGTCATATCCGCAGTTACAGGATGACGCGTTCGTGCAGGAGCATTTGGATGAATGGCTTTCTTAAACTGCTAGCTTTCGCGCTCGTGGGCTCTAATCTGGCGGTCGCTGCCGACAATGCGATTGAGAGTACCTGGGCAGCAAAAGACGCCGCTCTCGATACAAACCCAACGTCCCAATTCTGGCGCGGGGCGCGGCCCATGTATATGGAGAAGGATTCTCACGGCAAGCGCATTCCCAGGTATCGCACGGAAGTGCGCACCCGCTGGACGGACAAGAATCTCTATTTCTTGTTTGTCTGTCCGTACCAGGAGCTCTCTTTGAAACCAAATCCGAATACGGAGAACGAAACTAACCAGCTCTGGAATTGGGACGTAGCGGAAGTATTCATTGGCTCGGACTTTAGCGATATCAAGCGTTACAAGGAGTTTGAAATCTCGCCGCAAGGCGAATGGATCGATCTCGACGTAGATCTCCACAAACCCCACCACGAGGAGGGTTGGACATGGAACTCGGGGTTTAAAGTCTCCGCGCGCATTGATCGGATGGCTCACATTTGGTACGGGGTAATGCGAATTGCGTATTCCGCGATTGACCCAAGACCAGCAACGCCGGGAAATTTGCTGCGGGTGAACCTGTTTCGCAGCCAGGGGCCGGAGTCGCATCGCCAAGAGATTACCTGGCGGGCTCCGATGGGCGACACCTTTCACGTCCCCGAACGGTTTGGCCTGCTGAAGCTGGTGAAGAACAAAGAACGATGACTTATCGCGACAGAATTCATGGGAACGTGGTTCGAGTGTCGAGGGGCGACATTTCGTCTATCTTGCGCGGCCCCAATTTCTGGAACCGCAACGATTAACCCAAACTGTTGCTCAGCAGCGCTCTGAAGGAGACGTATGAGACACAATCAAATTTGCTCATTTGCCCTTGCAGTTGCAGTTGTGTTGATGGGTTGCGGAACCGCATTCCCTCAAGCTGGAACTTGCAGTGGGATGACAGTAGGTCAGCTCACCAGTCTTAATGGTTTTGTGCCGTTTCAGTCCACCAGTTTGTGGAATACCGATATCTCCGCGGCACCGGTCGATCCGAATTCCGCGAATTACATCAACTTCATCGGATCAACCGTAACCCTGCATCCAGACTTTGGGGCAGGTACGTTTCACAACCAGACAATCGGCATCCCTTATCAAGTTGTGGCTGGGACCCAGGCGAAGGTGCCGGTAACACTTGGAGCTTTCTTCGATGAAAGTGATCCCGGCCCGGAGCCAGTTCCCTCCAATGCGCTAATCGAAGGCTATCCCAAGCCCGGCCATGGCGACCGCCATGTGCTGGTGCTCGAAAAAGATGGCTGCTGGTTGTATGAGCTTTACAATGCGGCTCTGACTAAAGGAAAGTGGAGCGCCGATGCGACCGCCATCTGGGACATGACCATTAACGAGCAACGCCCCTTCACTTGGACTTCGGCCGATGCCGCCGGATTGCCTGTGTTTGTCGGTCTGGCACGTTATGACGAAGTCGCCGCCGGCGCGATCAACCACGCTTTGCGTTTCACTGTTCCAGCCTCACAGAGAGCATTCGTCCTCCCCGCCACCCACTGGGCCTCGACGAACACCGATCCTAATGCTCCGCCCATGGGTCTTCGGCTTCGTCTGAAGGCGAGCTTCAATATTTCCGGTTACCCCGCAGATGATCAGGTGATCCTAACTGCCATGAAGAAATATGGATTAATTCTTGCCGACAATGGCAGCGCTATCTTCATCAGCGGCGCTCCGGATAATCGCTGGAACAACACCAATCTCAATCTGCTCAAGCAAATTACCGCTTCCAATTTCGAAGTGGTACAGGCGGGTACAATTTTCACGGCTGCAAACGTGCCGACTGGCTCCTCACCTGCAATCAGCAGCTTCTCGGCTAATCCAACAAGTGTGATGGCCGGTCAACCAGTGACATTGAGTTGGAGCGTAAGCAACAGCACCTACAACCTTATTGATCCACAGGCCGGACCGGTGCGGGGGACCAGTGTCATGGTCGCGCCGACTGCCACGACCACATACACCCTTTATTCAACCAACCAATTCGGGCGCACTACGGCTTCCGTAACCGTGACAGTGCAATGACGTGTTTCCACGAATGTTAATCTCGTTGCGAGAGTGAACACGCGAACTGCGGCAGGAGCGCAATAACCAGTACTCCTGCCGCTTTTCGAAAATGACCGTAAGCCGCTGTGCATGGCCGGAATTCTTGAAGAGGTACGAAAATAAGTGGCCAAGTTCGACATAACCATCGCCGGCGAACTCAATTTGGACCTGATCCTTTACGGTCTGCCCGAGCAGTTGACTCCGGAACGCGAACTGCTGGCGAGCGAAATGTCCATTACTTTGGGGAGTTCTTCGGCGATTGTCGCGCACAATCTTGCATCGCTGGGCAGTCGTGTCGGATTCATGTCTTGCATCGGAGATGATCATTTGGGAAAGTTCGCACTCGACCGCCTGCAGCAGGCCGGTGTTGATGTGTCCAAAGTTCTAAGAAAATCAGAGCCCGCGAAAACCGGACTCACGGTGATTCTGCAGCGCGGTGGATGGCGGAACATACTCACTTATCCCGGCACAATTTTTGACTTACACCTGGAAGATCTCGATCTGGAGTATCTTTCTTCGTCACGCCACTTCCATCTTTCTTCATTCTATCTCCAGAAAAGCTTGCGGCCACATCTGCCAGGATTGCTGGAGCGAATGAAAAAAGGAGGCCTGACCATATCTCTCGATTGCAACGATGATCCTGCCGACCGCTGGGAGGATGACCTTAAGGAAGCTCTTCGCCACGTGGACGTGTTTTTGCCCAATGCCAGAGAAGCAATGCGGATCGCTGGCCAAACTAATCTCGATCAAGCAATCGACCAGTTGTCGCAGCTAGTTCCATTATTAGTAGTGAAATTAGGTGTGAAGGGCGCACTGGCACGCCGAGGGCCGGAGCAATACGTCAGTCCAGCACTGAAAATAGAGGTGATTGATCCAGTCGGAGCTGGCGACAGCTTCGATGCTGGTTTTCTTCACGAGTTCATTCGCGGCGCCGGCCTGCAAACTTGCTTGGACGCAGGCAATCTGGCGGGAGCGCTTTCAACCACTCGGCCTGGAGGCACGGAAGCATTTCGCGATTATGATCATCGTCAACGTTTCTATCGCGATCACACCGGGACCGGGATGAGTAACAGATGAGAGCCGTCCTGATCCTCGGATTCTGCGCAGTGCACGTTCTGTCCGCTGCGGGTGCGGATGCGCCCGCTGCAGAAGCCTTTCGTGTTCTGCCTGCGACTTCCGTCGAGAGCCCGGTCATTACCCCGTACCTGAAATATCAGACAGAGATGGCATGGCATGAGGACGATGAGCGCCGTAAAACCTGGGAAGGGATCCGTACCGAGCAAGATTTGTTGCGCATTCAGCGAGAGGTGAGGGCCAGTTTGATCACCATGCTCGGCGGCCTTCCAACCGAAAAAACGCCATTGAACCCTCACGTCACCGGCCAGATTCAAATGGCCGGTTTTCATATTGAGAAGCTGATTTTCGAGAGCTTGCCCGGGGTGTACGTTTCCGCGCTGGTGTATTTGCCTGATGACAGAATCAAGAAACATCCCGCAATATTGGTCCCGGCGGGCCATGCCGCGAACGGGAAGGTGCATTATCAGGCTCTCTGCCAGCGATTGGTGCAGCGCGGCTATGTAGTGATCAGCTGGGACCCGATCGGCCAAGGAGAGCGAAGCCAGTTCTGGGAGGCAAAGAAAAACAAGAG